>Ga0247773_1000395_pt1 | contig 19160 bp, 13 predicted proteins | sample UWRJL092311B6_FD_179934 | JGI IMG/M metagenome (GOLD analysis project Ga0247773, IMG submission 179934) | Plant litter microbial communities from Arlington Agricultural Research Station in Wisconsin, United States - UWRJ-L092-311B-6 | ecosystem: Environmental > Terrestrial > Plant litter >...
ACCCAGGAGAGCGCGATTTCGGTGGTCGCCTCTTCGCCATCGCCGATCAAGACGGCGTCCAAGAAGATCGCCATCGGTTCCATGTGCGTGGCCACCGGACCGCCGGCGACGATCAGCGGGTCATCGTCACTGCGGTTTGCAGAGCGCAGCGGGATACCCGAGAGCTCGAGCATCTTCAAAATGTTGGTGAAAGTCAGCTCGTATTGCAGCGAGAAGCCGACCACGTCGAAATCGCACAAGGGGCGCGCGCTCTCCAGCGACACGAGCAGCTTGCCGTGCGCGTACAGCTCGCGCTGCATGTCGATCCACGGAGCGTACGCGCGCTCGGCCAAGGTGCGCGGGTGGTCGTTCAAAATCTTGTACAACATGCGGAAGCCCAGGTGGCTCATGCCGATGTCGTAGATATCCGGGAACGCCAGGCACACGCGCGCGTCGACCGACGGCCACTCTTTCCTGCGCGTGCCGTGCTCGGCGCCGGTGTAGCGGGTCGGTTTTTCGACGCGCTGCAGGAAATTCGCGTAGGGATGTTCGAATAGTTGCATGGTGGTCCGGCGCAGAAGCGCGCGCTGCTATAGCCCGGAGTGCCGCGGGGTGGTACCGAGAGCCGCATTGTCGGCCGAGGCCGTGTTATTGGCTAGCTGGGTGTGGCGACAATCGTTGCTCGGCGTTTGCGTGGGCGCCCTCGGCGCCTGCTCGTCCGCCACTGATGGGCCGCCCTCTCCGTCGAGCCCCAGCGCTGGTTCTGACATGCAAGCAACACGCGAACGAGTGCTGACCGCTTGTACAGACTTTGCCCTGCGGCTGTGCGCAGGCTCTGCTGCGTGTTGCGAGCAGGCATACGCGCGCGACGACCAGGCTGCGTGCCTCGAAACACGCAAATCTGCGCGCGAGCGCCGGCGATTGTCTCGCCTGACGGGTGTTTCGGCGTGCCCTAGCGACGAGCGCCCTCTTTCGCTACAACACGGCGGCCATGTTTCCAGCAGGTCCGCTTCGCATTCCCAAGCTCACGCGCCCGCCCGAACTGATCTGGCGCGTGCCCGGCTCGAAGAGCATCACCAATCGCGCGCTGGTCCTGGCCGCGCTCGCCGAGGGCGAGAGCACGCTGACCGGCGTGCTGCACAGCGACGACACGCGCTACATGCGCAACGCGCTCGCCGCGCTGGGCATCGAGATCGAAGATCAGGGTCCGACGACGTTGCTCGTGCGCGGTGGGCGGGGTCGCTTGCGAGCGCCCAAGCAACCGCTATTCGTGGGGAACAGTGGCACCACGGTGCGCTTTCTGGCCGCGCTCGCTTGCCTGGTGCCCGGTCCGGTCGCGCTGGTGGGCGATGAAGCGATGGCGCGCCGTCCGATTCAGGATCTGGTCGACGGCTTGCGGCAGCTGGGCGTGGAAATCGACTGTGCCACGGGCTGCCCGCCGCTCACGATCCATGGCGGCAAGCTGCCCGGCGGTGCGCTCAGCATGCGCGGTGATCGCTCGAGCCAATACTTTTCCGCGTTGTTGATGGCCGCAGTGCTGGCAGAGGGCCCGGTCACGGTCGACATTTCGGGCACCTTGGTCAGCCGTCCGTACATCGACATTACCCGGCGCATGATCGAAGATTTCGGCGGTGCGGTCGATGTCACGCCGCTCGGCTACCGAGTGCTGCCTCGTTCGTCGTACCACGCGCGCGCGTACACCATCGAGCCCGATGCCTCGTCAGCCAGCTATCCGTTCGCCCTCGCGGCGGTGACCGGCGGCACCATCACCGTTCCCGGTCTCGGTGTTTCGGCTCTGCAGGGAGACTACGGCTTTTTGGACGTGCTTTCGCGGCTCGGCGCGTCGATCGAAAAGGGCGAAGCGAGCAGCACCGTGACGGGGACCGGGAACCTGCACGGTATCGCCGTCGACATGCACGACATCTCCGACACGGTGATGACCTTGGCCGCCATTGCGCCCGTGCTGCACGGCGAGACCGGCATCAGCAACGTGGCCAACATTCGCATCAAGGAGACCGACCGGCTGCTTGCCACGGTGCAGGAGCTCGAGCGATTGGGCCAGACCGTGAAGCATGGCGACGATTGGCTGAGCGTGGAGCCGCGCCCGCTCACCCCGGCGACCGTGCACTGCTATGCAGATCACCGCATGGCGATGAGCTTCGCCGTGCTGGGCGCCGCTGCGGGCGGCGTCAGCATCGAAGACCCGGCCTGCGTGGCCAAGACGTACCCTGGCTTCTGGGCGGACTTGGCGGCCTGCTATCCAGGGGGAAACCCCTGGTAGGCCGCTGGCCTGAAGCGCGGCTTGCGCCGCTGCTGGAACCATTTTGGCGCGTTGCGCCATACTTTGGTCACGAAGCGCGCAATTTCTCGCGCGGCGTGACGGAGCACGGTAAACGGATTAAGAGCAGCTGCCCGCAACGGGGGCCAAAAGCACATGTCGGGTCTCAGCATCATCGGCTCTGGTCATTTCGTTCCTGGCCGCCCCTATTCGAACCAAGATCTGGCGCGCGTCCTCGACACGAACGACGAATGGATTCGTCAGCGCACTGGGATCGCGCAACGTCACTTCTGTCCGGAAGGGCAGGGCGTTTCGGATTTGGCGTTGCAAGCTGCGCAGCGCGCGCTCGAGGCCGCTGGCAAGCGTCCGGAGGACGTCGACTACATCCTGTTTTCGACGATGACGCCGGATCACCTCTTTCCCGGCTCTGGCTCACTGCTCGCCGCGAAGCTCGGCTGTCCAAACATCCCAGCGCCCGATCTGCGCACGCAGTGCGCTGCGATGCTGTACGGCTTCCAATTCGCGGACGCGCTGCTCAGGGCCGACGCGGCCGGCTGCATTCTGATCGTGGGCGCTGAAGCGCACGCCGGCCTGATGCCGTGGCGTGACTGGGACATCCTCGAGGGCACCAGTGACCGCCGGCCTTCGCCCGAAGACTGGGAGCGCGCCACGCGTCATCGCGGTTGGGCGATCATCTTCGGCGACGGCGCGGGCGCGGTCGTGGTCGAGCGCCACAAGATTGCCGGAAAAGGCGTGCTCGCGGTGGATATTCACTCCGACGGTCGGTTTGCTTCGCAACTGTGTATTCCGGCCGGCTTCCGTACCCGCCCGTACTTGTCGGCTGCGACGCTCGACGGCGACGCGGCATTGCTTCACATGGAGGGCCGCGAAGTTTTCAAACACGCGGTGACCAAACTGCCGAAGTCGATCCTGGCGGTGTGCAAGAAAGCCGACGTGAGCGTGGACCAAGTCGACTGGTTCGTGGCCCATCAAGCCAACGCGCGCATCAACGAAGCCATCGCTTCGCGTCTCAACGTGTCCATGGACAAGATGCCGAGCAACATCGAGCGCTTCGGCAACACCTCCGCGGCCACGATCCCGATCTTGCTGGACGAGATGCGCCGTGACGGCCGACTCAAGCCCGACCAATTGATCTGCGTCGCTGCTCTGGGCGCCGGCTTTCATTGGGGCAGCCTGCTCATCCGCACGTGAAGCCGAGTGAGCACTACACTTTCGGCGATACGGACGTCGCAGCCGAGCACCCGCCGTCTCGTGCGGTCTCGGCCAAGTCGTGCTGCGGCGTGCTGGGTAACTAAGCGATCGTCTCGATCGTGACCAGATTCGCCGCCAAGCGCCGCAACGCTTCCAAGCTGCGCCTTTGCCAGGGCAGGTTCGGATTGGTCAAAAACGCGATCTGATAGCGGACCTCCGAATTTTTCACGGTATCGATCCAGACCACGAAGGACTTGAAGCAGCTCGAGTTCATGAAAGTGAGCTGTTTGAAATCACAGCTCACTTGAGCCAGGCCCAGACGGATCGCCTCTTCGTGCACGAGCTTCAAGTATTCGTTGACCACGACGGTCGCGTTCATGTCCCCGCTACCGGTGAAAACCAGGCGCAGGCTGAAGTCGACCAACGTGGGCGTGACCTGAAAGGCCGAGCCGCCAACCGCTGTCAGTGAAAGCTCGCTCATTCGTTCACCTGTTTGCTGGTGCTGCCTTCAGCGGTCACGATCAGCCAATCTTGGTCGGTCGCGTAGCGGAGCTCCATTTCGCTCTCCGCGGGGATGCGTGCCAAGCCCAAGCCGGAGATGTCGCGACGGCCCGCGCTTTCGCGGATCAGCTCGTCGTAGTGGGCGATCGGATCACCCGCCCGGGCCAGCGCATCGAGCCGCCAGCGCGCATCGGCCATGCGCTCGGGGGCCGCACGGTTCTTGGTGCGCACGCGAACCAACAGCCCGTTCGGCTTCGCTTCCACGAGCAGGTGGAACTCGGCCGCCTCGCCGACCGAGTACTTGACGATGTTTTCCAGTAGCTCGTGCGCGGCCAACAGCAGCCGGGAGAGCACGTCCGCATCCACCAAGTGGGGTTTGCACAGATCCGACAACAGCGAGCGCAGTGGGCCAATCTGATTTGCCAGCGGCCGGAACGACAGCGTGAGCGAAACCAAGGGGCGGTTGTCATCGGGGTCGGTCATTGAATGCTGATGACCTTGCTGACGGTGCCTGGCAGTCCACTGAAAGCGGGTACCGTCGCGCGCTTCATGGTGGCGGCGATGCAAGCGCCGCTCGACGTGCCTGCGAACGGCGCATCGCTGACCGTCGCGCTGGCGACCTTGCCGCTCGGCTCGAAGGTGACGACCACCGTTGCGAGGCCGGTCGGTCCGCCAGCTTCGCGGCACTTCGCCGTTTCGAAGGCGGCGGCGGACACGGCTGCTTTGGCCGCGTTCTGATCGAAGCGCTGCGCCGCACCGCCCTTCTTCTCGTCCGCATTGCGGGCACCGTTGGCGAATAGCTCGGCGAAGCCGGCGTTCGGCGTGGCGCTGAGCGAGCCGCTCGGCGGATCGAGCGCGGAGCGAGAGCCAGCGCCCGTTTGCCCCGTGCTGGGGGGCGCTGCGGTGGGCACCGTCGTGGGCGTCGTGGCCGGCTCTGCCGCATGAGTCGCGGGCGGTGTCGCGGGCGGCAACGCGCTGATCGACACCGGAGGCGGCAATTTGTCGTCGGATCTGCTGTTGAGCGCAAACACGCCCGCAGCGATCGCGAGCAGCACGACAATCGCGCCCAGGATCAAGGGAGCCTTGCTCTTTCGCTCTTCCGGCCAGTCAGGGACCCCCGCCGCGGGCGAAATCGCAGAGGCGGGCATCGCGTTCGATCGCGGAAACGGTGCCGCAGCTGCCGCAAAGGGCGCGGCGATTGCCGGAGCGGGCACCATCACCGGCGCCGCCTGAGTGGCGGACGAGGGAGGGAATGCTGCGGGTCCGGGAAACGCCGGGGGTCCGGGGAATGCGGCCACCGGTGCCGGAGCTGGCATCTCGAACGGCGGCGGCATGGGCGGGCGGCCAATGCCGGCCATCGTGGGCGCGCGCGGGATCGGCGGCGCCCCCGGCTGGCTGCTCGCTTCGGGCGTCGCGAAATCGATCATCGGCGCCGACTGCGCCGGCGGCCTGGGTTTCGGTAGCTCAACCGCACCGGGCGGATCGATGGCCGGCGCCGAAGCTGCCTTGGCTCGCGCGGGAGCTGCAGGCGGAGCCGCTTGAGCCGCTTCAGCCCGTGCGGCGGCCTGCGCCGCTTGAGCGGCTTGGGCCTGCGCGGCGGCCTGCGCGAGAATCGCAGGCGGTGCGAGCACGATCCTCGTGGGCGGTTCGATTGACTGCAGTTCCGGCACTTGACCGATCTCGAGCCACTCGTCCATGCCTTCACGCCAGACGAGGGTGTCGAAACTGATCGTGCCAGCCGCGAGCTCCTTCTCGATCTCCGCCAGCGTGAGCTCACGATCCTTCCCGTCGGGATAGTCGACGGCCCATAGCGCTTCACTCGCCGCTGCCGGTGGCGGAGGTGGCGGAGGCACCGCGGGAGGTGGAGGCGCCGGGGGTGGCGACGCAACGACCGGTGCGGGTGCGGCCAGGGGTGCCTTGGCTGCAGTCGTTGGAGCGGTCGCTTTGGGTGCGGCGAACGGCGTCTTCGCCGCCAAGCCAACCAGGGTTTTCGCAGCGCTCGCCGCGGGCACGCCTGCCTTCGCTGCCCCGCTAGTGGCTGCCGTCTTGGGCAGCGCGACATCGACGCTTGCCTTCGGCGCCGAGCCCTCGGCTTTGGGCGTTGCCGCAATCGGCGTCTTGGGCAGCGCTGCGGTCTGTGCGGGTTTGGGAGTGAGCCCATCGGCGCTCAGCTTGGGCGCGGATCCGAGCGAGGCTCGCGCAGCAGTCGGCGCAGTAGCGGCTTTGGCTGCCGCGCCGGCGGCCGGCGAGGTTTTGGACTCAGCAGCCTTGGGTGCCGCGCCGGCGGTCGGCGCGGCTTTGGGCTCAGCCGCTTTGGGAGGCTCAGCCGCTTTGGGAGGCTCAGCCGCTTTGGGAGGCTCAGCCGCTTTGGGCTCAGCAGCCTTCGATGGCGTTGCGACGGGTGCAGCCTTGGGCTCCGCGGCCTTCGATGCCGCTGCCGCCGGTGCGGCTTTGGGCTCAGCAGCCTTGGGTACTGCAACGGGTGTGGCCTTGGGCTCCGCAGCTGGCGCTGGCTCTTTTGGCGCGCTGACCGAGCTCGTCGTCGCGACCGGTGATTCTGCCTGCACAGGCGCAACAGGTGCAGGCGCAACAGGTGCAGGCGCGACAGGCGCAGGCGCAATCGGTGCAGCAGGTGCAGGTGCAGGTGCAACTGGCGCGGGCGCCGCTTCGACGTTCGCCGGCGGAACTGCAGCTCCACTCTCTCGAGCAGTCGCGCTCGCGTCCGCTACGGGCGGCGGTCGCGCCGAATCGGACGTCGTGAAGACGGGCGAGTCTGTGGTGCCGTCGACACGAATGCCGGCCTGACACTGTTTACACTTGATGGTGACAACGCGCCCCTTGACCTTGCGCTCATACACGTCGTCCGCGATGGAGAACGTCTTCTGGCAAGCCGTGCACGTGATGGGAAACGGCATCCGAACATCAGGGTACACGGATCGGCCTGCCGCGCCCCAAATTTGGGCGTTCCGAGTGCGAGAGCGCGCCCGCGCTCGGCAGGCCTCGGCAAGCGGGGGTACAAACTTTCAGGGGCTTCGCTTCCGGCCCGCTTGCACGGGCCCCGTTTCAGCTACGGTACGCGCCGTCATGAACGGATTCGAACAAGGCCGGGTGGCCGCGCGTCGCGACTGGGCGCCTGGCCTAATTACGCTCACCGTCGACGCGGCCATCGAGCCCTTCAACCCCGGCCAATTCGTGAATCTTGGCCTCGAAATAGGCGGGCAACTCGTGCGGCGCTCGTACTCGATTGCGTCCGCGCCAGGCGCGCCGCTCGAGTTCTACCTCAAGGAGGTGCCAGCGGGTGCTCTCACACCTCAGCTTACACGCCTCGAGCCCGGCGCCAGCGTGTGGGTGGAGCGCAAGCCGCAGGGCTTCTTCACGCTCGCCTATGTGCCCCCTTGTCGAGACCTTTGGCTAGTCGCTACGGGCACCGGCCTCGGCCCATTTCTGGCGATGTTGCGCAGCGCGGAGATCTGGCAACGCTTCGAGCGCGTCAGCGTCGTGCACGGCGCCCGCAGCGCCGCGCATTTGTCGTACGCCGAAGAGCTGGCCGCGCTCGGCGCCAAGCACGCAGGCCGGCTTGCTTACACGCAGCTGGTCAGCGCGGGCTCACCCGGCAGCGCCCTACCCGGTCGCGTGACCACCGCGCTCGCCGACGGCAGCCTCGAAGCGCGCGCTGGGCTCAGCCTCGACCCGGAGCGCTCGCACCTCCTCCTGTGCGGCAACCCCGACATGATCCTCGAGGTCACCGCCCTCCTCGCCCTGCGCGGCCTGCGCAAACACCGCGTCCGCACCCCGGGCCACATCACGTCCGAAAAATATTGGTGATTCCCTTGCCCGGAAGCCGGAGTGGGGCGCTCGCGAGCCAGCATCGCAGCTCTCGGCACGCGAGCTTTCCCGGCCGAGCGCGAAGTCTTTCATGATTCATCACATCGCTCTGGAGCGACGCGTGTCCGCCGAGGCTCACCTCGCGGCGCAGCAAACATACTGTGTTCACACAGTATGTTTTTCATCGACGTGACGCCTTCGGGCGCGCCTGAGCTTTGCCGTCTTCGCAAGCCAGCCGCTTGCTGGCGGGAACCAAGCGTCACGTGAGTTGCGATGCTGGCACGCGAGCGCCCACCCTCAGACCCCGTCCCTGCCGAACACCGGGATCGCCGCGCCCGAAATGTCGCGCGCCGCATCGGACAACAAGAACGCGATCACGCCGCTCAGCGATTCCACGCTGACCCAGTGCGCGGGATCGTGCTGGGGCATCGCGGCGCGGTTGGCGGGGGTATCGATCGTGCTCGGTAAGACCGCGTTGATGCGCACGCCGTCGGCCAGCACTTCCGCGGCGCAGGCCTGCACCAGCGCCACCAAGGCCGCCTTGGAGGCCGCGTAGGCCGCCGCTTTTGCGCCCTCCCAAGGCCGCAATGCAGTGCGCGAGCCGATCGCGACGATGCTGCCCGATTTGGCCGCGACCAGGCGCGGGAGCAGCGCTTGCAAGCTGATGCGCGCGGTCTCCAGGTTGGCGCTCATCACGGTGCTCCAGATCGCGTCGCCGCCGGCTTCGAACAAGCGCGCCCCGCCTTGCCACGCGCCGGCCACCAGCACCGCCCCCGAGATCTCCGAAGCGCCGAGCGCGCTCTGCCACGCGTCGGGCGAGCTGACGTCGAAGCCGAGCACCCGGCAGTTCGGAAGCGCCGCGAACGCGTGTTGGGCACGCTCGGCGTTGCGCTCGACGGCGATCACGCGCCGCCCGCTGCTCGTGAGCGCGCGAACCACGCCGGAGCCCAACGCGCCACTGGCTCCAGTCACCACGATTTCAGCTTTTTCCATGTTCAAAACACTACCCCGAGTGAAAGCCGAGCCAGGAGATCGAAGGGATACAAATAGGGGTGCAGGTCGGCGACCGACGTGCCGCTCGGGTTCAGCTTGATCAGCAGCTGATCCTTGCTGCAGATCGGCGTTGGATTGCCGAGGTCGTCGAAGCAGCGGTTCTCTTGGTTGAGCTCGTAAGCGAGCCCGAGGCCGTAAGCGAGCGTGACCACGCCCCAGCGGTTGTGACTGCCCAGCATGACCGTAAATTGGCGACTGGTATGACTGACCGAATCATTGGCCGGGGCGGTGGTCGTGTACTTGTAGGCGTAGTTGGTGAAGCCCGCGCGCAGTACTGTGCCTTGGAACGGCTTGCCGCCGAACCAAAATCCAAAATCGATCGCGGCGCCCGAGAGCGGGCCCCAGCCATTCGATTCCTGGCGCAGCGACGACTTCTCGTAGGTGCTGTAGTTCAGCATCGGCGGTGAATGCATGATCACGAAGATCGGCACGATCTCCACGCTGACCAGTTTATACAGCTCACTTTCGAGCTCGATGCCCAGCCTGCCCTCCAGCAAGAGGTTGAACGGGTCGAAGCGCAGGGAGATGTCCGGCATTTTCGAGCGCCGCGCCGGCTCGGGTGGCAGCGCTGGCGGCAGGGGCTCGGCGGATGAAGGCGCGGGTGTCGCCGCGGCCGCGGCCGTGGGCGGAGCGCTAGGAGCAACCGGTGTCGGCGCGGGTGTCGCGACGGGAGCAGGAGCAGGAACGGGAGCAGGCTCGGGCGGAAATGAGGCGGTCGCAGATGGGCGTGCGGCTTGCGCGAGCACACGACTCGGAAGGACGAACAGCGGCGCCATGCCGCCGAGTATCAGCGCGGTCGATCGCGTGAGCTTGCCCATGCAGTGCAGCATAGGGTAGCGCGGCAGCTGGTGCGAGCCGCGGAAACGCGCACGGCGTGCGCGAAATTCAGCCCGATTCCCGCGGCGCGCGGCGTTGCGAGGGCTGCCAAGACACGCTAGGGTCAGAGCGGTTCGCCGGGCGAATTTGCCAAAACTTCCGGCATTGTCCCAACCCACACCGCCCCCGGAGACTCGCTCAGCATGGCACTACAGATTCAATTGGCAGCGACTGACGCGAGCGCCGCCGTTTGCGACGCGCTAATCGTCGGTGTGTGCCAAGGCACCGTGGCCAGCCACCCGACGGTGGTCGCGCTGGACAAGGCGCTGGCGGGCTCGCTGCTCGAGCACGCCAAGCTCGTCGAATTCGAAGCCAAGCTGGATCAAGTCTTGGAGCTGCCCGCTCTCGGTCGCCTCAAAGCCAAGAAGCTGGTGCTCATCGGCTTGGGCAAGCCCGCCGATCTGGACGCGGTGCGGCTGCGAGCGTCGCTCGCTGCCTGTATTCGTGCCAACTCCGGAGCCAGCATTCGCAGCCTACACTTGGTGCTGCCCGACGTGGAGGTCGACTTCCGTGCCGTGGGCGAGGCCATTGCGCTCGGCGCCTACCGCTTCACCAAATACTTTACCGGTGAGCGCAAGCCGAAGTCGGAGCTCGGCAAAGTGCTAGTCCATCCGGCACGCGGCAAGACCAGCGCAGCCGACAAAAAGCAACTCGACCTGGGCGTCGCGATCGCCGATGCAGTGGCCATTGCTCGCGACGCGGTGAACGAGCCACCGAACGTGCTCACGCCCGAGGGCTTGGCTGAGGTCGCTCGCCGCCTGGCACGCAAGCACAAGCTCAAGATCAAGGTGCTCGACAAGAAGGGCATCCTGGCCGCGGGCATGAACCTGCACTACGCGGTCGGTCAGGGCAGCGCGAACGAGCCGCGCTTCATCCACGTCAGCTACGTGCCGACGAAGAAGCACAAAAAGATCGTGTTCGTGGGCAAGGGCATCACCTTCGACTCGGGCGGCCTTTGCATCAAGCCCGCCGCTGGCATGGGCGAGATGAAGTCGGACATGGGGGGCGCGGCCGCCGTGCTGGGCATGATCGCCGCCGTGGCCGCCGTGCGCCCGGAGGTGGAGGTGCACGCGATCGTGGCGGCCGCAGAAAATATGCCCGATGCCGCGGCCTATCGACCCGCGGACATCTTCACGTCGCTGGACGGCAAGACCGTCGAGATCATCAACACCGACGCCGAGGGCCGCTTGGTCCTGGCCGACGCGCTGACCTACGCCACGCGCCTGAAGCCCGACATCATCATCGACGCGGCCACGCTCACTGGCGCGGCCCTGGTCGCGTTGGGCAAAACCTGCTCCGCCTTCTACTCGACCGAGGACGAGCTCGCGCGCGCTTTGGAACGCGCGGCTCGCAGCGCTGGTGAGCCGTTCTGGCGCATGCCGCTGATCGAAGAGCTCGGCGAGCAGCTGAAGAGCGACGTCGCGGACTTGAAGCACACCGGCGATCGCTGGGGCGGCTCGATTAGCGCGGCGCTATTCCTGCGCGAATTCGTGGGTAAGGTCCCGTGGGTTCACTGCGACGTGGCCGGCCCCGTGCTGGCCGATCGCGCAAAAGGCATGTATCCCAAGGGCGGTACGGGTCACGCGGTGCTCACCTTTCTGAACTTCGTCGAGCAAGCGGGGCGCCCGAGCAAGTGACCGAGTCGGGCGCCGTGCACGATCCGTCGCGCCCGCCCGCACCGGTTCCGGCGAACAGCGGGCAGAGCGCGCTGCGCGCCCTGCGTGACCGCGCCAACACGGTGCTGCCGGGCCTGTACGCCTGGCTCACCACGGTCGCGCTACCTTCGATCAACCACGGCGCCCCGCGCTCGGCCCGCCTGACGGCGCTGTGCGCGTTGGTCGCGCTGCTGGCCGCGCCGGTATTCGTGAACGAGCGCCCGCTGCTCGGGCGCGCGCTGGGCATTTTCGGTTTCATCGGCGGTTCACTGCTCACCTGGCTGCTGCTCGGCGCAGGGCTCGTCAGGAACCCGGGGGACCCCCTGCTGTCCGCGCTGGGCGCGGTGGGCTTCACTTTGTACGCGCTTGGCTGGGGCTCGATGCGGCGCCGGGGTGCGGTTCCCGAAGACGCCCCGAACGTCATCCTGGGTCCGCCGCTCCAGCCTCGAGCCCGCCCCCACCCGATCGCGCCGTTCGTCTTTGGGCTGCTCCTGGTGAGCGCCTTGCTGCCGGTCTTCCTCGCTTTCCGTGTGGTAGAGGCGGAACGGGGTCTGTTCGCGCATGCGGTGGCGATCTTAGCGGCTATTTCGACGATTACGGTCGGGTCGCGCGTTGCAACGGGCCTGGGTCAGCGCCGGACGCTACCCGTGAGCGCCGAACGCCTGAACGCGGCGGCCGTCCCCCTCGCGCTCTCGGCTCTCCTGTTCGGGCTTGGCTTTCTGTGGTTGGTGGTGCGCTAGAGCGGGAGTAATTTGGGCTGCCGCGCCTGACCCGCAGCAGCACTCGCAACTTGGCACGATGAGCAAAGTAGTCGACGCACTGAGCATCTTGCTCGTTCTCGGGGCAAGCCTGGCGTTTGCGGTCGGCGTGGCCGCCCTCGGCGAGCACCGCGATTTGGCGGCCATCTATTGGCTTGCGATCGGCGGGTTGGTGCTCAGGGCTGCGGTCGAGCTGCTGCGTCCGAGGTCGAGCGCGCGATGAGCCGGCGCTGGGCTGCGCTGTGCTGGGCCGCGGCCAGCGCGCTATCCTGTTCCGGCTCGGTCGACACGGGCGCGCCCGCGCCGCGCAACGTGCACTTGGCGCCGGGTCTGGCCGCCCAGGTCGCGGCGGATGAAATTGCGCTCAGCACCGTGACTGCAATCGCGCGGGCACAGCAGCTGTCATTGCCAGCTGCGCGCGACCTGGCCGCGCGGGACGCCGTGTTTGCCGCGGGCGCGCGGCTGGTTTTTGGGGGCGGTCCGCTGGTTCCGGTCGTCGAACGCGCCGCCTGGGCCCGCGCTCTGCTCGAGGCCTTCAAAGCCGAAGCCGCGACGCGCGGCCCGGCCAGCGACGCCGAGGTAACCGAGCTCAGCGCGCTGCACTGGCAGGACTTCGACCGACCCGAGACCGTGCGCACCACGCACGCGGTTGCCATCGTCAGCAAGCCCGAGCAGGACGCGGCCGCGCGCTCCATCGCGGAGCAGCTGTACGCAGCCGTGCGCGGTGCGAGCGACCCGGAGGAGTTCATCCGCTTGGCAAAGGCCGTTCCCCACGAAGGCGTGGACGTTCGCGCCGAGCGCTTGCCTGCGCTGACCCGCGACGGTCGTACTTACTACCCCGAGGGTGCATCGCCGGAGCAGGCCAACCAGCGCTTCGACGAAGACTTCGCGCGCGCCGCCCATCGGCTCGCCGTGGGCCAGATCGGCGAACCGGCGAAGTCGGTCTTCGGCTATCACGTCATCCTGTGCGAGGCGCGCCTACCCGAAAAGCGCGTCCCGTTCGAGGAGCGGCGCGCGCTCTTGGCAAGCGAAGTCATGAAAGGGCGCGCCGAGCGAGCGAAACAGGAACTGCTCGCGCGCCTGACCAGCGCGACACCGATCTTGCTCACGCGTTCGGTCGACGATCTGACGGCGCGGGTTCAGGTCGGTGAATGAGAGCGCGCGGGCGCGCTGCCATCGATCGCGACCAGGACGCCTCGCCGTTCAGCGCCATCTTGTGGCGACTTTGCGACGGTTGCTCGGCGCATGCCGCCGCCCTGGTCGATCGCGAGGGCGAAACCGTGGATTACGCGGGCCGCATCTCTCCTTACGAGATCCGCGTCGCAGCGGCCGAGCTGCGGCTCGTGCTGGCGTTCACGCAAAGCGCGCAAATACCGGGCTTTCCTCAGGTAAACGAGATCCGCATTCGCACGGGGCAGCGCAGCTACGTCGTGATCGCCCTGGGTGACGGCTACGCGATCGTGCTCGAGCTGGTGCGCCACTCGTTCTGCGTGTCGTCGCGCGCGGTGCTGCAAGCAACGCGCGAGCTCGAGTCGGAGGCGGGCATCACGAGCGTCTTGCTCCCGGGCGGCACCCAGTGGTCGCGCGTCGAGGTGCGTGCTTCGGAGTCCGACGCACGCCGCCCGGACGCGGTGTGGTTGGACGGCGCGTGGCAGCCCGTCACCGTGCTGGGCCGCTACCGCAGCGCGGATCTGGCTCCCCGGGAGCGCGGCTACCTCGCGCGCTTGGCCAGCGGCGCCGAGTTCTCTCTGGTGCGCGAACCGCTCGGCTTTTGGTTCGCCGACGGTATTTCCTGAGCCAGCGGCGCTTTTCGCCAGCCGTAAGCTGAATCCGGCCGTCCCTCGGTCGTATGGAGCCATAAGGAAGCGGGGTCCGAGCCACGCGCTGCGCGTCCCCAAGCATCCCCCGTAAGGCTCCGGTCGACCCGATCCGACCTACATCGGCCCCTTCGAGCAGGCCGATCAGCGGATCGAACCGCTACCGGCCGCCCGATCACTGTACAGAAGTAGAGTCTTTTCGGATCCGAACCCCTTGAAACTGCGGGGTTTTTTGGAAAGCGACAGATAGTGACAAAAGTACTTGCCGGGAGACCCCGACCGGGAGCATACACCGCCTCCCGCTTCGGACCCCACCGACGCCGCGCCGCAAGGCGAGGCATAGGAAAAGTTTGAAACCGGGGGTCACGGTGAAAAGTTAACAAAGTCTTTGACAGCAAAGACGAAGAAGACTAGATACCGCGACCCGCTTCGGACCCTCCAAACCCCGCAGAAATGCAGGGAAAAAAAGAGCCCGCAGCAAACGGTGAAAAGAAAGTTTCGAAAATCCCTTGACGGGAACGACGAGACAGACTAAACACCGCGACCCGCTCCGGAGTCTCGACACCCTGCCGAAAGGTGGGAAAGAGCCCGAAGCAAACGGTGAAAAGAAAGTTTCGAAAGTCTTTGACAGCAAAGACAAGAGAGACTAAACACCGCGACCCGCTCGGAAGGAAAGTCCTTCCCCTCGGTCCTTGAAAACTGAATCCTATTACCCGCGATGAAAATATCGTGGGTCCTCGTAACTCGCTGGCCTCGTAAACTCCGATTCGGAGAGCGCAGGTCGGCAGATTCGAAACGAAGAGAGCATAATGGTAGCACGGTGGCTTCGGCCTTCGTGTTCACCGAAAGATTCAAACTGGAGAGTTTGATCTTGGCTCAGAACGAACGTTAGCGGCGCGCCTAACACATGCAAGTCGCGCGAGAAAGGGCTTCGGCCCCAGTAAAGCGGCGCACGGGTGAGTAACACGTAGGTCATCTTCCCCTGAGTGGTGGATAACTCTCCGAAAGGAGAGCTAATACAGCATAAGACCACGACCTCGCTGAGGTTGTGGCCAAAGCAGACCTCTTCACGAAAGTTTGCGCTTAGGGATGAGCCTGCGGCCCATCAGCTAGTTGGTAGGGTAATGGCCTACCAAGGCTAAGACGGGTAGCTGGTCTGAGAGGATGAACAGCCACACTGGAACTGAGACACGGTCCAGACTCCTACGGGAGGCAGCAGTGGGGAATCTTGCGCAATGGGCGAAAGCCTGACGCAGCGACGCCGCGTGAGCGATGAAGGCCTTCGGGTTGTAAAGCTCTGTGGGGAGGGAAGAATAAGTCTTGGCTAATATCCAAGATGATGACGGTACCTCCTTAGCAAGCACCGGCTAACTCTGTGCCAGCAGCCGCGGTAAGACAGAGGGTGCAAACGTTGTTCGGAATTACTGGGCGTAAAGCGCGTGTAGGCGGCTAAGTAAGTCGGGCGTGAAATCCCACGGCTCAACCGTGGAAGTGCACTCGAAACTGCATAGCTAGAGTCCTGGAGAGGAAGGTGGAATGCTTGGTGTAGAGGTGAAATTCGTAGATATCAAGCGGAACACCGGTGGCGAAGGCGGCCTTCTGGACAGTGACTGACGCTGAGACGCGAAAGCGTGGGGAGCAAACAGGATTAGATACCCTGGTAGTCCACGCCGTAAACGATGAGTGCTAGGTGTCACGGGCTTTGACCCTCGTGGTGCCGAAGCTAACGCGTTAAGCACTCCGCCTGGGGAGTACGGCCGCAAGGCTAAAACTCAAAAGAATTGACGGGGGCCCGCACAAGCGGTGGAGCATGTTGTTTAATTCGACGCAACGCGAAGAACCTTACCTGGGCTAGAAAGTACAGGAACCTGGTTGAAAAATCGGGGTGCCCTTCGGGGAATCTGTGGTTAGGTGCTGCATGGCTGTCGTCAGCTCGTGTCGTGAGATGTTGGGTTAAGTCCCGCAACGAGCGCAACCCCTGTCGTTAGTTGCCATCATTAAGTTGGGCACTCTAACGAGACTGCCGACCTTTAAGTCGGAGGAAGGTGGGGACGACGTCAAGTCATCATGGCCCTTATGTCCAGGGCTACAAACGTGCTACAATGGTCAGTACAAAGGGTAGCGAACCCGCGAGGGGGAGCCAATCTCAAAAAGCTGGCCTCAGTACGGATAAGAGTCTGCAACTCGACTCTTTGAAGTCGGAATCGCTAGTAATCGCTGATCAGCATGGCAGCGGTGAATACGTTCCCGGGCCTTGTACACACCGCCCGTCACACCATGGGAGTCGATTGCTCCAGAAGTGGCTGCGCCAACCCGCAAGGGAGGCAGGTCCCCAAGGAGTGCTCGGTAACTGGGGTGAAGTCGTAACAAGGTAGCCGTAGGGGAACCTGCGGCTGGATCACCTCCTTTCTAAGGAGTCTCAACCCCTTTAGGTTGAACACCTTAAGGTCAAAGCCCACTTTATTGAGGAAACTCGGTGTCGCTTCTCTAGACACTCGAGGGGCCGTTTCAGAGGTAATAGGATTCAGTTTTGAGGGACCGAGAGTTTTTACCCTCAAAGACATGGTCGGCTGTTGGTGAGTCGGCAGGGCTCAACCCTTGCCAACCGGGCCAGTAGCTCAGGTGGTTAGAGCGCACGCCTGATAAGCGTGAGGTCGGCAGTTCAACTCTGCCCTGGCCCACTCGTATTACGGGGCTGTAGCTCAGCTGGGAGAGCGCGGGCTTTGCAAGCCTGAGGTCGTCAGTTCGATCCTGATCAGCTCCACTGACCTCTACGGAGGTCATCGGGTTGATGATGCGCACCCGCCATGTCTAGGTAGAAACCCATCAAGATTTTTCCGAACCGTCGTTGGTTCGGGCGAAAGTGACGCCGGAAACGGTGTCGCTGAGGCGCAAGCCTCGCTGGTTCTCTGAAAATTTAGTTAATAGCGTCCAATTGCTAGTAGATCTGACTCCTGAGAGTCGGATCGTTTTTGGAGAGGCGCTCGATGCACACGTTGGTGTGGTCGACGACCTCGAGCGTAGTTGCGCTGGTCATTACAGAGTTCGTCAGTCGGACTCTGGGTACCAGTTCGATGCGTGCCTTAGGGATAAGGTCAAGCTACAAAGGGCGCACGGTGGATGCTCAGGCGATGAGAGGCGATGAAGGACGTGGACAGCTGCGAAAAGCTTCGGTGAGCCGCTAACAGGCTATGACCCGGAGATCTCCGAATGGGACAACCCGCGCAGGGACTACCTGCCATCCTGCAGTGAATTCATAGCTGCAGGAAGCCAACCCAGGGAACTGAAACATCTAAGTACCTGGAGGAAAAGAAAGCAAATAGCGATTCCCCTAGTAGTGGCGAGCGAACGGGGATCAGCCTAAACCGACTCAGTGCAAGCTTACTGGCGTTGCTGAGCCGGGGTTGTGGGATTCTTCTGGAGGAACAGTAACACCTCCGACGAGTTACAAAGGTTCGAGTTAGTAGAATGGCATGGAATGGCCAGCCACAGACGGTGACAGCCCGGTATACGAAAATTCGAGCTCTCGTGAAGAACACCCGAGTACCGCAGGACACGTGCAATCCGGCGGGAATCTGGGACGACCATGTTCCAAGGCTAAACACTACTCATCGACCGATAGTGAACAAGTACCGCGAGGGAAAAGTGAAAAGAACCCCGGTTAGGGGAGTGAAATAGAACCTGAAACCGTGTGCCTACAAGCAGTGGGAGCACTATGGCCGCAAGGCAATGTGTGACCGCGTACCTTTTGCATAATGAGCCCGTGAGTTACGATGCGTGGCAAGGTTAAGCCGTAAGGTGTAGCCGTAGCGAAAGCAAGTCTTAACAGGGCGTACAGTCGCGCAACGTAGACCCGAAACCCCTGCGATCTACCCATGTCCAGGTTGAAGAGCGGGTAACACCGCTTGGAGGACCGAACGCACCATAGTTGAAAATATGGGCGATGAGGTGTGGGTAGGAGTGAAAGGCTAATCAAGCGGGGAGATAGCTGGTTCTCGCCGAAATATATTGAGGTATAGCCTCGGGTGAATTGCGTCGGAGGTAGAGCACTGGATGGGCTAGGGGTCCTACCAGATTACCAAACCCAACCAAACTCCGAATGCCGACGACAACTGCCCGGGAGTCAGGCAGCGGGAGATAAGTTCCGTTGCCGAGAGGGAAAGAGCCCAGACCGTCAGCTAAGGTCCCTAAATTTGCGCTAAGTGTAGAAGGATGTGGGAACGCTTAGACAACCAGGAGGTTTGCTTAGAAGCAGCAATCCTTTAAAGAAAGCGTAATAGCTCACTGGTCAAGCGAGCCTGCGCCGAAAATGTAACGGGGCTAAGCGCAATACCGAAGCTACGGGTGTTCGTAAGAACGCGGTAGGCGAGCGTCGTGAGAGAGATACACGGTGGACGGTGACGACCACTAACGGCTCTCACGAGTGATTATGCGGGCATGAGTAGCGATAAACCGGGTGAGAAACCCGGTCGCCGTAAGCCCAAGGTTTCCTGGGGAAGGATAATCCTCCCACGGGTTAGTCGATACCTAAGCCGAGGCCGAGAGGCGTAGGCGATGGAAAGCAGGTTAATATTCCTGCACCACCAAGGTAAGCGTTGAAGTAAGCGGGGACGGAGAAGGGTAGCCCAGCACGCCGCATGGTTGTGCGTGTTCAAGCCCGTAGGCTGAGTTGTTAGGACCCGATAGGGACAAACGACGACTCTTAAGGCCGAGAGGTGATGAGGTCCGTGCTTGCACGGGACACTGGGTAATCCCACGCTTCCTAGAAAAGCCGCGTACAGAGCTTCTTTGGTGATCGTACTGTAAACCGACTCAGGTGGGCGGGGTGAGAATCCCAAGGCGCGTGAGAGAACCCTGGTTAAGGAACTCGGCAAATTGACACCGTAACTTCGGGAGAAGGTGTGCCTCTGGTGGTTAGCTGGTTTACCCAGCGAAGCTGTTGGAGGTCGCAGTGAAATGGCGGTTGTGACTGTTTACTAAAAACACAGGACTCTGCGAAGTCGTAAGACGACGTATAGGGTCTGATGCCTGCCCGGTGCTGGAAGGTTAAGGGAATTTGTCAGGGGCAACCCGAAGCAATGAACCGAAGCCCCAGTAAACGGCGGCCGTAACTATAACGGTCCTAAGGTAGCGAAATTCCTTGTCGGGTAAGTTCCGACCTGCACGAATGGCATAACAACATCCGCACTGTCTCGACCAGGGACTC
>Ga0247773_1000397_pt1 | contig 19007 bp, 12 predicted proteins | sample UWRJL092311B6_FD_179934 | JGI IMG/M metagenome (GOLD analysis project Ga0247773, IMG submission 179934) | Plant litter microbial communities from Arlington Agricultural Research Station in Wisconsin, United States - UWRJ-L092-311B-6 | ecosystem: Environmental > Terrestrial > Plant litter >...
GATCTGTGGGAGCATGTGGGTGGCCTCACGATCGGCGAGCGCCGGAGGGACTGGGAGGGCGATGGAGCGCGTCGTTCATCAGCGCCGACCGCCACGGCAGCGCGGAAGGGCTGATCACCCTTACCGCGGCACCGCTTTCACCGGCCGCCTGCAACGGGGATACCCTCGCGTGCTCGACGTTCGTTCGTGGGCATCACCAGATTTCGTTTGATTCGCTGGTGGGGCGCGCCGTCCCCGAAAAGGTGGAGGGCGCGCGCGTCGAGGCGTTCCGTGGTGATCGTTCTGGGAGACTGCTGCCAGCAAGGCGAAATCTCCATTAGCGCAAGGCTGGACGACGGCACCTTACGGGGGACGTGGTCCGAGGACAATCCTGGCGGAGGCCGGCAGGGACGAGTCGTCATGCACCGGCTCGAAGCTGTCGATTCAGCACGAATTCGACAGCCAACGGCATCACCCGGCTCGCCATGACAAAGAGTTCTCATGCCATGCGACACACTTCTTCGCAGCCGTTGCCAGTGGGATACAGGGGGTACGAGGCAGCTTGTCTACGACTCGACTGCGCTGAACGTGGGCAACGCTTTCGGCCAGGCACATCCAGACCTACTGCGTAGTGCGTCCGCATCCCTACGCCCGATCTCGGTCGTGAGACGCGGAACGTCCGCAATCGTCAACTACAGAATCGGGGCGAAGAACGAACCACTCGACCTGGGCATAGCGTTCCGCCGGGTTGATGGGAGGTGGCTCGTTCGTGGCATTTCGTTCCCATCCGGGATATAGCGTATCGGGACGGTGGTCATGCACCGGCTCGAAACCGTTGATTCAGCGCGAAATAAGACAGCCAGGGGAGCATTGAGAACGCGATGCGAACGATGCTGAGGGATGCCGCCGCACGTCCGGAGTGCTTCATCTTCAGCGGCCCCGTGCCCCAGGGCGAGCTGGAGGCGTGGATGCGCGCGTGGGGAGTGGAGGCTCCAGACGACCTGGTCGCGTTCTGGGAGTCTTTCGGTGGCGCCGAGGTCTTTGAGACGGAAACCCTCCTCAGCCCGCTTCCGAGAACCGAGCTGGAGGACGACTTGATGGCGGAGAACCAGAGGCTCCACCAGCGTGGGCTGCCGCGTGACTACCTGCTGTTTCACGTCGGAGCCACACTCTCCGCCGTCCGCCAGGGTGCGCCACCCTACGTCACGCTCGACCACGTGAGCTTGATGCCTACCGGGCAGTTCGCAACGCTCGACGAGTGGTATCGCCGCGTGCTGCATGACGAATATGCCGAATGGTATGGCATCGCGGACGATCACGGGAGGGCCGATGAGGTCGTCCTGCCAGTCCGGCTCCGACGACCCGAGGCGACCACGGGGCGCCAAAGCTGCGCGCCCTCAAAGCGCGCGTGCCGAGAACAGGAGAAGCGGTGATGGACGATCCGGAAATTCGGCCTACGCTCCACGACCTGTGGAATCGTCATCTCCTCAGGCCCATTCCGCCGAGCAGCCGCGACGCCCGGGTGGCAGACGTGTATGTCGACCTGGTGGACTACGACGGCTACATCGCAGGGATTGCCACGCATCTGCTGCAAGGGATCACGCCCGCGCATGCGCCGCGGCCTAACCCGGAATTGAGAAGCCGGCTTGCTCGCATGCAGGCGGAGCTCGAGGACGAGCCGCTGGCCCAAGTCAACGCGTACCTCGCCCATCTCGACCATCTGGAGGAGTTGGCTGTCGTCGCAGGTCGCGATAAGACCGGGGAGGGACAGAGTGTGCGGACGTAGAATTCTTCCTCAGGATTTCATCTGCATCCTCCTGGTTGGGATGCAGATGTCGAACGGCCGCCCAACGTAGTGCGCCGGGCGGCCGTGTCAGCGGATCTGCGCGGTACCGCTCAGCAGAGGGCGGTGCCGGGGCAGCCGAAGCGAGTGCAGTCGTAGCAGGTCTTGGCGCCCTGCGTGATGGCGTTCGCGGCGGTTCCGCCCTCGCGGGCGGGCGCGGCGGTCTGGAAGGAATCGATCCGCAGCTGGTGCAGGTCCAGGCGAAGCTTGTTCACGTCTCTCTCCGTGGTTCGAAAGATCGGTTTGGCATCGGCGTCCGTCCGGCGCCGCATCGATCTGCGGCGCTGCCCGGTACGACGCGGAATGCGCTACGATGGGGGCGCGCAGGTGCGCCCCCGGGCGCGGCTCACACCACCGCGGTGCCTTCGCGGGCGCAGGCCTCGCACGTCTGGCCCAGGTACGTGCAGTGGTACCAGCAGGTGGGAAGCGAGTTGGTGTACGCGTTGTGCGCGTTCACGGTCCCGCGGTCCTCCGTCTCTCGCGTGGTGCGGAACGACTCCACGGTCAGCGCTTCGAGGTCGAGGCTGAGCTTGCGCACGTGCCCTCCCTTGGTGTGGGTTGCGTCTGGAAACGGTAGATTCGAAGGTAACAGATCCAGCGTCCGCAGGCTACTCATCCCCGCTCCAGCCCTCACCCGCTCCTGCATCCACCGCCTGCATCTCCACCAGTCCTCGACAGATAGCTCTTACAGAGGACGCAGACGACACGGAGGAAAGCCGTGCAGTACTCCGTGTCCTCTGTGTCCTCCGTGAGATGAGCCGTTTGGAGATGACGGCTACAGCGTGGACGCCCAGTCCACGAACTCCGCGCGCTCCGTCGCGGTGATTCCTCACCAGCGGCCGTCGGAGACCAGTAGCGGTGCACCGCCTCCGGCACGTCCAACTCCTCCACCAATTCGCCCGCGTCACGCTCGAACAGGTTCGCCAGCGTGCGGACCAGCGCAAGGTCGCCCTCGCCGCGCGGGCTTCGGCCGGCGCGGGGCGGCGGGCGACGGCCACCACGGCGCGGCGGGGGATGTAGACGAAGTCGGGGCCGAAGGCCGGCACCTCGCCCACCTCGGGGTAGGTGAGGATGCGGAGGATCTCGGCCTCGAGCTCGTTCACGCCCCGCGGAAAGCCCTGCTCCAGGCCGTACATCCCATGATGTAGCCCAGCGCCAGCTCGCGCGCCCGCCCCTCGCCATCGGCCGAGACGAAGAGGTGACACGGAGGGGCGCGAAAGGTCGTGACGACGAGAATGTGGTTGACACGGAAAGTGCGGAAGATTACGATTCGATTATACAAGCCGCCCAGCAGCAAACCTCCCGTACCACACACCCGAGACCGACCCCCTGGCCCAGCAGCCGCTTGCAGGCCTGCCGTATCGCCCAATTTGTCGGGTTTGTTGACAAACGTAGGAACCGCCGCGGGATCCACCCCGCAGAACGGCGCCGCAGCAGGGCCGAATGGTCGTCCTGCATTTGTTGGGAGTTTTGACAAACACGGCCTGGACCCCGCGCCTGCGTGCCCCCGGGTGCCTCGCCGTGCAGCCCGTCCGGCCACATCAAGCGGCGTTCCACCGCAGCCGCCGCCCGGCACCACCCGAAGCCACCACCCGCGCGCGGGATGCACCCGGCGCCGCCCCACCCACTCGCACGCAGCCCGGCGGGCTGCCGACCAACCTCCTTCGGAGAGCCACCATGAGGCGGACAGTCGTTGTCAGCATGATCGCCGCGTTGTTCGCGGGCATACCGCTGCACGCACAGCAGGGCGGGCAGATCACCGGAACCGTCACCTCGGCCGAGGGCGGACGGCCGCTGCCGGGCGCCACCGTGAGCGTGGCCGGCGGCGCGCAGCGCGCACTGACCGGCCCCGACGGGCGCTACACCCTGGGCGGCGTGGCCGCGGGGCCGCGCTCGGTGACCGCGGCCGTCATCGGCCACACCGCGTCGACCCTCCCGGTCACGGTGGCCGCGGGGCAGACGGCGACGCTCGACTTCACGCTGCAGACCTCGGCGGTAGGGCTGCAGGGCGTGGTGGCCATCGGCTACGGCCAGCAGCGCGTGCGCGACCGCACGGGCTCGGTGGCCACCGTCACCCCCGAGCAGTTCAACACCGGCCGCGTGGTGAGCCCCGAGCAGCTGATCCAGGGCAAGGTGGCCGGCGTGCAGGTCAACGACACCGGCGAGCCGGGCGGCAAGACCACCATCCGCATCCGCGGCGGCACCTCGGTCAACGCCACCAACGAGCCGCTGTTCGTGGTGGACGGCCAGCCGCTGCAGGCCGGCGGCGGGATCACGGAGGGGCGCAACCCGCTCAACTTCCTGAACCCCAACGACATCGAGAGCGTCACCGTGCTCAAGGACGCCTCGGCCACCGCGATCTACGGGTCGCGCGGGGCCAACGGCGTGATCCTGGTGACCACCCGCACGGGCGCCCGCGGCGCGCAGTTCACCTACAGCACCTCGCTCTCCTCCTCGCGCATCACGCGCCAGGCCGACCTGCTCACCACCGACCAGTTCCGCTCGGCGGTGGCCGAGTTCGCGCCGTCGAACGTGGCGGTGCTGGGCACCGCCAGCACCGACTGGCGCGGGCTGGTGGAGCGCAACGCCGGCGGGCAGGAGCACAACCTGGCCGTGTCGGGCACCGGGCAGAGCATGAACTACCGCCTGTCGCTGGGCTACCTCGACCAGGCCGGCGTGCTGCGCGGCACCGACACTCGCCGCCTCTCGGCCTCGGGCACCTACGGCCAGCAGCTCTTCAGCAACACCCTGCGGCTGCGCGCCAACGTGCGCGGCTCGCGCATCAACGACTCGTTCACCCCGGGCTCGGTGCTGGGAAGCGCGCTGTCGTTCGCGCCCACGCAGCCGGTGATGGCGGGCGAGGGCACCTTCTTCCAGTGGGCCGACGCCACGGGGCCCAACAACCCCCTGGCCGACCTGGCGCTGGTGCAGGACCAGCAGACCACCTTCCGCACCCTGGGCAACGTGGAGGGCAGCTATGACCTGCCCTTCCTCACGGGGCTCACCGGCACCCTGCGAATGGGCTACGACTACACGCAGGCCAACCGCAAGATCTTCAACCCCATCGCGGCGCGCGGCAGCGGCGGCGGCAACGTGACCAGGCGCGAGCCCTCGCGCCTGGGCACGGTGCTGGACGCCTACGGCCGCTACGCGCGCTCGTTCGCGGGGCTCGACAGCGACGTGGACCTGACGGCGGGCTATTCGTACGAGAACGCCCGCGAGGAGTACCCGGGCTACTTCGCGCAGAACCTCCAGTCCGACGTGGTGGGCGCCAACGGCCCGGTGTCGGCGCTGGTGGAGCGCACCACCTTCGACGTGCAGGCGTGGCGGCTGGCCTCGGGCTTCGCCCGCATGAACTGGAACGTGAAGGACCGCTACCTGCTCACGCTGAGCGTGCGGCGCGACGGCTCGTCGCGCTTCGGCCCCAGCAACCAGTGGGGCACCTTCCCCTCGGCCGCGTTCGCCTGGCGCCTGTCGGAGGAGCCCTTCATGCCGCACCTGGGGCCGCTGGGCGACCTCAAGGTGCGCGCGTCGTGGGGCGTCAACGGCAACCAGGACTTCGGCAACTACCTGTGGGTGTCGAGCTACCTGTCCAGCCTGGGCACGGCGCAGGCACAGTTCGGCAACACCTTCGTGAGCACCATCCGGCCCAGCGCGGTGGACCCCAACATCAAGTGGGAAGAGACCACCTCGTACAACCTGGGGCTCGACTGGGGGCTGTGGGACGGGCGCATCACCGGCACGGTGGACTACTACAAGAAGGACACCGACGACCTGATCTTCAACGTGCCGGTGGCCGCGGGGACCAACCTGTCCAACTACGTCACCACCAACATCGGCAGCATGACCAACCGCGGCCTGGAGCTGGGGCTGAACGCGCGCGTGCTGAACGGCGCCCGTGGCGGCCTGAGCTGGGACGCGAGCTTCAACGCCTCCACCAACCGCAACCGCCTCACCCGCATCAACGCCATCGGCGGCGGCAGCGAGCGCATCCTGTCGGGCGGGATATCGGGCGGCGTGGGCAACAACATCCAGGTGCTGCAGCCCGGCGCCCCGGTCTACTCGTTCTTCGTCTACCGCCACCTGCGCGACGCGAACGGCAAGCCGGTGTACGCCGACACCAACAAGGATGGCACCATCAACGAGAAGGACCTGTACCAGGACCTGAACGGCGACAAGGAGATCGACGAGCGTGACCGCATCGCCACCCACAGCGCGGCCCCGCAGTGGGTGCTGGGGCACACCTCGCAGCTGGGCTACGGCAACCTGGACGCCAGCTTCACGCTGCGCGCGTCGATGGGCAACTACGCCTACAACAACGTGGCGTCGAACCTGGGCTACTACAACCTGCTCACCGGCGCCGCGCCCCGTAACCTGAGCACCTCGGTGCTGGAGACCGGGTTCAAGACCGCGCAGTACTTCTCCGACGTGTACGTGGAGGACGCCTCGTACCTGCGCATGGACAACCTGACGCTGGGCTACACCTTCAACGGCGTGCGCGGCGTGGACAACATGCGCCTGTTCGGCACGGTGCAGAACGTGTTCACTCTCACCGGCTACAGCGGCGTGGACCCGATGGGCGGGCTCAACGGGATCGACAACAACGTGTACCCCCGCTCGCGCACGTTCACCGCCGGCGTCAGCCTCGCGTTCTGATGCGCCCCGCAAACCGCAACCGTGGGGCGCTCCGGCGCCCGAACCGACTGGAGAAGGGACGAGCCATGTTCAAGAAGACGTGGAGGATATCGATGGTCGCCGCGGCCGCCGCCCTGTTCGTGGGCGCCGCCGGGTGCACCGACGTGACGCTGGAGCCCGAGAGCACCGTCACCGGCGCCAACGTGTTCCGCGACCCCACCGCCTACCGCGCGTTCATGGCCAAGCTCTATGCGGGGCTGGCCGTGACGGGGCAGGAGGGGCCGGCGGGCAAGGGCGACATCCAGGGGATCGACGAGGGCTTCTCGCAGTACGTGCGCCTGGTGTGGCAGATGCAGGAGCTCCCCACCGACGAGGCGGTGATCGCCTGGGGCGACGACGGCGTGCAGCAGCTCAACACGCAGCTGTGGGGCTCGAGCAACCAGTTCCTGGGGTCGATGTACAGCCGCATCTTCTTCCAGGTGGGGCTCGCCAACGAGTTCCTGCGCGAGACCACCGACGCCAAGCTGGCCGAGCGCAACGTGAGCACCGAGCTGCGCGCCCAGATCAAGCAGTACCGCGCCGAGGCGCGCTTCCTCCGCGCGCTCAGCTACTGGCACGGGATCGACCTGTTCGGCGACATCCCGCTGGTGGACGAGAGCTTCCCGCTGGGCATCACCCCGCCGCAGCAGTCCACGCGGCGCGAGATCTACACCTTCGTGGTGAGCGAGCTGAACGCCATCCGCGGCGACCTGCCGGCGGCGCACGCCGGCGAGTACGGCCGCGCCGACCAGGGCGCCTCGCAGATGCTGCTGGCCAAGGTGCTGCTGAACGCGCCGGTGTACGTGGGCGAGAACCACAACGCCGAGGCGCGCGCCGCGGTGGAGAGCGTGCTGGGCGCCTACTCGCTCGACCCCAGCTACCGGCACCTGTTCCTGGCCGACAACCACACCTCGCCCGAGATCATGTTCGCGGTGCCGCAGGACGGCATCCACCAGCAGTCGTTCGGCGGCACCAACTTCCTGATCCACGCCAGCGTGGGCGGCGACATGAACGCCGCCAGCTGGGGGATCGAGGGGGGGTGGTGGGGGCTGCGGGTGAAGCCCGAGTTCCTGGCCGTGTACCCCGGCGGGGTGAACAGCGCCGACGTGCGCTCCACCGTGTTCTTCACGCAGGGGCAGACGGTGGCGATCAACGACATCACCCAGTTCCAGCAGGGCCTGGGCGCGCCCAAGTACCGCAACGTGACCAGCCTGGGCGTGCCGGGCTCCAACCCGCTCTACCCCGACACCGACTACCCGATGTTCCGCCTGGGCGACGCGTACCTGATGTATGCCGAGGCGGTGCTGCGCGGCGGCGGGGGCACGCGGGCGCAGGCGCTCACGTACGTGAACGCGCTGCGGCAGCGCTCCTACGGCAACGCCACCGGCAACATCACCGACGCCCAGCTCACGCTCGACTTCATCCTGGACGAGCGCGGGCGCGAGCTGCTGTGGGAGGGCCACCGCCGCACCGACCTGATCCGCTTCAACCGCTTCACCACCGCGGGGATCTGGGCGTTCAAGGGCGGCGTGAAGCAGGGGAAGGCCACCGAGGCCTTCCGCAACGTGTACCCGCTTCCCTCCACGGAACTGCTGGCGAACCCCAACCTCAAGCAGAACCCCGGCTACGCCGGCGGCTGAGCCACGACCTGGCCGTCGCGCGTGCTTCCGGGCCGCATGCCCCTGCAGCTCCGCCGCAATTTGCGGCGGAGCTGCAGGACGTTGTTCGCGAGACGCGGTGGCCATGCGTTTCACTGGCCCGTGCACGGCGCGCGGGTGACGGCCCAGCAGTCCGCGAAGGCGCCGCGAAGGCGGACTTCCCGCCGTTCCAGCCGCCGGTTTCAACCGGCGGTCACGGGGCTCGACGCCGCGCCGGAGGGTGGCGGACGAGCCGCGAGCGTGAGGGATGCGCGCCCGGAGGGCCGGGAACGCGGCGGCACGCCTGCGCAGCCGCATGGGACGAGGAGAAGCAGGGGCGGGCCGCCGTGGGCCCGGCTGCGTTGGGCACGGCGGTATCGTGCCCTACGCAGCGCGCAGCCCGGCCCCGCGCAGCGGGGACACGCCCAAACGGCAGTTGAGCAGTAGATATCTCGGCCGCGCCGATCCGTCGGGTTGGCGGAGAGCTCGACCGGTCCAAGGAAGCCGCCACACCACCGCCCGCAACACGTGCGAATGACGAGGATGCAGATGCCGAGATGGTTCCGCCCGGTTCGACCGCTGGTTCTCGCCTTGGCCCTGGTCATGCTCGCCGGCTCGCTGGGCGCGCAGCAGCACCAGGTCGCGTCGCCCGACGGGCGCAACCGGGTGACGGTGGAGGTGCGCGAGGGCGGGCTGTACTACAGCGTTTCGCGTGACGGCAAGCCGGTGCTTCTCGCCTCGCGCCTGGGCTTCGCGTTCAAAGGCGGCGACTCGCTGCGGAGCGCGCTGCGCATCACCGGCACCGCGCGGGCCTCGGCGGACGAGACGTGGACGCAGCCGTGGGGCGAGGTGGCCCGCGTGCGCGACCACCACAACGAGCTGCGCGTGCGCATCGCCGAGGGCCGGGCGCCCAACCGCCGCTTCAGCGTGGTGTTCCGCGCGTTCGACGACGGCGTAGGCTTCCGCTACGAGGTGGCCGACAGCGCGTCGTTCGGCGACTACGAGATGATGGACGAGCTCACCGAGTTCGCCCTGGCCGACAATGCCCGTGCCTGGTGGATCTCGTCGCGCTGCTGCGACCCCGACCGCCAGGAGCGGCTGTACAGCAGCGGCCCCGTGAGCCGGCTGGACACGGTGCAGACGCCGCTCACGCTGCAGCTCTCGAGCGGCGTGCAGCTGGTGATCCACGAGGCCAACCTCGTCGACTATGCCGGGATGTACCTGGCGCACACGGAGAACCGCACGCTGCGGTCGACACTCGCGAAGTGGGCCGACGGCGTGGCGGTGCGGGGCCGGGCGCCGTTCGTCACCCCCTGGCGCACCCTCCAGCTGGCCGACCGGGTGGAAGACCTGGCGCCTTCCACGCTGGGGCTGAACCTCAATCCCCCCAGCCAGATAGCGGACACCCGCTGGATCCGCCCGATGAAGTACAACGGGATCTGGTGGGGGATGCACATCAACACCATGACCTGGGGCCAGGGACCCACGCACGGCGCCACCACGGCCAACACGCGGCGCTACCTCGACTTCGCCGCGGCGAACGGGCTGGGCGGCACGCTGGTGGAGGGGTGGAACCCGGGGTGGGACGTGGACTGGTTCAACACGGGGAAGGCCAACTTCTCGTTCACGCAGGCCTACCCCGACTTCGACCTGCCGGGCCTCGCCGCCTACGCGCGCGGGAAGGGGCTCACGCTGATCGGCCACCACGAGACGGCGTCGAACGTCACCGGCTACGAGGCGCAGCTCGACAGCGCGATGGCGCTGTACCAGCGCGTGGGCGTGCGCGCGGTGAAGACCGGCTACGTGGGCGACCTGACCGACCAGGGGCACATGCACCAGGGCCAGTACATGGTGCGCCACCAGCGGCGGGTGATCGAGACGGCGGCGCGCCACGGGATCATGGTGGACGTGCACGAGCCGGTGAAGGACACGGGCGAGCGCCGCACCTGGCCCAACATCCTCTCGCGCGAGGGCTCGCGCGGGCAGGAGTACAACGCGTGGGGCGGCGACGGCGGCAACCCGCCCGAGCACGAGACCATCCTCTTCTTCACGCGGATGCTGGCCGGGCCCATGGACTTCACCCCCGGCATCTTCGACCTGCTGATCCAGCGCCCTTCCGGAAAGCCCAAGACGCCGGAAGAGGCGCGGCCGCGCACCACGCTGGCCAAGCAGCTCGCGCTCTACGTCGTGCTGTATTCCCCGTTCCAGATGGCGGCGGATCTCCCCGAGAACTACCAGGGGCAGCCCGCCTTCCAGTTCATCCGCGACGTGGCGGTGGACTGGGACACCACGCGGGTGATCGAGGGCCGCATCGGCGACTACGTGTTGGTGGCCCGCAAGCAGCGGGGCGCCGACCGCTGGTTCATCGGCGCGATCACCGATGAGGAGGCGCGTTCGTTCGACGTGCCGCTCTCCTTCCTCCCCGCCGGTCACCGCTACGTGGCCGAGATCTATGCCGACGGGCCGGGGGCCAACTGGCGCGACAACCCGCTGCCGGTGGCCATCTCGCGGCAGAACGTGACGCGCGCGTCGCGGCTGCGGCTGCGGCTGGCCCCCGGCGGCGGCCAGGCGATCCGCATCCGCCCGGCGCCGTGACGGACTCGTCGTCGAAGGCTCGATTGCCGCGCCGCATCGTACGGACGCGGGGCGCGCTCGCGGCGGCCGCACTCTGGATCGTCGCACTCGCCTCGGCGCAGGCGCACGCCCAGGTAACGATGCGCGTGCGAGTCCCCGCGGCGACGCCGGCGGACTCGGTCTACGTGGCCGGCGGGTTCAACGGGTGGAACCCCGCGAACCCCGCCTACCGTCTGACGCGCGAGGGGGACGGGGAGTATGCGATCACGCTGCCGGCGGACGTGCGCGGCCCGATCGAGTTCAAGTTCGCGCTGGGGTCGTGGGAGCGGGTGGAGACGGACAGCGCGGGCGGCGGCGTGTCCAACCGCCGCTTCACCATTCCCGCTGCTGGCGCGACCACGTGGACCGGCTCAGTCGGGGGATGGCAGGACCCGGCGAAGATCCAGCCGCGGAAGTCGACGCGGCGGCCGGGCGTCTCCGTCATCGACACCGCCTTCGCCATCCCGCAGCTGGGCCGCACGCGGCGCGTTTGGGTGTACCTGCCGCCGGACTATGCGACGTCGGACAAGCGCTACCCCGTGCTCTACATGCACGACGGGCAGAACGTGTTCGACGATTCCACCAGCGGCTTCGGCGAGTGGGGCGTGGACGAGACGATGGACAGCCTGTTCGCCGCGGGCGACCCCGGCGCCATCGTGGTCGCCGTGGACCACGGCGGGCAGAAGCGGCTGGACGAGTACTCGCCCTGGCGCAACGCGCGGTACGGGGGAGGAGAAGGGGACGCCTACGTCGATTTCCTGGCGCAGACGCTCAAGCCCTACATCGACCGGCGCTACCGCACGCGGACGGACCGGCTGAGCACGGCGGTCGCGGGGTCGAGCATGGGCGGGCTGATCTCGCTGTACGCCATCCTCAAGTACCCGGAGGTCTTTGGCCGCGCAGGCGTGTTCTCGCCGGCGCTCTGGTTCTCGGAGCAGAACTACGCCTACGCCCGCGCCGCGCGCCCGCCGCTGCCGGGCACGCGCATCGACTTCGTGGTCGGCGTGCGCGAGGGCGACACGCCCGAGGTGTACGTGCACGACCAGCGGCGGATGATCGACACGCTCGCCGCCGCCGGCTACCGGGTGGGCGTGCAGGTGGATTCGGCCGTCCGCGCCGACGGAACGCACCAGGAGTGGTTCTGGCGCCGCGAGTTCCCGCGCGTCTACCTGTGGCTCATGGGACGGGCGGTGCCGCCACCCGTGCCGATGTCCGCCGGCTCGCGGTCGCACGACATCCGCAGACGGTGCAGGGACACGACGGCCGCGGGAAGCTGCTGATCGAATCGGTAGACGGGGACGCTTCCGCGCGTCTCCATCCTCACTCCAGATGCTGGAAGATCGGCCCGGGCCCATCCCCGGGAATCCACTGAAAGGAAGGCCCATGCGCCGGTTCGCACTCGCATCCCTGATCGCCGCCGTGACCACCGCCGGCGTTACGACCGCCACTTCCGTCGAGGCGCAGACGGCGCGATCCCCGGTCGCCGGCTGGCGGCAGGGGGGAACGTGCTACGAGGTGTTCGTCCGCTCGTTCCGCGACAGCAACGGCGACGGGATCGGCGACATCAACGGGCTGATCCAGAAGCTGGACTACATCAACGACGGCAACGCGGCCAGCCAGCGCGACCTGGGCGCAAGCTGCATCTGGCTGATGCCGGTGGCCGAGTCGCCCAGCTACCACGGCTACGACGTTTCGGACTACTACCGGGTGGAGCCCGACTACGGCACGAACGACGACTTCAAGCGCCTGGTGGCCGAGGCGCACCGCCGCGGCATCGCGGTGCTGGTGGACATGGTGCTCAACCACGCGTCGAGCGAGCACCCCTTCTTCAAGCAGGCGCTGAACGACCCCGCCTCGCCCTATCGCAGCTGGTTCCGCTTCTCGCCCACCGCGCAGGGGAAGGGGCCGTGGGGCGGCGACGCATGGCACAAGTCGCCCGTGCGCGACGAGTACTACTACGGCGTGTTCTGGAGCGGGATGCCCGACCTGAACTACCAGACCCCCGCCGTGCGCGACGAGGCCAACAAGGTGGCCGACTACTGGCTGCGCGAGATGGGCGTGGACGGCTTCCGCCTGGACGCCGTACCCTACCTGGTGGAAGAGGGCACGCAGCTCGCCGGCTCGCCCGGCACCCACACGCTGCTGCGCGACTACGCGGCCCACGTCCGCGGCACCAGCCCCAACGCCTACACCGTGGGCGAGGTGTGGGACAGCACCAGCGCCATGCTGTCGTACTACCCCGATCAGCTCACCTCCTACTTCACCTTCGAGGTGAGCGATTCGCTGCTGAGCGCGGTGAAGAACGGCAACGCGCGCAACCTGCTGCGCGGCTACCTGCGCCTGCAGCAGGCGGGGCTCGCGCCCGACCGCTACTCGCCCTTCCAGCGCAACCACGACCAGACGCGCACGATGACGGTGCTGGGCGGTGATCCGAAGCGCGCACGCGTGGCCGCCACCCTGCTGCTCACCCTTCCCGGCCTCCCCTTCGTGTACTACGGCGAGGAGATCGGGATGACGGGTGACAAGCCCGACGAACGCCTGCGCACGCCCATGCAGTGGAGCGCCGCCGCGGGCGCGGGCTTCACCACCGGCCGCCCCTGGCAGGCGCTGCAGGCCGACTCGGCCACCGTGACCGTGGCCGCGCAGGATGCAAACCCGGCCTCGCTGCTCAACCTGTACCGCCGGCTGATCCACCTGCGCGCCGAGAACCCGGCCCTCGGCTCGGGCGAGCTGATCGCGCTCACCGCCAGCAACCCCGCCGTTGCGGCCTACCTGCGCCGCGCCGGAGGCCGGACCGTGCTGGTGGTGGCCAACCTGGGGACGACGCCCGCGGCGGGCGTGTCGCTCACGTCCGCCGGCGGCGTGTTCCGCCCGGGCGCCTACACGCCGAGCCGGCTGCTGGGCCCCGGCCCCGCCGCGCGCCTCACCGTGGCCGCGGCCGGCGCGATGAGCGGCTACGTGCCGATGCCCACGCTCGCGCCGATGGAGGTGAGCGTGATGGAGCTCACCTCGCGCCGCTGACACCGCGACCGGTGCGTCCGAACGGGTGCGTCCGGCACGGGTGCGCGAGTGCGCGCCGAAGACGTTGGACGCACTCGCGCACTCCGCACTCACGCACCCGTAAAAGACCGCCGGCGACGCGCGAACGACCCGGCTCCCGTCCCCAAAACCCTTCGTAGCGAGAAGACCCTCGTGACCAGACGCCCGCACCTCAGCTTTCCCGCGATGTTCAACATGAGCTTCGGCTTCCTGGGCATCCAGTTCGGATGGGGGCTGCAGCTCGCCAACATGTCGGCCATCTACGAGCGGCTGGGGGCGAGCCCCGACAACGTGCCGATCCTGTGGCTCGCCGCGCCGCTCACGGGGCTGCTGGTGCAGCCGGTGATCGGTGCGCTCAGCGACCGCACGTGGGGTCCGCTGGGGCGGCGCCGGCCGTACTTCCTGGTGGGCGCCATCCTGGCCTCCATCGCCCTCTTCTTCATGCCCACCTCGCGCACGCTGTGGATGGCGGCGGGGCTGCTCTGGATCCTGGACGCGTCCATCAACGTGTCCATGGAGCCGTTCCGCGCCTTCGTGGCCGACAAGCTCGACATCAGCCAGCGCACCGCCGGGTTCGTGATGCAGTCGTTCTTCATCGGGGTGGGGCAGACGCTGGCGAACGTCCTCCCCTACGTGCTGCGGCGGATGGGGGTGGAGGGGAACACGGCCAGCGGGATCCCGCTCACGGTGAAGTACTCCTTCCAGGCGGGCGCGGTGGTGTTCCTGGTGTGCGTGCTGTGGACGGTGTTCACCACCACCGAGTTCCCCCCCGAAGACGCCGCGGCCTTGGACCGCGAGAAGCGCGAGCGGAACGGTGTTGCGGTGCTGTTCGACGAGATCGGCTCGGCGATCCGCGAGATGCCCACCACCATGAAGCAGCTGGCGGTGGTGCAGTTCTTCACCTGGCTGGGGCTGTTCTGCATGTGGATGTTCTTCGGCCTGGCGGTGGCGCGGCACGTGTTCGGCGCCACCGACCCGAAGAGCGAGCTGTATGCGCGGGGAACCGAGTGGGGGGGCGTGGGCTTCGCGGTGTACTCGGTGACCTGCTTCGCGGTGGCGTTCCTGCTGCCGAAGCTCGCCGCCGCCACCAGCCGCAAGAAGACGCACGCGCTGGCGCTGGTGTGCGGGGCGGCCGGGCTGCTGAGCGTTCCGCTGATCCACGACCAGTACCTGCTGCTGCTGACCATGGTGGGCGTGGGCGTCGCATGGGCGTCCATCCTGTCGATGCCCTACGCCATCCTTTCGGGCGCGCTGCCGGCGGCGCGGATGGGCGTGTACATGGGCGTGTTCAACTTCTTCATCGTCATCCCCGAGATCCTGGCGTCGCTCGGCTTCAAGCACCTCATCCGGCTGCTGTTCGGCGCCGACAACCCCAGCACGCCGCTGTACATGGTGATGATGGGTGGCGTCTCGCTCCTCCTCGCCGCCGCCCTGGTCACGCGCGTGCACGACGTGGGCGACCGCGTAGACGAGGCGAAGATGGCCGACGCTGACGAGCACGAGTTCCTGACCGTGCAGGGCTCGGTTCAGCCGGTCCCCAGCAGCGGGGCCTGATCCACCCGCGGCCGCGCGGAGTTCGGCGAGTCGGAAGAAAGGATCTCACGCAGAGTCAGCAGGGTTAGCAGAGAAAAACCGTTTGTTCTCTGCTGACTCTGCTGACTCTGCGTGAGGCAGTCTTTGCTTGGATCCGGGCATGAGGGGCGTCTGGCCGAGCACGATAGGCTGGACACCGGGCTGCCCGGACGTCATTCATAGACGGACAGATTTTCCTGCTCGCTTCATCGCCTCTCCGGAGACTCCTCCCATGACCCGCCCTGCCGTTCGATCCCGAAGGCGCATCCTTTCCCTGCTGCTGGTCGCCGCGTGCGCGGGGCAGGGGAGCGCCTGCTATACCTACCACGTCTACCAGATCGGCGGGCCGCAGGGGCGCGAGATGGGGAACCAGCCCAGCACCGAGTGGCGCTACAAGACCCTCAGCTCCTTCGCCTGGGGCGCCGTGCGGCAGGACCTGCCGGTGGACAACTGCAAGCTGGCCGACGGGACGCGGCTGGGGATCGAGGAGGTGAAGGTGCAGGACAACCTGGGCTACACGCTGGCCACGGTGCTCACGCTGGGGCTGTGGGCCCCGGTGCGGGTGGGCTGGCGTTGCGCCAAGCCGCCCGTCCCCACCGGCGTGCTCAACTGAGGGGCCGGCCATGATCCGACGCAACGGCCCACAGAAGTGGAAGAACATCCACTCCACCTTCGAGACGCACCTCGAAGACCTGATCGACATCGACAACTCGGCCCCCGGCGGCGGGATCGCGCCCGGGTGGGAGCTGTTCAACCAGGCCGCGCGCGACCTGGACACGCTCGCCCGCGAGGCGCGCGACCGGGGGAAGCGCATCCGCGCGCTGGGCTCGTCGTGGGCGCTCACCGACATCGCCGTCACCGACGGCTGGATGATCAACACCAAGCTGCTGAACGGCTGCTTCGACGTGGGCGACCAGTTCTTCGAGGCCGGCTACCCACAGGACAAACGCAAGCTGCTGGTGCTGGCCCAGTGCGGCATGTCCATCGCCGAGCTCAACGTGCACCTCGAGGTCACCGCCACGGTGGGCTTCGCGCGCGCGCTCAAGACCTCGGGGATCGGTGCGGGGCAGACGGTGGCCGGCTCCATCTCGGGGAACACGCACGGCTCGGCGGTGACGTTCGGGGCCACGCCCGACTGGGTGGCCGGGCTGCAGATCGTCACCGGCAGCGGCAAGAGCCTGTGGATCGAGCGCGCGTCGAAGCCGGTGCTCAACGACGCGTTCGTGGGCAAGCTGAACGCCGATCGCATCCGCGACGACGACGTGTTCAACGCTGCGGTGGTGAGCTTCGGGGCCTTCGGGATCATCACCGCGGTGGCGATCGAGACCGACCCCGTCTACCAGCTCCTCTTCCCGCCCGTGCAGAACGTGTCGTGGGACGCGGTGCAGGCGCGGCTCAACCACTGGAACGACCACGACCCCCCGGGGCTCTACCACTACGAGTTCATCTGGGACCCGTACGACAAAACGCGCACGGCGATGGTGGCCGCGGCAACGCGCGTGCCCTACGAGCCCGGCCACCCGGCGCCCAAGCCGGTGTGGATCGTCCGCACCGAGCAGGGCTTCACGCTGGGCGACCAGACTCCGGCGGTGATCCAGACGTCGGCGCCGCTCACGCCGGCGCAGAAGACGGCGATCCAGTTCAAGCAGTACCGCGAGAAGTGCATCCTGGGGAACACCCGGGCCACGCCGGGCCAGTGCTTCACCGCCACCATCAGCTACTTCGAGGGGAACACCGAGACGGCGCTGGGCGTGTCGATCACCGACGCCGCGCGCGCGATGGAGATCTGCGGCCAGGTGATCCGCGACATGAAGCTGGCGGCCATGTCGCAGGTGCGCGTGGTCGCCCCCTCGCCGGCCACGCTCAGCTTCACGTACCTGGGCCCCAAGACGGTGGTGTTCGAGTTCGGCCTCACGCACAACGCCACCTACCCGCTGTTCGAGAACAACCTGGTGAAGGCGTTCGAAGCCGCGGGGATCCGCTACACCTTCCACTGGTCCAAGAACTCGGGCATCGACCCGCAGCGGCTGCAGGCCATGTACGGCAGCGACCGCATCAACCGGTGGAAGGCCGCGCGCCAGCGCATCTTCAACAACGACGCGTCGCTGATGCGCGTCTTCGAGAACCAGCACCTGATCCACGCCGGCCTCACCACGTGAGATCAGAGTGGTCGCGCGGACGATACATCTTCCGGAGCGGCCTGAGCCGGCGGGATGAACGCGGAGCAGCGGAGAGCGCGGAGGGAGCGGAGGATGCACGTCGTGCCCTCCGCTCCCTCCGTTTTCCTCCGCTGCTCCGCGTTCACGCAGTTTAGAGGGTAGACGGCGGATGAACGACTCGGCCGAGCGTCCAAGCCAACGTGTCCCAGTAGTCGAGCAGAATAACTCGAGGCCACCCCGCGCGGGCCCCGCCGCCGCAGCCTCGCGCAGTTTGCGAGGCTTCCCGTAGTCGTTGCCGCGGCTTCAGCCGCCCGTGGAGAGACGCGGCGCCCGTGACGATTCCCCCCTTCCGGCGAACCTCAGAGACGACGAACTTCTCGCGATTCCTCGGGTTCGCTCGACGCTCCATGTGACCGGTCGGTGGCGCGGACGTTACCGGGCGGCTGGTCTCTTCGTGCTATTGTTAGACTTCCTTCCATTCTGCTTCCAAAACGCTTATCGTTGGAATCGATGCCACTCGACCCTCCGCATCTCTTCCGTGGAACACTGAGCCGAAGAGCGAGCGACCGATGCGGAAGATCAACACGCGGCAGTTCAACCGGGCCACGCGCAGCACCCCGCGCGAGATCAACCGGAAGATCGTGCTGAACCTGGTGCGCGAGCACCAGCCGGTATCGCGCGCCGACCTCGCGCGGCAGATGCACGTGGGGCGGGGGATGATCACCCAGCTGGTGGACGAGCTGATCGCCCACGGCATCGTGGCCGAGGGCGCCACCGCCAACGTGCCGCGCGGCCGCAAGCCCAAGCTGCTGCACGTGGCCACCCGCGACCGCTACTGCATCGCGGTGGACGTGCGCTTCAGCCGCACCCACGTGGCGCTGACCGACATGGACGGCCGGCAGCTGGCCATGGAAACGATGGACACCCGGCTCGACCCCGCGCAGCTGGTGGCCGACATCGCCCTGCGCGTCCAGCGCCTGCTGGCCGATCACGGCGCCGAGCGCTGCGAGGGCATCGGCGTGGTGGTGCCGGGGATGATCCACCGCCGCACCGGCCAGATCCTCAACTCGCCGCAGCTGGGCTGGCGCGACGTGCCGCTGCGCGAGGCGCTGGCCGAGGCCACGGGGCTGCGCGTGCTGATCGAGAACGCGCCCATCGCCTGCGCGCTGGCGTGGATGTGGCTGCCGCCCTTCGCCCGCGACGGCGTGGACACCTTCGCCTACGTCACCGTCTCGGACGGGGTGGGCGTGTGCGTGGTGGACCACGGTGAGGTGTTCCGCGGCCACGGCGACACCGCCGGCGAGTTCGGCCACCTGCCGCTGAGCTTGGACGGGCCGCGCTGCATGTGCGGGCTGCGCGGCTGCCTCGAGGCGTACACCAGCAACGTGGCCACGCTGGCCCGCTACTTCGAGGTGGACGCCTCGGTGCCCGCCAGCCGCGAGGCGCTGCGCGGCTACGGCTTTGGCATGGAAGACCTGATCGTGCGCGTGC
>Ga0247773_1000398_pt1 | contig 19000 bp, 17 predicted proteins | sample UWRJL092311B6_FD_179934 | JGI IMG/M metagenome (GOLD analysis project Ga0247773, IMG submission 179934) | Plant litter microbial communities from Arlington Agricultural Research Station in Wisconsin, United States - UWRJ-L092-311B-6 | ecosystem: Environmental > Terrestrial > Plant litter >...
GAAGGTGGTGCTCAGCACGATGGGGTTCACCACCGGGGCGTTCACCTCGCGCGGACCCTCGCCGGCGTGCACGGCGCGCGTCCCCGGTCCCGAGTGCTGCTCCATCGGTCAGTCCTCCAGCAGTGCGGAAAGCGGCGCCACCGTGCCATCCGGATAGCGCGTGATCACCCGGTGCGCCAGCAGCGACGCGAGCGCCGCCTCGGCCGCCTCGGGCGAGAGGCCGGTGTCGGCGGCCACGTCGGCCGCGCCGGCGCGCGCGCGGCGCACCAGGCTCTCCCACGCGGCGCGGTGGAGCGGGTTGGCCGCGCCCAGCAGCTTCACCGCCCCCTCGTCATCCCGCGCGACCAGGAGGAGGCTATGGCGCTCCAGCACCGCCTCGATCGCCTCTTCATGATGCTCCTGCACGCCGCGCACGACGAAGAACGCCTCGGCCGGGCGCTCGTCGCCGCTGAAGCGGAGGAGGAGCTTGGCCACGATCTCGTCGGCGCAGCTGTAGTCCAGCACGCGCACCTGGGTGAAGTCGAGGATCGACAGGCACCCGTCGGCCGCCGCGCCCTCCATCTCGGCGAGCTGGCTTTCCACGCCGCTGCGGATGGCGCGCCCGGTGGGGCGCGTCACCAGGTTGCTGAACAGCGACGTAACGGAGCGGCGCGGCAGGGGCATCGCGAAGAACCCGAGGGAAAAGGCCGGTGCTGCGAACACGCTCACGAATTCTGTTCGTTCACGGTCACACGGTCCATCCGGTCGCCCTTCTCCAGCGTGCGCACCACCTCGATCCCCTGCGTCACCTTGCCGAACACCGTGTGCACGCCGTTCAGGTGCCGGGTGTTGGCCTCGTTCAGCACGATGAAGAACTGGCTCCCGCCGGTGTCCTTGCCGGCGTGCGCCATCGAGAGCGAGCCCTCTTCGTGGCGGTGCGGGTTCCCCGCCGTCTCGCACTTGATCTTGTAGCCGGGGCCGCCGGTGCCCACGCCGCGCTCGTTCAGCCCCTGCGGGCCCTTGGTGATGGGGTCGCCGCCCTGCACCACGAAGTCGGGGATCACGCGGTGGAAGATGATCCCGTCGTAGTAGCCGCTGCTCACCAGCTTCTCGAAGTTCTCCACCGTGCCGGGCGCCTCGTTGGGGTACAGCTCGGCGGTGAACGTGCCCTTGTTGGTCTCGAAGGTGACGGTCTTCATCGGGTGCCGTTGAGTGCGAGAGTGCGAAAGTACGAGAGTGCGAAAGTGGGACTGCGCTTTCGCACGTGGATTCCGGTCGGTTGGGTCAGCCCGGCGGCGGGCGGCGCGGCGGGCCCAGGGGGGCGGACCGCGGCGCGGGCTTTCCCGGGGGCGGCGCCGGCGGGGCGGGCTCGCGCGCGGGAAGGATGATCTCGATCTGCGAGCCGGGGAAGTACGGGAGCCCCGTCTCCATCGGCACCGAGTCGTCCCACTCCGGCACGTCGGCGATGCGCGCGGTGCCGCTGCGGATGGCGATCTTCCCGCCCCAGCGGCCCACCTTCTTGCGGATCTGCTTGAGGCCCTGGCCGCGGCCCGGGTCGCGGAAGCGCGTGGTGCCGTGGATGAACGCGGCCTCCAGCGCCGTCGCGTCGCCCCAGCGGTCGCCGAAGCGCGCCGCGTGCTCGCGCTCGAGCGAGCCCTTGAAGCCGATCCCCAGGTCCATCACCGCGATCACGGCCACCTTCCGCCCCAGCCGTCGAGTCCAGTTGTACACCTGGATCCCCACCCACCCCGGCGCGTCGGCGTGCTCGATGATGTTCTGCGACACCTCGCTCAGCAGCATGCTGAAGCCGATGGCGTCGGCCTTGGAGTAGCCCAGCTGCTCGGCCAGGAGCGAGCTGACCCGCCCCTCGTTCAGCTCGTCCACCACGCCGTGCACGTCGTCGTGGCTGCCGATCACGGTGATGGGAAGGAGCACGCTTCCCTCCCCCGCGGGGCGGCCGCGCGGCGCCTCGCCCATCTCGAACACGGCCTGCGCCGCGGCGGTGAAGCCGATCCCGGCGAAGTAGCGCTGCACGTCGGACGATTGCGGCAGCTGCAGCATCGGCCGCCCGCCGGTCTCGCCGATGTACGTGCCCAGCGCCAGCAGCCCCGTCATCCCGTACGGGTCGGCGAAGCGCACGTGGCGCGCGTCGAACAGCAGCTTCGTGTCGCCCGCGTCGGCCGCCTCGGCCAGCAGCGCCTCGAAGGCCTGATCGTTCAGTGTCTGTGCGATCGATACGACACGCGTCATGCGCGCGCGTCCCTGAGCTTTTGCATGGGTCGGAAACTACGTCGGGCGGGAGGAATCGGAAAGTGTTCGGTGTGGCAGGTCCTGTGACCAGCCGGGTGTCCCGGGTTTCACCGGCGGCTGGAAGCCGCGGCAACAACCACGGAAAGCCTCGCAAACCGCGCGAGGCTGAGCGCGCCGGCCTCGCGCGGAGAGGCCAACATTCTCATCAAAACACTCCCCCTCTCCCAGGCTGTTCCGGCTGTTCTGGGAGAGGGGGCCGGGGGGAGAGGGCCGGCCGCGGCATGCGCCCAGCCCTCGCCCCCGGAAATCCACCGGAGAAGCGATCGTGATCTCCTCCGCGCCCTTGTCGCCGCGCGGCCGCGGTTCGGGCGTGTGTCGCCCGCCCACTATTGCGCCGTCCGCGTGGCGAGCGCGCGGCCCGGCGCGAAGCTCACCCGGCGGAGCTCGCGGATCCGCCCGGCGGCATCGCGGCCCTCCACCAGCTCGTAGCCCATCAGCGCGAAGATGCGGCCGCGCAAGAAGATGGGGCGCGCGTTGCCGTACCAGTCCACGCAGCTCACGCGGCATGCGTCGTCCGGCGCATTCGCGTCGCGCGAGGCGAGCGCGCCGGCCTCGGTCAGGTCGAACGCGCGATTGCGCAGGAAGAGGACGGAGGCCGAGCCGCGGTCCAGCTGCGCGTAGCCGGGGCGGCCGGCTTCGGCGATCGGCAGGCCCAGCAGCCCCGCGTCCGCCTCGTCCGGGCGATAGAAGAAGCCGTGCGTGCGCGTCTCGCCCTGCGCCGCGTTGGGGCGGGTGTAGCGCCCGGCGAGCGTGGCATGCGCGCGATCCAACCGCACGCCGCTGAAGTGCAGGTCGCGCCCGTCGCCGCCGACCACGACCGCGCCGCTCCCCATCGCTTCCAGCCGGTCCACCCCGTGCGGCAGCGCGAGCGAATCCACCGCGCCGCCGCCGGCCCAGCGCACCGCGAACACCCTGGAGCTGCCCACCGCCGCGTCCCACCCCGCGCCGCGGCCGTACAGCAGCCAGTCGCCCACGAAGCGGTTCTGCAGCGCGCCGTCGCCGGGCGTGGGGAGGCGGCGGTAGGCGTCCGCCGCCGCCGCGCGGCTCCCGTCACCGAAGCTGGAGAGCGGCACGCGCAACAGCGAAAGCACGCCGCCGCCGTACTCCTGCCGCCACATCGTCTCGCCGTTGCCGTCGTCCTCCACGAGCACGTTCAGGGCGCCGTCGCCGCTCTCCAGGAACGACAGCTGGTCGATCGGCCCGCCGCTCACCCCCAGGGCCACCGGCGCCGATCCGTCCAGCGGCATGCGATACAGCATCGACGCGGGCGGCCGCGTGTTCCCCCGCTCATTGGTCCGCTCGCGTGAAGCCCACACGTACACGGCGGTGCGGGATACGTAGAACACGCGCCCCTCGGGGCCGATGAGCGCCGTGGCCTGGCAGTCCATTCCGTCGCCCACGAACGAGCAGACCGTCACCGTGTGCAGCATCACGCCCTCACGCGCACTGATGTCGCTGGCGGGGCGATAGACGCGCGTGGCCGGCGCGGTGCGGTGGAAGGTGGTGTCGCCCGCGCCCCAGCGGCGCACGGCGGGAAAGCCGGCGAGCCCGTCGCCGTCGCCCATGTACAGTGGAACGGGCGAGTACAGCACCAGCTTCCCATCCACCAGCCGGCTGGCGAAGTTGCGGCTCGAGTAGTAGTCGCCGGAGCGCACCTGGTAGGTGGATTGCCAGGTCAGCCCCCCGCCGCCATCCAGCCGGAACACCCCCACCTCGGTGCCGCCGCGCTGGTAGCTGTAGCCGATCACCACCACCCGGTCGCCACTCACCAGCATCTCGTCGATCCAGGTACCCGACGGGTCGATGCCCGGCCCGAACGCATCGCTCGCGCTTACCGGCCGCAGCTCGTCTCCGCCGATGCGCACGGTGAAGAGCCGCCCGCGGCGCAGGATCACCAGGTAGTCGCCGTGCACCTTCACGATCCCGCCCTCGTCCACCCCCGCGTGCTGCACGTTGGTGATCGATTCGCCGGCCCTGTCCGCCGGGGCCATCTCCGCCGGCACCACCGCGGGCGCCGGCACCTCCGACTCGGCCGCCGGCTGGGCGACACCGCCCGCCTTCCCCACACCCGCGAAGTCGTTCGAGCGCCTGTACTCCGCCGCGAGCGCGCCGACGTAGCGCGAGAGCTCCGCGTCGCTCCCGAAGGCCCGCAGCGTGGGCCCCTGCGTCTGCGCCTGCCGCGGCGGCTTCTGCCTCGGCGCGGGATCGGCCGCGCACGCGGCGCAGGCGAGCGCGCCCAGCGCGAAGGCGGCCAGCCGAACCGTTCGGTTGATCATGGTCGTGGCATCTGAATGTCCGTTCCAAAACCCGTAAGATGACGAACGAGCTGTCGACGGTCTGACGCGGGTGGCCCTCTCCCTGGCGGGTCGGCGTCCCGCCCGGCCCGTCCAGCCTGTCCCTCCCCCAAAACAGCCTGGGGGAGGGACCTCGGCTCGCTTCGCTCGCGGCAATTCGGACGAGATCCTCGGCCCCATTGCCGCGCGCCATCACCTCGGCCGCGCCAGCGCCGGTAGTTCGCGCAGGCGCCGCGCAGGCGGACTTCGTGTCGTGGTTGCGGCGAATTCATTCGCCCCGCTCCCGCTGCGCCGAGCTCGGTGCGCCGAACTCAGCCCCAAACGACACGACGCCCGAGCGACAGGCGGTGCTGTCGCTCGGGCGTCGGGTATGGATCCTTCAGTCGCCGCCGGAATTCAGTGCCTCCCAAAGGTCAGCGCGGCGGCTCCTTCAGGATGACATCGGTGGGGCCGGCGAACCGGACTGCATCATCTACCGCAGCGAGTACAGGTACGCGGCGATGTCGCGCGCGTCGCGCTCGGTGACGCCGACGTTGGGCATGGCGGTGAGCGAATCGACGGCGGGCGGATCCTGGATCCAGTGGACCATGTTCGCGGGCGTGTTGCTCATCACCCCGGCGATGTACACGCGGCTGCCGATGCCGTCGAGCGGCGGGCCCACGTTGGAGCGCGCGCCGGCGACGCCGCGGACCGTGTGGCAGGTGTTGCAGCCGTAGCGCCGCATCGCGTCGCGGCCGCGGTGCGGATCGCCGCCGCCCGTGAGCGCCGACGCCTCGCGCGCCGACATCCGCTCCGTACGGGTGCCACAGGCGGCCAGCGGCATCGCCATCATCATCCCGATGGCGAACATCCCTGCTCCACCGCCCCGCATCGCCCGGCGCAGTCGCATCGTCATCCCCCCTCAGGTGGTGCCGAGGGCCTCGGCGGAGAGGCGCGGGGCGCGCCGCTCGCCCTCGCGCAGCCACGCGGCCACCAGCGCCAGCGCCGCCACCAGGTACACCGCCCCCGCGGGAACCCACATGATCAGCCCCGCCAGCTGCTGGTCTTCCAGCGGCGTCAGCCCCCACGCGGCGGTCGATCCCGCGTAGGCCGGGTACCAGGCGCGGCTCGACAGCGTCAGCAGCGCCCCCAGCCCGCCGCCGTGCATGGCCGTGGCGAAGAGGTACAGGACGGATGCGCCGTGGCCCATCCGCCCTTCGCGCCGGTGCGTCACCGCCCACCAGAAGAGGAGGCCGGTGCCCAGGAAGCTGGCATGCTGCAGCGCGTGCATCGCCCCGCTCGCCACCGCCGCGTCGTACGCGAAGGGCAGGTGCCAGATCCACAGCGCCGCCGCGTGCAGCATGAACGCCACCGGCCCCGCCGTCAGCCACCGCCACGTTCCCCGCACCGCCGCCGCCTTCGCCCACCCGCCGATCGTCCGCCGTCCGCCGACGGGAATCGCCCAGAGGAGCGGGATCACCGGCCGGCCCAGCACCAGGAGCGGCGCGGCCACGGCCATCAGCAGCTCATGCTGCACCATGTGCGCGCTGAACAGCGCCTCGCCCATGGCGTGCACCGGCGAGACCAGCGCGACCAGGAGCGTCGCCCATCCCCCCGCGAAGCACCCCGCCTCCCATCGCCGGATCCCGCGCCCGGTGCCGCTCCGCCGCCACATCCGCTCCACCCCCCGCGTGTACAGCCAGGCGGAGAGGAAGAGGGGGATCACGATCGCCGGATCCCAGCTCCACGCCGTCCACGCGTCGTGCGGCGCCACCGGCCGCCCCGCGTGCGCCAGCAGCGGCGCGGGCACCAGCACCGCGGCGGCGAGCGCGAGGGCAAGGCGGCGGAGGGGACGCATCAGATCCCCATGCAGGGGTTGAAGAAGAGCTTGGCCGCCCACTGCGCCACCAGCACGAGCGAGAAGAAGCCGCTCGCCAGGAGCCCGAAGGCAGCCATGAAGCGCGCCCGCCCCGCGGGCCCCGGCTCCTCTCCCGGCTCGCCGCCCCCCACGCGCCGCCACTCGCGGCGCGCCACCACGCCGGCGCCGAGCGTCACGGCCAGCGCCACCACCGTCACCGCGTGCAGCGGCAGCATGTTCTGGTAGGCGCACGCCAGGTGCACCAGCCCGTAGTCGATGCTGAAGCCGATCGCCCACGCCAGCGCCGGCCCCAGCATGGCGAACCAGAGCGCGCCCGTGGTGCGCCCGTCGTCCACCCCGCGATCCCGCGTCTCCGCCATCGTCGCCCCTCCGCTACAGGATGCGCGGAAGCCAGAAGACCACCACGTACACCGGGATCCACGCCAGCGACAGGAAGTACTGGTAGCCGGCCGCGTCCGACGCGTCGGGATAGTGCTTCCGCTCGGCCGTGCCGTGGCGGAAGATCGCGCAGAAGGTGGCGCTCTCGAACACGTCCACGATCACCAGGGTGGAGTGCATCAGCACCACCGCCCACGCGGCCGACCCGTAGGCGTGCGTGTCCCAGCGCACGTTCAGCGCGAGCAGCTCCCACCAGCGCAGCGTCATCACCACCGCGCCCATCACCGTGGCGATGGCGAAGTTGCGGCGCACGCCGCGCCCGTCGAACGCCTTGGCCGCCCTGTCCACGGCGTGCATGGGAACGATCATCGCCAGCAGCAGCACCGTGTTGACGGTGGGGATCAGCAGGTCCGGGTTGGGCGTGCGCCCGGGCGGCCAGTCGAACTCGTTCTGCCGGAGATAGAGGTAGCTGGCGATGGTCAGCACCAGGCTGAACCCCTCGATCAGCGCGAACCCCAGCGTTCCCCACCAGAGCAGCGCGCGCTGCCCGAAGACCACGGAGGGGAGGCCGGAGACGTCGACGTTTCCGGTCTGCCGCGGGGTCATACGCGCTCCTCGCACCAGGCCCGCTCGGCGGCAGGCTTTCGGCGCGGCCAGAGCCACATCAGCATCGTGGGGAAGAGGAGGACGGGGCCGACCACGAACCCCCACGGGGTGAAGACACCGGTGATGAACGTGACCCCGATCGCCAGCGCCACCAGGAGCGGCGCCACGCTCGGCCCCGGGTGCGTCTGGATGGCGTCGGGGACGGCGTCCATCACCGTGGTGGCCAGCACCTCGCGGTGGCTGTTCCCCAGCCCGGTCACCACCGGCGCGTCCGCCCCGCGCTCCCAGTTGGGGTACAGCCCGCCGACGACGGGGAGGTGCGCGAAGTTGAACGGCGGCGGGGGCGAGGCCGTGGCCCACTCCAGGGTGTGCGCGCCCCACGGATCGTCCCCCGCCGGCACCCCCTCGCGCAGCGAGAGGAAGACGTTGGCGATGAAGACCAGCACGCTCACCCCGATCATCGCCGCGCCGACGCTGGAGAGGAGGTTCAGGGGCCCCCATCCGGTCTCGGGGAGATAGGTGTACACCCGCCGCGTCATCCCCATCAGCCCCAGGAAATGCTGGGGGAAGAAGGTGACGTTCACGCCGATGAAGAAGAGCCAGAAGTTCCACTTCCCCAGCCGCTCGGAGAGCAGCCGCCCCGTCATCTTGGGAAACCAGAAGTAGATGGCCGCGAAGAGCGGGAAGACGAAGGCCCCCACCTGCACGTAATGCAGGTGCGCCACGATGAAGTAGGTGTCGTGCGCCTGCTGGTCGAACGGCACCGAGGCCACCATCACCCCCGTGATCCCGCCGCACACGAAGAGGACGATGAAGCCGATCACGAACAGCAGCGGCGTGGCGAAGCGCGGCCGCCCCGCCCAGAGCGTGGCGATCCAGCAGAACACCTGCACGCCGCTGGGGATGGCGATCATCAGGCTGGCGCCGGTGAAGAAGCTCTGCCCCAGCTGCGGCAGCCCGGTGGTGAACATGTGGTGCACCCACAGCCCGAACGACACGAACCCCGTGGCCACCAGCGACAGCACCAGCGCCGTGTGCCCGAACATCTTCCGCCGCGCGAACACGGGAATGATGTCGGAGACGAATCCGGCGGCCGGGATGAACATGATGTACACTTCGGGGTGCCCGAAGAACCAGTACAGGTGCTGCCAGAGGAGCGGATCGCCCCCCTCGGCGGGGTTGAAGAAGTGGCTCCCCACCAGCCGGTCCATCGCCAGCATCATGCTCGCCAGCGCCACGCTGGGCATGGCGAAGAGGACGACGAACGAGGTGACCAGGACGGCCCAGACGTAGACGGGGATGCGGTTGAGGCTCATCCCCGGCGCGCGCTGCTTGAGGATGGTGACGATCAGCTCCACCGCCGCGATCAGCGCGGCGATCTCGGTGAAGGTCACCGTCTGCGCCCACACGTCCACCCGCTTGCCGGCGCTGAACTGCGGCCCCGCCAGCGGCACGTAGCTGAACCACCCCGCGTCGGGCCCCGTGTTCAGGATGAAGCCGCTGTACAAAAAGAGCCCGCCGATCAGGTACGTCCAGTAGCCCAGCGCGTTCAGCCGCGGAAAGGAGATGTTGCGCGTTCCCACCATCAGCGGGACCAGGTAGATGGCCATCGCGAGCTGCACCGGCACACCGAAGAGGAACATCATGGTGGTGCCGTGCATGGTGAAGATCTGGTTGTACTGGTCCGGGTCCAGCAGGTGGTTCTCGGGCCGCGCCAGCTGCGCGCGGATCGCCGCGGCCTCCAGCCCACCCAGGATGAAGAAGAGGAAGGCGGTGAAGATGTAGCGCTTCGCCACCGACTTGTGGTCGACGGCGGTGACCCATCCCCAGAAGCCGGGGCGGTCGCTCCACGTCTGGTGCAGCAGCTCGCGCTCGGCGGGGCTCAGCAGCCCGGCCGGCAGGTGGGCCTCAGTGCTCGCCACCGTTCCCTCGCGTCATTTCAGGCTCTGCAGGTAGCTGAGCAGCGCGTGCAGCTCGTCGGGCTTCAGCTGGTTGGGCGGCATGTACACGCCGGGCTTCTGCGACTGCGGGTCCAGCACCCAGCCGGCCAGGTGGCCGCGCGTGTTCGGCAGCGTGGCGCTGGCGATGGTGCCGCGGCTGGCCAGGTGCGTCAGGTCGGGCCCCACGCGGCTCCCCGCCTCGGTGCCGCGGATGGCGTGGCACATGGCGCAGCGGGTCCCCATGAACACCTGCTCCCCCACCTGCCGCACGCTGTCGGCCGGCGGCACCGACGAGCGCAGCTGGTCGCGGTACCACCCCGCGAACCGCGCCGGCGGATCGGCGATCACCAGGAAGTCCATCCTGGCGTGCTGGTAGCCGCAGAACTCGGCGCAGCGGCCGTGGTAGATCCCCGCCCGGTCGGCGCGGAAGTAGGTGGTGTTGGTGTAGCCGGGGATCAGGTCCACCTTGCCGTGCAGGTTGGGCACCCAGAACGAGTGGATCACGTCCGCCGCCCGCACCTCGATCCGCACGCGCCGGCCGACGGGAACGTGGATCTCGTTCGCCGTCTCGAAGCGCTTGCTGGGGTCGGGGTCGATGTACTGCGCCTGCCACCACCACTGGTGCCCGGTCACGCGGATGGTGAGCGCGTCGGGCTCGGCGAAGCGCGCCAGCGCGCGCCCGGTGGCGAAGTCGTAGACCAGCGTGACCAGCAGGATGGCCGTGGTCACCGCCGTCGCGCCGATCACCCAGCGCCTGATGTGCCGCTCCGCGCCCTCGCCCGCGTAGCTCTCCACCCGCCGGTTCCCGCGCCAGAGCGCGTAGAGCAGAAAACCGATGGTGATGATGAAGACGACGGTGCCGACGATGGTCAGGTACCACGTCATCCCCGCGATGCGCCCCGCCTGCGGCCCCGCCGGGTCCACGGCCGACATGTCGCTGTGCGCGCACGCGGAGGCGAGCGCGGCGAGGGCGAGGAGCGCGGGCGCGCGGCCGGGGCGCGGGGGCGGACGCGTCACGGGAGCTGCCGCTGCGGCTGGGCGGTGCGGTTGGGCCGGCCCTCCTGCATGTGGTCGGACCGCGGCGACCAGGTGTCCTTGGGCGTGAGCCCGCTCATGCTGCGCACGTAGGCGACCAGCTGCCAGATCTGTGTGTTGGAGAGCCGCCCGCGGAAGCTGGGCATCCCGTTGGGCCGCCCCTCCACGATGGTGGCGAAGACGTTCTCGGGGTCGCTCCCGTAGATCCACTCTGCGTCGTTCAGCGGCACGCCCATCCCGCCGCCGCCGCCGGGGGCGTGGCAGCCGGCGCAGTTGAAGCTGGTGTACCAGGTCTGCCCCTGGCTCACGGCGACGCGGTTCTCCTGGTAGGTGTTGACCGCCGGGTCGACCGTCTTCGGGCCCGCCTGGATGTCGGTGGTCTGCACCGCGGGAAAGGCGGTGGCGCCGGGCGGCGTCTCCTGGAAGGAGCGCTGCTCGCGCTGGCAGGCGCCGAGCGCGAGCAGCGCCAGGGCCGGCGCGAGCGCGCGAAGGTGCGAAGGTGCCGTGGTGCGCATCATCTCCGGTCTCCTCATTCCGCCGCGGTGGGGCGAGGGTCCACCCGCGGCACGCCGTAGCGCGCCAGGATCGAGTCCACCGCCGCGCGCCGGTCGCGGAGCACGCGCTCCACCTCGGCCGCCAGCGCCAGGTCGCCGCGGCGAACGCCCATCCCGATGTCGAACACGAAGGGGAGGAAGGGCACGTCCACCTGCGGCGACACGGGAACGATCTTGAGCCGCGCGTGCTCCCGCGGCGCGAAGTACCCCGCCAGCGGCCCCCAGACGATCGCCACGTCGATCTCGTCCCGCGCCAGCGCATCGAGGATGCGCGCGGGGGGATTGGGCTCGCTGTAGTCGCCGTAGAGGGTGTAGCCCTTCACGTTCCCCACGATGCCACGCGTGGCCAGCGCGTGCGCCGGCGGCGTGTTGGCGTAGTCGTCGCCCACCAGCTGCACGCCGATGCGCTTGTGCCTCAGCACCGGGTCGTCGAACGAGCGCACCTCGAACCCCGCGTCCTGCCGGTAGACGAAGACGTAGGTGGAGCGGTAGTACGGCCGCGTCGCCTGCACCATCTCGAGCGAGCTGGGGACGCCGGTGACCAGGTCGCACTCGCCCGCCTTGAGCGTGCTGCGGATGAAGCCGCGCCGCTGCGCCCACCAGGTGTAGCGCACCGTGCGCCCCATCTCGCGCGCCAGCAGCTCGGCGATGCGGTTCTCGAACCCTTCCCCCGCCCGGTTGCTGAACGGGAGGTTGTTGGGATCGGCGCACACCCGCAGCTCTCCCCGCCTGGCCGCCGCCGCGCTCGGCGCCGACGGCGACCGCGCCACCAGCGCCGCCGCCGCGGTCGCCCCGTCGGCCGAGGGATCGCGCGGCGCGTCGGTGTGGACCTCGCCCGGCGCCCCCTCGCACGACGCGCCGAGCACGATCGTCATCGCCATCCCCACGACCAGCGTGGCCGGCGCGAGCGCCCGCCGCCGCGTGCGCCGCCGCAGTTGCGCACTCTCGCACTCTCGCACTTTCGCACCGTACGTCATGGCAGCGCGAACACGTAGAGCGTGCCCCCCTTCTCGGTGTGCGCGGGAAGATCCTGGCTCACCCCGCCCGCGCCGTCCGACGCGGTGGGATCGTCGGTCGAGAGGTCGTTCTCCACCACCGCGCCGGTCCACCCGCCCACGCCGTCCATCACCGCCACGTACTGCTTGCCGTCGGGCCCGCGGAAGGTGATCGGCTGCGACACGATCCCCGAGCCGGTGCGGAACTGCCAGAGGATCTTTCCCGTGCGTGCGTCGACCGCGCGGAACCAGCGGTCCATCGTGCCGTAGAACACCACGTCGCCCGCCGTGGCCAGCGTGCCGCTCCACAGGGTGAAGCGCTCCTTGATCGACCACGCCTTGCGGCGGCGGACGGGGTCCCAGGCGAAGAACTCGCCGCGGTTGCCGCCGGGGCCCGGGTACCACGCCGCCACCACGCCCGTGTAGGGCGTGCCGGCGATGTAGTTGGCCTCGGTCCCCTCGATGTCCATGCAGAGGTTCTGGCCGGGAACGTAGAGGAGCCCGGTGCGCGGCGACCACGCGGTGGGCTGCCAGTCCTTTCCGCCCCCCGGCGTGGGGCAGATGCCGCGCGTCACCACCCCCGTCTTCACCGCCATCTCGGGCACCTCGCGCGGGAGCCCGGTGCGCAGGTCCACCCCCCGCATCATGGTGTTGTAGCCGAAGGTGTCGGCCGAGATCACCTCGCCGCTCCGGCGGTCCATCACGTACATGTAGCCGTTGCGCTCGGCGCGCACGAGCACCTTCCGCGTGACCCCGCCGATGGGGAGGTCCAGGAGGACGCTCTCGTTGATGGCGTCGTAATCCTGCCGGTCGTGCGGCCAGAACTGGTAGGCCCAGCGCGCCTCGCCCGTGTCGGGATCGCGGGCGAAGAGGGTGGCGGCCCACTTGTTGGCGCCGGGGCGCAGGTCCGGGTTCCACGGCCCCGCGTTGCCGGTGCCGTAGTAGATCAGGTCCAGCGCGGGGTCGTAGCTGATCCACCCCCACACGGTGGCGCCGCCGTTCTGCCAGGCGCCCGGCGGCCAGGTGGTGGCGCCCAGGTCCCTGCCGTTGTCCTTGGAATAGAACGACTTGAAGCCCGCGCCGATCAGCACGTCGGCGTCGGGCCCGGTGTTGTACGCCTTCCAGGCGGTGGCGCCGGTGGCCGCGTCGAGCGCCATGATCCACCCGCGCACGCCGAACTCGCCGCCGCTGTTGCCGACGATCACCTTCCCCTTCACCACCAGCGGCGCCATCGACATCGTCTCGCCGCGGTTGATGTCGCCCACGCGCACGCGCCACGCCTCGGCGCCGGTGGCCGCGTCCACCGCGATCACCTGGTTGTCGAGGGTGTTGAAGAAGATGCGCCCGCCCGCGAACGCCGGCCCGCGGTTGATGTGCCCGCAGCAGCTGACCCCCGGCGCGGAGCGCTGCACCGGCGGCCGGTACTTCCACTTCACCGGCGCGCCCGGCTGGGTCAGGTCCAGCGCGAAGAGCGTGTTGGGGAACGGGCTCAGGACGTACAGGGTGGTGCCGACCACGAGCGGCGCCCCCTCGTGCCCGAACTCGTTGTCGTCGCTGAAGGTCCAGGCGAGCTGCAGCGAGCCCACGTTGGCCGCGGTGATCTGGCTGAGCCCGCTGAAGCGCGTGCTGGCGTAGTCGCGCGAGGGCATGATCCACTGCCCGTCCTCGGGCACGGTCACGTTCCGCGGCGACACCGGCATCAGCGTGCGCACCTCGGGCCACTCGAGGGTACGGCTGCGCTGCTCGGCGCCGCGCTCGCCCGTCATCCCCCCCCACTCCACGCACGACCCCGCCCCCAGCGCCACGCTCCCCAGCACCGTGGCGGCTGCGAGCACACGCCCGCGCCAGACACGACCGAGCCGCGGCCGCCCCGTCGCCCCCGCACTCTCGCACTCCCGCACCTCCGCACCGTTGTTCATGGGAGGGAGAACACGTAGAGGGTTCCGCCGCGATTGGTGGCCTGCGGCAGGTCGGTCATCGCCCCGGCGAAGCCCAGCGCCACGGTCGAATCCGCGCCGTTCGCCTGGCCGGCGACCACGGCGCCCGCCCAGCCGCCCACGCCGGAGAGGATCGCCACGTACTGCTTGCCGTCGGGCCCGCGGTAGGTCACCGGCTGGCCGATGATCCCGCTCTCGGTCTTGAACTGCCAGAGGAGCCGGCCGGTGCGCGCGTCCACCGCCTTGAACCACCCCTCCATCGTGCCGTAGAAGACGATGTCGCCCGCCGTCACCAGCGCGCCGCTCCACACGGGAAAGCGCTCGCGGATCTTCCACGCGGCGCGGCGGTGCACCACGTCCCACGCGGTGAACTCGCCGCGGTGGCCGCCGGGGCCGGCGTGCATCACCACCGTCATCCCCACGAAGGGCGTGCCGGCGATGTAGTTGGCCTCGCTGGCCTGCACGTCCATGCACAGGTTGTTGTGGGGGATGTACAGCAGCCCGGTGCGCGGCGAGAAGGCGGTGGGCTGCCAGTCCTTGGCCCCCGGCGCGGCGGGGCAGATGTCGGTGACGGGCTGGCCGCTCCCCGGGTCTTTTCGGGGATCGGGCCGGTACTTCCCCGTCGCGAGATCCACCCCGAGCGACGAGGTGATGTGCACGAACGGATCGGCCGAGAGGACCTGCCCGGTGGCCCGGTCCAGCACGTAGATGTACCCGTTGCGCTCGGGGCGCACGAGCACCTTCCGCGTGACCCCGCCGATGGGGAGGTCCAGGAGGAGCTGCTCGTTGATCCCGTCGTAGTCGTGCACGTCGTGCGGGCTCCACTGGTATGCCCAGCGCGCCTGCCCCGTGTCCGGATCGCGCGCGAACACCGACGACGTCCACTTGTTGTCGCCGGGGCGCTGGGCCGGGTTCCACGGGCCCGGGTTGCCGGTGCCGTAGTAGACCAGGTCCAGCTCGGGGTCGTAGCTGATCCACCCCCACACCGTGCCCCCGCCGATCTTCCACGTGTCCTTCGGCCAGCTGCTCACGCCCAGGTCCGGGCGGCGGTCGCCGGCGTAGAAGGGCTTGAAGCCCGGGCCGATCAGCACGTCCCTGTCCGGCCCGGTGCTGTAGGCGCGCCAGGCGATCTTCCCCGTCTCGGCGTCGAGCGCGGTGAGCCAGCCGCGCACGCCCATCTCGCCGCCGCTGTTCCCCACCAGCACCTTCCCCTTCACCACCAGCGGCGCCATGGTCATGGTCTCGCCGCGGTTGATGTCGCCCAGCCGCGTGCGCCAGGCCTCCTTCCCCGTCTCCGCGTCGACCGCCACGGTCTGGTCGTCGAGCGTGTTGTAGTAGATGCGCCCGTTCCAGTAGCTGGCGCCGCGGTTCACCACGTCGCAGCACGCCACCCCCTGCGCCGCGCGCTGCAGCGGCGGGGTGTACACCCAGCGGATCGCCCCGCTTTTGTTCAGATCCAGGGCAAAAAGCTGGTTGGGAAAGGGGCTGACCACGTACATGGTGCTCCCCACCACCAGCGGCGCAGCCTCGTGCCCGCGGCGGATGCCGGTGCTGAACGTCCACGCGGTGCGCAGGCGGCCCACGTTGGTGGCGGTGATCTGGCCCAGCCCGCTGAAGCGCGTGCTCTGGTAGTCCTTCGCGGGGATCGTCCACTCCCCGTCCTCGGCCATGGCGGTGCCGATCCCCACGGCGCGGCGGCTGGCCAGTGCCTTTCCCGCGCTCTCCGCGCCATGCGCGCCGGGGCGCGAGCACCCCCAGGGCGCGGCGCAGGCGAGCAGCGCGAGCAGCACGCGTGGAGCGATGCGGTGCACGGGTGATCGCTTCGTGCGGATCACGCGGGTACGCGCACGACGAATGGGCACGGTCCTCCGGGCGGAAGTCAGTGGCGCGCGAACGGCGGGGTGGTGGGACGGGCCGTCCGATGCAACTCCATCACCAGTTCGCGTAGCAGTCGAAACCGGCCAGGCGGCTGCTGCCGAACCGCACGATGGATCTACTCTGGAAGCGGCGGAAATGCACCTTCCATGCCGGGTGGCCTTCGTCTTGCGCCGGAATGACCGGAGAGCGTTTCGAGAAACTGGACGGGCAAGGGTGAACAAACCTTCCCTCCCCAGGGTGAACGAAGCGCGCAACTGTATGGGAATCAACGGAGTTGCCGGCGACGCGGCGGAGGATGGGGTGATGAACGCACGTGCGGGAGTGCTGGTGCTGCTGCTGGCCGCGGCCGCCTGTGGCGACGAAGACCAGACGCAGACGGAGTACACGCCGAGCGCCGACAAGAACTCGGTGTCGGCGGACGACAGCGCCGCCACCCCCGCGCCGGCCGCGCCCACGGCCGACGACACCGTCGCGCCGCCGATGCCGCCCGGGATGGCGTTCGCGGTGCCGTTGGCTCCGCTGGGCCCCGGCGTGGTCCACGGAGCCAGCCAGGTGAAATCCGTTTCGCGCTCGACGGCGGTCGCCACCACGCTGGCGGCCGGCATCGCCGGCGCCACCTACGACGGCGCGGTGCGGCAGGGCGTGTGTGGCCGCCTGGGCGCGACCATCGCCGGGCTGATCCCCGCGACGGCCGATTCGCTCGGCGCCGCGCGGTCCAGCAGCGACATCGCCATCTCCACCGACAGTCTGACCAGGCGGCCGCACGTGATCGTCTTTGGCCGCGCGGGGCGCCCGGAGCTGTGCGGCCCGCTCCCCGCGCGCGGCGCCGCCCCGCCACCGCCGCCGCCAGACTCCGTGGCCGCCTCGCCCCAGCCCGCCGCGCCGGCCAGGCCCGCTCCGCGCCCCACGCCGGGGAAGAAGGCGGCGGGGGACACGACGTGAAGCCCTCTCCCCGCGCCGGCTTCGCGGCGCCGCCCCTCCCCCAAAACAGCCTGGGGGAGGGCTGGTCTGCGCGGCCCGCGAGCGGCCGTGAGCGACGATGGCTCCGTGCGACGGGAGAAGAATCGATCGGCCATGGTGAGCCGGTTCGTCATCCGCTTCGAGCGAAGCGAGCCCAGGTCCCTCTCCCAGCAGTTGGGAGAGAGACAGGCGAACCGGGCCCGACGGGCCGCCGGTTCGCCAGGGTTAGGGCGACAGCGCTGATCCCACCCTCGGTCTGCGACTTGCGCGGCCGGGCTGATCGATCCCGATCCCCATCGTCCATCGCTCCCCCGGCCGGGCTGACGATCTCGTGGCGCAACCATCCGACGAGCACGACGACCAGAAGCGGGCACGAGACGAGGAGCGGCCCGAGGGCGCGCCCGAGCTGAACGAGCGGCAGGACCAGAAGGCCGACGAGGAGCTGTCGCTGGACGCGGACACCACGCTGGAGGTGATCCGGCGCGAGGGGGTGGAAGAGCTCAAGCGCTCGACCGCGGCGCTGGCGTGGAGCGGGCTGGCGGCGGGGCTGGCGATGGGCTTTTCGCTGGTGGCCGAGGGGGTGCTCAAGTCCCGCCTGCCGAGCGCGGAGTGGGCGCCGCTGGTGAGCAAGCTCGGCTACTCGTTCGGCTTCCTGATCGTGATCCTGGGGAGCCAGCAGCTCTTCACCGAGAACACACTCACCGCCGTGGTGCCGCTGCTGGCGGAGCGCACGGGGAAGATGCTGCGCAACGTGGCGCGTCTGTGGGGCGTGGTGCTGCTCGCCAACCTGCTGGGCGCGCTGGTCTTCGCCTTCGTGATCGGCCGCACGGAGCTGTTTCGGCCCGAGGTGCACCACGCGTTCGAGGAGCTGGCGGCGAAGACGGTGGAGAACCCGTTCTGGGTCACGCTGCTCAAGGGCGTGTTCGCGGGGTGGCTGATCGCGCTGCTGGTGTGGATGCTCCCCGCGGCGGCGGGCGCCCACGTGCTGGTGATCGTGCTGATGACCTGGCTGATCGGCGTGGGCGAGTTCTCGCACGTGGTCGCCGGCTCGGTGGAGGCGTTCTACGGCGCCGTGACCGGCAAGATCGCGTGGATCGACACGGTGACGCGCTTCATCGTCCCCACGCTGATCGGCAACGTGCTGGGCGGGGTGATGCTGGTGTCGGCGCTCAACCACGCGCAGGTGAACGCGGGCGGCGGAAAATCGCATTGATGAAGCGGATCCACCTCGTTGCGCCGCGGCTGGTGTTCGCGGCGATCCTGATCGTGGGCTTGCCCTTGGCCGCGCAGCAGCCTGCGGGTGATACGCTGCGCGTCGGCGTGGTGCTGCCGGATCCGGCGGCGCGGACGGAGGCGATGGCGAGCGCCGCGCGCGGCGTGCGCATGGGCGCGGACGAGGCCGCGCGCTCGGCCGGGCTGTTCGGGCGCGCGGTGGTGCTGGTGGAGGGCGCGGATGCCGAGGCGCTGGTGCGCGGCGGGCGCGTGCGGGCGCTGCTCGGCGGCTTCACGGCCGCGGAGTGCCAGGCGCTCGCCGACACGGCGGATCGGCTCGGCGTGGTCTACGTCGACCTCGGCTGCGACGCGAACGCGCTCCGCGGGGCCGGGTGCCGCGCGAACGCCTTCCACGCGGCCCCCAGCGCGGCCATGCGGGCGGACGCGATTGCGCAGGCCGGCGTGGCGAACGGGCGCGCGGAAGCGTGGGACGCGCGGCTGGACCGCTTCGGCGCCGACCAGCTGAACGATCGCTACCGCGCGCGCTACGGCGTGGGCATGGACGCCCAGGCGTGGGTGGGGTGGTTCGCGGTGAAAGTGCTCTGGGAGTCGTCGCTGCGCGCGCGCGCGGCCACGCCGGCGGCGCTCGCCGCGTACCTGCGCTCCGACGCCGCGCGCTTCGACGGCCACAAGGGCCGCGCGCTGTCGTTCCGCGCGTGGGATGGCCAGCTGCGCCAGCCGCTCTACGTCACCTCGCCGTCGTCGCCCGGCCCCGTCGAGCTCCCCCGCGCCACCCCCTCCGGCGACGCAACATCGCGGGACGTGCTGGACCGGCTGGGAACGCCGCGCGAGCGGAGCGAGTGCCGGGCGCGGGGTTGATCGCTCGGAAAGGGGTGAGACTGCTGGCAGGGCGAATGAATTCGCTGCAACGACCACGCGACATGAGTCATCCCGAATTTTGGCGAAGAGCCATGAAGGGTGAGCTGGTACAGAGCCAGAGGTAGCTGAGGGCGATACGAATACGGTAAAGCGGAGTCGGGCAAACCCGGCTCCGCTTTCCTGTT
>Ga0247773_1000399_pt1 | contig 18988 bp, 15 predicted proteins | sample UWRJL092311B6_FD_179934 | JGI IMG/M metagenome (GOLD analysis project Ga0247773, IMG submission 179934) | Plant litter microbial communities from Arlington Agricultural Research Station in Wisconsin, United States - UWRJ-L092-311B-6 | ecosystem: Environmental > Terrestrial > Plant litter >...
CCCGAACTGGTGCGGCGGCTGGTCCTGGTGTCGGCCGGTGGCCTGGGCCGCCGGGTGCACCCGGTGCTGCGGGCGGCCACCCTGCCCGGCGCGCACAGCCTGGTGCGGATCGTGGTCAACTCCCGCACCGCGGCGCTGTACCGGCGGCCCCGGCTGCACCGCTCGCTGCGGCTGAGCCCGGACGTGGTCGCCAACCTGGGCCGGGCCGGCCGGGGGCTGGCCTCGCCGCCGGCCCGGACGGCGTTCTTCCAGACCCTGAAGGGGGCCATCGACCCGTTCGGGCAGCGCGGCTCGCTGCTGGAGCTGCAGCACGTCCGGCTGGACCTGCCCACCCTGATCGTGTGGTCCGAGCGCGACCCGGTGGTGCCGGTGGCCCACGCCCACGAGACCCATGCCCACCTGCGCAACAGCACCCTGGTGGTCTTCGAGGGCTCCACCCACCAGCCGCACCACCACTCCGCGCCGCGGTTCGTGCAGGCACTGTCGGACTTTCTCGACGCCACCTGACGCACCCTCACTCCTGAGGCATTGTGCGGCCTGAAATGTCGCTGTGAGCGCCGGATCAACAACGACGTTTCGGGCCGCACAATGGCGGAAGGGTCGGGGTCAGTCCTTGGCTTCCGACCAGCGCCCGATCACGCTGAGATCGGCGACGAAGCGCACCGAGGCGTCCGGTGCCCAACGGGACGCCGCCTCGGCCAGGCAGTCGATCAGCAGCTGCCGGACCGCCGGGCCGTGCTCGGCCGGCGCCTGCACCAGCAGCTCGTCGTGCAGGCACAGCACCACCCGGGCCTGCCGGCTCAGCCCGCGGGCCCGGACCGTCACCGCCCAGGCCTTGAACAGCTCGGCCGCCGCTCCCTGCACCACCGCGTTGCGGGCATAGCGACCCCGGCTGGCCAGGTTGGCCCGCTCCTGCTCGACGTCCAGGTCGGGCGGCGTCGGCCACATCCGCACCAGCCGGCCGCCGTAGGTGCGCACCGATCGGCCGGCGCGACCGGATTCGTAGGCCTCGCGCAGGTAGCGCATCGCCACCGGGTAGGCCGATTCCATGTTCTGCAGCGCCTGGCCGGCCGCCCCGGAGGTCTGGCCGTACATCGCCGCCAGCACCGCGATCTTGGCGGTCGGCCGATCGACGCCGAGTCGGCTGGCCACCGGGGCGTACAGGTCGTCGTCCTGGGTGGCCCTGGCCAGCACCCGGTCACCGGACACCGCGGCCAGCACCCGCGGTTCGATCTGGCCGAGGTCGGCCCGGACGAAGACCTGGCCGGCGGGCGCGGCCACCGCCGGGCGCAGGTCGGCCGGCAGGTTGTGCAGCCCGGCCTGCGCCGTCATCCGCCCGGCGGCTCCGTCCGAGCCGCTCCACGCACCGCGCAGCCGGGCGTCCGGGCCGACGTTGCGGGCCAGCCAGTCGTAGCCGAAGGTGGTGCTGATCCGTTCGGCCTTGCGCCAGGCCAGCAGGGCCTCGACCACCGGATGGGCGCCGACGAAGCGTTCCAGCCGCCAGGACCGGGTGTCCGGGATGTCGATGCCGACCCGGGCCAGCATGGTGCGGACCTGGGCGGGGTTGCGCAGGTCGATGCCGTCGGGGTTGGGCAGCAGCCGCAGCACCGTGCTGTCGCGGCGCTGGCGCAACGCGCCCGCGTCGGCGGCGTCCCGCGGTCGGGGCCCGGCGAAGGACTCGATGAGCTGCTCGGCCCGGTCCAGGTCGATCGGCAGGCCGTCGACGGTGAGCTCGGCGCACAGCAGCTCGGCAGCCGATTCCGAGCGGGCGGTGCCCAGCACGTCGCCGGCGGCCGGAGCCGCGTCCAGCCGCCGCTGCTGCAGGTCGCGGGCCCGCAACGCCGTCTGGGCCCAGCGGGCCAGCCGGTCGGGGTCGCGGGCCCAGCCGCCGCCGGCCCATTCCGGTCGCAGGTGCAGGTCCGGGCGGACCGGATCCTCGGGATCGGTGCCCTCGTCGCCGGCGTCGCCGAACAGGTCGAGCTGCCCGGTGCCGGGCAGCGAGGCCGGGTCCAGGTCGTGCAGGGCGGCCCAGATCAGCGCCGGATCGCTGCTCCAACCACCGAAGATCAGCCGGTGCACGGCCACCAGGTCCCAACAGGTCGCCACCCGAATGCCCTTGCGCGTCAAGGCAATCGGGGTCTGCTGGGACCACCACACCCAGCGCGGCCGGAATTCCGACTCCAGCCGGGCCACCACGGTGGCGGGCTCCGGGGTCGGTAGCGCCCAGCGCTGCCCGGCGGGCTCGGCCAGGCCCAGGCCGCGACCGTCGGCCAGGCACAGCGCGAGGAAACCGCCCCGGCTCACCCCGGCTCGCCGCAGCCCGGCCACCAGCTCGTCGGCGACCTCGACCTGGTGTGGCACCGGTTCATCCTGTCAAAGGAACCGACCTGCCGGTGCCACGGGACGATCGCGCTCGCTACTTGCGGCCGGTGACGACGATGCGCTCGCGCTCGCCGGACAGCGGCTTGTCGAAGGTGAAGACCGTGCTGGTGACGTCCCGGAATCCGCACTCGGAGACCTGGCGCCGCATGTAGGACTCGGACAGGAACCAGTAGTCCAGGTCGGGGTGCTTCTCCACCTCGGCGTCGCCGGTCCACGGCGGATCGTTGGAGACCACGACCAGGCCGTCCTCGGGCAGCCAGGACTTGAAGCGCCGCAGGATGGCCTGCAGGTCGGTGTCGGCGTCGTAGAGGTGGCCCAGGCTGCCGTCGGCGTAGACCGCGGTCCACGGCTCGTCCGGCGGGGTCCAGCTGGTCGCGTCGGCGCACACCGCGTCCAGGCCCTTGGCCCTGGCCAGCTCGACCGCGGGCTCCATCGCGTCCACCGCCAGCACCCGCACGCCGTCGGCGGCGATGGCGGCCTCGACCATGCCGTTGCCGCACCCGATGCTGAGCAGCCGTGGGTCTTCGCGATCGGCGAGCAGGCCGCGGAGCAGGTCGATGATCGACTGCCGGTAGGACTGGCTGGAGGTGGCCGGGGTGGTCACGTTGCCCCGTCCGCCGCCGTTCTCCCAGATGTGGTAGATGCTGGGCTGATCGCCGTTTTCCTCGCTCTGCACGTAGTACTCGCGAACCGCTCGTACCTGCTCGGTGTCCGACATGGGCAAGACCCTCCTCTGGTGGGCGTGCAAGGAGCTGGAGTGTAGTTCCGGGATCGGCTACCGCGCGCGCCAATGCGGTAATGCGTCGGGCTGCCCGGTCGCTGGCCCGAGGTCATGACTGTCAACGGCCGGCGATGCAATCTCGAACACGGCAACCAGTGCGGGTCGGTGCTGCGGCGGGGCGGACCGTGGTGGCTGTTGGGACCGGCCGGTCCCTGGCATAGCGTGGTACGGCGCAGCCCGAACCGCCGCGGACAACGAGGGAGAAGAGGGACCGGATGCCGAACCGCCTCGCCGACGCCACCAGCCCGTACCTGGCACAGCACGCCGACAACCCGGTGGACTGGTGGCCCTGGTGCGAGGAGGCGTTCGCCGAGGCGCGCCGCCGCAACGTCCCGGTGCTGCTGAGCGTGGGCTACGCCGCCTGTCACTGGTGCCACGTGATGGCGCACGAGTCCTTCTCCGACACCGAGGTGGCGGCGGCGCTCAACGACCGGTTCGTGGCTGTCAAGGTCGATCGCGAGGAGCGGCCAGACATCGACGCCATCTACATGGCCGCGACCGCCGCGATGACCGGCCACGGCGGCTGGCCGATGACCTGCCTGCTCACCCCGTCCGGTGAGCCGTTCTTCTGCGGGACGTACTTTCCCAAGGACGGGTTCCTGCGGTTGCTCGACGCCGTGACCGAAGCCTGGACCGAGCGGCACGACGAGGTGCTGGCCACCAGCGGCCGGATCGTGCAGGCGCTGCAGACGGCCCTGTCGGCCGGTGCCGCCCAGCCGGTGGGTCCGGACGAGCTGGAGCAGGCGGTGTCCCGGCTGGACCAGCAGTTCGACCGGGCCCGCGGCGGCTACGGTGCCGCGCCGAAGTTCCCGCCGTCGATGGTGTTGGAGTTCTTGCTTCGCCACCATGGCAGAACCGGTTCGACCCAGGCGCTGGATCAGGTGCAGCGAACCTGCGAGGCGATGGCCCGTGGCGGCATCTACGACCAGTTGGCCGGCGGCTTCGCCCGCTACTCCGTCGATGCCGAGTGGATCGTGCCGCACTTTGAGAAGATGCTGTACGACAATGCCCAATTGCTGCGGGTCTACCTGCACCTGTACCGGGCCACCCGGTCCCCGTTGGCCGAGCGGATCGCGCATGAGACGGCGCAGTTCCTGCTGCGCGACCTGCGTACCCCCGAGGGGGCCTTCGCCTCGGCGCTGGATGCCGACACCGACGGTGTCGAGGGACTGACCTATGCCTGGACGCCCGAGCAGTTGACCGAGGTGCTCGGCGAGGCGGACGGCGCCGCGGCTGCCACCCTGCTCGGCGTCACCGCTCAGGGCAGCTTCGAACTGGGTAGTTCCACGTTGCAGCTACGCGCCGACCCGCGCGATCGCCGATGGTGGGCCGGGGTCCGCAACCGGTTGCTGGCCGCCCGCAACCAGCGCCCGCAACCGGCCCGGGACGACAAGGCGATCACCGCCTGGAACGGCCTGGCGATCGCCGCGCTGGCCGAGGCGGGTGTGCTGCTGGAACGGCTCGACTACCTCGCGGCCGCGCAGGAGTGCGCCGACTTCCTGCTGAGCCGGCACCTGGTCGACGGCCGGTTGCACCGCTCGTCGCGGGCCGGTTCGATCAGCGCCGCGATGGGCGTGGCCGAGGACTACGGCGACCTGGCCGAGGGCCTGCTGGCGCTGCATCAGGCCAGTGCCGACCCGCGGTGGCTGACGGCGGCCGGGCAGTTGCTGGAGGTCGCGCTGACCCGGTTCGCCGACGGGGACGGGGGATTCTTCGACACCGCCGACGATGCCGAGGCGCTGTTCAGCCGGCCGCGGGATGCCTCCGACAACGCGGTGCCGTCCGGCCAGTCTGCCCTGGCCGGCGCGCTGCTGAGCTACGCGGCGCTCACCGGCTCGACCCGGCACCGGGATGCCGCCGAGGCCGCGCTGGCCGCCGCGGGCGAACTGGCGGTGCGCGAGCCCCGGTTCGCCGGCTGGACCCTGGCGGTTGCCGAGGCGGCCAATGCCGGGCCGCTGCAGGTGGCGGTCGTGGGGACGGGACCGCTGGCGCACAGCCTGCTGACCGCAGCCCGCAACAGCACCGCACCCGGACTGGTGCTGGCCTTCGGCAAGCCGGACGCGCCGGGCCTGCCGCTGCTGGCCAACCGGCCGCTGGTGGCCGGCGAGTCCGCTGCCTACGTCTGCCGGGGGTTCGTGTGCGAGCGGCCCGCCACCACGGTGGCCGACCTGATCGCGGCGTTGGACCGCGGCGGTCCCGGCTAGCCTGGGCCCATGATGCGAACGCAGCCACCGGGCTTCCGGTGGCTGGTCGGCGGCTTCGCCCTGATCGCCGCGGTGGCGTTCGGGTTGCGTTTCCACTCCTCCGGCGACCGGGCCGAACTGGTCTTTGGCGTGCTCTGCCTGCTGGCCGCCGGCTACTGGTTGATCTTCGATCGCGAACCGGCGGCCGATGACCCGTCACTCGACGACCTGGAGCCGGGCAACCGATAACCGGGCACCCGATAGCCGGAACCCGATGGCCGGAACCCGAACAAAAAAAGGTGCTCCGCAGGTGCCGGCAATCCCGTACCGGTACCTGCGGAGCATCCCATGCCCCCGCGCTTGTACTGCATCCCCTTGCGGTACTGCGTCCCCCGCGGCCCCGCATTCCCAGTGCTGGTACCGCGTCGTGCTGTGGTGCTGTTACTGCTGTGGTGCTGGTACTGCATCCCCTGAGGTACTGCGTTCCCCGTGCTTGCCTTGCCGTTCCCCCGTACTTGGTGCTTCCCCCGTGCACCAAGTATGGGTTTCTTACGAAGACCACACAAGACGCAATCTAGTCACCGATCGCACACGGAGCGTGCGCGGGCAGAGCCCCGGACGCCGCCGCTAGCTGAAGGTGAACCAGTTCAGGTTGACGAAGTCCTGCCCGGAACCGGTGACGAACTTCAGGTACACGGTGTGGGTTCCGGTGGTGGTGCTGATCCCGCCGGGCACCGTGCTCCAGGTCTGCCAGCCACCCGTGTTGCCGACCGAGAAGCTGCCGATGGCCGGGTTGGACAGCGAGTCCAGATGCACCTCGATGAGCCCGCTGACGCCGGCGGCGGCGCCGCTGGCGACCCGGGCGTTGATGGTGTGCAGGCCAGCCGTTCCGAAGTCGAGGTTGTTGTACTGCAGCCAGTCGCCGTTGCTGAGGTAACCGACGTCCTGGCCGCCGCCGGTATCGCCGCAGGCCTCGGTGGTGCTGCCGGACTGGGCCGCGTAGGACTCCGCCTGGGTCGTGGAGGTCGCGCCGCTACCACCGGTGCCGCCACTGGACGAGCCGCCCTTGGTGTAGGCGGCGACGTAGTCGACGAGCATCGGCTGGCCCGACACGGTGGCCGCGGTCGGGCCGCCGCCGAAGGCCGCCGGGAAGCCGCCGCCGATCGCGACGTTCAGGATCACGAAGAAGCCGTGATGGGTGGCGTTGTTCCAGGTGGTGGCGTCGACCTGGTTGGCGTTGACGGTGAAGAAGTTGGTGCCGTCGAGGTACCAGCGGATCTGCTCCGGGCTCACCGAGCGGTCGTACTCCATCGCGTAGGTGTGAAAGCCGGTCTGGCAGCCGGCGCAGGCCCGCTCACCGCTGCCGATCCCGGTGGTCTCGTTGCACGGGCCGCCGGGGTTGGTGCCGCAGTGCAGGGTCGCGAACTCCGAGCTGCGGCCGTTGATGTCCTCCAGGATGTCGATCTCTCCGATGCCGGGCCAGTTGGTGGCACCCACCGGACGGGCCGCCTCGCCCAGCATCCAGAACGCGGGCCAGTAGCCGGCGCCGTTGCTGGTGGTGACGTTCGGCTGCTGGATGGAGGCGGCAACCCGCAGCACGCCGCCGGCCGGGGCGGCCAGGTCGGTGCGCTGGGTCTCCACCCGGCCCGAGGTCCAGTGGCCGGCGGCGTCCCGGATCGGCTTGATCGCCAGGTGCCCGGCACCGTCGGTGTAGACGTTGGCGGTGCTGTTGGTGTTGCTCTCCACCTCGCCGGTGCCCCAGTTGGCCGCCCCGCCCGGGTAGCTGGTGCCCAGGTCGTAGCGCCACTTGGCGGAGTCCAGGGCTGATCCGGCCGGCGTGCTGAAGTCGTCGCTGAAGGTGGTCGTCCAGCCGGCCGGCGGGGCCGGCACGGCGGCGGTGGCGGTTCCGGCGGTGGCGAGCAGGCCGGAGGCTGCCAGCGGCACCAGCAGTGCGAGCGCGCTGATCACGATGGCTGGCCCGGCCCGGCGGCTGCCGCGCGGGGTGTCGGAGCTGAGGATCGACACGGGGGTTCCTTTCGGGGGCTGCGCGAAGGGACCGTGCGGGTGGGCCCCGCACTGTGAGAGCGCTCCCACGCGCGAGATGATCATAAGCATTGCGTTCTATATTCCGATAGAGCGATTTATCCGATTCTTGGGATGTAGCTTGGCGCACCCGACCGGGGACGCGCGCCCGGCGGGTCACTTCGAGGTTGTCCGGCGGGCCTGGCTGCCAGGTCTAGGCTTGTACGTCGTGGACCTCCGGGGTGGCCTCTACTCGCTCTACGAGCGCCGGCTGCTGAGAGCCCTGGCCGGGCGGCCGGTGCCCCGGCACGTTGCGGTGATGCTCGACGGCAACCGGCGCTGGGCCCGGGCCGCCGGACTCGAGAACGTCAACCACGGCCACGCGGTGGGGGCCAATCACATCGACAACCTGCTCGGCTGGTGTGCCGAGGCCGGCGTCCAGCACGTGACGCTCTGGCTACTGTCGACCGACAACCTGCACCGGGACCCGGCCGAGGTCGGCCCGCTGCTGCGCATCATCGCCGGCGTCGCCAACGACCTGTCCGCGGCCGACCAGCCCTGGCAGCTCAACGTGGTCGGCGCGCTGGACACCCTGCCGGCGAGCACCGCCGAGGCTCTCAAGACCGCGGCCGAGCGCTCGGCCGGCAAGACCGGCATGACGGTGAACCTGGCGGTCGGCTACGGCGGCCGCCGCGAGATCGCCGACGCGGTGCGATCGTTGCTGCACTCGCACGCCGAGGCCGGCACCTCGATCGAGGAGCTGGCCGAGATCATCGACGTCGAGCACATCGCCGACCACCTCTACACCAAGGGCCAGCCCGACCCGGACCTGGTGATCAGGACCTCGGGAGAGCAGCGGCTGTCCGGCTTCCTGCTGTGGCAGTCGGCGCATTCGGAGTTCTACTTCTGCGACGCGCTCTGGCCGGACTTCCGCAAGACCGACTTCCTGCGTGCCCTGCGGGACTTCTCCGAGCGGCAACGGCGCTTCGGCAGCTGAGCCGCGGCCGGCCTACGGCGTGGCGTGACACCGCGCCCCGGACCCGGACGTAGCGTCGGTGTTAGGCGTTCGGTCCGCGGGATCGGCGCTCGGGAGGTCCCTTGACGGTGGTGAAAAGCCAGCGGGGGGTCGGCATCGCCCCCGTATCATGGGGAATGACCGGAACCCTCGACAGTGGCAGGCGTCGGTGCCGCGCCTGCCCACGGCGTCACAAGTGTTCTGACGCCGCAGCGCCCAGGAGCCCACTGTGAACGACCAGTCCGCCACCTCCACCGGATCCGCGGCTTCGGCCGGTCCGGTCGTCAAGACCTTCGTCCTGGACACCTCGGTACTGCTGTCCGATCCGGGCGCGCTGGCCCGCTTCGGAGAGCACCAGGTCGTGCTGCCGCTGGTGGTGATCGGCGAGCTCGAGGGTAAGCGCCACCACCCCGAACTCGGCTGGTTCGCCCGCGAGACGCTGCGCACCCTGGACGACCTGCGGATCAAGCACGGCCGGCTGGACGCGCCGGTGCCGGTGGGCGAGGACGGCGGCACCCTGCACGTCGAACTGAACCACTCGGACCTGGCGCTGCTGCCGGCCGGCTTCCGGGTCGAGAGCAACGATTCCCGGATCCTGGCCGTGGCCCTGAACCTGGCCAACGAGGGCCGCGAGGTGGTGCTGGTCTCCAAGGACATGCCGCTGCGGGTCAAGGCGGCCGCCGTCGGGCTGCCCTCCGACGAATACCGGGTGCACCCGGGCATCGACTCGGGCTGGACCGGAATGGCCGAGGTCGAGGTGTCGAGCACCGTCATCGACTCGCTCTACAGCGCCGACCGGGTCGAGGCGTCCGAGGCCGAGGAGCTGCTGCGGATCGGCGAGCTGCCCTGCCACACCGGCCTGGTCCTGCACTCGGCGCGCGGCTCGGCACTGGCCCGGGTGACCGCTGACAAGCAGCTGAAGCTGGTGCGCGGCGACCGGGAGGCCTTCGGACTGCGGGGCCGCTCGGCCGAGCAGCGGATCGCCCTGGACCTGCTGCTCGACCCCGAGGTCGGCATCGTGTCGCTCGGCGGCCGGGCCGGCACCGGCAAGTCGGCGCTGGCGCTGTGCGCCGGCCTGGACGCGGTGATGGAGCGGCGGGCGCACAAGAAGGTGGTGGTGTTCCGGCCGCTGTACGCCGTGGGCGGCCAGGAGCTGGGATACCTGCCCGGCAGCGAGAACGAGAAGATGGCGCCGTGGGCCCAGGCGGTGTTCGACACCCTGGGCGCGCTGGTCAGCAAGGACGTGATGGAGGAGGTGATGGACCGCGGGATGGTCGAGGTGCTGCCGCTGACCCACATCCGCGGCCGTTCCCTGCACGACTCGTTCGTGATCGTGGACGAGGCGCAGTCGCTGGAACGCAACGTGCTGCTGACCGTGCTGTCCCGGATCGGGCAGGGCTCGCGGGTGGTGCTCACCCACGACGTCGCCCAGCGCGACAACCTGCGGGTCGGCCGGCACGACGGGGTGGCGGCGGTGATCGAGGCGCTGCGCGGCCACCCGCTGTTCGCCCACGTCACGCTCACCCGGTCCGAGCGCTCGCCGATCGCCGCCCTGGTCACCGAGTTGCTCGAGGACGTAGCGCTCTAGGCCGGCTGCCCGGGCGGCAGTGGCTCGCGGGTCCGGTCCCCGAGGTCGCCGAGGGCGGGCAGTCCGTCGATCGAGGTCGCGTTCTTGGTCTCCGGGTACTCCCGGTAGACCGCCGGGCCCTTCTTCTCCTGCCGCAGGTCCAGCACCGTCCGGTCGGCGACGAAGTCCATCAGCGGCACCGCGTAGCCGCAGGAGTCGCTGACCCGGTCCAGCTCCACCATCACGATGGCGCGCTGGGCGGTGATCCGCTGCTTGGCAAAGGCTTTCCGCAATTCCGGGAACTCGGGGTCCTGGGTGAGCACCAGCCGGCCTCTGCCGTACAGCCGGACGATGGTGGGTCGGCCGGTGAAGGCGGCGAACATCAGGGTGATCCGGCCGTTGTCGCGCAGGTGGGCGATGGTCTCCGAGCCCGAGCCGTAGTAGTCGAGGTAGCCGACCCGACGTGGCCCGAAGACCGCGAAGGTGCCGGCCATCCCCTTGGGCGAGACGTTGACGTGGCCGTCCTCGGCCCGCGGCGCGGTGGCCACGAAGAACACCGGCTGGCTGGTCAGCCAGCCGGCCAGCTTGTCGTCGATGCCGTCGTAGACGTGCACGCCCGCACCGGGTCGTTACTGCCGGCCGGCCGGTCGGGTCATCGACAGCACGTCGAGCACCTCGTCGAGCTTGGCCTCGGTGATCGCCCCGGACTCGACGTGGCCCCGCTCGATCACCACCTGGCGGATCGTCTTGCGCTCGGCCAGTGACTGCTTGGCGATCTTGGCGGCCTCGTCGTAGCCGACGTAGTGGTTGAGCGGCGTGACGATCGAGGGGGAGGACTCGGCGTACTCGCGGCAGCGCTCCACGTTGGCCTCGATGCCGGCCACGCACTTGTCGGCGAACACCGTGCTGACGTTGGCGATCAGCCGGATGGACTCCAGGACATTGCGCGCCATCACCGGCAGCATCACGTTCAGCTCGAAGTTGCCGGACGCGCCGGCGAAGGCTACCGCGGCGTCGTTGCCGATCACCTGGGCCGCCACCTGGCAGACCGCCTCGCACAGCACCGGATTGACCTTGCCGGGCATGATCGAGGAGCCCGGCTGCAGGTCGGGCAGGAACAGCTCGATCAGCCCGGTGCGGGGCCCGGAGCCCATCCACCGGATGTCGTTGCTGACCTTGTTCAGGCTGACCGCGATGGTGCGCAGGGCGCCGGACAGTTCGACCAGCCCGTCGCGAGCGCCCTGGGCCTCGAAGTGGTCGCGGGCTTCGGTCAGCGGCAGCCCGGTCTCGGCGGCGATCAGGGCGATGACGTCGGCGGCGAAGCCGGCCGGGGCGTTGATGCCGGTACCCACCGCGGTGCCGCCCAGCGGCAGCTCGGCGACCCGGGGCAGGCAGGCCTCGGCCCGCTCGATGCCGTAGCGGACCTGCGCGGCGTAGCCGGCGAACTCCTGGCCGAGGGTGACCGGGGTGGCGTCCATCAGGTGGGTGCGGCCGGACTTCACCACGGTGGCGAACTCGGCTGCCTTGGCCTCCAGCGCCTCGGCCAGGTGCCGCAGCGCCGGGATCAGGTCCCGCACCACGCCCTTGGTCGCCGCGACGTGGATCGCCGACGGGAACTGGTCGTTGGACGACAGCGGGTCGTTGACGTCGTCGTTGGGGTGCACGGACACCTGCTCGCCGGACACGCTCAGCTTCTCGGCGGCCAGCGATGCCAGCACCTCGTTGGCGTTCATGTTGGACGAGGTACCCGAGCCGGTCTGGAACACGTCGATCGGGAACTCGGCGTCCCAGTCGCCGCGGGCCACCTCGACGGCGGCGGCGGCGATGGCCCCGGCCTTGGTCTCGTCGAGCAGGCCGCGCTCGGCCCGCACCCGGGCGCCGGCGCCCTTGATCAGGGCCAGCCCGGCGATCAGCTCACGCTCGATCGGCTGGCCTGAGATCGGGAAGTTCTGCACCGCCCGCTGGGTCTGGGCGCGCCATCTGGCCCGGGCCGGTACTTCGACCTCACCCATCGAGTCCTTCTCGATCCGGTATTCCCCACCGGACGGGCCGGTGGCCGCGGGCTGGCTCGAGTGTGGGCTGGACTGCTCGGACATCAGCCGGTGGCTCCCCTGCAAATCGGCGTCGTTGGTCAACAACTGCTGCAGGCAGAGCCTATCCAGCCGGCCGCCGACCGGCGTGCGGCTGTGGCGGGACTAACCCCGGCCGGGGCTACCGGTCGGTCTGGGTCTGGTTCCAGCCCGACCGGTCGTCCGGCTGTTCCCAGGCCGGCTGGTCGCCCGGCCGCTGCCAGGCGGGCTGCTGGCCGGGCTGGCTGCCCGACTGTTCCCAGCCACCCTGCTGCCCGGTCTGGTTACCGGACTGTTCCCAGCCACCCTGCTGGCCAAAGGTGCCTTGGCCGGCGGCGGCGGCCGGCTGGCCGTAACCCAGCTGCAGCGCGGTCTGCTTGGCCGCCTCGGTGACCGGAACCGCCACCACCGCGGTGGCGTAGGCGCAGATCTCACTCCAGTTGTTGCCGAGTTCGGTGGTGTCGAAGCGCATCGCCACCAGGGCGTTGCCGCCGCGGGCCTGGGCCTCGGCGAACAGCCGGGTCATGGCCTCGTTGCGGCTGGCCAGCACGTTGCGGGTCATGCCCTGCAGCTCGCCGCCGACCAGGGACTTGAAACCGGCCCCCATCTGGGAGAAGGCGTTACGCGAGCGCACGGTCACTCCGAACACCTCGCCGCACACCCGCTGGATCTCCCAGCCCGGAATGTCGTTCATGGTGACGCAGAGCATGATCTTCTCCCTTGGACGAGCCGGGCTTCAGCGGGATTCGGCCGGGTATGGACGCGATGTCAGCCTAGTTGCGGTCGAAGTCCACCGAGGCGTAGGCCCGCAGCTTGGACAGCTGGTGCAGCGACTCGACCACCCGGATGGTGCCGGATTTCGACCGCATCACGATCGAGGAGGTGGCGACCGCGCCACGGTCGTAACGCACCCCGGACAGCAGCTCGCCGTCGGTGATGCCGGTGGCGCAGAAGAAGACGTCCTCGCCGGCCACCAGGTCGGAGGTGGTCAGCACCCGGGACAGGTCGTGCCCGGCGTCGGTGGCCTTCTGGCGCTCCTCGGGATTCTGCGGCCAGAGCCGGCCCTGGATCGAGCCGCCCATGCAGCTGATCGCGGCCGCGGCGATGATGCCCTCCGGGGTGCCGCCGATGCCGAGCAGCAGGTCCACCCCGGTCCCGGCCCGGGCGGCCATGATGGCGCCGGCCACGTCCCCGTCGGTGATGAACTTGATCCGGGCGCCGGCTGCCCGGACCGCGTTCACCAGCTCGGCGTGCCGGGGCCGGTCCAGGATCACCACCGTGACGTCCTCGGGCCGGCCACCCTTGGCCTTGGCGACCCGGGCGATGTTGACCTTGACCGGCGCGGTGATGTCGATGACGTCGGCAGCCTCGGGGCCGGTGGCGATCTTCTCCATGTAGAACACCGCCGACGGGTCGAACATCGAGCCCCGTTCGGCCACCGCGATCACCGCGATCGCGTTCGGCATGCCCTTGGCCATCAGGGTCGTCCCGTCGATCGGGTCGACCGCCACGTCGCATTCCGGACCGGTGCCGTCGCCGACCCGCTCGCCGTTGTAGAGCATCGGGGCGTGGTCCTTCTCGCCCTCGCCGATCACCACCACGCCGTCCATCGCGACGGTGCCGATCAGGGTGCGCATCGCGTCGACGGCCGCGCCGTCACCGCCGTTCTTGTCGCCCCGGCCCACCCAGCGGGCGGCGGCCATCGCGGCGGCCTCGGTGACCCGCACCAGTTCCAGCGCGAGGTTGCGGTCCGGCGCCTGGCGGCTGACGGCCAGTTCCGGCGGAACCAGGCCGGCCGACTCGGCCCGGTTCCCGGACGGTGCGGGGTCAGTCATGACGGCTGGCCTTTCTGACGTCGACGGCAGGACAGGCTCGATGAGCAGACCTTAGCCTCGGGTCCGGCTGACCGGACAACCGGCAGTCCGCCGGCTCGGCCCCGTCGCGGACCCGGTGACCGGTCCGGCTGACGCACCGGCGACCATGAAGGAGTGACCCGCCCGCCCACCCCGGCCGACCGGCAACGGCTGCGCACCCCGGCCAACCTCTGGCGGGCACTGATCCCGCTGCTGGTGATCGTCGGGCTGGTGGTGCTGCTGAACCGGCCGAGCGGGCCGGAATCGGACGGGGTGCACGTCATCGACCCGGCACCGGCGATCACGGCCGCCCGGCAGCAGGCCGGTTTCGCGGTACTGGCCCCCAGTGGCCTGGGCGCCCGCTGGCGGCCGACCTCGACCGAACTCCTGCCGGCCGGGCCGTCCGAGGCGGCCAGCTTCCGGATCGGCTACGTCAGCCCGGCCGGCCAGTACGCCGAGGTGTTCCAGAGCGCCGACGCGCCGGAGGCGGTGGCCGCGCACTACGGGCCGCTGACCACCGACGGCACCGCGCCCGTCGACGGGGTGGACTGGCAGCGGTACCGGACCTCGGCCGGGCGGCTGTTGCTGCGCCACACCACCGGCCGGGTGACCGTGATCGTCACCGGTAGTGCCGGGCAGGCCGAACTCGTCGAGCTGGCCGGCTCGCTGCGCTGAGCGCCGCCGCCGGCCGCATCCGGCGCTCGGAGCCACCGACCGCCGACGGGCGATTCGTTGCGATGACTGCGTATCGGTCGGCCCCGAAGACTTTGTTACGGAATGACCGTTCCGATGTCACGAGCCAACGGGTATGGTGAGCCGACCGCCGTGGGTGTGATCGCTATCACGTCATGGTGAAATGCCTTCTCGACTGCGCCGAGCTGGAGTCGACCTATGCGCCGAAAGCGTATTGCACTCGTTCAACAGGGTGTCTGGGCAATGCCGCTGGAATCGATGCCGCTGGCCATCGGCTACCTCAAGGCGGCCATCGATGCCGACGAGCTACTGGCCGCCGAGTGCGAAACGGTCATCGTGAATTTCCGTGGCGCAACCTCGATCGGTAGTGCCATCGCCGCGGTATTCGGCTCCGGTGTTCCCGACGTCCTCGCCATTTCGGTGTTCGGCTGGAATTTTCGCGAGGCACTGGTGCTGTCCGAGACGTTCAAGCAGCTCAACCCGGCGGGCCTGGTGGTGCTCGGCGGGACGCATGTCGCCAACCAGTCCGAGCGGATCTTCCGGCTCTGCCCCGAGGTGGACGTCATCGTCAACGGGGAGGGGGAGCAGACCCTGCCTGAGCTGTTGCACGCCTGGCTGGCCGGCGAGTTCCCCGAACCGCGCGGTTCCACGATTACCGGAATCTCGTTCCGGCAACTCGACGGAACGGCGGTGACTACGAAGGCTCGACCCGGCATTCTCGATCTGTCGACGATCGTGTCACCCTTCCTGTCCAGCGCCATTCCGATGGAAGACGCTGCCGGCAGGTTCCGTTACGACGTGGCGATCATGGAAACCAATCGGGGTTGCCCCTACCACTGCGCCTTCTGCTACTGGGGTGGTGCCATCGGCCAGAAGTTCCGGAACTTCCCGCGCGAGCGGCTCATCGCCGAATTGGAGATATTCGCCCACTACAAGGTCTCCAGCATCATTCTCTGCGATTCGAATTTCGGCATGCAGGGCGCGGACGAGCAATTCCTCGAGGACGTCATCAAGCTCCGCGAGCGCACCGGGTATCCGCGCTCGATCGAGTCGTCCTGGACCAAGAACAAGTCCGAGACGTTCTATCGCATCGTGCGGCGGATGAAGGCGGCCGGGCTGCACACCTCGTTCACGATCGCGCTGCAGACGCTGGACGACGCGGCGCTGCGCGGCATGAACCGTCGCAACATGAAGCTCAACGACTGGCAGGCGTTGGCCCAGTGGCTGGCGGCCGAGGGGCTCGACTCCTATGCCGAGATCCTCTGGGGTGCCCCGGGCGAGACCACCGAGTCGTTCCTGCACGGCTACGACGAGCTGTCGCTGCACGTGCCGCGGATCGCGGCGTATCCGCTGATGCTGCTGCCCAACACCGAGTACTCCGACAAGCGGGCGGAGTTCGGGCTGGTGACCACCCGGGGCCAGGCCGACGACTTCGAGTACGTGCTGGCCTCGAACACGATGACCTTCGAGGAGAACCTCGCCATGCAGGGCTTCCTGCTCTGGGCCCGGGCCTGCGCCGAGAACTCGTTCTTCCGCCACATCTGGCGGCCGCTGCGCAGCTATGCGGGCCTGACCCAGTCCCAGGTGCTGTTCTCGCTGGCCCGCTGGTTCGACGCCTGCACCGACCCCGCGGCGCAGGCCCTGCGGTCCCCGACCACCATCCTGGAACCGGTCGCGGTCAATGCCGCCGTCCGCGCGCTGCTGCTGGACTCGCGGGTCCGCGAGCTGCTGGCGCAGTGGTGGGCCGAGGAGATCCGGCCGCAGGTCCGAGCCGAACACCGCGCGCTACTGGACGAGGTGTTCCGGTTCGACCTGCTCACCCTGCCGCTGATCAGTTCCCTGGTCGACCCCGACGAGCTCGACGAGGAGGACGGCGGGCCGGTGCTGCGCAGGGACGAGCCGTTCGACCTCGACGTGCCGGCGCTGGTGGTGGCGCTGCGGGCCGACCCCTCGGCCGAGCCGCCACCGCCGTCGCCGACCCTGTTCGGGCTCTCCTGGCGGCTGGGCCTGGAGAACTACATCGACAACCACGAGGAGTCGCTGCAGTACATGGGACGGGTCGAGCGCTGCGACCAGCTGGCGGTGGCACCGACTGCCGGCTGAGCGGCGCCGCCGCGTTCGGTTGTGCTGCCCGTCCGCCGCTCGCTCAGCCGGTCTCGTCGGTCGCGGCGATGGCCGCGTCCAGCCGGGCCCGAGCGCCGTCGAGCCAGCGCTGGCAGATGCCGGCCAGCTCCTCGCCGCGCTGCCACAGCGCCAGCGACTCCTCCAGCGGCTGGCCGCCGCCTTCCAGTGCCTGCACGATGTCGCGCAGCTCGGCGCGGGCGGCCTCGTAACTGATCTCCGGTTCGGGTTTGGCGCTCATCGCAGGCAAGGTTAACCGTCGCCGTCGCTGCTGGCCCCGGCGGTGACGCCGACCGAGAACTCCCCGTCGGCCACCCGGACCTGCAACAGCTCGCCGGCCGTCACCTCATCGGCGGCCCGCACCAGCTCACCGGCGGAGTTCCACAGCACGGCGTAGCCGCGGTTGAGCACCGCCTGCGGCGACAGGCTGACCACCCGGGCCAGCAGCTGGGCGGTGTCGGCCTCGGCCAGCTGCAGCAGGGTGGCGAGCGTGCCGCGGTTGCGCCGGACGGCCCGTTCGCACTCCTCGGTCCCCACCGAGATCAGCCGGCCGAGCCCGTGCCGCAGCCGCTGCGGCAGGCCGGCCATCAACTGGTCCTCGGTGTCGAGCCGGCGGTGCACGCTGGCCCGCAGCCGGGCGCGGGCATCGGTGAGCTGGCCCAGTTCGGCGAGCAGGTCCGGCACGATCCGCTTGGCGGCGTCGGTGGGGGTCGAGACCGCCAGGTCGGCGACCAGGTCCAGCAACGGCTGGTCGGTCTCGTGACCGATCGCGCTGACCACCGGCGTGCGCAGCTGCGACACCTCGCGCAGCAGGCCCTCGTTGGAGAACGGCAGCAGGTCCTCGACGCTGCCGCCACCTCGCGCGATCACGATCACGTCCACGTCCGGCCGGGCGTCCAGCCGGCGCAGCGCGGCGATGATCTCGGTGACCGCGGTGCTGCCCTGGGTGGCGGTGTTCTCGATGGCGAACACCGCGCCCGGCAGCCGGCGCAGGGTGTTCTCCACCACGTCGTGCTCGGCGGCGCTGGCCCGCCCGGTGATCAGGCCGATCGTCCGGGGCAGGAACGGCAGGCGACGCTTCCGGTTGGCCGCGAACAGCCCCTCGGCGGCCAGCAGCTGCTTCAACCGCTCGATCCGGGCCAACAGCTCGCCCAGCCCGACCTGTCGGATCTCGGTCGCGCGCAGGCTCAGGGTGCCGCGCTCGGCATAGAAGTCCGGCCGGGCCCGCAGCACCACCCGGGTTCCCTCGGCCAACGGCTCCACCAGCACCGAGCGGTGACAGGTCACCTGGATGGAGAGGTTGGCGTCGACGTCGCGCAGCGTCAGGAAGTAGGTCGAGACACCGGGCCGGCGAACGAACTGGGCCACCTGGCCCTCGACCCACACCTCACCGAGCCTGCCGATCCAGTCCGAAATGGCCTGGCTGATCCGCCGCAGTGGCAGGGGCGCCTCCGGACTGGACTCCAGCTTGCTCACTCGTCGGCGGCGGCTTCGTGTGCCTGCAGGATCTCGGCAGCCATCGTGGCCGGGTTGGGCGTCGCGGACGGCTTGGCCTTGCTGGCCGCCACCTCGAGCGGCTCGTGGTCCGGTTCCTGGCGCCCGCCGCGCTTGGCGGCCTTGGTCGGGGTGGCTTTGCCGGGGGCTGCCTTAGCGGCCTTGGCCGGCGCGGACTTGGTGGCCTTGGCCGGCGTCACCTTCGCTACCGGCGCCTTGGTGGCAGTGGCTTTGGCTGTGGTCGCCCTGGCCGCCTTGGCCTTGCCGGGTGCTGCCTTGGCCGGGGCTGGTTCGGCAGCCGGCCGGTCGAGGGCGGCCAGCGCGTCGGCCAGGTCCGGAGTCGGCGCTGCCGGTGCCCGGTCCGCTTCGGCCTGGGTGCCGCCCACCCCGACGGCGTCCCAGCGGCCCTTGCCCTCCTCGTCGTCGTCCGAACCTTCGGCGAAGCCGGTGTTGTCATAGTCGATCCGGTCGAAGGCAGCCTTGCCGCCCTGCGGGTCGTCGGCGCCGTTGTCGGGCGACTCGTCGAAGGTGGCCCAGCTCGGCGGCTCGGGCGTGCTGCCCCGCAGCTGGCTGAGCACCTCGTCGCCGCGGGCGGTCAGCACGGCCAGGTGCTGCTGCAGCCGCAACGACGCCTGCATGGCGGTGGACACGGCCAGGATCGGCACCGAGCTGACGACGTGCGGCACCGTCTCGGGGAGTTTGCGGGCCTCGTCCACGGCGGTGGCGGCAAGGCCGAGAGCGGCTCTGATCGGAGTCGGGAGGTTCGGCATGCCTCCAGCCTGCACCACCGCACGGCCGGGCGCGAGAG
>Ga0247773_1000402_pt1 | contig 18979 bp, 19 predicted proteins | sample UWRJL092311B6_FD_179934 | JGI IMG/M metagenome (GOLD analysis project Ga0247773, IMG submission 179934) | Plant litter microbial communities from Arlington Agricultural Research Station in Wisconsin, United States - UWRJ-L092-311B-6 | ecosystem: Environmental > Terrestrial > Plant litter >...
GTTCGACCTGTCGCCCGAGGTGCCGCGGGAGCCCACGGCCGAGCGCGCCCCGCCGCGGCAGGAGCCGTCGGTGGAGCCCACGGGAAGCGGGTTCAGCTTCGAGGACTTCTTCGCCGAGCAGCCCGCCGCGCCGCCGCCGGCCGAGCCCGAGGCCGCCGCGCCCGCGCCGCTGTTCGAGGCGGCGCCGCTCCCCGAGCCGCCCGCGCCACCCGCGCCGCAGCAGCCGGCCCAGCCGCAGCAGGGCGGCGACGAGGACGAAGACCTGGAGAGCTTCCAGGCCTGGCTGCAGAGCCTGAAGCGGTGAGGATCGCGGCCGTCCACGGCCCCAACCTGAACCTGCTGGGCAGCCGCGAGCCCGAGGTGTACGGGCACCACACCCTGGCCGACGTGAACGCGGCGCTGGCCGAGGCCGCGCGCGGGCTCGGGGCCGAGGTGGAGTGCCACCAGTCGAACCACGAGGGCGAGCTGGTGGACTTCATCCAGCAGGCCGCCGGGCGCGTGGACGGCTTCGTAGTGAACGCGGGCGCCCTCACCCACACCAGCATCGCGCTGCGCGACGCGCTGGCGGCGGTGGCGCGTCCGTACGTGGAGGTGCACATTAGCAACGTGTTCGCACGGGAGCGCTTCCGGCACCGGTCGTACCTGGCCGGCCAGGCGGTGGGCGTGATCTCGGGCTTTGGGGTCAACAGCTACAGGCTGGGGCTGCAAGCGATCGTCGAGCACCTGCGCGAACGCAGAGACCGCGAACAGGTGCGCTAGTGCGCGATTGCGGGAGTGCGCCGGGACGAAGAACGCACCCACGCACTCACGCACCCGTCGAGACAGTCCGGGCCCCGGACGAAACCGAATCGAACAACCCGAGACCTTCGGCACAGGAGATAGATCGAGTGGCAACGACGGCCGATTTCCGCAACGGCATGACCATCAGCATCGACGGCACGCTGTTCACGCTCCTCTGGTTCCAGCACCACAAGCCCGGCAAGGGCAACACGGTGGTGCGCTCGCGCATGAAGAACGTGCTCACCGGCGCCGTGCTGGAGAAGACGTGGCGCGCGGGCGAGAAGATCGACGAGGTGCGGCTGGAGCACCGGCCGGTGACCTACACCTACAGCGACGGGCACCTGTACCACTTCATGGACGCCCAGACCTACGAGGACATCCCGCTCACCGCCGAGCTGCTGGGCGAAGACCAGCTCAAGTACCTCAAGGAGGGGATGGAGTGCGAGGGGCTGGTGCACGGAGAGCGCGTGATCGCCGTGGAGCTCCCCTACTTCGTGACGCTGGAGATCGTGCAGACCGACCCCGGCGTGCGCGGCGACACCGCCACCGGCGGCACCAAGCCCGCCAAGCTGGAGACCGGCGCCGTGGTGCAGGTTCCGCTGTTCGTGAACGAGGGCGACGTGATCCGCGTCGACCGCCGCGAAGACAAGTACATCGAGCGCGCAAAATGATCGACCTCGACTTCCTGCGCGGGCTGATCGGCGCCGTGGACGAGAGCGGGATCGACTCGATCGAGATCTCGCGCGGCGGAACCCGCATCCGCATCAACAAGACGCCGCCCCCGGCCCCCGTGTCGGCCCAGGCGCCGCACGCCGCGCCCGCGCACCTGCAGCTGCCGCCGGTGCACGAGGTGGGGCTTCCCCGCGCCGCCGGCGCCGCCCCCGCCCCGGCGGCCGAGGCCGCGCCGGCCGCCGCCCCGGCCAGCAACCTGGTGGACATCAAGAGCCCCATGGTGGGGACGTTCTACCGGGCGCCGGCGCCCGAGGCGCCACCCTATGCCGAGGTGGGGAGCCGCGTAGGGAAGGGGCAGACGCTCTGCATCCTCGAGGCGATGAAGCTCATGAACGAGCTGGAGAGCGACGTGGCCGGCACCGTGCGCGAGGTGTGCGTGGACAACGGCGAGCCCGTGGAATACGGGCAGGTGCTCTTCCGCATCGAGCCGGCGGCCTGAGGTGGACGCAGCCACCGCCGCCGCACCCACCCGCCCCGACGGGGCGCGCGAGTTCAACCTGCGCGAGGCGCTGGAAGAGCTGGTGCGCCGCGGCGGCAGCGACCTGCACCTCAAGGTGGGGCGCCCGCCGGTGGTGCGCGTGAGCGGCGACCTGCAGGAAACGCGGCTGGGCGTGCTGCGCCCGGAAGACATCAAGCGCTGCGCAGAGCAGACGCTGAGCCCCAAGCAGCGCGAGGCCTTCGCCGAGCGCAAGGAGATCGACTTCGCCATCGGCGTGCAGGGGCTGGGGCGCTTCCGCACCAACATCTTCCAGCAGCGCGGCACGCTGGGGATGGCCTTCCGCGCCATCCCCGTGGACGTGCCGGGGCTGGAGACGCTGGAGCTGCCGCCGGTGCTGCAGGAGATCGCCATGTTGCCGCGCGGGCTGGTGCTGGTGACGGGGATCACGGGCTCGGGGAAGTCGACCACGCTGGCCGCCATGCTGCGCCACCTCAACGAGCGGCGCGCGGTCAACATCGTCACCATCGAAGACCCGATCGAGTTCCTGCACCGCGACATCAAGAGCATGGTGAGCCAGCGCGAGGTGGGGGCCGACACCCTCTCCTTCCACGACGCGCTGCGCCACGTGCTGCGGCAGGACCCCGACGTGATCATGCTGGGCGAGATCCGCGACCGGCCCAGCATGGAGACGGTGCTCAAGGCGTCGGACACCGGCCACATGGTGATGTCCACGCTGCATACCACCGACGCGGCGCAGACCATCAACCGCATCATCTCCTTCTTTCCGCCGCACCAGCACGCCGAGATCCGGCAGGTGCTGGCCAACGCGCTGAAGGCCGTCGTCTCGCTGCGCCTGATCCCGCGCGCCGACCGGCCCGGGCGGGTGCCCGCGGCCGAGGTGCTGGTGAACACCGGCACCATCTCGGAGCTGATCCGCAAGGGAGACGACCTGGTGACCATCCCCGACCACATCGCCGAAGGGCGGATGCAGTACGGGATGCAGACCTTCGACCAGAGCCTGCTGGACCTGTACGCGAAGGGCTGGATCAGCTACGACTGGGCGATGCACTATGCGTCGAACCCGAGCGAGTTCGCCCTGCGCGTCTCCGGCGTTTCGCCGGGCGAGCAGGAGGTCTGGCAGGGTGTGCCCGAAACCCTCAAGTGACGGCCCGGTCCTGACGTGTTCCGAAAGGTATTGATCGCCAACCGCGGCGAGATCGCCCTGCGGGTCATCCGCGCCTGCCGAGAGCTGGGGATCCGCACGGTCGCGGTCTACAGCGAGGCCGACCGCGAGAGCCTGCACGTGCGCTTCGCCGACGAAGACGTGTGCATCGGCCCCCCGGCCGCGCGCGAGAGCTATCTCAACATCCCGCGCATCATCGCCGCCGCCGAGGTGACGGGGGCCGACGCCATCCACCCCGGCTACGGCTTCCTGGCCGAGAACGCCGAGTTCAGCGAGATCTGCGAGCTGAGCGGCCTCACCTTCATCGGCCCCACGCCGCAGCAGATCCGGCTGATGGGCGACAAGGCCGCCGCGCGCCGCACGATGCGCGAGGTGGGCGTGCCCATCGTCCCCGGCACCGACGCCATCGGCGACCCCGACGAGGCGCTGGCGCAGGCGCGCGAGATCGGCTTTCCCGTGCTGATCAAGGCCGCGGCCGGCGGCGGCGGCAAGGGGATGCGCGTGGCCGCCGACGCCGGCGAGTTCGAGCGGCAGTATTCGATGGCGCGCAACGAGGCGGCCGCCGCCTTCGGCGACGACACCGTGTACGTGGAGAAGTACCTGGCCCGCCCGCGCCACATCGAGTTCCAGATCCTGGGCGACAGCCACGGCCACGTGCTGCACCTGGGCGAGCGCGACTGCTCGATCCAGCGGCGCCACCAGAAGCTGCTGGAGGAGGCCCCGTCGCCCGCCCTCACGCCGGAGCTGCGCGCCGAGATGGGCGACGCGGCGGTGCGGGGCGCCAAGGCGATCGACTACGTGGGCGCGGGGACCATCGAGATGCTGCTGAACGAGGACAACTCGTTCTACTTCATGGAGATGAACACCCGCATCCAGGTGGAGCACCCGGTCACCGAGATGTGCACCGGCTACGACCTGGTGAAGGAGCAGATCCGCGCCGCGGCCGGGCTGCCGCTCACCGTGCCCGACCGGCCGATCCACCTGCGCGGCCACGCCATCGAGTGCCGCATCAACGCCGAGGACCCGGCGCGCAACTTCGCGCCGTCGCCCGGCACGGTGGCGGCGTTCCACGCGCCCGGCGGGCCCGGGGTGCGGGTGGACACGCACGTTTACGCGGGCTACAAGGTGCCGCCGTTCTACGACAGCCTGCTGATGAAGCTGATCGTGCACGCGTCGAACCGCGACGAGGCGATCGCGCGGATGAAGCGCGCGCTCTCGGAAACGGTGATCGAGGGCGTGCACACCACCATTCCCTTCCTCCAGGCGGTGATGGACCACCCGGCGTTCATCGCCGGCGAGGTGGACACCAAGTTCCTGGAACGGATGATGAGCGAGCGGGCCTCGGCATGAAGCTGGACGTACTGCTGACTCCCGGCGAGCTGCTGCCGGGCGACATCGCCGAGCGCACCGTGGTGGTGATCGACGCGCTGCGCGCCTCCAGCACGGTCGTGGAGGCGCTGGCCTCGGGCGCCAAGGCGCTGTTTCCCGTGGCGAGCATCGAGGAGGCGCTGCGGCTGGCCAACACGCTGGGGCGCGACGAGGTGCTGCTGTGCGGCGAGCGCAAGTCGCTCCCCATCGAGGGGTTCGACCTGGGCAACTCGCCGGGCGACTTCACCCCCGAGCGGGTAGGCGGGAAGACGCTGGTGATGAGCACCACCAACGGGACGGGCGCGATGATGGCCGCGTCGGCCGCGAGCCGCGTGGTGGTGGGCTCGTTCCTGAACCAGCAGGCCGTGGTGGACGAGCTGGTGCGCTCGGCCGCCGAGCCGGTGTTCCTGTGCTCGGGGCGCGAGACCAAGTTCGGGCTGGAGGACGCCGTGTGCGCCGGGCGCATGGCCGCGCTGGTGATGGCCGCCAGCGGCGACGCCGAGTGGGAGCTGAACGACGCGGCGATCGCGGCGCTGGCGCTCTCCGAGTCGCACGACGACCTGGAGGCGCTGTTCGCGCGCACCGCCGCCGGCAAGCAGATCATCGAGGCGGGGCTGGATGCCGACCTGGCCTTCTGCGCGCAGGTGGACCGGCACGACGTGGTCCCCATCTTCCACGACCGCCAGATCTCCCTCGTGGCCGTGGCCGTCGAGGGCTGACGTCCTCGCAAGGATGCGCGGAGGCCGCTCGACCCTCATCGCGGGCGGGCGGCCTCTTCCGTCCCGCATGCATCGTGAACTGCAGGTCACACGGAGCAGCGGAGGGAACGGAGGAACGGCGGTTCCGCCGCTCCCCAGCCGTAGCGCATCGGCAGGCACCCGCGCCTCCGACGGACGAGCTGGCTCTGGTGTCCTCAAAGTGGCCACCCGCGTTCGAAACGCGTGGGGACGAAGGCCGTATGCCCCAAGCCGTTGACGTTGGCGGTTCCGCGCCCGATGCATGCGGAGATAGAAACGGTCGGCCGATCACGCCCACCCGCATCCGGTCTCCGACTTGCTTTAGACCGGTGTGCTTTCCCAAAGTGCAAGGGGTGAGGCAGGGAACGGGCTGGCCGGGTCCAGGCGTCGCCTGAAGGCGCGCTTTCACGGCCGTACGTTCCCGCAGACCGGCACGGCTCGACCCACGTACCGCCGGCGTTCACGAGGTTTTCCGCCCTTTCGCCACGCGGTCGGGCGACGCTGCAACCCAAGTCCGAAGCAGTAAGGCCATCACGGCAACCGCGGCTGCGTGCCGCTCCCACCGCTCGAAATCCAGGAGATTCAATGCGCCGCACCGTCATCCTCCTCGCCGCCGGAGTGTGTCTTCTGGGGGACACAGCCAGCGCCCGGGCACAGGACGAGTGGACCGAGCAGGTGAACACCCTGCTGAACGCCGCATCGAGCACCGCCACCAGCGCGGGCCTGCGCCTGACCCACAATCCGTACATCGGGTCGCTGCGCAACCGCGGCACCTCCAGCCACACGCTGCAGCTGAACGCCGGTACCTCGTACCAGCTCATCGGCGTGTGCGACAACGACTGCAGCGACTTCGACCTGCGGCTGTACGACTCGCGCGGGCGGATGGTGTCGGAGGATGTGCTGACCGACGACACCCCCGTGCTGAGCGTGACGCCGAACAGCAGCGGCACCTACACCGTGCGCGCGATCATGACCGAGTGCAGCTCGGAGCCGTGCCGCTACGGGATCGGCGTGTACGGCGCCGGCGGCGGCGGCCGCCGCGCGGTGGGCCCGTCCAACGACGGCGGCGACCCGTGGAGCGGCCAGGTGGCCCGCCTTCTCGAGCAGGCGGCGCGGATCGCGACCCAGAACGGGATGCGCCGCACGCACGAGCCCTACATCGGCTCGCTGCGCACCGGCGCAAACACCAGCCACACCCTGCAGCTCAACGCGGGCACGTCGTACCAGCTGATCGGCGTGTGCGACAACGACTGCAGTGACTTCGACCTGCGGCTGTACGACGGGCGCGGGCGGATGGTGGCCGAGGACGTGCTCACCGACGACACCCCGGTGCTGAGCGTGACGCCGCGCATGACCGGCACCTATACGGTGCGCGTGATCATGACGGCCTGCAGCAGCCAGCCGTGCCGCTACGGCCTGGGCGTGTACGGCGGCGGGGGCCAGGCTCGCGGGGCCTACGGCAACAACAACGACAACGGCGATCGTGGCCGCCGCGGCAACGGCAACGACAACGGCGACCAGTGGACGCAGCAGGTCGCCAACCTGCTGAACCAGGCCGCCTCGACCGCCACCAGCCGGGGCATGCGCCGCACCCATGAGCCGTTCATCGGCTCGCTGCGCACGGGCGCGAGCGAGAACCACACGATCCAGCTCAACGCCGGCACCAGCTACTCGCTGATCGGCGTGTGCGACAACGACTGCAGCGACCTGGACATGCGCGTGTACGACTCGAATGGCCGGCTGGTGGGCGAGGACGTGCTGACCGACGACACGCCGGTGGTGAACGTGACGCCGCGCCGCAGCGGCACGTACACGGTGCGGGCGATCATGACCACCTGCAGCCAGGCGCCCTGCCGCTACGGCCTGGGCACCTACGGCCGCTGACGTGAGCGGGTGCCGCTCGGCCGGCTGATCGTGGTCGGCAGCGGATCGCGTTCACCGGAAGAGCAGAAGAGCCAGGGAACCGAATCCGGTTCTCTGGCCCTCTGTCTTGTTCGGACGGGGTAGATCGTGTGCCCGTGCCCCCACGGAGCCCGCCCCCGGACGATTATACCGAATCGGCCAACTGATTGTGCATCCATCTCGTGATCCCGGGAACGCCATCGAGATCGCTGACATGATCCTGATTCGGTCCACCCGAGGCCACATGCGGCGAAATCAGACGAATGGAGGAATTCTGGTGAGAATGCACAGCTGATCGGCAGAACTGGTATCAGCATGACATCTTTGTCCTGCTTCGCACAGCCGATCGAGGAAACTGGTATCACTCCGCACGGGGCTGGGCGGCGCGGTGGGCCTGCACGCCGATGCGCTCGCTCTGGCGCAGGAGGCGCGCGGCCACGGCGCAGGCGGCGTCGGCGCCTTCGCCCGAGGGCAGGTGGGCGCGCACGCACGCCTCCACCTCTTCGCGCAGCACCTCGAAGTCGCGCCGCACCTCGGCCTCGGTCCACCCCAGGCGCCGCCGCTGCTCGGCGTGAAGCTCGGCCACCAGCCGCTGGATGCGGCTGCCGTCGCGCAGCAGCCGCGGCGCGTCCTGCGCGCTCCCGCCCAGCACCGACATCGACTGCGCCACGTCGGTCAGCAGCGTGCCCGCGTGGTTCAGCAGGTCCATCTCGGTGGCCTCACGCGCGTGCGGAACCGCGCGGTCGCTGCGGATGCGGCGCACGTACACCGCGAGCACGTCTTCCAGGTGGCAGATCAGCTCGCGGCCGGCGCTCTCGATCGCCTCGCCGCTGCGCCGGCGAGTGCGCTCGTCGCGCTCGGCGTCCACCTCCGAGTCGGGGGCGGCGGGGATCCACAGGGTGAAGCACGAGCCCATCCCCGGCGCGCTGCGAACTGTCACGTCGCCGCCCATCAGCCGTGCCAGGTGGCGCGCCACGGTCAGCCCCAGCCCGGCGCCGCCCTCGGTGCGTGTGTGCCCCTCCTCGCCCTGGCGGAAAGGCTCGAACATGCGCTCCAGCCGCTCGGGGGCGATCCCCTTGCCGGTGTCCTCGACCTCGATGCACACCCAGGGGCCCGGGCCGCTCACCCGCGCCTCCATCTCGGCGCGCGCCGAAACGCCGCACGACACGCGCACCGCGCCCCCGCGGGGTGTGAACTTCACCGCGTTGGAAAGAAGGTTGTCGAGCACCTGCCCCAGCCGCGTGGGGTCGCCCAGGTACCAGCGCTCGCCGCCGCGCGAGCAGGCGTCGCCCAGCCGCACCCCCTCGGCCTCGGCGGCCGCGCGGATGCGGCCCAGCGCCTCGTCCACGGCGTGGTGCACGGGCGCGCGCTCGCGCCCCACCGGGAGCTGCCCCGCCTCGAGGCGCGCCAGGTCGAGCACCTGGTCCACCATCGCCAGCAGGTGCGCCCCCGCGTTGCGGATGCGGGCGAGCTGGCCGCGCTGCTCTTCGGTGAGCGGGCCGGGCAGCTCCAGCTCCAGCAGGTCGGCATAGCCCAGCACGGCGTTCAGCGGCGTGCGCATCTCGTGGCTCATGGCCGCCAGGAACTCGCTCTTGGCGCGGCTGGCCTCTTCGGCCGCGGCGCCGGCGCGGGCGGCGGCACGGTAGAGCCGCGCGTTCTCGATGGCCATGGCCGCGCGCCGCGCCAGGTCGTCGGCGAACTCGCGGTCGGCCTCGCCGTAGTGGTGGCCGTGCGGGCTCACGAAGGTGATGGCCCCGTGCACGTGCCCGCGCGCCAGCATGGGCGCCACCACCACCGAGCCGATCCCCAGCGCCCGCAGGAGCCTGCGGTTCTCGGGGTCGTGGGCGGCGGCCTCCAGGATCTCCTCGGTGACCTCGGAGATGATCTCGGAGCGGCGGGTGCGTACCGCGACGGGAACGCCCAGCGGCGCGTCGACCTCGGGCGGCCAGCCGGAGGCCAGGCGCCGGGCCAGCGCCTGCTTGTCGGCGTCGGGGTGCACCACCGCCATGCGCCGCATGGAGCCGTCTTCCTCCACCACGTCCACGATGCACCACGAGCCCATCTGCGGCAGCGCGAGCGCGGCCACGGTGGCCAGCGTCGCCTCGTAGTCGAGAGTGTCGGCCAGCATGCGGCTGGCTTCGGCCAGGTAGGCGGCGCCCTCCTGGCCGATGCCGGTTCCCGCCCCTCCCGTGCCGTCCGTGACGCTCATCCGCGGCTCCTGGTGGAAACGCCCGCCGCATCCCGGCAGGCGCAAGTGCGCGCGGAAAAGCAAGAGCCGTGCACGCGTCGCCCGGCAGGCGCCGTGGACACGGCATTCCGCCGGCAGCGCAGACCACACCGGGCGGCGCGTGGTTTTCGCGCCGCCCGGTGCACCCGTCGGTCGCCGCCGGCGTCTATGGCCGGGAAGCGGGCGCGCTGCCCTGCCCGGCCGGCGTGCCGTTGCCGGAGGGAGTGGAGACGTCGCTGGCGCCGCCGGAGGCAGGCGGCTGCTGGGGCACCGGCACGCCCGCGGATGCCGGCGTGGGGGCGCCACCCTGCGCGCTGTCCATCGGCGCGGCGGGGGTGCCGGCGGTGGCTCCCGGCGTGGTGCTGGGGGCGCCGGCGGCGTCGGCCGGCCCGGCGCCGCTGCCGCTGGTGGCGCCGCCGTTCATCGGCGCGCTGCTCTGCGGCATTCCCTCGGTGCCGCCGCCCTGCGCGTCACCCCCGCCCTGCTTCTCGCACGCCGTGGCGCCCAGCAGCGCGGCGGTGGCCATGGTCGCGGCGAGCCGCGTCGAGTTCTTCATCCGTATCCTCCCGTCAGGTCGCTTGCGGGCCGGCGCCCTCGCCCCGCGGACGCCGCACGCGCCCGCACGAATGCGCCGCGGCGGGCGCAACTCATGTGCCCCACCGGTCGCATCCGCCTGCGTCGAATCCTCTCGACCTGCTCCGTGTGAGACGGGACAACCCGCAGCCTCCGCATTTCCTCCGCGGGGGAAAAAGAATTGTCTCACGCAGAGTCAGCAGAGGCAGCGGTTAACAACGGTCTGACTGCTGACTCTGCGGGAGAAAACGCTGTTCTCTTCCGTCGCAGCATCAAAGCTCACCGTGCGGAGGCTCGCCGCCCGGTCGAACCGGCGTCGAGCTCGGCGGCCGCCGAGCCCAGCCCGTGCGCGATGTACGACACCACCAGCGCGTTCAGCGAAACGCCCTCGGCCTCGGCGCGGGCGGCGAGCTCGGCGTGCAGCGAGCGCGGCACCCGCAGACGGAACTGGCCGCTGTACTGCGACACGGCCTGCACCTGGGGGAGCGGCCACCCTTCCGCGTGGTGGGTTTCCACCGCCAGGTCGACGGCCACCTGGATCTGGTCGAGCGCGTCGGCGGCCGACTCGCCGAACGCCGACAGGCCGGGGAACTCGGGGCAGAGCGCGATGAACGCTTCGTCCTCGTCGCTCCAGCGCACGGAATAGCTGTAGTGGTTCACGAGTCCTCGGGGGCAGAGAGTTCGTCGATGGCGGCCAGCAGCTGCCGAACCTGGTACGGCTTCGCCCGTCCGTTCCGGTCTTCCTGGAAGTTCATCAGGATGGTGTTGCCGCTTCGCTTGTACATCCGGTGGCTCCCGCTCTGGCGGATGAACACCCATCCGAAGCACTCCGCGAGCGCGCAGAGATTCCCGAACCGCAGGGAGGTGATGTTCGCACGCGCTTCCTCCAGCCGCTTCTTGCAGACCGTGGTCATTGTTCGAGCCGCAGGTGAATGGTACCGCATGCGGTACCCGATGTCAAGGAGGTGAACAGAATAAAGTAGGAATTGGACAATCAGACATCAAGTGTATCGTTGTGTTCCTGAGGTGGCGCAATGAGAGCCCGGAAGGTGCTGCAGAATGGAGCAGTGGGGTAGAGGGGCCGGCATTTCAGCCAACTAGCGGTCGAACATCAACTTGCGGAGAGATGATCCGTGCGGCTGTTCACCCGGTGGCGTGTGGGTGCTTGATTCGGCGGCGCGTGAGCCACGACATCGTAAAGCACGCGAGCACCTGCAGGCCGAAAACGGCCGCCAGCGCGATCGCCGGATCCACGTCGCCGCGGCCGGCCAGGCGCCAGGCCAGCGCGGTGGCGGCCATCGAGCCCACGATGCCGAAGCCCAGCCGCCCGCGCCGGCCGGTGAGCCGGTGCAGCGCGAACGGTGTGCAGAACATCGTGGCGATCGCCCCGCCGTAGAGCCACGAGTGGTGGCTCTCCACCGCGCCGGCGATGGCCAGCCACCACGCGCCCACGAACATCGCCAGCGCGGCGGTGGTGACGGTGAACTCCCACAGCGCGCGGAAGAAGCGCCGCACGCGCCCGGCCGGCCGCGCGGGCACCGCGTTCGCCGAGTCAAGCGGGATCGCCGGCTGGAGCGCGGGGGCGTGCTGCGAAGCCGGGGCGGATGAGGGCGGCCGCGGCGTGGGGGTGAAGAGGCCGGGGACGTGCACCTGCGGCGCCGGGCGCGCTTGCGCGGCCGGGGTCCCGTGGATGCGCGTCTGCTCGTCGTTTGGCGCAACGTGACCACGCGCCTGCTCGCCGGGTGGAGTGTAGCGCGCCGGGGCAGCGGGCGTGGAGCGGGCGTAGGTGGGCGCGGCGGGGGCTGGCGCTGGGGTGGAGGGCGCGGACGCGGACGGATGGCGGACCCCGTGCGCCCGGCCGGGGGCGCCGCCGGTCAGCGCGTCGGCCATGGCGCCGGCGTCGGGGAAGCGCTCGTCGGGGGTGCGGGCCAGGGCGCGGACAAGGACGGCGTAGGTGGCGTCGTCGAGCGCGGGGGCGCGCTGGCGCAGCAGGCGTACGGCGTCGCTCACCTCGGCCGCGGCGCGGCTGGGGTCGGCCGAGGTGAAGGGGCGCGTGCCGGTGGCCAGGTGGTAGCCCACCGCCGCCAGGCTGAACACGTCGGACGCGGCGGTGATGCGGTCGTCGCCGCGCAGCTGCTCGGGCGAGGCGTAGGCGGGCGAGAACGGCGAGCGGCCGTACACGGTGAGCTGCGTGGCCGTATCCCCCTCGCCCGCCTGCACCTGCGCGATGCCGAAGTCAAGCACGCGCAGGTGCACGTCGTCGCCTGCGGCGGGCTCCAGGAACAGGTTGCCGGGCTTCACGTCGCGGTGCACCATCCCCGCGCGGTGCCCGGCCGAAAGGCCGCGCGCCGCCTGCCGCAGCATGGAAACCGCCACGGGCAGCGGCGGGGCGCCCGCGCGCATCAGCCGCGCGGCGAGGTCTTCGCCGTGCAGCAGCTCCATCACCAGATAGTCGAGGTCGAGCTCGGGGTCGGTGCCGAAGTCGTGCACCTGCACCACGTTGGGGTGACGCAGCGCGGCGGCCGCGCGTGCCTCGCGGTGGAAGCGCGCGCGCAGGTGGTCGTGCTCGGCCGTGTCGTTGGTCACGGCGCCCACCACCTTCACGGCCACGGGCCGCGACAGCCGCTCGTCCACCGCGCGGTAGACGGCGCCCATCCCTCCGCGCCCGATCACCGCCTCGATCAGGTAGCGCCCGGCCAAGGTTCGCCCGGTGAGCAGTCCCGCAATGCCGTACATCGGCCCGTGGTCCATCAAGGGGAACGCGCCCGGTCGGTTTCCGGGCGCGGAAGTCCGCGCCGACGTGTGAGTTGAGTGGTAGTACGCGCGCCGCGCGGGGATGGTTTCCGCCGCCCGCTATTAGGGCTGCGGCACCGGCGGCGGCACGGGGCGGCGCAGGTCGAACTCCAGCCGAAAGCGGCGCTGCACGCCGGGGCGGCCCACCGCGTAGGTGAAGGTGCGCCCGGGGACGATCTCCAGCGACCACACGTTCCGCGCGGCCGGGGGGAGCAGGCGCGCGGTGAAGGTGTCGGCCGCGAAGTCCTGCCGGTCTGGCGTGCCGGGGGTGCGCGTGGTGCCGCCGTAGCCGGTCACGGCCTCGCCGAGCACGTCGTGCGCCAGCGCCAGCCCGCCCGGCACCTTGCGCACCACCCACGTGCGCGACGGGTCGGGGCCGATGGCGAAGCCGATGCGCACCTCGGCCGCCGTGCAGTCGCGCACGTGCATCGCCAGCGGGTTGCGGGCGAAGACGGTGTCCGTGCCCTCCACCATCCGCCCCGCGTACGCCCGGCCGCAGAGCTGCGCCAGCCGCTGCCAGAACACCTGCTGCGACACCGAAAGGATCTCGGGCTCCGGCGCGTTCCCGGCGCCGACGCGGCACCCCGCCAGGGTGAGCGCGGCAGCCAGGCCGATCAGCGGGCGGGCGATTCGCACGGGCAAGGGCGGGGCGGGGCAGGGGATGGGCGATGATGATGATCACCAGATTACCCCGAACCCGCCGCGGATGCCATCCCCGTCGACCGCTCGGCGGGCGCATCAACCCCAGGGCGCAGGAAGGCGGCCTGGCGCTGAGCGCTCGACTCATCGATCGACAGGCGACTGCAGGTGATGGACACGCGGCCGATGATGTGCGAAGGGCGGCTCCGATGCTGGGGAGCCGCCCTTCGTGTCGTCCGACGAGCATCTACCGTCTAAGCGAGAATCAGCTCTCGCCGTCGTGCGCCTTTTCGCGGAGCGTCTCCAGCGTCTGCACGTCCTTGTGCCACACGGTCTTGAGCACGGGGTGCCGGTCGATGTAGCTGCGGATGCCGTCCACCAGCGCGTCCAGGTTCACGCCCTCGAAGTCGTCGGCGAAGGTGCGCAGCGGATCGATGGGCGCCTGCGCGGGCTGCCCGTCTTCGGCGAGCGCGGCGGCGCGGCCCAGCCACTCAACGCGGCCGTCGCCGTACTGCACGCCCAGCCGCTCGCCGTCGGTGGCGTAGCTCACGGCGCCCTCCCACGGCATCACGTCGCGGACCTCGCGGCCGTCGGGGTCGGTGCGCGGCAGGTAGAAGCGGTCGGGGAGTCTCACGGCGCGGGCGGTCATCATGCGCACTGCGCAAAGCGGGTGGGCGGGATTGAAAAAAGGGCGCCCCGGCAGGGCGCCCAAGCAACTTCACACGGCGGTCATCACGCGGTCCCGGCCCTGCGCCGGGCCGGCCGCGGTGCCGGCCGCCTCCGCGTCGAGCAGCTCGGGCTGGATGCGCTCGAGCTGCGCGCGCACCTCCACGAAGCGCTGCGCCTGCGCCACCAGGCCGCGGCGCTCCAGGAAGGTGTTCAGGTGCTGCAGCACCGAGCACAGCGACTGCAGCCGCTCTTCCACGCGGCGCAGGCGGCGGATCTCGCGCACCAGCCCCAGCACCTTGTCGGGGTGCACCGCGGCGATGTAGCGCTGGTCCTCCTCGGCCACCTCGCCGTCGCGCTCCACCACGTACACGTACTCGTCGCCGCTGGCCGGCGCGTGCGCCACCACCCGCATGCTCTCCCCGGTCTGGAAGTCCAGCACGGTCTGCGCCTCCCAGGGGCCGGGCGTGGCGTCGCACGCCAGCGCCTCGATCTCGTACAGATCCTGGTCGGTCAGGGGATAGTGCTTGGCCATGGTCGGGAAGCGGTGCGTCGGGCGCGGTGGGATCCGCGTGCCGCTGCGGTGGATGGGAGCTCGGGCCGGGTTCACAACGTAACCGCCCGTGCGGCGCCGCCGAAAGCCCGCGTTCCACGGCCGCTTCGGCCACGGACGGGGGATCTGCTGCTTCGGCGGATGTGGGGAACGCCGGACGGATGAACCCGGCGAGCCACGAAACTGCAAAGCAACCCGTGACGCCGCAAGCCTTTCGGGGCCGGTTCGGTGATTCGTGGCGCGCTGGTGCTGGTGCTCCACCCGTGGTATGCCGCGTGCCAGGAGCCGCCCGGTGAGCGTGGGTGGAGGGCTTCAGAAACGGGAGGATGACGATGCGCGGGACCACGATCGTGGCGATGACGATGACGCTGGCCCTGTCGGCCGGCGCGGCGGGGTGCGACGGCGCGGGCGGCCACAACGACGCCGACGAGAACCAGAGCGGCGCCGAGGCCACGGCGCCCATCGGCGGCCCGGATGCGAACGCCAACGGCACAGCCATCACCCCGGCCCCGCCGCCGGTGGGCACGGTCAACCCCGTGCCGGCGGACACGAACAAGGCGATCTCCACGCCGAACACCGCGGCCTCGAGCGACACCGGGCGGGTGCCGGAAGGCAATGCACCCGGCGGAAGCCGGGGCACGCAGCGAGAGACGGATCCCTGAAGCTCGAAGGCGAGCGGTCTGAACAGGGATGGTGAAAGCGAGAGAGGCGACCCGGAGCCATGGGTCGCCTTTCTTTCTCCATCTCTGGCAAACCGCTCCGCTACCGGGGCGACGAGGGAGAGCGCGTGTCGGCGACGTTGGCGTCGATCTGCAGCGTGTAGCCGGCGTACGTCTCGCGCACGTCCAGCGGGCCCTGCCACACGTTGGCGTAGGGCACGCCCGACGCCGACGGGGCCAACTCCAGCGCGAAGCCGGTGGACGAGGTGACCCAGAACGGTGGGTCGCCCGCCCGCCCCCGCGCCGCGTAGGCCGCGCGGGTGGCGATGGCGACCGGGTCGGCGTTCAGGCGGTGCACGTAGATGCCGGGGGTGTAGCGGCCGTCGGCCAGCACGCCGTCCACCCAGGCGCGCACGTACTCGGTGAGCGCGGGCGACACGGTGGTCACGCGCTCCACGTCCAGGTAGATGACGGTGCCGTTCGGAAATCCCTCGGCCGCCGTCCTGGCCGCCGCGTCGGTGGCGTCGGTGGCGGCGCGGGTGGGGGTGAGGTTGGTGGCCGAGCACGCCGGCGGCGCGGGCGGGGCCGCGGGCTGCTGCGCCTGCGCCGCCGCGGAATCAGGGAGGGCGATGCTGTCGGGCGCGGCGGGGCGGTTGGGCGTGGCGGCCCAGTCCTGCTGGCCCAGGTAGATGACGGCCGTTCCCCAACCCATCCCCACCAGCGTCTCGCGCTTGCCCGACCACGACACGTCGCGGTGGCAGGGCGCGGGCAGGTAGTAGCCCACCCACACGTACGGCGATGCCTGCCGCCACGCCCGCATCACCGCGTCGCCGGGATAGATGCCGGTGTCGACGCCCGCGAACCCCGCCGCCGCGCGCGGCGTGGGGCCGGAGGGCGTGGAGGGCCCTCCGCCGCCCGGTGCGCAGGCCGCGGCGAGCGCCGTGGCCAGGACGAAGAAGGAAGCGCGTGCGGCGCGCTGGAGTACGCTGCGTCGGGTCATCGGTCTTCCGGGATCGGGTTCGTACGATGCCGGACGGGAAGGCAAGTCGCGGGCCGACAAGTGCTTGCGTTGATTGAAACGTCATGCCTTCTTCATCAACCGCACATTCATCAAAATGTCATCCTGAGCGGTGCCGCTGCGCCTGTCTCTCACTTCGCACAAGCCCTTGGTGGCACCCGAAGGATCCATAGCCGCCGCCGCAAACCCGCACGCCTACCGCACCTCTCTCACTCGCATGCAGTCGTTCTACGTCTACATCCTGTCCAACGCCAGCCGCACTTTGTACGTGGGCGTGACCAACGATCTCGTCCGGCGCGTGTGGGGAGCACAAGCAGAAGTCGGTGCCCGGCTTCACGGCCATATACAACGTGACTCAGCTCATCTGGTACGAGGAAACGGTGAACGTCACGGCAGCGATTGCCCGGGAGAAGGAGATCAAGGGATGGAATCGTGCGAAGAAGATCGCGCTCATCTCAAGAACGAACCCATCGTGGCGTGACCTGTCGAGTGGCGAAGGGTTCTTCGCCTCGATTCGATAGGCGTGAGGGAGGAGCTTGAGCGGGCGGCGGGATTGGCTCCGAGCGCCGACTGTAGATCCTTCGGGCGCGCAAGAGTTCCCGGCGGGGTGAGTTCGGGGCGCGCGCCCTCAGGATGACATTTCTCTCCCGAGGGCGAATGCCTGCGCCACCGCTAGCCCTTGAGCACCAGCGTTTCGCCGTGGCGGAGGATGTGGAGGTCGGTCGGCGGTAGACGTTCCGCCGCCCACGCGGCGTGGGTGCGGACGGGAGGCTCCAGCGGGTCTTCGTCGGTGAGGCGGAAGGTGCCCCAGTGCATGGGGACGAAGGCGCCGCGGCCGCCCAGCTCGCGGTAGGCGCGCACGGCCTCCTCGGGGTTCATGTGAGCCGGCGCCATGAACCAGCGCGGGTCGTATGCGCCGATCGGCATGATGCTCACGTCGAACGGCCCGAGGCGCGTGCCGATCTCCTCGTAGCCGCGAAAGTAGCCGCTGTCGCCGCCGAAGTAGATGCGCTTCCCATCGGGCAGCGTCAGCGCGTATGAGGCCCACAGGCGGTCGTTCATCTCCTTCAGCTTGCGCCGCGTCCAGTGCTGCGCCGGCGCGCAGGTGATGCGGATGCCGCCCACGTCGGCTTCGTCCCACCAGTCCAGCTCCGTCACGTTGGTCACGCCCACGTCGCCGAACCAGGCGCGGTAGGCCAGCGGCGTGATCCAGCGCAGCGCATTGCCGAAACGGGCGTGCAGGCGCTGGACGGTGTGCTGGTCGAGGTGATCGTAGTGATCGTGCGAGAGGAGGACGGCGTCGATCGGCGGCAGCGCGTCGAACGGCACGCCGGGCTCCTGGAAGCGCGCGGGGCCGATGATCTGGCTGGGCGACGCGCGCCGGCTCCAGTGCGGGTCGGTGAGCAGGTTGAGGCCGCCCGCCTGGATCAGGAAGCTCGCGTGCCCCACCCAGGTGATGCGGATCTCGCCCGCGGCCGCGCGGGGCTGGGCGACGGCGTGGGGGACGACGGGCACTTGGTCTGGACGCGGATTGGGCGCGCGCTTGTGCGTCATCCGCTCCCACTGCCAGCGGAAGATGCTGCCGCCGCTACGCTGGTCGGCCACCTCCAGCGGCCAGGGGATGCGGAATTTTCCGTCGGGGCCGTGGTGGGCGGGGCGCGTCTCGTCCGTCACGCGTTCTCTCGGTGTGGGATGATGTGCGGCATGTTCGTCGGCTGATCTCCCCAACGCAATTCTCACGCATGAAAGTCGAGAAGCAGGGAGTTCGTTCCTCCGCTGCTCCCCGGATCACCCGTCCTGGCCCCGGCGCGGCGGGCGGGCGAGCTCGGGCGGGAGGCCCTGGCGCTCCACCATGCCGCGCACGCGCTGGGGCGCCTCGCGCACCAGCTCGCCGATCTGCCGGGCCTCGGGGAGGTTGCGCCAGTAACGCACGGGCATCTCGGCGCGCATGGCGTTGGTGCGCACGCGCGCGGGGTTGAAGGTGCTGCGGTAGTACGTGCGCCACAGCGACTCCAGCGCGTCGTCGCCCGGCGCGGCGGAGCGGGGGAGGCCGGGGGAATAGGCCAGCGACTCGCCGTCCCAGTGCGCGCAGCCCAGCGGCGTGAGGATGGACCAGCGCATCGAGGCGAAGCGCTCGGCGAAGAACGGCGTGGCGCGCTCCACGATGGGGTGCTCGGGCTCGAACCAGGCCACGTAGTGCGCGGTTCCGTCTTCCCCCTCCACCTCCTTGAAGCGAACGAAGGCGTGCATCTTGTGCACCTCGCGCCGCACCGCCTTCTCCATCCGCAGCAGCCGGTGCACGTCGGGGTCCACCGCAACCTCCAGCAGGTGCGGCTCGCCGTGGTTCAGCCGCCAGAGCACGCGGTAGAGCAGCGCCCACCGCTCGCCACTCGCATGGCACGCCGCGGCTTCGGCCAGCTCGAAGAAGCGCCGCGGTACCCGGAAGCGGGTGGACGGCGCCCCATCGATGGGGGACGCAGGCGCATCCGCCGCGAAGCCATCGAGCGCCGCCTGCTCGCCGCCGGCCGAGTCCCAGAGGACGGAATCGGGCTCGGCGCCGGATTCCAGCAGCTGCCGCGCGGCCGCACGCCAGCCGTCGAACGTGGCGTCGAAGCTGGCGCGGATCATGGGTGGGCGTGGTCGGCGTGGGCGCGGTCGGCGCGGGGAGCGAGGATCGGCCACGCCGAGGCTGGCCCCCCCCCCCCGGCCC
>Ga0247773_1000403_pt1 | contig 18972 bp, 16 predicted proteins | sample UWRJL092311B6_FD_179934 | JGI IMG/M metagenome (GOLD analysis project Ga0247773, IMG submission 179934) | Plant litter microbial communities from Arlington Agricultural Research Station in Wisconsin, United States - UWRJ-L092-311B-6 | ecosystem: Environmental > Terrestrial > Plant litter >...
GAGATCGAGTTCCGCGACGTGTGGTTCCGCTACGACCCCGAGGGCGAGTGGATCCTGCGCGGCGTCTCCTTCATCGCGCGGCCGGGCGAGCGGGTAGCCATCGTGGGCGCCACGGGGGCGGGGAAGAGCACCATCATCAACCTGCTGATGCGCTTCTACGACGCCGACCGTGGCGAGATCCGGCTGGACGGCGTGCCCATCGAGCGGGTGCCGCTCGCCAACCTGCGCGGGCGGATCGGGCTGGTGCTGCAGGACGTCTTCCTGTTCAGCGAGGACGTGCGGCGCAACATCCGCCTGGGGCGCGACGACATCCCCGACGAGCGGGTGCGCGAGGCGGCGCGGCGGGTGGGGTTCGAGCCGTTCGTGGCGCGCCTGCCGCGCGGGTGGGAGCAGCCGCTGGGCGAGCGCGGCACCTCGCTTTCGGTGGGCGAGCGGCAGCTGGTGAGCTTCGCGCGGGCGCTGGCGTTCGACCCGCTGGTGCTGGTGCTGGACGAAGCCACCAGCTCGGTGGACAGCGAGCTGGAGGCGCAGATCGAGACGGCGCTGGGCGAGCTGATGCGCGGCCGCACGTCGCTGGTGATCGCCCACCGCCTCTCCACCGTGCAGCACGCCGACGAGATCCTGGTGCTGCACCACGGCGAGATCCGCGAGCGCGGCACCCACGCGCAGCTGTTGGAGAAGGGCGGCCTCTATGCGCGCCTCTACGAGCTCCAGTTCGTCCGCATCCAGGAAGCGCGCCCCCGGGCCGACGCGGCGGACTGAGAACGGCGACAACGGCGGTTTCACGCGGAGTCAGCGGAGTCAACGGAGTTGGAGTCAAACGGAGTTCGGGGGAGACGGCGGAGGCTGGGTGCGCGCGCCGAAGCTCTCCGTGACCTCCGCTAACTCCGCTGACTCCGTGTGAAACCCTGCTGTTCGGCGGCCATCCACGGTCTTTCCGCTCCCTGCACCACGGTTGAATGGCTGAGCCCGATCCGTTCACCCGCCCGTTCATCGAGAACCTGCGCGCCCTGGGAGTGGGCGAGGGCGCGCGGGTGCTGGTCGCGCTCTCGGGCGGGGCCGATTCGGTCGCCCTCCTCCACCTCCTCCGCTTCGCGTCTACGGCCGACGGACGGGCGGTGTTCGCCGCGCACTTCGACCACGCGATGCGAGCGGAGAGCGGGCGCGACGCCCAGTGGGTGGCCGGGCTCTGCCGCGCGTGGGGCGTGCCGCTGATCGCCGGGCGAGCGGAAGGGGTGCTGAGGACGGAGGAGGAGGCGCGGGACGCGCGCTACGCCTTTCTCCGCCAGGCGCGCGAGGAGGTGGGGGCAGCGTGGATCGCCACCGCGCACCACGCCGACGACCAGGCCGAGACCGTGCTCTTCCGGCTGCTGCGGGGGACGGGGATCACCGGTCTCGCGGGGATCCCCCCGATGGACGCCGGGCGCGGGCTGGTGCGCCCGCTCCTCCCCTTCACCCGCGCGCGGATCCGGCGCTACGCGGCGCGGCAGCGGCTGCGCTGGCGCGAGGATGGCTCCAACGCCTCGCTCGACCCGGCGCGCAACCGCATCCGCCACCAGATCCTGCCGCTGGTCGAGCGCACGGTGGCCCCCGGCGCCCGCGCCGCCCTGGTCCGCTTGGCCGAGCTCTCGCGCGAGGACGAGGCGGCGTTCGACGCGCTCCTGGCGGGGGAGATGGAGGGGCTGGCGCGGGAGGAAGAGGGGGCGCTCGTCCTTGTTCGTGAACGGCTTGCGGGTTATGATTCGCCCGTGGCCGCGCGCCTGCTGCGCGGCCTGCTGCGCCGTTTCGGGGTGGTCCCGGACAGGGACGGAACCCGGTCGGCGCTTCGGTTTATCGGCACTGCACCTAGCGGCCGCGAGTTGCGGCTGGCCGGCGGCATCCGCATCCGCACCGAGTTCGGCGAGGCGCGCATCGAGCGCGACCCCGGGCCGGTGCCTCCCGACGCCCCCCTGGCCCTCGCGGCCGGCCGCGGCGAAGGGGCGTGCCGCATCGGCGGGCGCTGGCGGCGCGTGGCGTGGCGCCCCGCCGGTGGCGACGCAGACGCATCCGCCGGAGGAGCGGAGAGCTTCGCCGTGGCCGACGACGCGTGGCCGCTGCTGCTGCGCGGCTGGCTCCCGGGCGACCGGGTGCGCACGCCGGCGGGCACACGCACGCTGAAGCGCCTGTTCAACGACCGCCGCGTTCCGCTCGGCGCCCGGGCCCGCGTGCCGGTGCTGGCAGACGCGCGCGGCCGCGTGCTGTGGGTGGCCGGCTTGCAGCGTGGCGCGCCACCGCCCGGCCGCGGAGAGCCGGGGGTGACCCTTGAGATCATCGATGCCTGATTCGCAACTGACGCTGGCCCGCACCGGGGGGCGCGAGCTCGACCGGATCGTATACGACGAGGCGGCCATCGCCGCGCGCGTGGCCGAGATGGGCGAGGAGATCGCCCACGCGTACCCCAGGGACGAGCCGCTGCTCGTGCTGGGGCTGCTCAAGGGCTCCTTCATCTTCCTGAGCGACTTGGTGCGCCACATCGCCCGGCCGCTGCACGTGGACTTCATCGTGGCCAGCAGCTACGGCAGCGGAACCACCAGCAGCGGCGTGGTCAACCTGCTCTACGATCCTTCCACCTCGCTCGAGGGGAAGCACATCATCCTGGTGGAAGACATCGTCGACAGCGGCACCACCGTCTCGCGTCTCCTGCCCATGCTCGCGGAGCGGGGACCCAAGTCGCTGGAAATTTGTACTCTCTTGCACAAGCACATCGCGGCGAACCTCGTCCGCGAGCCCAGATGGGTCGGTTTCGACGCGCCCAACGAGTTCCTGATCGGCTACGGTCTGGATCACTCCGAAGACTTCCGCAACCTGCCCTTCATCGGGAGCCTGTAGGCTTGCCGGTGGGTGGGATGCACCGGCGGGAGGCGGGAAACGCACCCGGCCCCGCGCCAAGGAATGCATAACTGATGGCCGAAGCACCCAACGCCCCCAAGGGCCCGCGCCTGGGCCGCATCACCCGCACCGTCTCGTTCTGGGCGCTGCTGGTGGTGATGTCGATCCTGCTGGTGGAGATGACCAGCGGGGGACAGCGGCAGGTGGAAGAGATCACCTGGACCGAGCTCTCCCGGCAGATCAACCGGCGCAACATCCAGACGGTGCAGATCGTCGGCGGCGAAGAAGGCCAGGTCGCGCAGGGCGAGTTCCGCACGGCGATCCAGGGGAGCCGCGGCGTGGCCGTGCAGCGCTTCCGCACGCGCCTGCCCATCGCCAACTCGCAGAAGCTGGTCGACCAGCTCGATGCCTCGGGGGCCGTGGTCACCGGCAAGGACGCCGGCGACAACTGGCTGTCGTGGCTCAAGGTGCTCTTCCCCTGGCTGCTGATCCTGGCCTTCTGGGTCTTCCTCTTCCGGCAGATGCAGGCGAGCGGGAACAAGGCGTTCCAGTTCGGGAAGAGCAAGGCCAAGCTCCTGTCGGGCGACACCCCCAAGGTCACCTTCGACGACGTGGCCGGCGCCGACGAGGCCAAGCAGGACCTCCAGGAGATCGTGGAGTTCCTCAAGGATCCCAAGCGCTTCAGCCGCCTGGGCGGCCGCATCCCCAAGGGCGCGCTGCTGGTGGGCCCTCCGGGCACCGGCAAGACGCTGCTGGCCCGCGCGGTGGCCGGCGAGGCAGGGCGGCCCTTCTTCTCGATGTCGGGCTCCGACTTCGTGGAGATGTTCGTGGGCGTGGGCGCCAGCCGGGTGCGCGACCTGTTCGAGCAGGGCAAGGCCCACGCGCCGTGCATCATCTTCATCGACGAGATCGACGCCGTGGGCCGGCACCGCGGTGCCGGGCTGGGCGGCGGGCACGACGAGCGCGAGCAGACGCTGAACCAGCTCCTGGTGGAGATGGACGGCTTCGAGGGCAACGACGGCGTGATCCTGGTGGCCGCCACCAACCGCCCCGACGTGCTCGACCCGGCGCTGCTGCGCCCGGGCCGCTTCGACCGCCAGATCATCGTGGACTCGCCCGACGTGAAGGGGCGCGAGGGGATCCTCAAGGTGCACCTGAAGAAGGTGCCCACCGCCGTGGACGTGAGCGTGCCCGTGCTGGCGCGCAGCACGCCCGGGATGAGCGGCGCCGACCTGGCCAACCTGGTCAACGAAGGCGCGCTGCTGGCGGCCCGGCGCAACAAGGACCTGGTCTACATGACCGACCTGGAAGACGCCAAGGACAAGGTGATGCTGGGCGCCGAGCGCCGCTCGCTGGTGATGAAAGAGGAAGAGCGCCGACTGACCGCCTACCACGAGGCGGGCCACGTGATCTGCGCGGTGAAGGTGGCGGGCAACGACCCGCTGCACAAAGTGACCATCATCCCGCGCGGCCGCACCCTGGGCGTGGCGTACACGCTTCCCGAGGACGACCGCGTGAGCATGACGCGCCAGCAGATCGAGGCGCGGCTGGTGATGGCGTACGGCGGGCGCGTGGCCGAGGAGCTGGTGTTCGGCCGCGAGCGGGTGACCACCGGCGCGCAGGGCGACATCCAGACGGCCACCAGCATCGCGCGCAAGTACGTGACGCACTGGGGCCTCTCCGACGCGGTGGGCCCGGTGCTGGTGGCCGAGGCCGAGACCGAGGTGTTCCTGGGCCGCGACCTGGGCACGCGCCGCGGCATCAGCGAGAGCACCGCGCAGCTGGTGGACAACGAGGTGTCGCGCATCATCGGCGAGGCGTACGACCGGGCCACGTCGGTGCTCACCGAGCACCTCGACCTGCTGCACCGCGTGGCCGGCGCGCTCCTCGAGCGCGAGACGCTGACCCGCGACGACGTGGAGCAGATCGCCGAGGGGAAGGAGCTGCCGCCCTTCCGCGCCACGCAGCCGATCCTCACCCCGCCCGAGATCCCCGAGCCGCTTCCCGCGGCCGCCAAGGACCGGGCGCCCGCCGGGCCGGTGGAGCTGAAGCCGCGGCTGGCGTAAGGGACTGGAAGTACGAGAGTACGGGGTACGAGAGTACGAACGGACAGTGGCGCGACCGCCGGTTGGATGGCGGTCGCGCCATTTTCGTGTCAGGATGCCTGGGTACCTGCATGTCCGTCCGACGGGTTCCGCCCCGCCAGACCTCCGCGGCTTCCGTCCTTCGCGCCGATCCCGGCGACCAGCGGAGTTTCACTGAAACGCGTCCGTTGACTCCGCTGACTCCGTTGACTCCGTGTGAATGCTTCTTGTGCCGGATCTCGCCTCCCAGGCTCGCCCCGTGTGGCGGAACTGCCGGGTGGACGGTAGTTTCGCCACTTCACCCGTCCAGGCGCGGGGCTCGTCGTGCCCCCGCTCTCCCGTACTTTCGTGCTCGATGCCGCTGGCTGTGGCGAACCTCGGTGCGTGGCTCATTCGCGGGCGGCCGCTCTCGCTGGAGCGGCCCGTGCTGGTGGGCGTGCTCAACGTGACGCCCGACTCGTTCAGCGACGGGGGCCGGTTCCACGGCGCGGGGCCGGCCCTCGCGCGCGCCCGCCAGCTGGTGACCGACGGCGCCCGCATCCTGGACATCGGAGGCGAGTCCACGCGGCCGGGGTCTGCCGGGATCTCGGTGGACGAGGAGCTGGCGCGGGTGCTGCCCGTGCTGCGCGCGGTGAAGGCCGAGCTGGACGTGCTGGTGTCGGTGGACACGCGCAAGGCCGCGGTGGCCCGCGTGGTGCTGGCCGGGGGGGCCGACGTGATCAACGACGTGTCGGCGCTGGGCGACCCCGAGATGGCGGCGACCGTGGCCGACAGCGACGCCGCGCTGGTGCTGATGCACATACGGGGGACGCCCGCGACCATGCAGTCGCTGGCGACCTACGGCGACGTGGCCGCCGAGGTCGCGGCCGAGCTGGAGCCGCGGGTGGCGATGGCGGTGGCGGCGGGGGTCGGGGCGGAGCGGATCGTGGTGGACCCGGGGATCGGGTTCGCCAAGACGACGGAGCAGAACCTGGAGCTGATCGCGCGGCTGGACGTGGTGGCGGGCGTGCTGGGGCGGCCGGTGCTGCTGGGGCCGTCGCGCAAGGCGTTCATCGGCGCGCTGCTGGGGGGCGTGGGCGCCCACGCGCGCGACGCGGGGACGGTGGGGGCATGCGTGGCGGGGCTGGCGCGGGGCGCCCGCATCTTCCGCGTGCACGAGGTGCGTGCGGCGCGCGAGGCGCTGGAGGTGGCCGACGCGATCTTCCGCACGGAGGCGGCGTGGGGGCGCTGATCGACCGCATCGCCTTCCTGGCGCCCGGCTGGCGCGACGTGGTGGAGGTGCTGATCGTCGCCGTCGTGATCTACCGCATCCTGCTGGTGTTCGTGGGCACGCGCGCCATCCAGATGCTGCTGGGGTTCTTCTCCCTGGTGCTGGTCTACGTGGTGTCGCGCATCCTGGGGCTCACGCTGATCGAGTACCTGCTCACCACGCTCTTCAACTTCGGGGTGATCGCAGCGCTGATCGTGTTCCAGCCCGAGCTGCGCAGCGCCCTGGCCAGCCTGGGGCAGAACCGCGTGTTCCGCGGCTTCAGCCGCATGCAGGTGCGCGAGGTGGTGGAGGAGATCACCGAGGCGGTGGAAGACCTGTCGCGCGGGAAGGTGGGCGCGATCGTGGCCATCGAGCGCGAGATCGGCCTGGGCGAGTACCTGGAGACGGGCACGCCGCTGCAGGCCCGCGTGTCGGCCCCGCTGCTGCAGAACATCTTCACCCCCTACTCCCTGCTGCACGACGGCGCGGCCATCGTGCGCGGCGACGAGATCATCGCGGCCGGCGTCATCCTTCCGCTCACGCAGTTCCCCGTGACCGACCGCACGCTGGGCACCCGCCACCGCGCCGCCCTGGGCCTGTCGGAAGAGACCGACGCGCTGGTGATCGTGGTGAGCGAGGAGACCGGCATCGTCTCGGTGGCACACCGCGGCCGCCTCCAGCGCGGCGTGAACCCCGCCGACCTGCAGCACATCCTTGAAGCCGGCGAGCTGCCGGGAGGGGCGAACGGCGCAGCGTCGGCGGTGGCGGCGGGTGGCTCGCCGGCACCGTAGCACTTGTTGCAAGGCTGGACGAGCCAACACCCTGTGGTTCCGCCCAATAGGCGCAAGCGAAGAGGACTGTCGGAGAGCTCGACAGTCCTCTTCGCGTCCGCTTTACAGCCGGTTGCGCCAGTATCCCGGCTTTCGACTGGTGTGGGCGAGCGCTACAACCTCGATGTCCTGATCGGAAGCGCGGTACACGATGATGTACGGGTGCCTGCGCAGCACCTTCTTTCGCACACCGTCGCCATCCGCCGAAGAGCTCTGCGGAAAGGCGAGGATGGCGTCCAGGGCGGCCCTGAAATCCTCAGCGAAGGCCCGTCCGCGTGCGGAGCCTAGCGCCTTGTAATGCGCGGCCACACCGACATACTCGGCTTGCCCCGCCGGAGCGAACCAGAGGCGCATCAGCGGAGCAGGTCTTCTACCTCCCTGAGCACCTGATCACCCGGAATCAACTGCGTAACCCCTGAATCGATGTCGCGGATTCGGCGACGGATCTCTTCGCTCCAAGCTCGCTCCACTTCCGGGTCCATGTGTAGCGTGGCCATGAGGGCTTCGGCGATGCGCTCGCGGTCGGGCCGGGGGAGGCTCGTCGCTTCGACCTCGATCTCATCAGCTGTACGTGCCATGACTCACCATGTCCGAGAAGCGTGGCAGGTGGATTCTCCATCCATTTTAATACCGGACCGTGCGAATGGGTAGCCTCGGCGGACCGGCCGCGCGCCCGATCCAGCTTGCCGCACCCCCCGGCCGGGCTTACAATCCGTCCCCATGGAGAGCGATGGAATCGCCGCGCGGCTGGCGCGGGTGCGGGAGCGGATCGAGCAGGCGCGCGAACGGGCGGGGCGGGCCGGCGAGGTGACGCTGGTGGCCGTCACCAAGACGCATCCGGCCGAGACGGTGCGGGCAGCCATCGGCGCCGGCGTGGCCGACGTGGGCGAGAACCGGGTGCAGGAGCTGGAAGCCAAGGTCGCCGACGTGGGGCGGGGCGCCGTGCGCTGGCACCTGATCGGCCACCTGCAGCGCAACAAGGTGGGCAAGGCGCTGCCGCTGTTCGACCTGATCCACTCCCTCGATTCCGAGCGACTGGCCCAGGCCCTCTCGGCCGAGGCCGTGAAGACCGGCGCGGTCGTGCGCGCGCTGGTGGAGATCAACTCGGTGGGCGAGGCGAGCAAGGGCGGCTTCGACGCCGCATCGTCCGTCGACCTGGTCGGAAGGATGGCGGAGCTGCCCGGGCTGGAGCTGGTGGGGATGATGACGATGGCGCCGTTCACCGACGACCTGGCCGTCGTCCGCCGCGCCTTCGCCACCACGCGCCGGGCGTGCGAGGAGGCGGCGCGGCAGGTGCCCGGCTTCCGGGCCGAGCACCTGTCGATGGGGATGAGCAACGACTTCGAGATCGCCGTGGAGGAGGGGGCCACCCTGGTCCGCGTGGGATCGAGCATCTTCGGGGAGCGGGACGCGTGATCGACCTGACACCGCTGGACGTTCGCAAGAAGAAGGGCGACTTCCGCCGGGTGATGCGCGGCTACGACCCCGACGCGGTGGACAACTTCCTGGACGAAGTGGTCGCCCGGATGGAAGAGCTGGTGCGCGAGCACCAGGCCGTGAGCGGGCGCGTGGGCCAGATGACCGAGGCCATCGCCGACTACCGCGAGCGCGAGCGGGCGATGAACGACGCTCTGGTGAGCGCCCAGCAGCTGCGCGAGGGGATGCGCGAGCAGGCCCAGCGCGAGGCCGACCTGGTGCTGCGCGAGGCGCGCGCCGAGGGCGAGCGCATCGTGGCCGACGCCAAGCGCCAGGTGACGCTCGCGCTGGAGGCGCTGCGCCGGGTGCAGGCGCAGCGCGTGCGCTTCCTGCGCCTGTTCCGCGCGCTGGTGGAGCGGCAGCTGAGCGAGCTGGAGCAGGAGGAAGAGCGCACCTCGTCGCTCTCGCGGCTCGACGCCGAGGTGGACCGCGCCGAGGCGCTGGAGGAGGGCGGATCGTGAGCACGGAGACCCTGTCGCTCGCCGGGCGAATCGCCGAAGCCGTGGCGGCCATCCGCGAGCGGACGGCCGCCGCGCCGCGCGTGGGCATCATCCTGGGCACCGGCCTGGGGGCGCTCGCCCGGCGCATCGAGGTGGCGACGGAGATCCCCTACGCCGAGATCCCGCACTTCCCGCTCTCCACCGTGGAGTCGCACACGGGGCGGCTGCTCTTCGGCACGCTCGGCGGAAAGGCGGTGGTGGCCATGCAGGGCCGCTTCCACCGCTACGAAGGGTACACGCTGCAGCAGGTGACCTTTCCCGTGCGGGTGGTGCGGGCGCTGGGCACCGACACGCTGATCGCCAGCAACGCCTGCGGGGGGATGAACCCGCTGTGGGCACCCGGCGACCTGATGCTGATCGCCGACCACATCAACCTGCTGGGCGAGAACCCGCTCACCGGGCCCAACGACGACGCGCTGGGGCCGCGCTTCCCCGACATGTCGGCGGTGTACGACGCGGGGCTGCAGCAGCTGGCGCGCGAGGTGGCGCTGGAGGCGCGCATCCCGCTGCGCGGCGGCGTGTACGTGGCCGTTCCCGGCCCCAACCTGGAGACCCGCGCCGAATACCGCATGCTGCGCGTGATGGGCGCCGACGTGGTGGGGATGAGCACCGTGCCCGAGGTGATCGTGGCGCGGCACGGCGGGATGCGGGTGATGGGCGTGTCCATCATCACCGACGCCTGCTTTCCCGACGCGCTGGAAGAGGCCGACATCGCCACCATCATCGCCACCGCCAACCGCGCCGAGCCCAACCTGACGCGGCTGGTGGAAGGCGTGGTCGCGCGGATGTAGCCGGCCCGGCGCTCCCCGGTCTTCGTCACCTTCTGATCTCCCCCACCGAACGATGAACCGCACGTTCTTCCGCGTGGCCCTGGCCGTGGCCGCGCTCTCGCTGGCCGCCTGCGACAAGGGCGACGCCGCTGAGCAGGGCGGTGACGAGACCGCCACCCAGCCCGCCGGCCAGCAGCCCGCGCCCACCGCGCAGAACCAGGCCGCCCCGCAGACCGGCCCCAACACGCCGCAGGGCAACAACGCCGAGTTCGTGGAGCCGCCGGTGGTGAACCGCGACACGGTGCACCGCGCCGGCCCCGGGCAGACCTACGCGTCGTGCATCGCGAACGCCCGCGGGGCCGGCGAAGGCGAGCGCGAGCTGCTGGAGCGGATCTGCGGCCGTCTCCCCGACGCGCCGAAGCGGTAGCCGTGCTGCGGCCCGAGACGCGGCAGAGGCTGGATGCGTACTGGGCCGGCGTTTTCGGTTGCGCTGAGGCCGGCCTTCGTCCACACGTGCCCGCCGTTCTCCCCCGCCGCGAGGACGACGGCTTTCGCGGCGTGTACGCGATGGAGCTCGGCGCCGCGCCGGTCGCCCTCCTCTCTCGCAGGCTGATCGACACCCACGCATCCCGCGTCGCCGCCGTGCTCGCATCGGGCCTGGATGGCGGCGTGGATCCCTGGTCCGTCGTGTTCGGGGACGAGGTGGACGCCGTCGTCGGCCCTGCCGCGCTCCTCTGCGCCGACGCCGGCACCTTCCGCCCGCTTCCCCCGTCCGACGCCGTCCGGCTCCTGACGCGCGACGACCTGCCCCACGCCGAGGCGCTGCGCCGGGCGTGCACGCCAACCGAGTGGGAGCACGGCGGCAGCGCGGTGGGCCACGACGTGGCCGCCGGCTCGTTCGCCGGCGGCGAGCTGGCGGCGCTGGCAGGCTTCGAGGTGTGGGGCGAGGCCATCGCCCACATCGCCATCGTGGCCCACCCTGCGCATCGCGGACGGGGCCACGCCGCGGCGGCCGTGAGCCGCGTGGCCGCCGAGGCGCTGGAGCGCGGTCTCGTGGCGCAGTACCGCACGCTGGAATCCAACGCGCCCTCGCTCGCGGTCGCGCAGCGGCTGGGGTTCCAGCCGTACGCCCGCAGCCTGGCCGTGCGGCTGCGCGGCGCCTGACGCACTTCCCACCGCCCATGAACGCAGACGTGGAGACGCGCGGTGCGTACAGCGAGCTGCAGCCGGCGCTGATCATCGCGACAGTGCAGCGGCTGGAGCAGCGCGTGAGCGAGCGCTTTCCCGGCTCGGGGCTGGCGCGCGTTGCGGCCGAGCTGCACCGCACCGCCACGCAGACGCAGCGCACCATCGCCCACCTGCGCCGGCCCATCTGGCCGCTGCGCATCGGGGCGGTGGTGGGCGTGGTGCTGCTGGTGGGGTTCGCGCTGTGGATGGTGTCGCTGCTGCTGCGCGCGTCGGTGGACCTGAGCGACCTGTCGGAGGTGCTGCAAGGCTCCGAGGCGGCGCTCAACGACGTGATCTTCCTCTCCGTCGCCGTCTTCTTCCTGGTGTCGATCGAGCAGCGGGTGAAGCGGCAGCGGGCGCTGCACGCGCTGCACCGGCTGCGCAGCATCGTCCACATCGTGGACATGCACCAGCTCACCAAGGACCCGCAGCACGTGCTGGGCGGCGCCGACACCGCCTCGAGCCCCGCGCGCACGCTCAGCCGCTTCGAGCTGGCGCGGTACCTCGATTACTGCTCGGAGCTGCTGTCGCTGTCCAGCAAGCTGGCCGCGCTGCACGTGCAGTACCTCAACGACGCGGTGGTGCTGGGCGCCGTGAACGACATCGAGACGCTGGCCGCCAGCCTGTCCAACAAGATCTGGCAGAAGATCATGATCCTGGACGGGGTGGCGCCGCAGGCGACACGGCCGTCCAGCCGGCCGTGATACCATTTGCCTGATCGTTCGGTGCATTCCCACCATTGGAACAGCATCACACAGAGGGAACGGAGGGGACCAGAGGACCAGAGGAAATCGTGTGGCTCCGGGTCGTTCCTCTGGTCCTCTGGTCCTCTGGTGCCTCTGCGTGAGGATGTTGCTGAAAGACGCCGAATGCACGATCTGTTGATCGAAACGGTATGATTTGAGCCTCCGTCTCTGGTCGGCGCCAGATCGGCTTTCGCGGGCGACGTGGCAGCGGCCGGAAAACAAAGAAGGGCGAGGGATCGGCTCCCTCGCCCTTCTTCGTGTCCGTCGATCGAGATGGCTACGGCAGGGTGACGAACCGCCCCAGGAACTCGCGCGCCGATTGCGTGTCCAGGCGGTAGTCCCACGTGGTCGCGCGGCAGTTGTAGTCGCCGGTGGTGACGGTGGCGACCACCATGTCGGGGTGGCCGTCGATGAACTTGGGGCCGCCCGAGTCGCCATAGCAGTCGCCGCCTTCGCCCGTGGCGTTGCTGTTGATCAGCAGACCCAGCCAGTACGGCTGCAGGCCCATGAACGGCGACTTGGACATCTGCCGCGTCCCGTCGTAACCGAACGACGGCTGGCCCGTGCGCGAGGCCGACACGCCGTAACCCACGTTCACGAACAGCGTGTTGTTGAGCCCGTTCTGCGCGGCCAGCCGGTCCAGGTAGCCGGCTGGCGGCAGCTTGAGCGGGGTGACTCCCTTGGTGGAGCCCTTCGGCAGGATCACGACGGCCAGGTCGTGCAGGTTGGCCTGGTCGTGCCCGTACTGCGGGTCGTACGTCCAGCTGGTGGCGGCGATGTACGTCTTCGGAGCCGGGTAGAGGCGCGGCTCGAAGCTCACGTAGAGCTGGGTGCCGGGGGCCAGGAACTCCACGCAGTGGGCCGCGGTGAGGAACACGGTGGGCGAGATGAGGCTGCCGGTGCAGTCCTCGTCGTCGCCATCCACCTTGCCGTTGCCGTTGAAGTCGACCAGCAGCGCGCCCACGTTGCCGAAGCTCGACCCGGTGAACGTGCCGTTGACGATGTGCCGCGCCGCGTCGGACACGCGCGCCGGCACGGTGGTGGGCTCGCCGCACGCCGCGGCCGCGAGGCACACGGCCGCCGCCAGGGCGAGATGTTGGGTGAATCGCATGAGAAAGCGTCTCCGTGCGCCGGGCTGGCCGGCAGGTGGGGATGAGATATTCGAGGGATCTGGAGATCACCTGAGAGCACGCCTCGCGCCAGATGTGGCAGAGCTGATAACTCAGTGCCAGCGAACCAGTTGCGCGAGAACACCAAGTGACGGGGAGGAGTGGTTGCCGCACCGATACGGTGCGTAAGCAGCGTGCCCGCACCACGATGGTACGGACCGGTGCTGCTGCTGAATAAAGCTCACATAGGAGATCGCGAATGATGGGATTGTCGCGCTACTCGTTGGGCGCAGTGGTCGCGTCACTGCATGTGCTCCTATGTAACCCGGTAGTCCGACAGCACGGTGCACTTCGATCTATGTAGCATTGTGATATGAGAGGTCGGGCCGGGAGCTTGACTAGTGTTCTCGGCGACACTAGCATGTGCGTGCACAAAGAGACAATTTGCATAAACAAATGATTTGATCCCCCCACACTCTCGCCTCAGGTATTTCCATGGATGGAGAACCCCGCGTGTTCCGCGACCATGTGATCGACGGGCAGTCGTTCGCGCTGGTCGTACAGACCCGGCATGGCGAAACGATCGCGACCACCGCCGTCCACCAGCAAGCCTTCGCGCGACGCATCGGTGGTGTGCGCTGCGTTCCGGCGCCGAAGGGAGGCGGCGCGGCTGACGGGCTGAGCGAGGTGGGACACCTCTCCAGCACCATGACCGAGAAGTGCATGGCCGCCATGATCCCGGCAGACGGCCAGAAGACTGTGGTGGTCTGCACGCCCGAGGTGTTGGGCGACGATCATCAGAAGGTGGAGATCCTTGCCGAGCACGAGCTCGCGGTGGCAAGCCTCGATCCCGGTGTGATCTTCGGGCCCGATATGGCGGTGCCAGAGGCTATCCAAGACGCGTTGTCGCACCGCGTCGGGCTGCTCGACCACGTGACCGGGCTCAGCGCACAAAACCGTGGGCTATCTATCGATGACAACGGGTACACGGGGATTGGCGTGGCCGAGGCGGTTCGGACCGTGTACCCTGGCGACACCCTTAAAGGACTCACTGTTTCAATCCAAGGATTTGGTGCCGTCGGCGCGCATACAGCGATGCTCTTGTCAAAATTTGGCGCGCATGTGGTGGCGGTGAGTAATACATTCGGCGCGCTCGTTGCCGACGAGGGTACAGAACTCGACGTGGAGGCGATGTTTGCCGCTTGGGTATCCACGCGCGGCGACGCGTGGATCCGATCTTACTCCTCAGTTGGCGCACGACTGCTAGACGATGCCAGTTCACTCTTCTCCATCCCTGCGGAGATAGTCGTTCCCGCAGCCCGCACCAGCGTGCTGGCGACCGCGGGCGAATTGGAGAAGGTGCGGAGCAGTGAAAACCCGGACGTGCTTGACGTGGCCGAGTTTTTGGCGCGCACCGGTGTGAAACTCATCGCAGAGGGTGCGAACCACCCCATTTCCGAAGCGGCCGAGGCGTTCCTTGAGAAGCATGAGGTGGTCGTTCTTCCGGATTACATCATCAACTGTGGCGGCCTGATCGGCTGTTGGGTGGAATGGGAGGCTAGAAGTACAATTAAAGGGCTGCTGCCTGAGAGCGCCGCACTCGCCTCAAAGGCGCAAGCTAGAATTCGTGCAACTGTGCGGGCGAATGTTGAAGAACTACTAAAGGTCCCACAGTCTGCCCGACGATCCGCAGCAGAGATTGTCCAGAGAAATCGCGACGCAATGTGCGGTTGAATAAGCGTGTTGGTAGGTGTCGTTAATTTTTGGTTTTGCGAGACTTTCTTCAACAAATCCCGTTGGAGCTTCGCTCTGGGATATGGGAGATCAAATGGTAACTAAAGTGAGTTCAGGAATCCGGGTGGGGCCACGCGAACGCTGGTATACCCGCTACTATAATTCCCTAAAGAAGAATGTTGGAGCTCTTGTTACGGCCGTGGGAGTACTCCTTATCGTGGCGGCCTACTTCTTATCGCATGGAAAAAAAACGGATGAACTGTCCGAGTACCTAAAGGATGCAGGATTTCATCTCGCGGCTGCCGGATTCGTCCTCGTTGTGATTGAACCAAAACTGCACCGCGCATCACGCGCGCTGATGAAGGCTTCGATCCAGAATGCGGTCTTTCGTGGGATTGAAAGGGTAAACGTCCCGAGACTCGTAAGGAAATCGCTTGTTGGGGACGAGGAGATGGTGGGAATTCGCGCAGCAGTAACAAAGCGGGCGACAGAAGAAGTATTGACGCGACACTTTGAGGACTGGAAAGAAGGCGACTACGGGATTCTCGATTCTATCTTGACAATCATCCACAAACTTCACGAGATGCGTCTGCATGAGTCTTGGGCGACAAATGTTTTTAATACCTATTTATCTGATGTGATTCGTGGTGTCAGCCAGAACACAAAGACGCTCACCGAACTCTGCTCAGAAAAGAGTCCTACTGTTGATCCGCACAGCATAACTTTCCACTCGCCAGCCAGAAGGGTTGATCAAATACTCACAGATTTGATGCGAGCACTCCCCGCTGGGAGCAGTTACATTGTAATCTCTGATCTTAAGTCTTGGAAGAATGGTAAGCTAAACCAGTTCTTTAAAGACACCTTGAGCGCAGCTGCTCGGGGAGTAAAGATTCGACGGCTGTTTGTAGTAGGACCTAAAGAGTTTGACGGATCTACAACAGCCGAGGAGGCACACGAAATCCTTCGGGCCCACGTTCTAGCTGCTAAGAAAGCCGCAAAGACTGGCCGTGGATACCGTGTTCGCCTTCTAGATGATTCGCGTACGAGTTCACATCGCTCAAGTACCGTCAAACAGCGAATCAGTTCGAAACACTATGGGGTCTTCATCCACAAAAACGAGCGGCTCGCGGTCAAAGTTACGGTTGACGAGAGTGATCTCTCTCGTCTCTATTTCTCAAACGTTTACCTGAATTCGGATGAGATTAGTCTTTTTGAGGATGCTTGGGCGGCCCAAGAGACTGATCTCGATATCCCTTTGCTTAAGCAGGTGTGCCAGAGTTGGCCGAGTAGACAATCCAACGCCTGATATTCCGAGCGTGTAGAATTCTTGCCGAAAAGACAGTTCGGCTAGCGAGCACTGTTGGGCTTCGCTCGCTCTCCATCGCATTCTCGCTATCGCTAGCTTATGCGGTAGCGTAGTATATGTCGAGCGTTCGTCAACTTTTTGTTTGCTGGGATTGGCACGATGACTTTTAGGAAATACCCCGAGCTTCCCAAGACCACCGGCGAGCTGGAGGACGACGTCCTGGCGCGCTGGCAGGCCGAGGACACCTTCCGCGCCTCCCTCGCCCGCTCGCAGGAGCGCATGCGGGCCACCGGCGGGCGCCCGTTCGTGTTCTTCGAGGGCCCGCCCACCGCCAACGGCCGGCCGGGCATCCACCACGTCCTGAGCCGCACGATCAAGGACAGCGTGTCCCGCTTCCGCACCATGCAGGGGCGCTACGTGCCGCGCACCGCCGGGTGGGACACGCACGGCCTGCCGGTGGAGATCGAGGCCGAGAAGAAGCTGGGGATCAGCGGCAAGCGCGAGATCGAGGCGATCGGCATCGCCCGCTTTAACGAGGTGTGCCGCGACAGCGTGCTCACCTACACAGACGACTGGGAGCGCTTCTCGGCGCGGATCGGCTACTGGCTGGACTACAGCAAGCCGTACGTGACCTACCACCGCGACTACATCGAGTCGGTGTGGTGGCTGCTGAAGCAGATCTCCGAGCGCGGCCTGTTCTACCGCGGCCACAAGATCCTGCCGTACTGCCCGCGCTGCGGCACCGGGCTCAGCAGCCACGAAGTGGCGCAGGGCTACAAGGACGTCAAGGACCCGTCGCTCTACGTGATGCTTCCCGTCCTGGGCGCCAGCGGACAGCCCGACGGCCGCGAGTTCCTGGTGTGGACCACCACGCCGTGGACACTGGTTTCCAACGTGGCCCTCGCCGTCCACCCCGAGCTGGACTACGTGGAGGTGGAGCACGAGGGCCGGCGCCTGATCCTTGCGCGTGCCCGCGTGGCCGCGCTGTTCGGCTCGGAAGACGGCGTCCGCGCGTCGATCCCGGCATCCGAGCTGGTCGGCCTGCGCTACACGCGCCCGTTCGACTGGGTGGACCCGCGCGCCTACGGCACCGCCGAGCAGGCGGGCAACGCCTGGCAGGTGGTCCCCGCCACCTTCGTCACGGCCGAAGACGGCTCGGGGATCGTGCACATGTCGCCCGCGTTCGGCGCCGACGACTATGCGGTGGGGCAGCAGTTCAACCTCCCCGTCCTCCAGCCGGTGGACGAGCGCGGCGCCTTCGCGGCCGACCTGCCGCTGGTGGGCGGCACCTTCGTGAAGGACGCCGACACCGACCTGCTGATCGACCTCAAGAAGCGCGGCTTCGTCTTCCGGTCGAGCAAGGAAGAGCACAGCTACCCGCACTGCTGGCGGTGCAGCAGCCCGCTGCTGTACATGGCGCGCGACAGCTGGTTCATCCGCACCACGCAGGTGCGCGCGGAGCTGCTGGCCAACAACGACGCCATCCGCTGGTTCCCGCCCGAGGTGGGCGCCGGCCGCTTCGGCGAGTGGCTCGAGAACAACGTAGACTGGGCCATCAGCCGCAGCCGCTACTGGGGCACGCCGCTGCCGGCCTGGGTGTGCGAGCGCACCCCCGAGCACCTGCGCTTCGTCGGCTCGTTCGCCGAGCTGCGCGAGCTGGCGCCGGGGCTGGCGGGCGACTTCGACCCGCACCGCCCGTTCATCGACGACGTCACCTTCCCCTGCACCTGCGAGGGGTGTGACGGCACCATGCGGCGCACCCCCGAGGTGATCGACGTGTGGTTCGACAGCGGGGCGATGCCGTTCGCGCAGCACCACTACCCGTTCGAGAATGCCGAGCGGCTGGACGGCGACGAGCAGGAGCGCCAGTTCCCCGCCGACTTCATCAGCGAGGGGGTGGACCAGACGCGCGGGTGGTTCTACTCGCTGCTGGCCATCTCCACCCTGCTCGGGCGCGGCCCCAGCTACCGGAACGTGGTCGTCAACGACATGATCCTGGACGGCTCGGGGCTGAAGATGTCCAAGTCGCGGGGCAACATCGTGGTCCCCACCGAGGCGATCGGGAAGTTCGGCGCCGACGCCATCCGCTGGTACCTGCTGTCGTCGTCCAACCCGTGGCTGCCGAAGCGCTTCGACGAGGAGGGGGTGAAGGAGGTGCAGCGCAAGACTTTCGACACGCTGCGCCAGACGTACCGCTTCTTCGCCCTGTACGCCAACCTCGAGGAGTGGACCCCGTCGGCCGAAGACCTGCGGCCGGAAGAGCGGTCCGTCCTCGACCGCTGGCTGCTGTCGCGGCTGGCGTCGCTCACGGCCACGGTGACGGGCGACCTGGACGAGTACCAGCTCACGCACGCCGTGCGCAGCCTGGGCGAGTTCATCGTGGAGGACCTGTCCAACTGGTACGTCCGCCGCTCGCGCGACCGCTTCTGGGGGAGCGCCGACAAACAGGACACACGCGCCGCGTTCGCCACCCTGCACGAGGTGCTGGTGACGGTGGCGCGGCTGATGGCGCCCGTGGCCCCGTTCCTCTCCGACTGGCTGCACCGCGCGCTGGTGGGAGATGCGGAGAGCGTGCACCTGGCCGACTTTCCCGAAGCGGACGCCGCGCGGATGGACGGAGCGCTGGAGCGGGGGATGGACGCCGTGCGCACGCTGTCCACGCTGGGCCGCGCGGCGCGCGAGGAGGTGGGGATCCGCGTCCGCCAGCCGCTGGGCGCCGTCTACGCCGTGATCCCCGACGGCACCGAGACGGGGGATGACCTGCTGGCCATCCTCCGCGACGAGCTGAACGTGAAGCGCGTGGAGTTCATGCACGCGGCCGAAGAGCTGGTGACCTTCACCGCCAAGCCCAACTTCAAGGCGCTGGGCGCACGCTTCGGCAAGCACACGCCCAAGGTGGCCGACGCCATCCGCGCGCTCCCCTCCGACCGCATCGCCGCATTCCGCCGCGGCGAGGCCGTCTCCGTGGAGGCCGCCGGCGAGTCGTTCACGCTGGCCGAGGGCGACTTCGAGACGATCCAGAACGCGCAGGGCGACTTCGTGATCGAGAGCGAGGGCGGCTTCACGCTCGCCG
>Ga0247773_1000405_pt1 | contig 18911 bp, 14 predicted proteins | sample UWRJL092311B6_FD_179934 | JGI IMG/M metagenome (GOLD analysis project Ga0247773, IMG submission 179934) | Plant litter microbial communities from Arlington Agricultural Research Station in Wisconsin, United States - UWRJ-L092-311B-6 | ecosystem: Environmental > Terrestrial > Plant litter >...
CTGGATCTGGAGAAGGCCGACGTGGTCGTCTGCCTGCATGCCATCCACCACATGGGCCGGGTCCGGGAAGTCGTGGCGCGCTTGAAGACGTTCGTCAAGCCGGGTGGAATCCTGGTCGGCAACATCTGGACGCTGGACAACTACCACGACTGGCAGCGATCCGTTCACGGGCCGGCGCGACACCTGGCCCGCAGCGCGCTGTTCCTGGCGAACGCCCTGGTGATGCGGGCTACCGGGGGCCGGGTCCGCTGGGCGTCGTACCGCACCCAGATCCTGCCGTCCGCCCAGGTGCGGGCGATCCTCGCGTCCTCGTCGGCCGAGGTACTGGAAACCACGACTACCAAGTTCTTCGTCAATTTCGCCGTCCGCTGCTGAGTCCGGCAGCGGCCCGGGCCGGCGCGGTGCAGGGCAATCAGGAAGATGCGCGGCCCGGTGGCCCACGTCAGGATGCCCCGATGGGAGCAGGGCAGTTGCGAGTTCCAACAGCGATCGACAAGGTCCGCGGCTTCCTGCGCGAACGAACTGCACCAATCCCCCACCGCCGGTAAGGTCTGGACTTCGATCGCCCTCCCCCCGACGAACTGACGAAAGGACCCCCCACCATGACCACACCCGGACGAACTTCGACCGCGGATTTCGCACTGCGCCGGAGATCGTTTCTGCTCGGCGGGCTTGGCAGTGCAGCGGCACTCGCCGCACTGGGTTCCGCCGGAATAGCCAACGCCGCGCCCACTGCCGGGACGCAGACGATCCCGTTCGACTTCGACAACGGAAACTTCATCCGGGACCTGCTCGCCGGGCAGGATCCGCGAGGACTGCAGGACGTCATCGCCCCGATGGACGCGACCATCGTGATCTGGTCCAGCCACATGGTGCAGACGTCGTGGTTCGACGCGATCGCGCCCTACCACCCCACCGCGGTCGGCGTGTACAGCCGGATCCCCCGCCGGCCGTCCAGCGAGTCGGCCACCAACCGGAACAAGAACATCGCCGCCCTGCACGCCATGAACCAGGTGCTCAAGGGGGTGGTACCCGAGCGTACGACCGGTCAGAACGGCGCGCCCAACTTCCGGGACCTGATGTTCGGCGTGGGCCTGAACCCCGACGACGAGTCGCTCGACCCGACCAGTCCGGTCGGCATCGGTAACCTGGCCGGCAAGGCCGTCGTCAGGCACGCCCAGCACGACGGCATGAACATGCTCGGCTACGAGGGCCGCAAGTACAACCCGATTCCGTTCCGGGACTACACCGGTTACCGGCCGGTGAACACCGCCTACGAGCTGACCCATCCCTCGCGCTGGCAGCCGAACCTCGGTCCGCACCACCGCCGGCTCGGCCCGCTGATCACGGGCGAGGGCGACAAGGGCATCTTCGTCGTCCAGACCTTCGTCACCCCGCAGCTGGGACGGACCAAGCCGGTCACCTACAAGGACCCGAGCCGGTTCCACCTCGCCCCGCCGGACTTCACCGACGCGCACAACACCAGGGCCTACAAGCGTTCGGTGGACGAGATCCTCGCGGCGTCGGCCGGGCTCACCGAGATGCAGAAGGTGAAGGCGGAGATCTTCGACAACAAGGAACTCGGCCTCAGCGTCGCGGTGTTCAACATGGCCAGGGCACACGACGCCGAGCTGGGCCTGGACGGCTGGGTCCACCTCTTCATGACCAGCGTGACGGCGAACTTCGACTGGGCGGTCGCCGCCTGGTACCAGAAGGCGAAATACGATTCGGTGCGGCCGGGCAGCGCGATCCGGCACGTCTACGGCACCGGCAAGGTGACCTCCTGGGGCGGCCCCGGCAAGGGAACGGTCCACGACATGCCCGCCAACGAGTGGCGGCCCTACCTGAACATGCCCGACCACCCGGAGTACCCCTCGGGCTCGTCGGGGCTGTGCTCGGCGGAGGCGCAGGCGGCCCGGCGCTTCTTCGGCACCGACAAGCTGGACCTGACCATCCCCATTCCGGCCGGCTGGTCGCTGGTCGAGCCGGGCATCACCCCGAGCAAGCCGCTCACGGTCCACTGGGAGACCTGGACCGAGTTCGTGAACGACTGCGCCCTGAGCCGGGTGTGGGGCGGCGTGCACTTCCTGAAGTCGATCCAGCGGTCCATCACCTTCGGTGAGCAGTTCGGTGACCGCTCCTACGAGTTCGTGCAGCGCCACATCAAGGGCCACGTCAGCCACTGACGATGACGCGCGGGTGAGCGCCTCCTGGCCGGGCGGGTCCTCGACGGACCCGTCCGGACCGGGGGTGCTCGCCCCGCGCGCTCGGTGGTACCGGCGCGCGGGCCATGACAGGTGTCAGGCGTCGTCGTGGTCGAGGCGACTGGACAGTTCGCGGTTGGCATTCGCATCCTCGAGAAGGCCTTTCGCCTTCAGCTCGAACGCACCGACCGCGTCGGCGCCCGCCGGCCACCGCAGCGGGGTCTCGGCGCGCCCGGCGAGCTGGACCAGGGCGTCCGCCAGCTTGGCCGGGTCGCCGCCCTGCTTGCCGTTCATCGCCTGCCATTGTGCGACGGTAAGCCGGTTTCGGGAACATCCGTACCCCTCGCGACGGTTAACCTCAGACCACCCCCGGAACTCGTGGAAGGCTCTCGATGACTGACTCCGTGATCATGTACACCACCTCGTGGTGCGGCTACTGCGTTCGGCTCAAGCACGGCCTGGCGCGCGCCGGAGTGGGCTTCACCGAGGTCAACATCGAGCAGGACGACAGCGCCGCCGAGCGGGTCATGCAGGTCAACGGCGGCAACCAGACGGTGCCGACCCTGGAATTCTCCGACGGCTCGGCGCTGACCAACCCGACCGTGCAGCAGGTCCAGGAGAAGCTCGCCGCACTGGTCTGAGGTGAGGCGCTACGCCGCCATCACCGGCGAGCTGCTGGCCCGGCAGCTGACCGACCTGCTGGTCCGGCGCCATCCCTGCCGGCACCCGGTGCGGGTCGCGCTGGACGCACCCGGCTGGGTCAAGACCGAGCCGCTCGTCGAGGCGTTGCGCACCGGGCTGCTCGCGACCGGGCACCCGGTGGGCGTGGTGCGAGCCGGTGACTTCTACCGCGACGCCTCGCTCCGCTTCGAGTACGGCAAGACCGACGTCGAGTCCTTCTACGCCGGCTGGCTGGACCGGGGTGCCCTGCGGCGTGAGGTGCTCGACCCGGCAACCGCGCCGGATCCCTACTACCTGCCGGCGCTGCGCGACCCGGTGACCAACCGGGCGGTCCGTACCCGGCCGCTGCCGTTGCCGGCAGCCGGCGTGCTGCTGGTGTCCGGCGAGCTGCTGCTCGGCGCCGGGCTCGACTTCGACGTGACGATCCACCTCGCGGTGAGCCGGGCGGCACGCAAGCGGCAGGTTCCCGACCCGCTGCGCTGGACGCTGCCGGCCTTCGACCGCTACGACATCGACGTCGACCCGGTGGGGCTGGCCGACGTGGTGATCCGCTACGACGACCCGGCGCACCCGGCCGTCTCGATGCGCTGACCCGGCCGGCCGCGCTGACCCGGCCACCGGCTCAGTCGGTGGCCAGCAGCCAGGCGTTGATCAGCTGCCGGGCGATCGACATGGCCCCCGGCAGCCCACGCAGCGCCGGTACCGGCCCGCCCGGGGCAGTGGCCGCCTCGGTGCCCCAGTCGGTGGCGCGGCGCACCTCCTCGCGGGTGTACCAGCCGGCCTCGACGATCTCGTCGGCGTCGATCCGCAGCCGCGGGTCACCGGCCACCCGGGCGGTGTAGCCGAGCATCAGCGACGCCGGGAACGGATGCGGCTGGCTGGCCACGTAGGTCACGTCGGACACCTCGATGCCGACCTCCTCGCGGACCTCGCGGGCGACCGCGGCCTCGGCCGACTCCCCCGCCTCCACGAAACCGGCCAGTACTGACATCCGCCCGGGCTGCCACTGCGGCCCGCGGGCCAGCACGCACCGGCCGGCCCCGTCGTGCACCAGCATGATCACCGCGGGGTCGGTGCGTGGAAAGTGCTCGGAGCCGTCCGCCGGGCAGGTCCTGGTCCAACCGGCCTTGGTCACCTCGGTCACCGTCCCGCAGCGCGGGCAGTGCCGGTGCGAGCGGTGCCAGGCCTGCAGGGCGACCGCGGTGGTCAACAACCCGACGTCGAGGTCGGTCAGCTCGGTGGCCAGCTCCCGCAGTCCCCGCCAGTCCGGCCCGGCGGGGTCCGGACCGTCGGCGAGCAGGGCCAGGTACCGGATGCCGGCCGCGGTTCCCAGCAGCACCCGGACGCCGGTGCCGGCCTCGGCCGGAGGAACGAACCGCAGCTGCTCGCCGCCGGCCAACACCGGCGCGGTGCCGGCCTGCGAGATCAGCAGGACCCGGCTGTCCGGATCGGCCCAGGCGTCGGCGAACCAGTCCGCGTCAGCGCGGCGATGGGCGATCCGGTCGTGTGCCGAGCGGGCCAGGATCGGCACGTCCGGCACCGCCCACGGATCGCGCGACGGCCGATCGAAGCCCTGCGCGGCGGCCCGATCAGCTGCCAATGGAGGTCGCCACCTCCGCGAGGCCGGCCAGCGGCGCGGTGATCGCGGCGGCGTCGCCCACCGCGACCCCGACCAGCCCGCGGGGCGACAGGAACTCAGCGGCCACCGCGGCCACATCGTCGACGCCGACCCGTGCCAGCCGGAGCGGATGCTCGACCAGCCAGTCCAGCCCGACCCCGGTGCCGAGCAGGCTCGACACGGTGGTGGCCAGCCCCGCCTGGGTCGCGGTCGACAGCGCCAAAGTCCCGATGGTGTACTGGCGCACCGTCTCCAGCTCGGCCTCGGTGACCGGGCCCGAAGCCATCCGGCCCAGCTCGTACAGGGTCTCCAGCATCGCCGGGGCGGTGACCTCGGTGGCGACGTCGGCGCTGATCGTCAACGCGCTGCGCCGGACGCTGTGCTCGATGGCACTGCGCGGCGAGTAGGAGTAACCCCTGCGTTCGCGGATGTTCTCCACCCACCGGGAGGAGATGAAGCCGCCGAAGATCAGGTTGGCCAGCTGCAGGGCCGGGTAGCGCTCGTCCTGGCGCCCCAGCGCGGGACCGCCGAACCGGAAGGCGGTCTGCACCGATCCGGGCCGGTCCAGCACCAGCAGCGGGCCGGCAGCGATCGGCGGCAGCGACGGTGCCTTGGGCGCCGGTGCGGCACCGGTCCAGCCGGCCAGCGCCGACTCGGCGGCGGCCAGCGCCCGGGCCGGCGAGATGTCGCCGACGATGACCAGCAGGGCGCCGTCCGGGCGGACCAGGCTGGCGTGCAGGCCGCGTACCTGTGCGGCGGTGGTGGCCGTGACCTCCTGCTCGGTGGGCAGCGTCCGGCCGTACGGGTGCCCGGGAGCCATCCGCTGCGCCAGTGCCTCGCCGGCGACCACCCCGGCCTGGGACCGGGACATCGCGATCCGTTCCAGCATCCGGCCGCGTTCCCCGTTGACCTCGGCACCGGGGTAGCTGGCCGAGGTCAGGACCTCGGCGTAGAGGCCGAGCAGCGCCGGCAGCCCGGCGGCGATCCCGGACGCCGACAGCAGCAACCGGTCGGCGTCCATGCCCACCGACAGCTCCGCGCCGAGATCGCCCAGGGCCACGGCCAGGCCGGTCCGGTCGTGCTCGGCGGTACCGGTCTGCAGGGTGCGGGCCAGCATCGCGGATCGGGCCAGGTGGGTCGGCTTGGCCGAGAAGAACGGGATCCGCAGCCGGACCTCGACCATCGGCACGGTGGGCCGGCGGATCGCCACCACCCGCAGGCCGGAGGCCAGTACCCGCTCGGACGAACTGAGCTTCTTCGGACGCGACGGCGCGGCCAGCCCGGGAACCTGCAACACGGGGCTCATCGGGCCGCTCCCGCGACGACCTCGACCACGGCCCGGCTGCTGGGTACCAGGGCGGCGGCGGCCGCGCGCAGGTCGTCGTCGGTGACCTCGGCGAGCAGGTCCGGCAACCGCATGATCAGGGCGGCGTCACCGAAGAGCAGCTCGAACTTGGCGAACTCCTGGCTGCGGTTGGTCACGTTGTCCAGCTCCTGGGAGACGAGGGCGGCGAGCTGGATGCCGGCCCGGTGCAGCTCTCCCGGCTCGGTGCCGGCGTCGGCCAGCCGGGCCAGTTCGGAGTCCACCGCGGCGAGCACGGCCTCCAGGGCACCCGGGTCGGCGTAGTGGGCGGTGATGTTGAGCCTGGTCGGGTCCCGCTCCTCCAGCGGGTCGCCGAACGTCCCGAGGTAGGCGCTGACATCGGTCACCAGCCCCTTGGACTGGACCAGCGAGCGGTGCAGCCGGGAGGCGTCGCCGTTGGACAGGATCTCGGCCAGCAGCACGGTGGCCAGGTAGTGGCGGAAGTCGCCGGCCGGATCGGGAACCCGGTAGCCGATCGCGACCGCCGGGATCGGCGCCAGCGCGTCACGGATCGTGGTCCGCCGCTCGGCGGTCAGCGGCGGTTCGGCGAAGTTCGGCCGTTTCGGCTTGGCGCGCCGCCGGATCGGGCCGAAGTGGCGCTCGATCATCTCCAGTGCCTGGTCGGGGTCGAAGTCACCGGCCACGCTGAGCACCGCGTTGGCCGGGGCGTAGTAGCTGTCGAAGAACGAGCTGGCGTCGGCCACGGTGGCGTTGGTCAGGTCCTCGAAGCCGCCGTAGCCGTTGTGCGCGTTGGGGAACGTGTCGTACATCAGCTCCGGCAGCTGCAACCAGGGGAAGCCACCGTAGGGCCGGTTGAGCACGTTGACCCGGATCTCCTCCTTGACCACGTCGATCTGGTTGGCCAGGTTCTCCGCGGTGATCCGCGGCGAGCGCATCCGGTCGGCCTCCAGGAACAGGCCTCGTTCCAGGGCGTGCGAGGGCAGCAGCTCGTAGTAGTTGGTGTAGTCCAGCCGGGTGCTGCCGTTGAAGGTGCCGCCGGAGGACTGGACGTAGTGGAAGTGCTCGAGCTTCTCCAGGTTGGCCGAGCCCTGGAACATCAGGTGTTCGAACAGGTGGGCGAAGCCGGTGCGGCCCTGCGGCTCGGACCGGAAACCCACGTCGTAGTACACCGAGATGGCTACCGCCGGCACCTGCTTGTCCGGTGCCAGCACGACCCGAAGGCCGTTGCGCAGGGTGTGGTGCCGCAGCTGGAAGGACAGGGGCGGCAGGGTGAGGACGCGCGATGCGGAGGGCACCCCGCCACCCTAACCAAGCCGGTGGCTCAGAGGACGTGCACGGTGGCCACGGTGGCCGCTGCCTTGGGCCACAGGTCGGCCCGCCGGTCCGGAATCGAGAGCATGAAGATGCTGACCCCGGCCGTGGTGGGCAACCCCACCACCCACAGCCGCTCGGTGCGGGTGGCCAGGTTGCGCCGGGCGCGGTAGTCGGGGTTGATGGTGATCTCGGTGACCAGCTGGTACCCCGTGACCCCGCCGAGGACGAGGGCCCCCTCGGACATCGTCCTGCCGGACGGGAAGTCGCCGTAGCCGCGCTGGACGGCCAGGCTGGTGCGCCGGCGCACCTCGTCGCGGACCTGGGCAGCGGTCGGCACCCCGGGGCCGAGCGGTTGCGGGGACTGCCGCCAGCCCACCACGACGTTATCCGACGGCGGGCTCACCACGCTGCGCGGATTGCCCGAGCCCTCGCTGAGCACCCAGCCGGTCTCGACCTCGGAGTTGAGCGAGATCCGCAGGCCGAGCAGGGTGTCGGAGTCGTCCTGCCGCAGGTTGTCGTCGATGCAGCGGTAGCCCAGCCGGGACTGCTCGTCGCGGATCTCCGGGCAGCTGACCTCGGGCAGCGGTTCGGCCCGCCCACCGGTGGGTCCCGGGACGGCCGGAGCGGTGGGGGTCGGGCGAGCGGTCAGGCTCTCGGGTAGCAGCCGGTCGGCGGTGTCGCGGTTGCGCCGGCCGTTGACCAGCGCCACCACCAGGACCACGACCAGCACCACCGCGGCGATGCCCATGATCAACCCGCGACGGCTGCCCGTCGGCCCGGGCCTGGCAGGCGGTGGCTGTGGCGGCAGTAGCTCGATCATCTCCTCGAATCTAGCCGGTGATGGCTTGTCGCCCTAGCCGGTGAGCCCCTTGCGGCCCAGCTCGGCGAACTCCCGCCACAGGTGGGCGGCCGCCTCGGCGCCCTTGTAGAGCATCGACAGGGTCACCTTCTCGTTCGGGGCGTGGATCTGGTCGTCGGGCAGGCCGACGCCGAGGAACACCATCGGGGCCTCCAACGCCTTCTGCAGTGCCGCCTCCGGCCCGGAGCCGCCCTCCCGGGTGGGCAGGATCAGCTCGGCGTCGAAGGCGGTGCAGATCGCCTTCGACAGCGCCTGGTAGGCGGGGTTGTCGATGGGCACCAGGCAGGCCGCGACCCCCTCGCCCTCCCAGGTGATCCGGCTGGTGATGCCGTCCGGGGTGTGCTCGGCCACGAACGCCTCGATGGCGGCCCGGATGTCGGCCGGGCGCTGGTTGGCCACCAGCCGGAACGACAGCTTGACGAAGGCGTCGCTGGGCACGATGGTCTTGGCGCCGGCACCCTGGTAGCCGCCGCCGATGCCGTTGACCTCGGCGGTCGGCCGGGCACCGAGCCGCTCCAGGGTCGAGTAGCCGGCCTCGCCGGCCAGCGCCCGGGACTTGCTGGTGGCCAGGAAGCGGGCCTCGTCGAAGGGCACCCGGGCCAGCAGCTCCCGCTCCCGGTCGGTCAGCTCCAGCACGTCGTCGTAGAAGCCCGGGATCTGGACGCGACCGTCCGCGTCGTGCAGGGCCGCGGCCAGCCGCGCGATCGCGTCGGCCGGGTTGGGCACCGCGCCGCCGAACACCCCGGAGTGCAGGTCGAGGTCGGGGCCGTGGAAGCTCACGTCGGCCGAGACCATGCCGCGCATCCCGGTCACCGCGCTGGGGGTGTCCTCGGCGAGCATGCCGGTGTCGGTGATGACGATGACGTCGCAGTCCAGCCGGTCGCGCCGCTCGGCCAGCAACGGTTCGAAGTGCGGCGAGCCGGACTCCTCCTCGCCCTCGATCAGGAACTTGAGGGTGACTGCCGGCGCCTGGGCACCGGTGACCGCCAGGTGGGCCCGGATCCCGAGCAGGTGGAACAGCAGCTGCCCCTTGTCGTCGGAGGCGCCGCGGGCGCGCAGTACCGGCCCGTCGACGGTCGGGTCGAACGGGTCGGTGTTCCACAGCTCGATCGGGTCGACCGGCTGCACGTCGTGGTGGCCGTAGACCAGTACCACGGGCGCGTCCGGGTCGGCGCTGGGCCACTCGGCGTAGACGGTCGGCATGCCGGCCGTCGGCCAGATCTCGACGGTCGGAAAGCCGGTGCGGCGGCAGGCGTCGGCAAACCATTCGGCGCTGCGGAGCACGTCGTCGCGGCGCTCGGGCAGGGCGCTGATGCCCGGGATCCGCAGCCAGGCGTCCAGGTCGGCCAGCAGCTCGGCGGAGTGGTCGGTCACGTAGTTTCGAACGTCGTTGGTCACGTTCGGCAGGTTATCGTCCGCCGGCCGGAGTTGGCAGCCCCACTGCAGACAGTGTCTGACCTCAGGACGGCCGGGCGTTGATCAGCTCGCGCAGCCGGCCGGCGTCCAGCAGGTCGGCCGGGGCCACCGTCCGGCCGGCGCCGACGTAGTAGAACGCCGCCGAGACCCGGTCCAGCTCGGAGTCCGGGATGCCCCGCAGGGCCGCCCAGGCCAGCCGGTAGACCGCCAGCTGCACCGCCTGGGCGCGCGCCTGGTCACCGCCCGGCGGCCGGCCGGTCTTCCAGTCCAGCACGGTGAAGCGGCCGCCGGGTTCGGCGAACACCGCGTCCATCCGGCCCCGCACCACCCGGGCGCCGAAGGACATCTCGAAACCGACCTCGACCGCGACCGGGGTGCGCTCGGCCCAGCTGCTGCGCTCGAAGGCGGCCTTGAGCGCTTCGAGTTCGGCGGCGTCGGCGAGCTCGTCCACCGCGCCGGGCAGGTCCTCGATGTCGAGCAACGACTCGGCGGCCCAGCGCTGTTCCAGCCACTGGTGGAAGGCGGTGCCGCGCCTGGCCTGCTTGGCCGGCTGGGTGGGCAGCGGCCGGCGTAGCCGGCGGGCCAGCTCGGCCGGGTCGGCCGACAACGCCACCACGTCCGAGACCGACAGCTGCCGGGGCAGCGCCACCTCGAGCACCCCCGCCTCGGCCGCGGCGGCCCGCTCGGCCAGCAGCAGCTCGACGTCGCGCTCCCACAGCTTGGCCAGCGGGCTGCGCTGCGAGGCGGCCAGCTGGCTGTGCTCGCCCTGCTCGCCCGGGTTGGCCAGCGCGGCCAACACCAGGTCTGCGCCGCGCTCGACCAGCAGCCGGCGGCCGGCCAGCGGATCGGCGGGCCAGCGCTGCTCGGTGGCCTGGTCCGAGGCCGGGTTCTGCTCGTCCGGGGCCAGCTCCCACCAGCCGTCCACCTCGACGTCGGTGGAGTCACGCAGTTCCTCCAGGAACGGCGACGGCGGCCGGGGCCTGCTGCCGGCGCCCCAGGCCGCTCCGCAGGCGTAGAGCGCCTTGCGCGCCCGGGTGAAGGCGACGTAGGCCAGCCGGCGCTCCTCGGTCAGGTGCCGCTGCTTGAGCCGGGCCCGGTGCTCGGCGATCCGGGCTTCGGCGTCGCCGTAGTGCGCGCAGCCGGCGAAGCTCAGCACCGGCAGGTCGGCGGCGTCTCCGCGCAGCGGCGAGGGCAGCAACGCCGGGGCGGTGGCCCAGTCGTGGTTCTTGGCGGCATCGGGGAAGCCGTCGACCACCAGGCCGGCGACGGCCACCACGTCCCATTCCAGGCCCTTGGCGCCGTGCACGGTCAGCACCTGCACCCGGTCGGGCAGCACCTCCAGGGTGGCGGGCTTGAGGCCGTACTCCTCCTCCTCGGCCGCCCGCAGGTAGCCGAGGAAGGCCGACACCCCGGCGCCGGCCCGGTCACTGGCGAACCGGGCCGCCTCGTCGAGGAACCGGTCGAGATTGGCCCGGCCGGCGTGCTCGGATCCGGGCCGGGCGGCCACCTCGACGTCCAGGCCGAGGGCCCGCTCGATCTCGGCCACCAGGTCCGGCAGCGGCAGGTCCAGCCGCCGGCGCAACCGCCGCAGCAGGTGCGCGCAGTCGGCCAGTCGACGGTAGCCCTCGGCGGAGTAGTCCTCGGCCTCCCCCAGGTCGTCCAGCGCCTCGACCAGGGACGGCTCGATCCGCTCGTCCTGCTCGCCCTCGACCGGCCCGGTTGCCGGTGCCTCGCCGTCCGGGTCGGGGTTGCGCAGCGACATTCCGGTCTGCCTGGCCAGCACCCCGGCCCGCCGGTGCAGCGCCACCAGGTCGGCCGGGCCGATCCGCCAGCGGGCCCCGGTGAGCAGCCGGGCCAGCGAGCCGCCGGCATTGTGGTCGGCCAGCACCTGCAGTACCGCCCGGACGTCGGCGATCTCGGGCAGCGTCAGCAGGCCGCCGATGTCGACCACCTCGACCGGCATCCCGGCCTCGCGCAGCGCCTGGGCGATCAGCGCGATCCCCGAGCGCTTGCGCACCAGCACCGCCAGGGTCCGCTGGCCCGAGGTCCAGTCCCGCCGGCCGTCCCACTCGGCCCGCAGCCGCCGGGCCAGCCAGGACGCCTCGTCGGCGACGGACTCGCTGTAGCGGGCCAGCACCTGCCCCGCCGGTGCGTCCGGGCGGGCTGTCAACGGCAGCGCCCCGGGCCCGCGCAGCTCGTCGGCGACCCGGTTGGCGGCCGCCAGGATGTGCCGGTCGTTGCGCCAGCTGGTCCGCAGCGGGTACGTCGGGGCCGGCTCGCCGGCGGAGGTGCGGAACCGTTCGGAGAACCGGTTGATGTTCGCCGCGCTGGCTCCGCGCCAGCTGTAGATCGACTGCAGCGGATCGCCCACCGCGGTGACCGCCCGGCCGTCGGCGAACAGCGCCGCCAGCATCTCGATCTGGGCGTGGCCGCTGTCCTGGTACTCGTCCAGCAGCACCACGTCGTAGCGGGAGCGCTCCACCGCCGCTACCGAGGGGACCGCCGCCAGCCGGCTGGCCAGCACCATGTGGTCGGCGAAGTCCAGCAACCCGTCGGCCCGCTTGCGCTCGCCGAAGGACTCGGCCAGCGGCAGCAGTTCCTCCCGCTTGGTCAGGCTCTCCAGCAGCTTCTCGACGTTCTCCGGACGGTTGCGACTGCGCGCCCCCGGCTTCTGCGGCAGCGACTGAAGCTCCTGGCGCAGCCGGGTCGACAGCCGGCGTACCTGATCGGGATCGGCCAGGTGGTCGGCGAGCTGGCCGGCCAGGTCGAGCACCCGCTCGGTCACCGTCGCCACCACCCCCGGCTCGACGCTGAAGCTGCCGTCGTAGCGGCGCACCGCGGCGTCGGCGACCTGCCAGCGGGCCGCCTCGGTGAGCAGCCGGGACCCGGGTTCGCAACCGAGCACGATGCCGTGCTCGGTGACCAGCCGGCCCGAGTACGCGGCGTAGGTCAGCACGGTCGGCTCGATGCCCTCGAAGCCCTGGTAGCCCTTGCCCAGCGCCCGGTGCAGCGCCTTGAGCCGGGCCCGGATCCGGTGCTGCAGTTCACCGGCCGCCTTGCGGGTGAAGGTCAGGCCCAGGATCCGGTCCGGCGAGACCAGCCCGTTGGCCACCAACCAGACCACCCGGGCGGCCATCGTCTCGGTCTTGCCGGAACCGGCCCCGGCGATCACCACGGCCGGCTCCAGCGGTGCCGCGATCACGGCGGCCTGCTCGTCGGTCGGCGGGAACTGCCCGAGCAGCCGCGCGATGTCGGCGGGTTCGTAGCGGGTCGGAGCCGGCGGCTGGAGGCGGCGGGTTCGCGAGCCCGGCGACTTGTGGGCCTTGTGGAGCGGGGTCGGCAGGGCGTGGCCCGGCAGGATCTGGGTCACTGGGTCACCTGCCGCCCGTCGTCCTGGGCCGGGCAGCAGCCGCGCACCAGGCACCGGCTGCACGCCTTGCCCGGCTGCGCGGTGACCGTGTTGCCGCGCAGCACCGCCGCGATCCGGCCCACCTCGGCCGCTACCCACCCCGGATCGGCGGACTCGCCCAGCGGCGGCTGGGCCTGCGCGCCGGGGGTCGGCGCGCCGACCTGGACCAGCCTGGCGCCGCCGGGCTCGGCAGGCTCGCCACCGGTGAAGCCGCCCTCGGCCACCGCCAGCTGGTAGAGCGCCAATTGCGGGTGGACGGCGACCTCCTTCTGGGTCGGCTTGCTCTTACTGGTCTTGAGGTCGATGACCACCAGCCGGCCGTCCCGGTCGCGCTCGAGCCGGTCCACCTTGCCCGACAGCACCGCGTCGCCGACCTGGACCCGGAACGGCTCCTCGCGGGCGACCAGGCTCAGCTCGGCCCGGCTGCTGACCAGCCAGGACGCCAGCGCGACCAGCATCCGCTGGGCCCGGCCCCGCTCGGTGACCGCGTGCCAGGGTGCCCCGAACTCCAACCGGGACCAGCCCTGCTCCAGCAGCTCGGTCAGCTCCTCGACCCCGGCTCCCGGTTCGGCCTGCTCGGCGACCCAGTGCACCAGGGTGCCCAGCGACGCGGCCACCTCGTCGGTGGCGTCGGTGGCACCGAGGTCCATCAGCAGGGCCCTCAGCTGGCAGTCGGTGTAGGCCTGGAACTTCGACGGCCGGATCGGCACCGGGCCGAGCGCCTGGGACCGGATCGGAGCCTCGGTCGACAGCGGCGCGCGGCCCCACCAGTCCCGGGGATGGGCGCCGGCCACCCCGGCCCGGGCCAACCGGGCCAGCTGCTCGGCGGCGGCGGCCAGCTCGTCCTCGCCGGCGTCCGGATCGACCAGCACCGCGCGCAGCTCCGCGACCAGGCCGGCCAGCAGAAACCGGCGGGAGGGGGTGGCCACCGGCCGGGCGTCGATGGTGTCGGGCAGCGGGTCCAGCTCCTCGACGAAGCGGGACGGCTGGGCCTCGTCGCTGTCCACCGCGGTCACCAGCAGCGCGCGGCTGGCCCGGGTGATCGCGACGTAGAACAGCCGGCGCTCCTCGGTCAACCGCTCGGCGAGCAGGCCGCTGGACACCGGGGCCCGGTGCGCGACCAGGTCCACCAGCAGGTCCGAGCCCAGCAGCGAGCCGCGCTGGCGCAGGTCCGGCCACACCCCGTCCTGGACGCCGGCCACGCACACCAGCTGCCACTCTAGGCCCTTACTGGCATGGGCGGTGAGGATCGTGACCTCGTCGGTCACCGTCCGGCGCTCGGCCCCGGTGTCGGTGATCTGCAGTTGGCTGACCCAGTCGTGCAGCTGCCCGATGCCGCTGCCGGGGCTGCGGTCGGACAGCTTCGCGGCCTCGGTGAACAGCGCCAGCACCGCGTCCAGGGCCCGGTCGGCGCGGGCCCCGTCCGGGCCGCCGGCCACGCTGCGCGAGTTCAGCCGGGACGACAGGCCGCTGGCCTGCCACACCGCCCACAGCACGTCCTCGGCCGAGCAGCCGGGCTGCTCGGTGGCGGCGGTGCCGGCCTCGACCACCGCCCGGATCCGCTCGACCGGCGGCCGGACCGCGGCCGGCACCAGGGCCAGCGCACCGGGTTCGGTGACCAGGTCGGCCAGGCTCAACGGCCCGGCCGGCGCACGGCGCAGATGCCGGCGCATCCGCAGTACCTGCAACGGGTCGGCCCGGCCCACCGGGCCGAGCAGCAGCGCCTCGGCGGCCTCGGGTTGCACCGCCGCCGGATCGGCCACGCAGCGCAGGAACTCCAAGAGCTGTCCGACCACCGGCTCGTCGGCCAGCGGGCCCCGGACGGCCTGCCCGACCGGAACGCCGGCGGCCACCAGGCCCCGCCGCAGGGTGTCGGCGGCCGGGCCGGTGGAGCGCACCAGCACCGCCATCCGCGACCAGGCGATCTCGTCCTCGACGTGCGCCCGGCGCAGCACCGAGGCGATGTGGGCCGCCTCCTGGCTGGCCGAGCCGAACACCGCCACCTCGACGGTGCCGGGGCTCAGGTCGGCTGCCGCCACCAGCGCCCGGTGCTGGGCCGGGCCGGTGAGCCGGGCGGCGATCTGCCGGGTCGCCGCCAGCAGCACCGGCCCGCTGCGCCGGCTCTGGGTCAGCGACACGGTCTGCACCGGGGTGCTCAGCTGGAGCTGGCCGACCGGCTCGGGATCGGGCCGCGGGGTGCCCGGCAGCCAGCCGAAGTGCAGGTCGATGTCGGCCATCGCGGCCTGCTCGGCGCCCCGGAAGGAGTAGATCGCCTGGTCCGGATCGCCGATCAGCACCAGCTCGTCGGCCCCGGCCGCGACCAGCTTCAGCAGCTCGATCTGGGCCGGGTCGGTGTCCTGGTACTCGTCGACGAAGATCCGCCGGCGCTGTCGCCGCTCGGCGGCCAGCAGTTCCGGGTTGAGCCGCAGCTCGGCGTTGGCCCGCTGGATCAGCTCGGCGGCGTCGAAGGCGCCGGGCGCCTTGAGCGCGGTGACCTCCAGGTACTCGCGCAGCACGTCGGCGGCCACCACCCAGTCCGGCCGGTGGTGCCGGGCGCCCAGCGCGGCCAGGGTCCGCGGGCTGACGTCACGCTCCACCGCCCGCATCAGCAGGTCGCGCAGCTCCTCGACGAAGGCCTGGGTGTGCACGGCGGCCGACAGCTCGGCCGGCCAGGCGTCGGTCCGGTCGGCCAGCCGGCCGGCCAGCAGCTCGCGCAGCGTGACGTCCTGCTCGGAGCCGGACAGCAGCCGGGGCGGCGGGTCGCCGGCCAGCACGGCGGCCCGCCGGACCAGGCCGAAGGCGTAGGAGTGGAAAGTCCGGGCCACCGGCTCGGAGATGGTGCGCTGCAGCCGGGCGGTGACCTGGTCGCGCAGCTGGCCGGCCGCCCGCCGGGAGAAGGTGAGCAGCAGGATGTTCTCGACCGGCACCCCGCGCCGGGTGACCCGCTCGACCACCGACTCGACCAGGGTGGTGGTCTTGCCGGTGCCGGGGCCGGCCAGCACCCGCAGCACGCCCCGGTCGTGGTCGAGCACCTGGCGCTGGTTGGCGTCGAGCACCGGCGCCGCGAGCGCCGGCAGGTGCGCCCGCACCAGGCGGAACTCCGGCTCGGACGCGAGGCTTGCCAACACCTCGCAATGGCATCACGCGAGAGCGACAGTTTCGGGGAGGCGGGCGGCCGTGTCGCGCCTCAGCCGTCGAGATCTAGACGTTTACCGGTAAGGGTGTCCAGCCTCATCCGGGCCGGCGGCGGCGCTCAGCGGCCGTCCCAGCGGGCGGTGGCGAGGTCCACCCGCTCGCCCCGGATCGGCACTCCCTCGGCCCGCAGCCGGGCCAGCTGCTCGTCGCGCAGGTGCTCGGCACAGCTGCCGTCCGAGCGCAGCACCCGGTGCCAGGCCACCGTGCCGCCGTCGGCGGCCAGCACCCGCCCGACGTTGCGGGCCGCCCGGCTGCCGACGTACTCGGCGACGTCGGCATAGGACATCACCTTGCCCGGCGGGATGGACTCGACGCACTCCAGGATCCGCTGGGCCAGCGGCAGGTCCTCGCTCACCCGGGCGAGCCTAGTAGGACGGCAGCGAAGGGTCGATCTGGTTGACCCAGGCGCTCACGCCGCCCTGGACGTGCACCGCGTCGGCGAACCCGGCGGACTTGACCGCGGCCAGCGTCTCGGCCGAGCGGACCCCGGTCTTGCAGTACATGACGATCTGGCGGTCCTGGGGCAGCGAGGCCAGCGCGTCGCCGCGCAGGATCTGGTCCTTGGGCACCAGCTTGGCGCCGGGGATCGAGACGATCTCCCACTCGGCCGGCTCGCGGACGTCGATCAGCTCGATCGGCTTGCCGGAGTCGATCAGCTTCTTCAGCTCGGCGGCGGTGATGGTCGAGCCGGACGCGGCCTGCTGCGCCTCCTCCGAGACCACCCCGCAGAACGCCTCGTAGTCCACCAGTTCGGTGATCGGCTGGGTCTGCGGGTCCTTGCGGACGGTGACCGTGGTGTAGGTCATCTCCAGGGCGTCGTAGACCATCAGCCGGCCGACCAGCGGCTCGCCGATGCCGGTGATCAGCTTGATCGCCTCGGTGGCCATGATCGAGCCGATCGAGGCGCACAGCACGCCCAGCACACCACCCTCGGCGCAGGAGGGCACCATGCCCGGCGGCGGCGGGTCGGGGTAGAGGTCGCGGTAGTTGGGCCCGTACTTGTTCCAGAACACCGACGCCTGGCCGTCGAAGCGGTAGATCGAACCCCAGACGTAGGGCTTGTCCAGCAGCACCGCGGCGTCGTTGACCAGGTAGCGGGTGGCGAAGTTGTCGGTGCCGTCCACGATCAGGTCGTACTGGGCGAAGATCTCCAGGACGTTGTCGTTGTCCAGCCGGGTCTCGTGCACCACGACGTCGACCAGCGGGTTGATCTCGCGGACGGTGTCGCGCGCCGACTCCGCCTTCGGGCGCCCGATGTCGGACTGGCCGTGGATGATCTGGCGCTGCAGGTTGGACTCGTCCACCACGTCGAACTCGACGATTCCGAGGGTGCCCACGCCGGCGGCGGCCAGGTACATCAGGGCCGGCGAGCCGAGGCCGCCGGCGCCGACGCACAGCACCTTGGCGTTCTTCAGCCGCTTCTGCCCGACCATGGCCACGTCCGGGATGATCAGGTGCCGGCTGTAGCGGCGTACCTCGTCGATGGTCAGCGATTCGGCGGGCTCCACGAGCGGTGGCAGCGACACGGGTTCTCTTCTTCCTTCTCACGGCGACACTCGGCGGTCGCTGGCACAACGCCGCGTCCGCGTCGTCACATTCCCACACCGGCGACGGCCCGCGCACCTGGCTGGCTGCCCTGGTCCGGGCCGGTGGCGGGGGCTCAGGAGTTGCGCTGGAAGAACTCGGCGTCGGGCTGGTCGCCCACCTGCTCGGCACCCGGGGCGTCGGCCACACCGGCCGGGAACGGCCAGGGGTTGGGCCGACAGGTCCGGCCGCCGGCGACCCTGGTGCCGATGGTCTGCTGCATCATCACCGGCGCCATGCCGTTGGCCAGGCACTCATGGGCGTGGTTGTGGCCCAGCGCGTGGCCGACCTCGTGGTTGACCGCGTAGCGGTGGTAGTCGACGAGGTTGCCGTCATAGACCTGCGCGCCGCGGGTCCAGCGGGAGACGTTGAGCATCACCCGGCCCACGCTGCCGGCGTTGCAGGACGTCTCGATCTTGAGGGTGTAGCCGCAGACGTTGCGCACCGTGGTCGGGGCCGCGAGGCTGATCCGGAAGTCGACCGGCCCGGAGTCCACCCGCTGCAGCGCGACCTGGCCGGAGCCGATCCAGGACCGCTGATCGCTGAGCGCGCTCATCACGGTGGCGGCGAAGGTCTTCGGGTCCACCCCGGTGATGCCGTTCTCGATGTCGATGGTGAACCGGAACAGCTGGCCCCTGCCGAGCACGGAGGAGCTGCCGTCGATGGTGCTGAAGCTGCCGGTGCCGTTGAAGGTGTACGCCGGCCCCGGCGGCAGCTGCCAGCTGCGCAACGGCACGGCGGGGCTGCTGGCCGGCGTGCTGACCTTGCGCGAGCTGCTGACCGCCGCGCTGCCGCTGGCCACCGGGCTGCTGGCCGGCGTGGACACCACCGGCGAGCTGGTCGGCGCCGTGGCCTGGCCGGCGGCGGTGGGCTGCGGGTCGTCGCCGTGCAGACCCATGTTGACGAGGGCCAGCACCGTGACCAGGGCCAGCAGCGGCAGCGCGTAGGCCCGCCAGCCGTAGCGGCCGGCGAACGCCCGCCAGCGACCGGCGCCGCCCCGACCGGCCGGGCCGTCCGCCGGCTCGGGCTCGGCGGCGGGGCGCGGGCGCTGCGGGGCGCTCGGTCGGGTCACCGGCTCACGATCCCACATCCGCCTGCCGGGACGCGGCATTTGCGCGGGCCAACAACCCCAGGACGGCCCGGGCGGTGCTGACCGGATCCTCCAGCTGTGCGGTGTGGCCGACGTCGGGCAGCACCAGCAGGCTGGCGTCGGGCAGGGTCCTGGCCACCCGGGGCGCGTTGGCGACGTCGACCAGCCGGTCCAGCTGCCCCCAGACCACCACGGCCGGTGCCTGGATCCGGCTCAG
>Ga0247773_1000407_pt1 | contig 18838 bp, 12 predicted proteins | sample UWRJL092311B6_FD_179934 | JGI IMG/M metagenome (GOLD analysis project Ga0247773, IMG submission 179934) | Plant litter microbial communities from Arlington Agricultural Research Station in Wisconsin, United States - UWRJ-L092-311B-6 | ecosystem: Environmental > Terrestrial > Plant litter >...
GAGCAGGCTGGGCGCGCGCCCCCGCATCACGCTGCCGATCAGCCGGAAGGTCCAGGGATCGCTGATGCGCCGGATCGGGTGCCAGAAGTGCTTCACCGTGAGCCCCGCGATGGCGCGCAGCGAGAGGCGGCGCCCGTCGCGCGTCTCCCAGATGGGCTGGTCCACGTCGGCCTCGAAGGGGTTGGCCGGGAAACAGTGGAGCTTGGCCAGCCACCCCTTGCGCGTGGTGTGCGGGATCGGCGCGTAGCCGGCCATCACCGGCAGGTCGGTCTGCTCCAGCACCTCCAGCTCGAAGCTGGGCCACGTCATCACCTCGCGCACGATCCCCGTGATCAGCGTGGCCGTCGCGATCATCAGCGACGCGCTGGGGGTGAAGTCGGCGGTGATCTCGATGCGGTCGCCGCGCGGGCGCACCCCGATGCCGGTGGAGCGGCGGTTGGCCGCCAGCAGCATCACCGGCACGGGAAGGATGTAGCTGAGGAGCAGCGCCAGCTTCTGCACCGTGCGCGAGCGCCCCTGCAGCCGCCGCGGCAGCTCGAACGAGATGTTGTAGTGCGTGCTGAAGCCGATCAGCTTCACCTCGCGCCCGGTGCGCCGCTCCCACGCGTCCAGCTCGCCGCGCACGTACAGGATCGACTCCCACAGCGAGCGGCCGGCGCGCGCCGCGCAGCCGGGCGCGATCTCGATCACCGGGGTGGCCACCTCGATCACGCCGGTGTCGAAGTAGACCACGCCGCCGGTGGGGAGGTGGTAGCTGGTGCCCACGCGGTGCATCAGGTCGTCGCGCACGAAGGCGCGCGGGTCGCCGAAGATGTCCTCCGGGCGCACCAGCTCGCCGTCCACGCTCACCTGGAACTCGGCCTCCATGCCGATGGCGGCCAGCTTCAGCCGCGCCTGTCTGGCCTCGCCGGTCTTGCTGGCGAAATCCTCCTTCTTCTGCTTGCTGCTCATTTCACGCGCCCGCTGCGGCGGTCTCCGTTTCGCTCGTGTTTGCGCCCGCGCCGTCCGCGCGTGCCTCGTCCACCGGGTCTTCCCTGCGCGCCCGCTCGCCGGGCACGCCGTGCGGCACGACGATCGTCCACCCCAGGTCCACGTGCAGGTGGTCGTCGGCCTCGCCCTTGCCGTGCCCGTAGGGGCGAACGTACAGCCCCGGCATCAGCCGTTCCGCGATGCGCGCGTACCTGGCGATCGTCTTCTCGCCGTCGAGCCAGTCGTCGCCCACGCGGTACACGTTGGCCGCGGTGCCCCAGCAGTGCGTGCTGGCGTGGGTCGACAGGCGGTGCGCGGGCGAGCGGTAGCCGCCGTTGGCCGAGATGTGCACGTAGGTGTCCACCTCGCGGCGCAGCAGCTCCAGGAAGCTGGCGATCATCGACACTGCGCACGGGAGGAAGCGGGGCCAGTCGCTGCGCAGCCGCTCGGTCTCGCGCACGTCCACGTTCAGGAACTCCCAGATCTCGAAGTGGGGCGAGAGCGGCGTTTCCAGCGCCACCTCCCAGCTCGGGATCCGGTAGAAGAAGCGCGGCAGCCGGCGCAGCCGCCCGTCGCGGTCGCGCATCAGCTCGCCCGGACGCAGGATGCGCCGCAGCTCGTCGCCCAGCTTCAAGCCGTCCACCACCTCCAGGGTGAAGTCACCCATTCCGTCCGCCCCCCGCCGTCAGGTGCTCGTACACGGCGCGCGAGATCCGCGCGATGGTGTCGCTGCGCCCCGACGCCCCCGGCTTCCACTGCGTGAGCACGGTGATGCAGTAGGGCTTGCGGTCGGGGAGGTAGACGATGGCGGTGTCGTGCGCCACCGTGCTGATCTCCCCCGTCTTGTTGGCCACCCGCGCGCCCTCGGGCACCCCCGCGGGGATGCCGCTGCGGAACTCCTGGTCGTGGAGGATCTCCAGCATCCGCGCCGAAAGCTCCACGTCGAAGGCCGTTCCCTCCTCGATGGGGCGCAGCACCGAGATCAGCCCCCTGGCCGTCACGCGGTTGTTGAGGCCCGCCTCCCAGGCGCGCTCGTCCTCCACGCCGCGGCGCAGCTCCACGCCGGTCACTCCCAGCTCCTTCACCGACTGCCGGATCGGGTCGATCCCCACCAGGTCCACCAGCAGGTTGGTGGACAGGTTGCTGCTGGTGACGATCATGTGGTACGCCAGCTCGTTCACCTTCATGGTGCGGCCCAGCGCGCGGTGCACCTCGCTGTTGGCGTCGCGCCCGCTCTCCACGCGAAAGGGCTTGCCATCGGCCGCGCTGTAGAAGCGGTTGCGCACGTGCACGCGGCTGTCCAGCACCAGCTCGCCGCGGTGCGCGGCGCCGAACACCCCCAGCAGGATGGGCACCTTGATGGTGCTGGCGGCGTGGAACCACTCGTCGCCGTGCAGGTCCCATTCCTCGCGCGTAGCATAGTCGTACCACGCGACCGCCACCCGCTGGGCGCCCGCCTCCTTCGCGATCCGCTCGATCCTTTCCCGGAGCGCGTCCTTCGTTGCCGTTGCGGTAGCCGTCATCTGCGGGGGTGGAGGTCGCGCCGGGGCCCGGGCGCGCGCCGCCCGGGGAAGCCGCCGGTGTTGCAGGACTGGGGCCACGGGGCAGGGCGGACGTGCTCTCCATCCGCCGGACGATCGGTGCATCTCCGCGGAACGGAACCGCGTCACGCAGGAGACGGCAGCGGACCCGGGAACCGGGGAGAGCCGTGCGGGCTGGCCGCTCTCTCCGGTCCCTGGGTCTGCCGCCGCCCCGGGTGCTGGACGGTGGTGGCTCGCTACGGCATCCGCGTCAGCAGGGGAGCACGCAGGAGCACGACACGTCACAGGTGTCGTTGCACGTGATGTCGCAGCTCCCGTTGCACGAGATGAAGCAGGTGTCGCCGCAACTGACCTCGCAGGTGGCGGGCGTGATGCACGTCAGGTGGCCGGTATAGCATTCGGGATACGACTGGCCGGGCGATGGCGGGTAGGTGCCGTCGAGCCCGCGCACCGTCCCCCGCCCATCCTTGAGCTCCTGGGTCACCGCGAAGCTCTCCACCGCCAGGTCGTCCAGCCTCAGCTTGTGTTTCATGTCGTACTCCGTGGGTTGATTGGGTCGGCGAACCGCATCGGGGCGGCGGGTTGAATATATCGATTCCACGGGAGATCATACAAAAAATCAGCAGATTATAGGAATTCTGGTCGGCTGAATGACGTTCTTCTGGGCGCGGGTGAGGAACGAGTTCGCGTGACAGCGGTTCGGCCCGAATGTGTCGATTGTGGTCGACACGGTAATGGGGAATGACCTTGGATGCGAGCCGTGTTCGCCGGCTTCGGCATCACGCACGCACACGCACGGCGCGGTTCCGCGGCGCCCGTGCCGCACCGGCGGAACCTCTTGCCGCGACGGGGGTTGATTGCGCGTCCCGGGGGGCTGCGTGTCGACAAGGGCGAGCCGATGGCTTACCTTTGTCCGGTTATCCCCCGACCCTCTCCGACCGACCCTTGCAGGGCCGCTTCATGACTGCGACCAAGACCGAGCGCGCGCGCGTTTCCTTCGCCGAGACCCCCGTGCTGGAGGCCAGGCCCAACCGCCCGCCCTACCTGCTGGCGCTCGCGGCCGCGCTCGCGGTGTTCGCGCTGTACGCGTTCACCCTGGCGCCCACCACGGCGTTCTGGGACACCAGCGAGTACATCGCCACCAGCCACATCCTGGGCATCCCCCACCCGCCGGGGAACCCGCTGTTCGTGCTGCTGGCGCGCGCGTGGGACATCCTGCTGACGCCCACGGGGCTGCCCACGGCGGTGCGGATCAACCTGTTCAGCGCCTTCATGAGCGCGGGGACGGCGTTCTTCTGGTACCTGATGGTGCACCGCATCCTGGGCTTCTTCGACGGGCGCGAGCCGGTGCGGCGCGTGGGGGCCGCGGTGTCGGTGCTCGTCTCGGCGACGGCGTTCACGGTGTGGAACCAGAGCAACGTGAACGAGAAGGTGTACACCGTCTCGATGTTCACCATCGCCGCGCTCAGCTGGCTGGCGTTCATGTGGCGCGACCACGTGGAGGAGCACCGGGCGCTGCGCGGCGGCGCCGGCGCCGGTCGTTTGCACGACGACAACGTGCTGGTGCTGATGGTGTTCATGCTGGCGCTGTCGGTGGGCAACCACCTGATGGCGTTCCTGGCCACCCCGGCGGTCCTGCTGTTCATCTTCCTGGTGCGCCCGCGCTCGTTCACCAACTGGCGCCTGTACGCCTTCAGCGTGCTGTTCGGGGTGCTGGGGCTTTCGGTGCACCTGCTGCTGAGCACCCGCGCGGGGCTGCAGCCGGTGATCAACGAGGCCAACCCCAGCTGCCCGTCCACGGGGTCGGCGCTGCTCAGCATTCTGGGCATGGGCAGCATCAAGTTCCCCGGCTTCTGCGAAAACCTTTACGCGTCGCTGGCCCGCGAGCAGTACGCCAAGCCGCCCATCTTCCAGCGGCAGGCTCCGTTCTGGGCGCAGATGGCCAACTTCTTCCAGTATTTCGACTGGCAGTGGGCGCGCAGCATCTCGGGGAAGTCGGGGTACTTCGGGCCCGGGCGCCTGTTCATCACGCTGCTCTTCACGGTGCTGGGCGGCTACGGGGCGCTGGAGCACTTCCGGCGCGACAAGAAGAGCTTCGCGTACGTGGCGGTGCTGTTCGGCACGCTGTCGATCGGCCTGACCATCTACATGAACTTCAAGTACGGCTACATGCAGGTGCAGCACCTGGGCCTCAGCCCCGACATGGCCGAGGTGCGCGAGCGCGACTACTTCTTCCTGGTGTCGTTCTCGCTGTGGGGGCTGTGGGTGGGGATCGGGCTCACCGCGCTCTGGCTTCAGCTTTCCGAGGCGATGGGCGGCGCGCGCAAGCTGTGGCCCGCTTCGGCCGTGCTGGCGATCGGGCTGATCCCGCTGGTGCTCAACTGGAGCTACGCCAGCCGCCGGGGCGACTACGCCGCGCGCGACCTCGCGTACAACCTGCTGCAGAGCGTGGAGCCGTACGGCGTGCTGTTCACCAACGGCGACAACGACACCTTCCCGCTCTGGTACCTGCAGGAGGTGGAGGGCATCCGGCGCGACGTGACGGTGATCGTGCTGAGCTACCTGAACACCGACTGGTACCCCAAGCAGCTGCGCGACCTGACCACGCCCTGCAAGCCGGGGCAGGACCCGATGAGCGACCCCACGCGCATCATCTGCCAGCGCCCCTACCCGGGCAACGGCCCGCGGGTGTACCAGGCGCCGCACGCGCCCACGCGCTCGATCTTCGGGCTCAACGACGCGCAGATCGAGACGGTGGCGCGCGGGCAGCTGATGCAGGTGACCGAGGAGGGGACGTTCTTCAGCGCCCGCGGGATTCAGGTGCCGATCCCGCAGGGCAAGTACCTGTTCGCCAGCGACCAGTTCGTGCTGAGCATCATCCAGCAGGCGTGGGGCGACCGGCCCATCTTCTTCGCCAGCACCACCAACGTGCACTACGACCTGGGGCTGGCGCCCTACGTGGCGCGCCAGGGGATGGCGTTCAAGCTGGTCACGCCCACCGAGGCGCAGCGCCTGCTGGCCATGCCCACGCGCGAGTACAGCCCCGTGCTGGGCGCCTACATGGACGTGAACAACGGGTCGAACCTGCTGAACAAGGTGTTCATGCTGCGCGGCCTGGAAGACCGGCCGCACTGGGCCGACGACGCCACGCGCAACATCCCGATCCACTACTACTACGCCTTCATGGCCCAGGCCCAGGCCGAGCAGATGCGCGGCAACGTGGCCGAGGCCAACCGCCTGCAGGCGCTGGGCGAGAAGTTCCAGCGGCTGTCGCAGAACTGACGCGCGGCGGCGGGACGCGTAGGTGGATGAAACGAGGGCCTCCTCCGGCAGCGCCGGGGGAGGCCCTTGCCGTTGGCTTCCCACGTCGGCCGAGGGACGGGCGATGGACCACGACAGGGTGGGCTCGGCTCAACGGGCAATCAGCCGTGCATTCGGAAGGATCGCTACGGCAAGATGTCACACGGAGGCACGGAGGGCACGGAGAACAGCTTTGCCTTTTCCTCCGTTCCCTCCCTTTCCTCCGTGTGACATTCTTCTGAACCCGTCCATTCGAGTGCTCGGGAATGGCGAGAGAGGCTGACTGGACCACGGTGCCGACCCCAGCGCTCCCGAAATCCGCGGGTGGAGATGGGACGGGGCCGCCATTGTGCGTACGCGTGCACCGTTGCGTGATCGATGGGACCGAGTGGATGCAGGCCCCGTCGGACTCGCATGCTCGCCCCTACGAACTGCTCGCATCAGCGCGGTGACGTAGCGGGGGGAATTCGTAAGGCGCGCATGCGGGTCCCAAGAGCAGCGGCTGAACGGCGTCGCCGTCCTCCGAGGGACTGCCTTCCTGATCACGGAATGAAGCCGCCCTCGCGCATTGAGCACGGGGGGCGGCTTTTCATCGATTACGATCATTCCTGGCCCGGCACCCAGCCCTCAGCACGCAGCACTCAGCACCGTGTCCGCCGTTCCCTCACCGGTTCAGCCAGTACGTCGCCTTGACCAGCAGCACGTTGCGGCTGCCGCGGTCGAACACGCCCGACACGTTGTCGCTGAAGCGGAAGCGGCCGTCGCTCACCTCGCCGCCGCGGTCCTGCTGCCACACCACGAACAGCGCCGAGCCTGGGCGGTACTCCCAGCGCAGCACCGCGTTGCCGCGCAGCGACATGAAGGTGAAGTCGTCGTTCGCGGCCCGCTCGTACGGGTCGAAGTCGAAGCTGCGCGGCCGGGCCAGGGCGCGGTACTCGCCGAAGTCGTTGGCCGACACGAACGGCTGCGCGAAGAGCTGCAGCGACAGCGTGGGCGTGAACGTCCAGTCTAGCCGCGTGGTCATGGACAGCTCGGTGCGGTCGAGCGTGGCGAACACGTAGCGGTTGCCGAAGGTGGCGAGGGCCGCCGCGTCGGCCTGGGTGGTCACCCACTGGGCACGGTCGTGCACGCGGGTCAGGTCGGGGCCCACGCTCAGCCGCACGCTGGAGCTGGGGCGCCAGTTCACCGAGAAGTTGCCGCCGTGCTGCCAGTTCCCGCCGCGCGTGGACGAGGTGCTGGCGCCCACGCCGAACGACAGCGCCCTGCGGTCGTCGGTGTTGACGTATCCGTTTACGTTCCATCCGCCCGGGCGCCGGATCACCGGCCCGCCGCGGGTGGCGCGGTCGTCCCAGCGGTCGAAGTCGAAGCCGCCCTGCACGCCGGCCGACCAGAAGTTCTTGAAGCCCGCGTCGGAGCCCAGCCCGATGCCGTTGAAGATGGCGTCGCCGCCGTAGTTCCAGGCGCCGTTGTGGTACACGTACATCGAGCGGTTGCGGAAGGGGCCGCCCGGCTTGTTCACGCGCTGCCCCAGGAAGGTGCTGAAGGCGCGGTAGTCGGCGCGGGTCATGAAGCCGATGTCGTTGGGTTCGAACCCGGGGCTCACCGCCTCGTAGACGGCCGAAAGGTCCCACGCGCCGGTGTGGCTGATGGAGGCGCCCAGCGTGTGCCCGTCCAGCGCCGTGCGGCCGGCGTCGTAGCCCAGGTGGCCGGCGTCGGGGCGGTTGAAGTAGTGGGCGCTGGAGCGCTGCGTCCGCGCGATCGCCTCGGCCGAGCCGTTCACCCGGCTGGCGGCCAGGTACCCCGACAGCGTCCACTCGCGGTCGTGCCAGGCGTGCGAGCCGTCCACCCCGCCCATCCAGGCGCCCGAGCGCAGGTACGGGTCGAACTCGTTGCCGGCCAGGTCGCGCGTGACACCGCTCAGCATCCCCCCCACCGTCGTGGACCCGCGGCGGAAGTCGCGCCGCACGCGGCCCACGAAGTAGTTGGTGAGCGGCTCCACCGGGTAGCGCCGGTCCACGCCGTCGGCCAGCCGGTAGTCGGCGGCCTCGCGGTTGGTGAGCGCGTCCATCAGCCCCACGCTCCAGCCGCCCACCTTTCCGCTCACCTTGGCGGCGCCCAGGATGGTGCTGGCGTCGGGGGCGTGCTGGTCGGTCACCCCCTCCACCCGCACCGCGCCCTGCGGCTGCCGCCCGATGCGGCGCGAGTAGAAGAAGTCCAGCGTGCCGTAGTTGTTGAAGTTGTTCATCGAGCCGAAGCGGAAGATGTCGGTGCCCTCCACGAAGAACGGCCGGCGCTCGTCGAAGAAGGTCTCGAAGGCGCTGAGGTTCACCACCGCCGGGTCCACCTCCACCTGTCCGAAGTCGGGGTTGATGGTGGCAGAGAGGGTGAGCCCGCCCGGCAGCCCGGCCTTGAGGTCGGCGCCCATCGACGGCGTGAAGCGGGTGGCGCCCGCGAAGGCGTTGCGGCTGGCCGTGGGAAGCCGGTCCACCTTGCTGCTCACGTAGGGCATCACCTCCAGCCGGCGTCCCTGCTTCACCCCCTGCATCCCCTCCAGCTCGCCGAAGAGCGACACGAAGGCGTTGGAGGTGGCGGGGATCGGCGCCCAGAACGACGTTTCGCCGCGCCGCGCGATGTAGCGCCGGAAGTTCACGCCGAAGCGCCCGCCGCTCACCGACGCGGCGCTGAAGCGCAGCTGCGACAGGGGGATGCGGAACTCGGCCGTCCATCCGGCGCTGTCCACGCGCGCGGCCCCGTCCCACACGGCGTCCCACCCGTTGTCGATCCCGTCGGCATCGTTGAAGCGGAGGAAGTCGTCCTTGACGCCCCTGGGGTTGAGGCCGAAGACGAAGGCGGTGCGCTTGTCGTTGTAGCTGTCGATGAACACGCGCGCCCCGTCGCTGGTGCTCCCCTGGTCGCGCCGGGTGAGCTGCGCCAGGATCGAGTCGGGGTGCGGGTCGTACATGCGCATGGCCACGTAGATCGCCTCGCCGTCGAACAGCACGCGCGCCTCGGTGCGCTCGGTGCCCGCCTTCCCCTCGTCGGGCGCCTGCTGGACGAACTCGGCCGCCGCGGGCGCGGTGGCCCACGCCGCCTCGTCCAGGCGGCCGTCCACGTGGATCGCGGTGGCGGCGGCGGCCCGCAGGGTGCGCGCGGGCGACCCCGGCGTGGCGGCGCGCGCCTGCGAGGCGGCGGTGCGGGCAGCCGTGGTGTTCGCGGCCAGCTCCTGGGCGGCGGCCGGGCGGGCAATCAGCAGCGCCGCGGCCATCAGGGCCATGCGCGGCGCGAATCGGGTGTTCATCGGGGTGCTCTCCAGCCGTGGAGGGGTTTCACGAGGCGGCCGGACCGCGGCCGCCTGCGGGGCGATGTGTGCGTGGTGACGTGCTGTCCGCGCCGGGCGCGATCTGTTTCTCACCCGTACGGGGTGAACGCGTTTTGGATTCGTCCGCCGGCCCGATGGTTGTAAGCCGCCCCGCCGCCGCTCCCCATCCGCCACCGCACGGCCGAGGATACCGTTCTCCGCGCACTCCCGAGGGGTGCCGCCCGCATCATGGACGTGACGGCGGTGATTTCCCAACGCCTTCGTGACGAACCGCGTGGCCTGCGTGACGGGCGCGGACGCCGCCGGGTTTCGCGGCTAATCTCACGCTAATTTTTTAGCACCTAACCGCGTGCGAAGGGCCACCGATGCATGGTGGCCCTTCGACGGGCGGCTCAGGCGCCGCCGGTATCCTCGTCCGGAGGCGTCTTGACCGGCGGGGTGCCGCCGCTCAGCCCATCGTTCAGCTCGGCCAGCACGTGCAGCGCGAGTTGGTGCTTCTGGTCGGAGATGGCGCGGCGCACGTCGGAAGCGAGCTTCTTGGCGGGCCCGGTGGAGCGCGAGCGGTGCGTGGTGGGGCACTTCTCGCCCACGGGGGCCGAGCCTTCGAGCAGCGAGATGGCGCGCTGGACGTTCACGTCCAGCCGCAGGTCGCGGCTCACGGTGCGCACGCCGTGGCCCTCCACGCGCAGCTCCACTCCCGGAGCCAGGCGCACGCGGGCGCGCAGCGTGCCGTCGGCGCCCAGGTTGATGGCCAGCGCCGGCGAGGATGCGTGCACCGGCGTCCGTTCGCGCTGTGCATGGGTGCGGGCCGGTGCCGCCGGGGCGGCGCGCTCGGCCAGCTCGGGCGCGTGCGCCGGCCGGGCCCGCTTCGTGGTGACCGCGCGGGGCGCGGCGGCCGGTGCGCTCCCCGTCCACCGGGCCACGCGGGCGGGCCGGTTCACCGTCAGCCGGCCGTGGATCCCCGGCTGAGCGGTGCGCGCGGGCGGCATCTCCCACGACACGACGCGCGGCGCCTCGGCGCGCTCCGACGGGGCGATCGCCGCCAGCGGGAGCGAGGCCAGCAGCACCGAGGCCGCGCAGACCGCCGCGGTGCGGCGGGTCACCACGCGGCGGTCGCGCTCGGCGGCGAGGACGGCGCGCACGCGGCCCTCCAGGTGGCTGGGGCGCGCCATGGCGATGGCCGCGGACAACGCCGGCGCGTGGTAGCCGCGCGCCACGTCCAGCAGGTGCCCGGCATAGTCCGACGCGCGCGCGCCGGCGGCCAGCACGCGGTCGTCACACGCCTGCTCGCGCTCCACGCGCATGCGGCGCGCGGCCAGCCAGGCGCCGGGGTGGAACCACCACACCGCGCAGCACGCCTCGGCCAGCGTCTGCATCAGGCAGTCGCGCCGGGCCACGTGGGCGAGCTCGTGCAGCAGCACCACGCGGCGCCGCTCGGGGCTCCACTGGTCGGCGCCGGCGGGAAGGAGGATGACGGGGCTCAGCGCCCCCCAGGTGAGCGGCATCGACGCCTCGGCGCTGCGCAGCAGGGCAACGGGGCGGCGCACGTCCATCGCGCGGCCCAGCCGCTCCAGCAGCTCCGTCCACGCGGGGTCTTCCACCACCTCGGCCCCGCGCGCCAGCTGGCGGACGGCGACCAGGCCGCGGGCCAGGCGCGCCAGGACGAACACCGCGCCCGCCGCCCACACCGCCAGCAGCGCCGCCTCGAGCGACGGCAGCGCCGGGCCGGCGGCGGCCGCCCACTGGCCGCCGTCGCTCACCGCGGGGCGGAGCACGGCGAGGGCGGCGGGCTTCCAGCGCGGGAGGAGGAAGGCCAGCGCGGGAAGCGCCGTGAGCCCGGCCAGCGCCAGCGCCCACACCAGGTGCCGGGCCGCGGCGCTGGCGCGGCGCATGGCGTGGGCGCCCAGGGCCGCCGCCCCCAGCAGCAGGGTGCTCTTGGCCACGATCAGCGCGGCCTGGGCCAGCGCGGGCGTGAGTGGGGCGGCGGAGAGGGCCATGGTCAGCGTCCCTGCTTGCGGGCTTCGTCGATCAGGCTGGACAGGCGGCTCAGCTCGTTCTCCGACAGACCGTGCTCGGGCAGCTCCAGCAGCGCGGCCACCGCGGCCTCGGTGCTGCCGCCGAAGAAGGTGCGCACCATGTGCGACAGCGCGGCGCCCTGCGCGGCGTCGCGCGGCACGGTGGGGATGTAGACATAACGAGGGCCGTCCTGCTCGTGTTTCAGGTGCCCCTTCTCCTCCAGGATGCGCATCAGCGCGCGCACCGCGGAGTAGCTGGGCGGGTCGGGAAGGCGCTCCAGCACGTCGTTGACGGCGGCCTTCCCCAGCCGGTACACCACGTCCATGATCTGCCGCTCGCGGCGGCTGAGCTGGGTCAACGCGGGGGTTCTGCTCATGAGGTGTGGCAATCCGGGTCCGGCAGCCAGGCGAGAGCGGCTGCTAAATCTCTAGCACAAAGGGTATGATGGTCCCGGCGGCCCCGCCCGTCAAGCGTCACGTGCGGGGGTGAGGGCGTGCGCCCGCGCGCGAGTCGGGCGATCGTGGGGGAGAACGGGCAGACGCGGGTGATTCTGACGAGAGGGCCTAGTGCTTACGCCGGACTTCGGGTAGCGGGCGCCTACGCGAGGCGCCGGACCGCGCCGGTGACCTGTACGCGCACGGGGACACCGTCGACCTGCGTCGGAACGTCCACGCCGCGCGGGATCGGCTCGCGAAGGTTCACCTTCAGCACATAATCCCTGCCCATGCGTGCGATCCCCACTCCGTTGACGGAGGACAGATGCTCGAACGTTCGCAGTGCCGCTGGTTGTGCTGCGCGAGCCTGCGCAAGGGTGATGGGCTGCATCGAAGTTTTCTCTCAAGTCACGAGGGACGCGTCCAGCTCGGAAAGCACTCTATGGATAGGACTTGCATAGGTCAATCCAAATACACCAGATCCGGCTGCTTCTCCGGCGAAGATGAGGGCGACGGCCTCGCCTGCTGCATTCACTGCGGTTGCTCCGCTATCGCCACCCTCTGCGAATGCGCCCCCACCGATGCTCTCGATTTCGATCTGTTCGTCGAAGATCGCGTCACCCTGCTCGTAGCCAACCACCAGGTTGCTCAGCTCGAACGCCGTCACGCGTCCGCTTGTTGCACCGGTGCTTCGGCCGACCTTGTACAGTTTTTCGCCGTCTTGACGCCTCAGCGCTCCGGTCCCCGTCAGCCTCCCCTCCGCCTGATCGGGGATTCCTCGCAGCTTCACGGGATCGTACTCCACGTCCCGTGAGAGTTCGGCGAGTGCTGCATCGACGTAGTTCGGTTCAGTCCAGCTGAGGGGTACGAACCGGTGCAATGTGCCGACACGATCCTGTGGGTCGCGTCCCCCGTCGCTCAATCCGGGTTGAATGACCGAATCGCCGATCTGTCCACGGTTCTCGTTCGCAAGAACGTGGCTGTTCGACAGCAGGCATAGCGTATTTCCATCCCGCGCGAACGCTCCGATGCTACCGACGGGAACATCCACGTGTCCCGTGGATGCTCCGATTACCAACGGGCGCAGTCGCGTCCGGTTCGACGGTGGATGGGTGGAGTGCGCCAGGCTGCGAATCCTGCCAACTGGCCGTATCTCCACCTCCCCCACGGTGCGCCTGACGATACGCTCGAGCAGAGCGCTCCTGAAAATCGCCGGATCGGCAACGCGTAGAGCGAGGTTGAACTCGTTTCCCCGGCGGCAGATACCGATCGCCACGGTCACCCTCCGCAACGCGGGGGCGCCGGGTAGTTCCGACCATGTCTTCGCCGTAGTGAGCGGAGCTGTGCGCGGCGCGTTGCAACGATCCAGGTGGAGGTCGGTTCTTTCCGTGATGACGGATGTAACCGGAGGACGCAGTTCGGCGATAAGTTCGGCTTTTAGATCCCGTGCGGAACAAAGTTGCATGATCAAATGCTTGAGAGGGAGCCGCGAACCGTCCTGGATGATGATGCGGCCTAGCCTCTGTTTCGGCAACTCTGTTCACTTTGGGCCACCGGGCGAACATGTCGGGCGTGAAACAAACGCCTCGAAAGCGAGTGCTTCCGAGGCGAGCTTCATCCCCAATAAGTACGTGTGACTACTCCGCCGGGTACAGGCGGTAGCGCGCGACGGAGCGCTCCCACTCGGCGTTCTCGCGCTCCCAGCGGGCGTAGATGGCGCGCGGGTCGTCGCCGCGGCGCACGGCGGCGGGGGCCCACTCGCTCCCCAGCATCTGCAGCATGGGTCCCATGCCCAGCTGGTTGGGATACATCTTCCGCAGCTCCACCAGGAACGCGAGCGCGGTGAGGACGGGGCGGTACGCGTCGCGGTCGGTCACGCGCAGGCGCACGCCGTGGCAGCGCCGCCCGGCGAACTGCATCCACCCCTCGCCGCGCGGCGTCCAGTCGGCCGGCTCGAAGCGCACGCCGGGAAGGTCGTACGCGCGCATCCGGCGCAGCAGCGCCTCGCCGTCCACGTAGGGTGCGCCCACGTAGCTGAACGGCGCGTCCGTCCCCCGGCCCACGTTGAGGTTGGTGGTCTCCAGCATCACCAGCCCGCTGAAGCTGAGCGCCGCGGTCAGGCTGCGGATGTTGGGCGACGGGTTGATCCAGGGCAGCCCCGTCTGGTCGAACCAGCGGTTGCCCCGCCACCCCGCCACCGGCACCACGCTCAGCCGGGCGCCCACGTGCCAGGTGGCGTTGACGTAGCGCGCCAGCTCGCCCGCGGTGAGCCCGTGGCGCAGCGGCACGGGGTAGGCGCCGGTGATCAGCGGCCCACGGCGGCGCATCTCCCAGTGCATCAGCGGCCCCTCGGCCTTCGCCGTCACCGGGTTGGGGCGGTCCAGGACGACGAAAGGGATGTTGCGGCGGGCCGCCTCCTCCATCGCGAACGTCATGGTCCACACGTAGGTGTAGGGCCGCGCGCCGATGTCCTGGATGTCGAAGACCAGCACGTCCACGCCGCGCAGCATCGCCTCCGTGGGCCGCTCGGTGGCGCCGTAGAGGGAGAAGACGGGCACGCCGGTGCGCCGGTCGCGCCGCGAGCTTATGTGCTCGCCGCCGTCCACGTTGCCGCGGATGCCGTGCTCAGGGCCGTACAGGGCGACCAGGCGCACGCCGGGCGTGGCGAACAGCACGTCCACGTCGCTGCGCCCGTCGCGGGTGACGGCGGTGTGGTTGGTGATCAGCCCCACGCGCTTGCCGCGCACCAGGTGCAGCGAGTCGCGCAGCAGCACGTCGATCCCCGGCAGCGGCGCCGCCGCGTCCGCATCCGACGCGGGCGATACGGCTACCCGGGGCCCCGGGTAGCCGGGTGCCGCGGACGGCGGATGGTCGGCCGGCGCGCGGGCGGGCTGCGTCGCCGGCATGCGCGACCAGGCCAGCACGGCGAGCAGCGCCGCCGGCACGACGGCGGCGCGGAGAACGGACGAGATCTGCATCGGGCCTGGGATCGGGCGGTGGTGCGGATGCCGGTCTGCCGGGGCCACTTCGAGCTCCCCGGACGACGGCGCGTTGGCGAGCTTCCTCCTACCCCATCCGCCCCGTGGTGCTCCGCCGGCGCCCGGTGCGCGACGACCCGGCGGTTCTTCCGCTGCTCGCGCCGGCTCCATCGACATCGACCGGGACCGAAACGATTGCCCCGGCCTGCCTCCGTTGCAGTTCGCACCCACGTGCACGTCTGCAACCCGTTGTCACTTCACACGATGCCTATTGCACACGGGGGATCGGACAATTAATGTTTATGCTTCGCGGCCCATCTCCGTCCGGCATTCCCCCCGCCGGCCCGCCGCGTTTCTCCGCATCATGATCCCCCAAAACAGCCCGCGCGCAGGAGCACGCCCATGTCCGCCCCCATCCGTACCGTTCGCGACCCCAAGCTCTCCGCATGGCAGAGCGCCGTACACGACACATTGCGCCGCGAGGTGGAAGACGCCCGCGACGCGCGCGCCACGCAGGCCGACCGCCCCGTGGAAACCGACGTGCTGGCCGGCGACCCGCGCGCGCTGGGCACCACCGCCTTCGCGCTGGCGAACGCGCCGGCGCCCAGCGTGGTGGTGGCGGTGGACAACCTGGCCGGCGCCGCCGACGCGCTGGGCCGAAAGCTGATGGGGATGAAGGCGGGCGCCGCAGCGCCGGCCGCGAAGCCCGCCGAGCCGGTGGCGCCGGGCGCCAACCAGCAGCCCGACCCCGAGGCGCTGGCCTCTGCCGCCACGCAGGTCACCGCCTCGGCCACCGACGCCAGCGAGGCCGAGGTGCAGAAGCAGGCCGTGCTCTCGGCCCACTTCTACGACATGGCCGAGTCGGCGCGCACGGGGCACCTGATCCACGCGCTGGTGCTGCTGTGGAAGACGGTGTTCTGGTGGGGGATCCGCAAGTACAGCACGGGCGACCTGCGCGGGTGGATCACCACCGTCACGCAGTACCTCAAGACCTACGCGTGGGGCACCCGCCAGCCCATGTACCGCGACTGGAAGGAAGAAGGCGGCGGCAGCCAGAGCTACGGCGTGGTGGACTGGCGCCTGCCGAAGAACGCGAAGATCGGCATCGTGGGCGACTGGGGCACCGGGATGCCCGACGCCATCGCGCTGCTGCACCGCGTGCTGCACGTGCACAAGGTGGACGCCGTGCTGCACCTGGGCGACGTGTACTACTCGGGGACGCGCGGCGAATTCCGCAACAACGTGATGAAGGTGTACAACCAGCTCTGCCCCGACCCGGCGCAGTGCCCGCCCTTCTACGCCATCCCCGGCAACCACTGCTACTACTCGCGCGGCCCCGGCTTCTACGAGACCATCGACCAGATGAACGGCACCCACGCGCGGCGCCAGCAGGCCAGCTTCTTCTGCCTGCGCAGCGAGGACGACGCGTGGCAGTTCCTGGGGATGGACACCGGCATCAACGACCGCAAGCCGCTGTCGGCCACTCCCGACCCCGGTGTGCGCGACAGCGAGGCCGACTGGCACCTGGACAAGATCGCCAACTTCAAGGGGAGCACGGTGCTCCTTTCGCACCACCAGCTCTTCTCGTCCAACGGCAAGGTGAACCTGGCGGCCAAGGAAGGCGCCCAGTCGCCGGCCAACATCAACCCCAACCTGCTCAGGCAGTTCGGCGGAGCGCTGGGCAAGGTGGTGGCGTGGCTGTGGGGCCACGAGCACAACATGGTGATCTACAACCCCATGTCGACCGACGACGGCCGCGCGCTGCCCCCGGGACGGCTGGTGGGCTCCAGCGCCTACGAAGAGACCCGGCTCGAGAACCCGTATGGGCAGAAGTACCCGTCGGTCACCTTCAACGACGTGCGGCTGAGCAACGAGAAGGGGTACTACTCGCACGGCTACGCCATCGCCACGCTGGGCGAGGCGATGGAGATCGACTACTACCAGTTCCCGTCGTCGGGCACCACCGAGTGGACGCGCTACTCGGCCACGCCCAACCCCGAGCTGAGCTACGGCTGGCTGTACAAGGACACCCTGCGCCCCGCCGGCCAGCAGCCGCTGGCGGTGGAGATCTCGTCGGTCACCCCCGCCGACGCGCAGGCGGCCGAGGCGCGGGCCGCCGGCGGCAACGTCGCGGAGCCGCTGGCCGCCGCCGGCCCGGGCGAGCCCGTCCCCGCCTGAGGCTTCGGCGTTCTCGACAATCACGAACGCGGCGGATACACTTGCAGGCGCGGCGGCCCCACACCGGGGCCGCCGCGCTTCGCGTCTGCCGCCCTCGCGATCTCTCCCGCCCCGACCATGGACCGGCCGCCCCCGCCCGAACCGCACCCGCAGCGTCGCTTCCGGTACTTCGACCTGATCATGGCGGGGTTCGTGACGGTGCTGCTGTGCTCCAACCTGATCGGGCCGGCCAAGCCGGCGCACCTGGGGCCGCTGACCTTCGGCGCGGGGATCCTGTTCTTCCCCATCAGCTACCTGTTCGGCGACGTGCTGACCGAGGTGTATGGCTACGCCCGTGCCCGGCGCGTGGTGTGGGCCGGGTTCGCGGCGCTGGGCTTCGCCGCGGTGATGAGCTGGGTGGTGCTGGCGCTTCCGCCGGCCCCGGGGTGGCACGGCCAGGCGGCGCTGCAGAGCGTGTTCGGCTCCACGCCGCGCATCATGGTGGCGTCGCTGGCGGCGTTCTGGGCGGGCGAGCTCGCCAACTCGTACACGCTGGCCAAGATGAAGGTGCGCACCGGCGGGCGCCTCCTCTGGCTGCGCACCATCGGCTCCACCGTGGTGGGCGAGCTGGTCGACTCGGCGATCTTCTACCCCGTGGCCTTCCTGGGCGCGTGGGAGACGAAGACGGTGGTCGCGGTGCTCTTCACCAACTACGTGCTGAAGGTGGCGTGGGAGGTGCTCGCCACGCCGCTCACCTACCGCATCGTGGCCTTCCTCAAGCGCGTGGAGCACGAGGACTACTTCGACCGCGACACCGACTTCACCCCGTTCACGCTCGCGGTCGACTGACCTCGGCCCAACTCGTCCGCGCACGCTCCGGCAGGGCCTGATCGGAGCTCGCGCCCAGGACCGGGGGCCGATGACGGTGCCTTCCGCGTCCATCCTTTCCTCCGCGAGAGCCCAGGCAAAAGCGCCCTTCGCGCGCGGGCGGCCGATGAGGTGAAGCCCCGGCTCGACGGCGGGTCGCCCGCACGGAGGGAAGTGAACGCTGCTACGTTCTCGTGAAGCACCTGCAAAGCCGCGCCGCGGCTTCATCTTCGCTTAATTCTCCAGGGTCCGGCGGGGGGCACAAGTGTGCGCGGGGTGTGTATGTCCCCTCATGAAAGCCGGCGCCGGGCCACTTCTGGAAATGAATGGGGGCGGATGGATCGACCGGGGAAGGGGTGAGCCCGGCGGGGTGGGGCGGCCGGGGCGAGAGGCGCTGGCCTGGAACGTGCGCGCGGCGCGGCATCCACAGTCCGGAGAGGGACGCCCGCCGCCGCCCGAGTGCGCGAGAAACACTGGCGCTGCCATATGTTTCTTCTTGCGTCGGGTTATACCGAGAGTTACGTTGGACCTGTCTCCAGCGAAACACGTCGTCTACTCGGCTCAGGGCGCAGCGCGCCTCCTCCCTGGCATCACTTCCCAGCTACATCGGAACCTACCAGCGGACGTGCGCACGGCCTTGCGTGGGCCGTGGGGCGTCCTAGCGATTATCGAGGCCAGTCGTGGACATCACTGACATAAAGTCGAAGAGCATCGCCGAGCTTCATGCCATGGCGGAAGGGCTCAACATCTCGAACTACTCGGGGCTCCGGAAGCAGGACCTGATCTACCGGATCGAGCAGAACCTGCTGGACAGCGAGGTGGTGCTGCGCGGCGAGGGTGTGCTCGAGGTCCTTCCCGAGGGCTACGGCTTCCTGCGCTCGCAGGACTGGAACTACCTGTACGGCCCCGACGACATCTACGTCTCCCCCAGCCAGATCAAGCGGTTCGACCTGCGCACGGGCGACACGGTGCTGGGGCAGGTGCGCCCGCCCAAGGAGGGCGAGCGCTACCTGGCGCTGCTGAAGGTGGAGCGGGTCAACGGCGACGAGCCCGAGAAGGCCAAGCACCGCATCGCCTTCGACAACCTGCGCCCGCGCTACCCCGACCAGCGCGTGCACCTGGAGAGCGGCTCGGGCGACATCTCCATGCGGGTGATGGACCTGGTGGCGCCGCTGGGCAAGGGGCAGCGCGGGCTGATCGTGGCGCCGCCCAAGGCCGGCAAGACGATCCTGATGCAGAAGATCGCCAACGCGATCA
>Ga0247773_1000408_pt1 | contig 18782 bp, 22 predicted proteins | sample UWRJL092311B6_FD_179934 | JGI IMG/M metagenome (GOLD analysis project Ga0247773, IMG submission 179934) | Plant litter microbial communities from Arlington Agricultural Research Station in Wisconsin, United States - UWRJ-L092-311B-6 | ecosystem: Environmental > Terrestrial > Plant litter >...
GGGCGCGTGGCGCGAGGGACGGTCGTTCACGCCCGTGGCCGACTGCGCGCCCGCGGCCGGCGGATGGCGCGGCTCGCGCTGCGCCGCGCTGGCCGCCCGCAGCACGCGCGCGCGGCTGCAGCGCGACCTGGAGATCGCCCTCGCGGACTTCGAGGCGCGGTACGCGGCGATGGGCACGCCCTGACCACATCCTGATCTCCGGCTCGGACCGCTTCGATCGATCGCCCGTCGCGCCGCACGCGACGGGCGATGTTCGTTCGTGGCCGTCCACCCCGGGAGCTGCCCGGCTCCGCCGCCGCGAGAGGGATCGCCACCCGCGCGCGTCCAGCGCGCGCCGGGGACGGTACGCGACGCTTCTGACCACCGGGTTGTATCACATTGCGGACTACAAATGAAAGTGTTGTACAACGTCCGTTTCCTCTCTAGATTGCGTTTCCCATCCCACTGACCGGCTCGGTCCCCACCCTCGCGGCACGGCTGCGCGCGGCTACCCCGGAGCCATCCATGGCCAAGACCGTCCTGATCGTAGACGACGATCCCGACCAGCACGTGCTGCTGGGGCTGTACCTGGAGCACGCCGGCTACACCGTTCAGCACGCATACGACGGTGCCGAGGGATACACGGCCGCGGCGTCGGCGCACCCGGCGCTGGTGCTGCTGGACATGCGCATGCCGCGCACCGACGGCGAGCATGCGTTCCAGCAGCTGCGCGCCGACCCGGAGACGCGGGAGATCCCCGTCGTCGCGGTGACGGCGGACGTGCTGACCTGGCCCGAGTCGCGCTCGCTGCGCGAGGGGTTCGCGGGGCACGTGACCAAGCCGTGCGACCTGTCGCGCATCCGCGACGTGGTGTGGCGCATCATCGGCGCGCCGGACGTGGCGGGAGTGCCGCGGCGCGCGCCGTTCGTGGCGGCGGCGATGCACTGACGGCTGGCCGCAAGCTCGGCATCTGGACGACATCCGCGCGCCGGGGCACCTTCCGCCCCGGCGCGTTTGCACCTCCAGAGGGCTTCATCTCCGGAGGGCGGATCCATCTCCCCCGAAGTCACACTACGTCGCGGGGTGACACAAAGCGGCGGCGAGGCCGGTAGAGCGGTATGGCACCGGCGCCTGCCGCGTCTGCATCATCATCCCCGTCCCGGAGATCTCCGCATGTTCAGAAAGATGATCGTCCCCGCCGCCCTGCTCGCCCTCGGCGCGTGCGCCAACACCCCCACCTCCGCGGATTCGGACGGCGGGTTGATGGGAAGTGGCGCGCGCACCGAGCCCGGTCAGCTCTCCGGCGGCGGGGCGCGCACGGATTCGGGCCCGATCTTCGGCAGTGGCGGGGTGGAGCCGGAGGACGGCGCGCTCGGCAGCGGCGGCGGCAAGACGGATCCCAGGCAGATCATCGGCAGCGGCGCCCTGGAGGCGGAGCCGGGGAACGGCATCCTGGGGAGCGGCGGCGGCCGCACGGAAACGACGTCGGGCGACCAGGGTGGTGGCGGCACCCTGGGGAGCGGCACTCGCACGGAATCGGCGGCGAGCAGCCAGATCTACGGAAGCGGCACCCGCGCCGAGGACGTGTCGGCCGGGCAGGTGGCGGGCAGCGGAAACTGAGCGCTGCCTCGCGAGCACGGGTGCGGCGCGCCGGGGCGGCTTCGCTCCGGCGCCTCGTTCATCTCCGGCGCCGCCGAAACGCGCGCCGGGCACGGCCGCATTTCGTCCAGCAGGGGCCGAACGCGGGTGGACCGGCCGCGCCATTCGTTCCCCGGAGATGCCGGATCGTGCCGCCGGAACGCGGTGCGCGCGACAGAGGTCACGACGCCGCAGCGGGTTGCGGATAGACTCCGGAGGGCGCCGAAGCGCGGCGCCCGAAGAATCCATCCCGCGGAGATACACCCATGTCGAAGAAGCTGATCATCCCGGCCGCGCTGCTCGTCCTGGCCGCGTGCGGAGCAAGCCCCACCGCCGTCACCCCGCGCGCCGCGCGGCTGGACGCGAACCCCGGCATCGGCAGCGGCGCCGGGCTCCTCCCCTCGCCCGACGAAACGGGTGGCCAGCTCGGGTCCGGAAACCGTCCCGAGACCTCCGGGAACATGGGGAGCGGGTACGACGTGGATGCGGCGCCCGGCATCGGCTCCGGCGTGGGCCTGCTCCCCTCCGGCGCCGGCCCGGACCTGTCGCTCGACGCGAGCCCCGCGCCAGGGAACGGCGCCGGCGAGGTGCCGCCGCCCCCGCCGGCCGACGCGCCACGGCTGGGCTCGGGCGCGGACCAGGGGGACAACGGGTACTACGGCAGCGGATACTGATCCAGGTCGTTCCCGCCCACGAGAAGAGCCCGCCCACGAGAAGAGCCCGCCCCGGTGCGCCGGGGCGGGCTCTCGTGCGTCAGACGCGACGCTCAGCGAGGCGCGGTGCCGCGGCGGACCGCGGCGGCCTCGGCCGTGTCCGTGTGGCGCGCGGGCGGCGGGCTCACCGGGCGCGTCACAGGCGCGCTCGTGGGACGCGTCACGGGCGGAGCCGCGGGACGCGCCGCGGGCGGGGTGGCGCGGCGCGTCACGGGCGCGCGGCGCACGGGGGCGGCGGGCACGTTCGCGCGCCGGGGCGCACTCTCGCGGGCGTCCGCTTCGCGCGCGATCCCGGCGTCGCGGCGGGCGGCGGCGGTGCCGCGGACGGGCGCCTCGATGGGGATCGAGTCATCCCGCGCGGGCGCGTTGTTGCCGCGGATGCTCGCCCCGCCCAGAACCAGCCCGCGCACCGGGAGGCCGTCGGGGAGCATCTGCTCGATCAGCGAGACGCGGATCGGGCGCGTGTCCACGTTCACGTCCACGAACTGCAGCGTATCGCCCAGGATGAAGCCGAAGTTGCCGTTCACCCGCGTCCCCGGCGCGTGCAGGCGCGCGTCGCGGACGTCGATCATCAGCCCCTCGGGGCGATTCTCGATCAGCATGTTCATCTTCCCGGCGAGGTTGCCGGGAAACTTCGGGTAGAGCCACTGGAAGTCGCGGAAGGTGACCGTGTCGCCGCGGAAGGCGATGTCGTACATCGGCCCCAGGCGCGCGTCGAACCAGCTGGGGTAGTGGTCGAAGCGGACCACGCCGGAGAGCGCCAGCCTGGACCCGTCCAGCCGCGCGTCGGGAACGTCGAACTCGGCGAAGCCGGTCTTCAGCCCGTTGTAGCGCGAATAGCCCACGCTCGACATCTCCGCCCCCGGGAGCGAGAACTTGCCGCTCAGGTGGCGGATGACGATCGGCTTGCGGTAGAAGACGACCTCGCCGCGCAGCGTGTCGATGCGCGCGGTGGTCCCCAGCTCGCTCCCGGGCCCGAAGCGCACCTGTGTGAGCACGCCGTACAGGCGGTTGAGATCGACCGTGCGAACGTAGCCCTTCGGCACCTGGCGGATGATGACGGTGCCGGTGTCGGAGAGGAAGGCGCGGATCTGCCGCTGCTGCGTGGCGCGCGGGAGGGTGCTGTCGGTGTGGAAGGGCGTCTCCACGCGCACCGTACCGTCGACCATGCGCACGAACCCAAGCGCGGTGGAGCGCTCCACGTGCGGGCGCGTGGTGTCGGTGGGCGTGGTGTCGGCGAAGATCGACTGGTAGTTCCAGAGCGAGTCGCCGGGCATCTTGAACACCCAGATGCGCGGCTTGTAGAGGGTGAGCGAATCGACCACGATGCGCGGCGCCAGCAGCGTCTTCACGTCGTACTTGGCGTACGCGCTGTCGGCCAGGATGAAGGCGCGACCCTGGCTGTCGCGGAGCGAGATGCCGTAGAGCTTGGCGCCCCCGAACAGGTTCCCGTCCACCCGGGCGACCACCAGCTTGCCGCCCTTGATGGCGCCGCCCAGCGCACGCAGCGTCTGCCCCAGCACCCACTCGTGCCCGGGGCGCGTGCGCGCCACGATGTTGGCGAAGAGGAACGCCAGCGCCGCGCCGATGGCCAGTCCGGCCCCGGCCCAGCTCGCCATCCGCATCCCGCGTCCGCGCGCCACGGCGGCCTAGCCCTCCCCCGCCCCGCCGCGGATCACACCCAGCGGCCGCCCCGCGCTGGGTCCGCGCCGCGGAGACCGCTCGCGTTCGCGCTCGGCCTGCCGATCGCGCAGGGTGCGAATCAGGTACACGCTCGCGGCGGCGCTCACGGCCAGCACGGCGCCGGTGGCGGCCACCCGCTTCCAGCGGCCTTCGTCGTACTTCATCCCCGGTTCTCCGCGCGGTCGTCGGTGAAGATGGCTTCCACGGCGGCGCGGCCCGCCTGGTCCAGCGGCGGCCGCCCACGGCGGAAGAAGAGGTGCCGGCTGGTGGGCACGAAGTCGCCCGCGTCTTCGAAGTACATGTAGTGCGTCACGCGGATGGCGGGCCCGCCCAGCCGCAGCACGTTGAGCGAGTTCTTCTCGCGCTCGCGGGCGCGCCCGCGGCGCGAGGTGCTGGTGCCGCTCTGCACCAGCGCAATCCCGTGCTCGCGGTCTTCGCCGGCGTACACGTCGAGCGAGTTGCCGATGTACGCGCGGTGCAGGTGCCCGCCCATCACCAGGTCCACCTTCATGGTGGTGAACGCATCGAGCGCGCGTTGCGCCTTCTGGATCACCTCGCCGCCCTCGAAGTCGGGCGCGGGGGCCAGGTTGTGGTGCGTCACCACGATGCGCAGCTCGTCGTCGGGCACGCCCTCGAACGCCTTCCGAGCGAACTCCAGCTGCCGCGAGCGGAGGCGGCCGTTGGTGATCTGCCGGTGCGGATCGGTGGAGTTGAGCGCCACGATGGTGGCGCCGGGGATCCGCGTGACGGTGTCGAGCTCTTCCTGGATGTGCTTCTTGTAGTGGCCGTACGGGTCCAGCATGCGCTCGGCCACGCGGTACAGCGGCACGTCGTGGTTGCCGGGCGTGACCACGGTGGGCACGCGCGGAAAGCGGTCCAGGAAGGCGCGCGCCTCGGCGAACTGCTCTTCCTTCGCGCGCTGCGTGAAATCGCCCGAGGCGATGATGGCGGTGGGCTGGAGCCCCGCCGCGAACTTCTGCAGCGCCTCGCCCACGTGCGGAACGAAGGGCGGGCCGAAGTGCAGGTCCGATACGTGGAGGAGCGTGATCAACCGGCGGCCGGGCTCTGGGTCAGTGTCTGGTTCAAGCGCGAACGACGGCAGAGGATGCGATGGGCGTGCCAACGCCAAGCGGCGCGCGGAAGGATCCCATCGAGCGATGCCGATCCGCGGCGATCAGAGAGCGGTCACGGGGCGATCGGACCACCGATCGACGCGTCCGCGTGTCCACGATTTTCCGATCTCCCCCGAACGGACCGGGGAGGTTGAACCGCATCTCATCTCCCGAGAAACCAGGCTGTCCTCCCATTCTCCGCATTCGGGAGATGCGGCTGCGTCACCCCCGCACGAGCCCGGGAAACGGCAAGTCGGCGCGGGCGTTGAGGTCCAGGCCGCTGGTTTCGCCGCGCTCCAGGCGGAAGACGGCGGCGCGGGCGATCATCGCGGCGTTGTCGGTGGAGAGGCGCGGGCTGGGCGCGTACAGCTCGCCTCGCGGACCCAGGCGGCGGGCGATCTCGTCGCGGAGCGCGCGGCTGTTGGCCACGCCACCGCCCAGGACAACGCGGCGGCATCCGGTCTCCTTCACGGCGCGCAGCGTCTTGCTGGCCAGCACGTCGACCGCGGCGGCCTGGAACGAGGCGGCCACGTGCGGCACCTCGTCCGCCAGGCGGCCCTGCGCCTCCAGGTCGCGGACCCGGAGGCGGAGCGCGTTCTTGAGGCCGCTGAACGACATGTCGTAGAAGGCGGGATCCCCCGGCTTCTGGCCGCGGTTCAGCAGCGGGCGCGGGAGCGGGTGCCGCCTGGGATCGCCGTCCACCGCGGCCTTCTGGATCGAGGGGCCGCCGGGGTACGGCAGGCCCAGGATCTTGGCGGCCTTGTCGAACGCCTCGCCGGCCGCGTCGTCGCGGGTGGCGCCCAGCAGGTGGTACTCGCCCCACGCGGGGACCCAGAGCAGCATGGTGTGGCCGCCGGAGACCAGGAGCGCCACGAAGGGCGGCTTCGCCCCCGGATGCTCCAGCTGCGTGGCGAAGAGGTGCGCCTCCATGTGGTGCACGCCGATCACCGGCTTCCCCTCGGCCCACGCCGCCGCCTTGGCCCACGCCACGCCGACCAGGAGCGCGCCGATCAGCCCCGGCCCCGCCGTCACCGCGAACGCGTCCACGTCGCCGAGCCCGATGCCGGCCTCGCGGAGCGCGCCCTCGATCACGTCGTCGAGCGTGCGCAGGTGCGCGCGGCTGGCGAGCTCGGGAACCACGCCGCCGTAGAGGGTGTGGATGTCCTGGGTGAAGATGACGTGGCCCAGGAGCTCGTCTTCTCCCCGCAGCACCGCGGCCGAGGTCTCGTCGCAGCTGGTCTCGATCGCGAGAACGAGCGGCGCGGTCATCGCGGCCTCGCGGGCCGCGCGGGAGCGGCGGGCGGAGGCGCGGGGAGGGCCGGGCTCGCGGCGGGCGCGCTGTCGCCCGCGGGCGCCGGCGGCCGCGCGCGGCTCACGCGGACGCGCCCCGGCACCGTGCGCGCCGCCGCGCCCCCGGGGATGCCGGTGACGGTCACGCGCACGATGGCGCCCGCCGGCGGCACGTCACGCGGGATGGAGTCGACCTCGACCACGGCCCGCACCTCGCGCGGGGTGAGGCGCGCCACGCGGGGCTCGGCGCCGGAGACGTGCACCTCCACCTGCGCCGGCGTGGCGGCGTACCCCGCCGGCACGGCCACGCCCATCACCGCGAAGGCGCGGTCCACCCGGCGGTCCACCCGGCCGGTGACACGCACCTCCTGCCGCGAGACGCGCAGGCCGCGCATCCCCGTGGTGTCCAGGTTCACGCGCTGCGAGAAGGTGCTGTCGTCGTCACGCACCACCTCGAAGGCGCGCGTGGGAATCTCGTCGAGGGTGCTGAGGGCGGCCTCGGGGCCGGTGACGTCCACCGTGGCCGGCGTCACGCGCACGTCGCCGTCCAGCACGAAGTGCTCGGCCGAGCGGGCGCCGATGCGGGCGCGGACGGGAATGCTGCGGGTGACCTGGCGCTGCAGGTCGAGCCGGACCACGCCGGGGCGCACGTCGGTGGCCTCCACGCCGCGCAGCCCCTCGGGGAGGCGCACCATCGCCGGGTCGAGCGCGAAGGTGCGCGCGTTCCCCACGTTGCGGATGGAGAGGACGAGCGTCGGCTGCTCGAGCGCCAGCTCCCACAGCTCGCGGCCGGAGCCGCGGAAGCGGACGCGCACGGTGGCCGGATCGGCGCCGCCGGCCATCACGTAGTCCGGGTCGCGCACCACGGCGTCCACGCGCACGGGGATCCACTGCGTGGTCACCTGCTCGGCCGTGACGATCACCCAGAGGAGGATGGCGAGCGCCAGCGAGGTCAGCTTGAGCCGCCACTGGTAGGTGAACGTGCGCAGCGTGAGCCGTCGCGGCACCATCACTCCTTCAGCATCCGGCGGATCAGCGCCACGGTGGCGGGATCGTCCCACTCGGTGGCCCCGATCACCTTCTTCACGATCTTCCCGTCCCGCCCCACCAGGAAGCTCTCGGGCACGCCGGTGGTGCGGTAGTCGCGGCCGATTGCGCCGCTGGCATCCTGCCAGACATCGAAGGTGAGCCCGAATTCGCGGGTGAAGCCGGCCACGTCGCCGCCGGGGCGGCCGCCCTCGTCGGGCTGGCCGGGCTTCGCGTCGATGCTGACGGCCACGATCTTCAGCCCCTCGCCCTTGAGCGAGTCGTACAGCCGCTGCATCGAGGGCATCTCCTGCTGGCAGGGAGCGCACCAGGTCGCCCAGATGTTGAGCAGCACCACCTGCCCGCGCAGCTCGGACAGCTTCACGGGCTTGCCGCGCAGGTCGCTGGCGGCCACCTCGGGCGCCGCGCTGCCCACCTCCACGGGAAGGAACTGGTCGCGCATGGTCCAGCCGACGCCGACCAGCACGGCCAGCAGCGCCACCACGGCTCCCACGATGATCCACTGCCGCCGGTTGCTCTCGCTCGTCATCGGCTCGCGATCGGGTATTCGTTCGTCGTCATCTGGATTCGCATCACACGAGGGAGATCGGCATCGAGATCGCCCGGGTGAACACCATGGGTCAAATCCGCCTCGCCCCGGATACCCGGCTGAACCCACGGCGACAACCACGGGAAGCCTCGCAAACCGCGCGAGGCTAAGACCGCGCTCACGGAGACATCGGTGCGCTTCGGCCGGGTGCCCCCACCGCATCGACCGCATCCGGGGGATGATGCGGCGCGCACGGGTGAGGCCGTGCGCGCCGCGAAAGATCATCTACCCCGATCGCCCCGTTCGGTCCCCGCGCCGGGGGGGGCGGGGGGCGCGGGCGGCGGCGCCGGCTCGGGGGCGGGCTCGGCGGGCGGCGCCTCGGCGGGGGCGGCGCTGTCCACCGGCGCGGCGGCGGCGCTGTCGACCGGGGCGGGCGGGTTGGGGTCGCTGCCGCTCACGGTGATGCGCACCGCGCCGCCCATGCGGATGCTGTCACCCGGCTCAGGGCTCTGCGCCACCACGTTGCCGAGCGGCGCCGTGGAGGCGGGATCGTAGCTCACGCGGCCCAGGCGCAGGCCGGCGGCCTCGAGCCGCGTGGCGGCCTCGTCACGGGTGACGGCGAGCACGCTGGGCGCCTGCACCTTCGGCGGGCCGGCGCTGACGTTGAGGATCACCACGCCCGGCATCGGCACCCGCGTGCCGGCGCGCGGCTCCATCCCGACCAGCGTTCCCTCATCCTCCATGTTCCGCACGGTGCGCAGCCGCACCTGGAAGCCCATCCGCTGCAGCAGCGAGATCGCCTCGTCCTTGTCCAGTCCCTCGATCCCCGGCACCGGCCGCCGGTCGGGGCCCGCGCTCAGGATGATGCGCACGCCGCTGCCGCGCGCGGCCTCCTGCCCCGGGAGCGGCACCTGGCTCAGCACCTGGCCCAGGCGGACGCGCGGGTTGTTGAGCGTGGTGCCCTTGGAAACCTCGAGCCCCGCCTTCTCCAGCGCCCGCGTGGCGGCGGACATCGACAGCCCGCGCACGTCCGGCACGGTGACGATCGCCGAGCGCCCGAAGCCGGGGAAGAAGAGGAGCGTGATGCAAAGGTAGCCCAGGAAGAAGCCGCCCAGCCCGCAGTAGATGATGTACCTGAGCAGGCGCCGCTCGTCGAAGTACGCCTTCACGCGCTGGCGCACGCCGGGGCCGCGCGGACGCTGGCGGCGGTCGGCGGCGGGCTTCGCCGCCTTCACGCGCGCCTCCGCAGCCGCGCGGCGAACGCGCCGTCCACGCCCTGCCGTTGCGGCAGCACGCACAGGCGCCCCGCCGCGTCCAGCACCTCGGCGGGGACGGCGTTCTCGGCGGGGTGCGGCTCGAACTCGGGATGACGGGCCAGGAATTCCTCCACGCGGTCTTCGTTCTCCTCGCGCTCCAGCGAGCAGGTGCTGTACACCAGCACCCCGCCGGGGCGCACCAGCGGCGCGGCCGCATCCAGCAGCTCGGCCTGCAGCGCCGCGAGCGCGGCCAGGTCCTCGGGCGTCACGCGCCAGCGGCCGTCGGGGTGGCGGCGGAAGGTGCCGGTGCCGGTGCACGGCGCATCGAGCAGCACCACCTCCGCCGGGCGGAACGGGGGATTGCGCCCGTCGGCCACCACCGCGCCCACGCGCCCCGCCCACCCCACGCGCGCCGCGTTCTCCACCACGCGGCGGATGCGGCGGAACGAGAGGTCGGCCGCGGCGACGTGGCCCGCGCGCTCGGCCATCGCCAGCGCCTTCCCCCCCGGCGCGGCGGCCAGGTCCAGCACCGTGGCGCCCTCGGGGACGGCGGCGTAGCGCACCACCAGCGTGGCGGCCGGGTCCTGCACCACCGCGGAGACGGCGGCGAGCGCGTCCGCCGCCGAGGCGGGCGGGAGGACGCGGAGCGAGTCGGGCGAGAAGGCGACCGGCTCGCTGGCGATCTCCGCCTCGCCCAGCCGCGTCCGCGCCTCGCCGGCGGTGATGCCGAGCGGGCGGATGTACAGGTCGGGGCGCAGGTTGTCGGCCTCGGCGAGCGCGCGCGCGTCGTCGGCGCCCCACCGCTCGATCCACCGCTCCACCAGCCACCGCGGGTGCGACGACCAGGCGGCGAGGTGCCCCGCCGGATCGGGGCGGAAGTCGGGGAAGCGGATCGCCTCGCCGCGGCGCTGCAGGTTCTGCAGCACGCCGTTCACCAGCCCGGCCACGCGCGGGAACCCCGCCATCCGGGCCAGTTCCACCGACTGCGAGACGGCGGCGTACGGCGGCACGCTCCCCATCTCCATCAGCTGGTACGCGCCCAGGCGCAGCACGTCGAGCACGTCGGGATCGACGGAGCCGGTGCCGTCGCGCAGGAGCGCGCCCAGGAGGTGGTCGATGCGGCCGCGCAGGCGGAAGGTGCCGTACACCAGCTCCTGCAGCCAGGCGCGGTCGCGCGGCTCCAGCCGCCCGAACACCGCCTCGAGCGCGCGGTCGGCCAGGTCACCGGCGCGCACGCGCCGCATCACCTCCAGCGCCGCGCGGCGCGGCTCGGTCACGCGGTCGGCCATGGGGTCGCGCCTCAGCCCAGCATCCCGCCGAGCGGCGACGACGGCACCGCGCGCTCGCGGCGCGGCATGCGCCCGGCAAGGTACGCCAGCCGCCCCGCCTCGGTCGCCAGCGCCATCGCGCGCGACATGCGGACCGGGTCCCGGGCCTCGGCGAGCGCGGTGTTCATCAGGATCCCGTCCACGCCCTGCTCCATGGTCACCGCCGCGTCGCTGGCGGTGCCCACGCCGGCGTCCACGATCACGGGAACGGAGAGGCGCGCCTTGATCGTGCGGATGTTGTACGGGTTCACCAGCCCCAGCCCGCTCCCGATCGGCGAGGCGAGCGGCATCACCGCCGCGCACCCGGCATCTTCCAGCCGCAGCGCGGTGATCAGGTCGTCGTTGGTGTAGGCGAGGACGTGGAAGCCATCGGCGACCAGCTCCCTGGCGGCGCGCAGGGTGGCGTCCGCGTCGGGGAGGAGCGTCTCCTGGTCGCCGATCACCTCCAGCTTCACCCAGTCGGTGAAGCCGGCGGCGCGGGCCAGGCGCGCATAGCGGATCGCCTCGTCCGCGGTGTAGCACCCGGCGGTGTTGGGGAGGAGGAGGTAGTGCTCCGGATCGAGGTGGAAGAGGACACCCTCTTCCTTGTCGCGGTCCAGGTCCACGCGGCGCACGGCCACGGTGACGACCTCCGCGCCCGACGCCTCGATGGCGGCCACCATCTGCTCGTTGGAGCGGTACTTCCCGGTCCCCACCATCAGGCGCGAACGCAGCGTGCGGCCGGCGATCGCCAGCGGCTCGTCCATCACCTGCGGCTCGGCGATCACCGTGGCCATGTAGATCCCTCCAACTGCGGGTTCATCAGATTCGTGTACGACGGCATCCGGTCGATCATGCCGACGCGGATGGCCGATATCTTCGCGGCGTCGGGTGCGGCCCCACTCGCGGATGCTTGCGTGCACTCCGCGAAGGCGGAGTTCGTGCCGTTGTAGCGGCGAGTTCACTCGCAAACTCGCACGATGACAACCGCGCTCTGCTCCTCAGCCGCCGCCGACGAAGTGCACCAGCTCGTACGCGTCGCCGGGCTGCACGGAGACGCCGTCGTAGGCGTCGCGGCGGAGGATGTCGCCGTTGCGCTCCACCACGATCATCCGCGGATGGAGGCCCAGGTGCTCCAGCAGCCCGGCCACGGTCAGCCCCGCCGGCACCGTGCGCTCGTCGCCGTTCACGCGGATGCCGGTCTCCGCGGCGATGCTCAGCTCTGCCATGCCTCGATGTATGCTCGCGCCGCCCGCGCGGGCGACGGCTGCTCCCAGATTCCGCGGATCGCCGCGACGCCGGCGGCGCCCGCGCCGCGCACCTCGCGCGCCCGCTCCGGCGTGATCCCGCCGATGCCGATCACCGGCCGTCCCAGCGCCACCATCCGCCCGATCAGCCCAGGCCCCGCGCCCGGCTGGCCGGGGTGCGATCCGGTCGGGTAGATGCTTCCCGCGAGCAGCCACTCCGCCCCCGCATCCACCGCCTCGCGCCCCTCCTCCACCCCGTGCACCGACGCGCCGATCCGCGTCCCTCCGCCGGCCACCGCGCGTGCGTCGGCGATCGCGATGCCGCGCCGGCCCAGCTGCACGCCATCCGCCCCCGCCGCGAGGGCCAGGTCCACGCGATCGTTGACGATCACGAGCGCCCCCGTGGTCCGCGCGATCTCGGCGAGCCGCGCCGCCACCTCGTACACGCGGCGCCCGGAGACGCGCGGCCCGCGCACGTGCACCGCCACGCGCGCGCCGCAGACCGCCATCACCTCCCCGGCCACGCGCTCGAAATCCGCCCGCGCGAGCACCGCGCCGTCCGTCACCGCGTGCAGCGGCGGGAGCGGGCGACGATCGGCGCCCATCCCGCGCCCCATCATCGCGGCCACGCCGGATCCGGTAGTCCCCGCAGGGGGGCTTCGCGTGGTCGTTGCCGCGAATTCATTCGCCCGGCGCGGGGCTGAGCCGACGTTCCGGCTTCAGCCGCCGAAGCGGTCGCCCACGGCCACGCCGCGGCCGCGCACCCACTCGCCGGCGGCCATGCGGCGCTTCCCGGTCGGCTGCACCTCGGCGATGCGGAGCGCGCCGCTGCCGCAGGCGATCACCACGCCGCCGTCGCCCGCGTCCAGCACGGTGCCGGGCTCGCCGCTGCGCGCATCCTCCACGCGCGGGCGGAAGAGCTTCACCGGCCCGCGCTCGTCGAGCGGGCTCCACGCGCCGGGCACGTCGTCCAACCCGCGGATCCAGCGCGACACCTCTTCGGCGGGGAGCGACCAGTTCAGTTTGGCCGTCTCGCGGTCGAGCTTGGGCGCGTAGGTCGCCAGGGCGTGGTCCTGCGGCTCGGGAACCAGGCCGTTCGCCTCGATCAGCATCAGCGCCTCCACCAGCGCCTCGGCGCCGATCTCGGCCAGGCGGTCGGCCAGCTCGCAGGCGCTCTCGTCGGCCTCGATCGGCTCTTCCACCCGCAGCAGCATGGGGCCGGAGTCCAGCCCCGCGTCCATCTGCATGATGGTGACGCCGGTGGTCTCCAGCCCGTTGATGATGGCCCACTGCACCGGCGCCGCGCCGCGCAGCGCCGGGAGGAGCGATCCGTGGATGTTCACCGAGCCCAGCCGGGGCACCGCCAGCACCTCGGGCTTCAGGATCTGCCCGTAGGCGACCACGACGCTGATGTCGGCGTCGAAGGCGCGCAGCTGCGCGATGAACTCGTCGCCGCGCGCCTTCTCGGGCTGCAGCACGGGGATCATCTCGGCCTGCGCCTCCACCTTCACGGGGGATGGCGTCACCGCGCGGCCGCGGCCGGCGGGGCGGTCGGGCTGCGTGACCACGGCCACCACGTCGTGCCCCTCGGCGCCCAGCGCGCGCAGCGCGGGGAGCGAGAACTCCGGGGTCCCCCAGAAGATCACCTTCACGTGGCCTGCTTCCGGTATTTGCGCAGCACCATGTTGCGCTTGAGCGGCGACATGCGGTCGATGAACAGCACCCCGTCCAGGTGGTCGATCTCGTGCTGCAGGCAGCGCGCGAGCATGTCGTCGGCCTCGATGCGCACCGGGTTTCCCTCGCGGTCCTGCGCCTCGACCACCACGTGCCAGGGCCGCTCCACCACGCCGGCCACGCCGGGGATGCTGAGGCAGCCCTCCTCGCCCTTGTCGGTTTCGGCGCCGCTCTCCACCACGCGCGGGTTGAAGAGCGCGGTGGGGCCCAGCGCCTTGCCACCCTCGTCGTTCACGTCGATCACGATCAGCCGTTGCGAGATGCCGATCTGCGGCGCGGCCAGGCCGATGCCCTTGGCGTCGTACATCGTCTCGAACATGTCGGCGATCAGCGGGTCGAACTCGGCGCCGGGCTTCTCCACCGGGTCGGCGTGGCGCCGCAGCACGTCCGAGCCCAGGAGCTCGATCTTCAGCAGCGGCATACGCTTACTTCTTCTCGCTGACGGTCACCTCGCCACCCGGCGTGGTGCGCTTCACGATGCGGCCGCGGTCCACCACCACGGTGGCCGTGCCGGTCTTGATCTGCACCGAATCCTCCTTGAGCGCGGTGATCTCGCCGATCAGCCCGCCGGCGGTCACCACCTGGTCGCCCTTCTGCAGCGCGCTCACCAGGTTCTGGTGCTCCTTCAGCTGGCGGCGCTGCGGCACCACCAGGATGAAGTAGAAGACGGCCAGGATCGCCAGCGGCATGATCAGCGTGGCGAGCGAGCTGGATCCACCCGCCTGTGCCAGCATCAGCAGCGCGGTATTCATCTATGTCCCTGTCCCGTAAACGGTTGATCGGTTGATACGTCGCGGCCGACTGGATCGGCCGAGACGGGGTCGAGCAGGTGCGCTTCGTCGAGGCCGCGGGGGCCTCTCCCTGGCTCGTTCCTCGCCCGTCCCTCCCCAACACAGCCTGGGGGAGGGACGGAGTTCCACGCGGCCAGCGGACTGGTGCGCGCTGCCGCGCCCTTGGCGTCGCAGGGGTGCGGGCCTCGGCCACTCGTGGCGGCGTGCAGTCCGCGAAGGCGGAGTTCGTGCCGTCGTAGCGGCGGGTTCACTCGCATATTCGCGCGCCGAACGTCGCGCTCGCTCGCATCTTTCCACACCGACGCCTCCCGCGGCCCTGCTCCACCGCGATGCCGGCCATCCGCTGATACCCCGCAGGGGGCGAGGCGGGGCTCGCCCACGATCCTACCCCTTCGCGGCGGCGGCCTTGCCGGCGGCGAAGCGGTCGAGCCAGGCGCGGCTCCAGCCGGCATAGTCGCCGGCGATGATGTGCTCGCGCGCCTGGTTGGCCAGGTTCACCAGGAAGTGCAGGTTGTGGATCGACAGCAGCCGCATGCTCAGCCCCTCGCCGGCCACGAACAGGTGCCGCAGGTACGCCCGGGTGTAGGTGCGGCAGGTGTAGCAGCCGCACTCGGGGTCCAGCGGCCCCGCGTCGGTCAGGAAGCGGCGCTGCTTGATGTTGATCTGCCCCTCGGCGGTGATCCACACCGCGCCGTTGCGCCCGTTCCGCGTCGGCGCCACGCAGTCGAACATGTCGATGCCGCGGCCGATCGCCTCCAGCAGATCGTCCGGATAGCCCACGCCCATCAGGTAGCGCGGGAGGCGGTCCGGCAGCTCGGGGCGCACGGCGTCGAGCATGTCGTGCATCCGCGGCTTGGGCTCGCCCACGCTGAGCCCGCCGATCGCCACGCCGTGCCAGTCGCCCGCCGCGAGCGTGGCCCGGGCCGAGGCGACGCGCAGGTCGGCGTGGATGCCGCCCTGCACGATCGGGAAGAGCGTCTGCGTCGGCGCGTCGCCATCCGCGGCGATGATGCGGTCGAACGCGGTGCGGCAGCGCGCCAGCCAGCGCAGCGTGCGCTCGTACGCCTCGGTCGCCTTCTCGCGGCTGCTCTGCCCCGGCGGGCACTGGTCGAAGGCCATGATGATGTCGGCCCCCAGCGCCCGCTCGATCTCCATCACCCGCTCGGGGGTGAAGAGGTGGCGCGAGCCGTCGATGTGGCTCTGGAACTCCACCCCGTCTTCGGTGATCGTGCTGATGTCGCTCAGCGAGAACACCTGGAAGCCGCCCGAGTCGGTCAGGATCGGCTTCTTCCACCCCTGGAAGCCGTGCAGCCCGCCCATCGTCCGCACCACGTCGTGGCCGGGGCGAAGGTAGAGGTGATAGGTGTTGCCCAGGATGATCTGGGCACCCAGCCCCTCCACCTCTTCGGGGGTGAGCGTCTTGACCGTGGCCTGCGTGCCCACGGGCATGAACACCGGCGTGCGCACCTGCCCATGCGGCAGGCTGAGCACGCCGGCGCGCGCGGGGCCGTCGGTGGCCTGGACCTGGAACTCGAACAGCGGTCGGCTTCCGGCTCGGTTTCTTCGTGTGCCCGCGCGCGAACAGCCGCGCGCGGGAAAGCATCCGTGTAAGCCGGTAGTTTGGCGGAAGATGGAGCCGAATGCAAGGCGCCGGGCGGCGGACCGGGGTCGCGTCCGCGGAGAATCGAGGCTCGATGCGGACCGGGAACCGCGAATGGAGATGCTGCCCGACAGGCGGCGCTTGCGCACGCGGAGGAATGATTTTAATGTCCGGAAACACCCGGATCCCCACCTCCCGCATGGACGTGCCCCATGAAGAAGCTGAAGCTCGACGCCGACCATCTCACCGTCGAATCGTTCGCCACCGCGGAAGTGGCCGCCGCGATCGGCACCGTGCACGGCCATGGGACGGCCGGCGGGAACACCTGCGACGCGGTGAACACCTGTGGCCCGCAGACGTGTAGGGATCTGTATTGCGTGATCGAGACGGAGTTCCCCTGCGGCGGCGCTTCCGCCCAGTGCGGCACGGGCACGGGGTGCAACCCCAGCGGCGTGATGAGCTGCGTGGGGTGCACGACGTACGATTACACCAATCGCGGCGGTGATTCGTGCGACTTGTGCGCGAGCTTCTACACCGATTCGCCGCAGCGCTGCCCCTGCATCTGAGCTGGCCGTAAGCAGGCACATGGCACCACGCGTGAAAGCCCGCCCCCGGCCGATCGGGGGCGGGCTTTCACGTCCGCGGCAGCCACGCCCGCCGTCAGCCGATCGGGGGCGGGCAGGTGCAGAGCGTGTCGGGACAGTAGCTCTTGTAGGTGTTGGCCGCGCACCAGGGGTTCGTCGGAACGAAGTGCCCCTGCACGGTGCCGTCGCCCTTCACCGTCTCGGTGTCGAACGACGACAGCGCCAGCTCCTCGACGTCGAGCTTGAGCTTCTTCATCGGCTGCTCCTTTCGTGTGGACGATTACGGGTGAGCAGCGATTCTAAATCAGACGCCATTTGCTTGCAACCTCTGGAATCGCCGTTCACCGCGAGCAGGACGCGCCGCGGCGTGGGTGAAGCGCACGGCACCCCGGAAGGTAGAAGCGGGCTCGGAATCCGAGACTCCGGTCAGATCACCGTGCGAAGACGAGCCGTGCGTCCGCGGCCTGCTTCGGCCGGACGCGCATCTCCACGTCCTGGTCCAGCGCGTTGAGGAAGCGCACCAGCCGGTCGAGCGTGAACCCTTCCAACCGCCCGCGACGCAGGTCCGAGATCCGCGGCTGCGACGTGCCCAGCAGCTTCGCCGCCTCGGCCTGCGAGAGCCCGCGCTCGTCCAGCACACGCCCGATCTCGATCGCGAGATCCGCTCGGGCGAGGAGAAAGCCGGCGTCCGGCAGCTGCAGGTCGGCGAACACGTTGCCGCTCCCCATGATCACGTCCATCGGCGGATTCCTCCCGGGTCAGAGTTCGATCGCGTCCACCATCGGCAGCTCCATCCCGAAGCCCAGCTTGGCGGAGCGCCGCATGGCGTCCGGATCGCCGGTGGTGAAGAAGCACGCCGGCTCTCCGTGCGCCGAATCGCCGCCGATGGCCCACGCGCGCTGGACGTGGGCGACGGTCGCGTCGGCGGGATCGAACAGCTCCGCGCCAGGGCAGCGCTCGGCCAGGAGCGGGGTGAGCGCGACGTAGTGCGTGCACGCCAGCACCAGGATCTCCACGTCGCCGAGCGGCGCGGTGATACGCGCCACGTCGCGGCGCACGTCGGCGGTGGCGAGGCGGCCGGCTTCCACGTGGGCGGAGAGCGGCTGGGCGACGCGCTGGCGAACTTCGTGGCCGGCGGCGCGCAGGCCGCGCCCGTACAGGCCGCTGCGCACCGTGCGCACGCCGCCGATCACGCCCACGCGCGCGGGCGGCCGCGTCGCCAGCGCCGCGAGCGCGGGTGCGATCACGCCGGCCACGGGGATCCCGCGGCGTGGCGCGGCGAGATCGTCCACCACCGTGCTGGCGGCGTTGCAGGCGAGCACGGCGTGCGTGGCGCCGTGCGCATCCGCCAGGTGGGCCAGGAGGTGGTCGATGCGCCCGGCCAGGGCGTGGCGCGGAACCTTGCCGTACGGGGTGAAGCCGGTGTCGGAGCAGTAGACCACCGGGATTCCCGGATGCGCATCCGCGAAGCGGCGATGGAAGCCGAGCCCGCCGATCCCCCAGTCCAGGACCGCGAGCTTCACGGGTAGCTCTGCGGCGCCACGGTCCCCGGCTGCAGCGGGCCGCTGTCGAAGGCGAGCACCCGCGCGTTCATCCCCACGTTGATGGTCTCCACCGCGCGGCCGGGGAAGCGGCTCTCCAGGTACCACTTCATCTCGTGCTCGGCGCGGATCGGGTTGTAGCGCAGCATGGTCTGCCAGCGCGGATCGGTCACCATCGTGCGCAGGCGCTGGCCGTACGCGCGGCGGCGGCGCTGGCCCACGCGGGCGCGGGCGGCGTCCAGCAGCACGCGCGGCATCTCGCGCCAGCGCACGGGCACCGTCACCATGTCCACGATCAGGAGCTGGCCGCCGGGCTTCAGCACGCGGCGGATCTCCATCATCACCGGGTCCCAGTCCAGGTAGCGGAAGGAGAGGAGCGAGGTCACCACGTCGAACGAGGCATCCGGAAAGGGGAGCTCGGGCCCGGTGATGTGCACGAACTCCAGGTTCCCCCGCCCCGCCGCCCGCCGCCGCGCCCGCTCGATCATCCCGGCGGATGCGTCCACGCCCACGCCGCGCGCCACGCGGTCGCCCAGCTGCATCAGCAGCGCGCCGTTGCCGCAGCCGATGTCGAGCAGGTTCAGCGGCCGGCGCGGGAGGGCGCGGTCCAGCCAGCGCCACTCGTCCTCGCGCACGGTGATGTCCTCGAACACCTGGTCGTACAGGTCGGCCACCGAGTCGTAGGTGGGGTCGCCCTCGGGGGGATGCGGGTCGAAGCGCTTCATCGTCTC
>Ga0247773_1000409_pt1 | contig 18752 bp, 14 predicted proteins | sample UWRJL092311B6_FD_179934 | JGI IMG/M metagenome (GOLD analysis project Ga0247773, IMG submission 179934) | Plant litter microbial communities from Arlington Agricultural Research Station in Wisconsin, United States - UWRJ-L092-311B-6 | ecosystem: Environmental > Terrestrial > Plant litter >...
AGCCGGTGCCGGGCGACAAGGTGATCGGCTACATCACCCGCGGCCGTGGCGTGAGCATCCACCGCATCGACTGCCCCAACATCCTGCAGCTGCGCGACCACCCCGAGCGGAGGGTGGACATCCAGTGGGACGGCGACGGCAGCGACCGCTTCTTCGTGCGGCTCGTGATGGAGGGCACCGACCGGCGCGGGCTGATGGCCGAGGTGGCCAGCGCCATCTCGGGCACCAACACCAACATCAAGAGCGCCGAGATGAAGTCGGACGACCGGGGGATGCTGGGCGAGTTCGTGGTGGAGGTGGAGAACCTCACGCACCTGAACCGCGTGATCGGCGCGGTGAAGAAGATCAAGGGCGTGGTGAAGGTGGAGCGCCGCGAGCAGGTGGATCCCGACGACGTGGTGGAGAGCTGAGCCTTCCCCGCGTCGCCGCCCACGCCTCTCTTCGACGAAGGAGCCTCCGCCGCGCGGGGGCTTTTTTGTTGCCGTGGAATTCTCGATGTCTGATCGATGCCAAGGGGGCGACCAGGGTGATGAAGACGACGAGTCGCAGTGCTGACGCCGTGACCATCCGCCGCGCGTCTCCCCGTGACGCGGGGGCGCTGGCGCGGCTGCGGTGGGAGTTTCGCGCGGCGATCGGCGTGGTGGACGAGGCGGAGGACGCGTTCTTGGCGCGCTGCGAGGCGTGGATGCGGGCACGGCTCGCGGAGGGTGCGGCGTGGCGGGCGTGGGTGGCCGAGGCGGACGGCGCGGTCGCCGGCACCGTCTGGCTGCAGATGGTCGAGAAGATGCCGAACCCGGTGAGCGAGCCCGAGGTGCATGGCTACGTCACCAACCTGTACGTCCGCGAATCCGCACGCGGCGGGGTGGGCAGCCGGCTGCTGGCGGCGGCGCTGGACGACTGCGCCGCCGCCGGCGTGCACCAGGCGTTCCTCTGGCCCACGCCGCCCAGCCGCCCGCTCTACCGCCGCTTCGGCTTCACCGGTGACGGCGAGGCGATGGTCTGGGTCAACCCGGCGGGTGCGGGCGCGAGGTGAAAAAGCCGGCTTTCGTGTCCGTCCAACAGGAGCTACGAGGCTCGCGCGACCGGGCCCGAGACCAGCGCCTTCGCCCCGGGAGGACACGATGGCCGACGTACAGGTCACCTGCATCCGCAAGCCGAACCCGCAGAGCCCCCACGAGCACATCACACACGTGGGTGCCGATGGACGGATCTGGAGCCGGGAGCAGGTAATCCGGTGGATCAACATCCAGCAGCACTCGTTCCATACGCTCGATTCCCGCGGCCGGCGGGCGGAGATCGGGGTGGTGTACGAGGCCGGGAAGGCCCCGTACCTGCGCACCCACGCCGATGGGGAATGGAACGACAACCTCCTCTCGCTCCCGCAGTGCTCCGTGAGGCCGGCGTGAGATGAACCGAGGCCGGGTCTCCGCGACCGGCCGATTGCGCCAGCTCGGCCGGCTTCGCCCTCGGATGTGTCGGGGGCGGGGCTTGACCGATCATCCGTTTCTTCGATCTTTCGTCCTCCTCTTCGCGGCAGTGCGAGCCGCCGACTTTCCGCCCGAACGCAGGCACACGCTCGATGATCCAGACCCTGAACGGTGTCCACCCCATGACAACCTTCAGGGCCGGAGTGTGCCTGTATGTCTACTGTTCTCCACGACTTTCGGATCGCCGCCGACCGGCTGGGCTACGCGCTCGCTGACGGCCGCACCCTTTTCACCGACGTCACCCTCGGCTTCGGCCGCGAGCGCACGGGGCTGGTAGGGCCCAACGGTGCGGGGAAGACCACGCTCGTCCGCCTGCTGGCGGGCGAGCTGAAGGCGCTGCACGGCGCGGTGCAGCGCCGCGGCACCGTCGCGTACCTGCCGCAGGATTTCGAGGTGGGCGGCGAGCGCACGCTGGCCGCGGTGCTGGGGATCGACGCGCGATTGGCGGCGCTCGAGCGCGTGTACGCCGGCACGCCGGGGCCGGGCGACCTCGACGCCGTGGGCGACGACTGGGACCTGCACGAGCGGGCGGAGGCGGCGCTGGCGCGCTTCGGCGTGGGGCAACTGCCGCTGGCGCGCCCCGCGGCCGGCGTGAGCGGCGGCGAGGGAACGCGCGTGGCGCTGGCAGGGCTCACGCTGCGCCGGCCCGACTTCCTGCTGCTGGACGAGCCCACCAACAACCTGGACGCCGCCGGCCGCGAGGCGCTGTACGACCTCGTGCGCGGGTGGACGGGCGGGCTGCTGGTGGTGAGCCACGACCGCACGCTGCTGCGCCTGCTCGACCGCATCGTGGAGCTGACGCCGGCCGGCGTGCGCGTGTACGGCGGCAGCTACGACGCCTACCATGCGCAGAAGACCGCCGAGGAGGACGCCGCCGCCCGCGAGCTCGCCAGTGCCGAGGCGGGGCTGCGCACCGCCCGCCGCGAGGCGCAGCGGATGCGCGAGCGCCAGGAACGGCGCGAGAGCCGCGGCAAGGCAGACGCCGCGAAAGGCGGCATGCCCAGGATCCTGCTGGGGATGCAGCGCGAGCGGAGCGAAGGCACCACCGGCCGCCTGCGCGAAACCGGCGAGCGCCTGGTGGCCGACGGCCGCGCCCGCTTCGACGCCGCGCGCGCGCGGGTGGAGGAGCGCGGCCGCATGGCGCTCGACCTGCCCTCCACCGAGCTCGCGGCGGGGAAGACCGTGGTGGAGCTGGAGGGTGTGTCCGTGCTTCGCCCCGGCGCGGCGCGCGCGGCGCCGGATGGCGTGAGCCTGCGCGTGACCGGCCCCGAGCGCGTGGCCCTCGCGGGGGCGAACGGGAGCGGCAAGACCACGCTGCTGCACGTGATCGAGGGCACGCTGGCGCCCACCTCCGGCAGCGTGCGGCTGGGGCTGGGCGCGGGCGACGTGGCGTTCTTCGACCAGCACGCGCGGCGGCTGCGGCCCGGCGCGAGCGTGCTGGAGTGCTACCGCGAGCACAATCCCGACATCGGCGAGACGCAGGCGCGGCATGCGCTCGCCCGCTTCCTGTTCGAGGGCGACGCGGTGCACCAGCCCACCGACACCCTGAGCGGCGGGCAGCGGCTGCGTGCGGCGCTGGCGTGCACGCTGAACGGCTGGCGCCCGCCCCGGCTGCTGCTGCTGGACGAGCCCACCAACCACCTGGACCTGGACGGCCTCGCCGCGTTGGAGGACGTGCTGAACGGCTACGACGGCGCGCTGGTGGTGGTGTCGCACGACCGCGCGTTCCTGGAGGCCGTCGGGGTGGAGCGGGTGGTGGAGTTGGGGTGAGCCGGGGCGCCGCCGCGACCTCGCCCGATACTGCATGGGAGGGACGGGGGCACTTCACGCGGCGTGGATGGACGTGCGTGTAGATGGGCGGCGGGAGCGGTCGGTTGCGTGACGCGGGGATGCTCGCGTGGGAGTCCGCGAAGCGGACTTTTGGGCCGTCGTTGCTGCGGATTCATCCGCCCTTCGACTGCCGTTAGCCAGAAAAGCAGAGCGCGCGGACCGATGCCGGCCCGCGCGCTCTTTTGCTGTCTGCTGCCCAACCTCGGCGAGGGCTACACCTCTTCCTCGTCGTCCACCACGGGGAGCCCCTCGGGCCAGCCGCGGCCGCTGGGGTAGGTCTCGCGCGCGTAGCTGCTGGGGCTGGTGTAGGTAGCCCGCGGCGTGCGCGTGGGCGCCGACCGCTCGGGGTAGGTGCGCGGCTCCCGCTCGGCGGCGCCTTCCACGTGGCGAGGCTCGCGGTCCTGCTGCGGGCGCTCGGCAAGCAGGAAGGTGTTGAGCAGGTCGGGGGTGATCACCGTGCGGTCGTCCACCTCTTCCCACAGGTCGCGGTGCGGCTGCTGCGGCCCGGTGCCGTGGAACAGGTGCACCACCACGCCCTCGTTCTTGGCGGCGCGGATGGCCGGCAGGAAGTCGCTGTCGCCGGTGATCAGGATCGCCCGGTGGATGCGCTGCTTGACCGCCAGCAGCACCAGGTCGACCCCCAGGAAGATGTCCACCCGCTTCTGCTCGAAGATCGGGCGGCTGCTCTCACGGTCGGTGCCCCGGTACTCCAGCTTGCCCTCGCGCACCTCGAAGCGGTTGAGCCGGTTGAGCGCGCTGAAGAACCGCTGCTTCCCCGCGAACCGCTCCTCCTCTTCCGGTGTGGGCACCGGGCTCATGTAGGGGAGGCAGTGGTAGTAGTAGGTGCGGAGAAGATCGTCGGGCTTGGCCAGCTCGGTGGCCAGCTTGCCGAAGTCGATGCGCGGTGACCCGCAGTCGCGCGATACCCGGTCGAAGTACCCGCCGTCCACGAAGATCGCGGTCTGACCCATTGCTATAAATCCTTCTGTTGGAAAGAGAAAACCCACCCTGACCGAGCGGCGGGGAAGATTGTCCGGCGTGGCGCGGCGCCTCACTCGGCCAGCCCTGCCCGCCGTTGCCCGTAGCAGATGAATTACCGCCTTGCCACCTGCATTGTCAAGCGACGGAACCCGATTCGCGGGATACGCGCCAATCCCGAAGGGCTTGTGTCCATACGCTTTCCGCCAGCGCCACACCCATACGCCACCGGTTGCACAAAGGTGACGCACGGCGGCGCCCCGGGTCTCTTCCGGAGCGCCGCCGTGTGTCCACGTTGACTGCTACGGCTGGCGTGGCAGTGGGTGCCCGCTGGTCGTCAGTGGGCGCCGTGAACGTCCAGCAGCTCCACGTCGAACACCAGGGTGGAGTTGGCGGGGATGGGTCCCACGCCGCGCGACCCGTAGCCCAGCTCGGCGGGGATCACCAGCGTGCGCCGGCCGCCCACCTTCATCCCCGCCACGCCTTCGTCCCACCCGCGGATGACGCTGCCGGCGCCCAGCGCGAAGTGGAAGGGTTGGTCGCGGTCGCGGCTGCTGTCGAACTTCTTTCCATCGGTCAGCGTGCCGGTGTAGTGCACCCGCACGTGGTGACCGGCCTTCGCCTCGGCGCCGGTGCCCACCACGTCGTCGCGGTACTGCAGCCCCGAGGGGGTCGTCGTCATTCCTTCTTCGGCCACGGTCGGCTCTCCGTCTTCGGTTGTTGGCGTGGGTGTCGCTGCGTGCCGGGGATACGCGGCAAGGCGCGTTCCGCTCCACGGCCGCGGCGGACGACAAGCTCGCGGGAGCCGGCGCGCGGCACAACCGGCGGCGGGGGTGAGCGCCGTCGGAAGATGTCGGATAGGCCTCGATTACGCCCCGGCATCGTCAGGGTGCAGGAGTTCGACGGATGACGTACGCCCCCAGGTTTGCGACTGAAGTCGCGGCTACAAGGGCACGCAGTCCGCCTGAGCGGACTTCAAGGGCGGGTTCGTTGCCGTGCGGGGGGTTGCGGCGTAGTGTATGGGCATCGATCCCAGCCCGCTCTCCTCCCTTCAGCCGACCCATCCGGCCATGAAGCGCACTCCCTCCCTGGCGCTCACGCTCGCCGTGCTCCTCGTGGGCGCCGCCGCGGCGCACGCGCAGACGCGCGCCTACACGCCCGCCCAGCGCGCGGCCGACAGCACACAGGCGCTGGCGTTCTTCCGCGGCAACGTCGCGGCGATCCACCACCGCGACCGGCCGGCGTACCTGCGCCACTACCTGCAGAGCCCGCGGCTGGCGCGGGTGGGCCCCGGCGGCGCGCAATACGGCTACCAGGGGCTTGCCACCGGGCCCAACAGCTGGCCCGACACGCTGGTGTCCACGCATTTCGAGGTGGTGCCGCTGTCGCCCGGCGTGGTGTACGGCGCGTACCGCTACCGCGTGGCGCAGGGCGGCAGCAGCTCGCGCGGGGTGTCGGAGCGGGTGATGGTGCGGCAGCCCGGCGGGAGCTGGAAGGTGGGGGTGAGCACCGCGTTCGGCTCGCCGGGCGACGCGCCGGTGCCGGCGTTCGCGTTGACCCACGCCACGGTGGTCGATGGCACCGGGCGCCCGCCGCTGCGCGACGCCACGGTGGTGATGCGCGACGGCAAGGTGGCGTGCGTGGGCACCTGCACCGTGGCGGCCGACGTGGAGGTGGTGGACGCGCGGGGGCGGTGGATCGTGCCCGGGCTGGTGGACGCGCACGTGCACTACTCGCAGACCGGGTGGGCGGACGGCCGCCCCGACGCGCTGGACCTGCGCGAGCGCTTTCCCTACGACAGCACCGTGGCCGTGCTGGAGGCCCACCCCGAGCGCTTCTTCCGCAGCTACCTGTGCGCGGGGGTGACGGCCACCTTCGACGTGGGCGGCTATCCGTGGACCTGGGCGCTGCGCGCGCGCGCCGAGGCCAGCAACGCGGCGCCCCACGTGGCCGCCGCCGGGCCGCTGCTCTCCACCCTCGACCACTGGCTGAACGTGCCGGCCGCGCGCCAGTTCGTGTTCATGAGCAGCGACTCGGCCACGCTGGCCGGCGCGCGGATGATGGTGCACAACGGCAGCGACGCCATCAAAGTCTGGTACCTGGTCGAATCCACGTCGCCCGACACGGCGCAGTTCAAGGCGCGGCTGCGCGTGGCGGCGGCCGAGGCGCGCCGGGGCGGGATCCCGCTGATCGTGCACGCCACCGACCTGTGGCAGGCCAAGGACGCCCTGCGCGCCGGCGCCCGCCTGCTGGTGCACTCGGTGGACGACCGGCCGGTGGACGACGAGTTCATCGCGCTGGCGAAGCAGGCAGGCGCCACCTACACGCCCACGCTCACGGTGACCGACGGCTACGGGATGCTGCTGGGCCGCCGCTTCGACCGCACCGGCGTGCCCATGGAGTGTGTGGACCCCGACACGCGCCACCGCGCCGCGCTCACCGACTCGCTCCCGGCCGACCCGCGCTTCACGCCCGAGGTCATGGCCCGGTACCGCCAGCGCGAGGCCACGCTGCGCCAGACGATGTACGCCAACCTGCGGCGGGTGAGGGATGCCGGGATCCCCATCGCCATGGGCACCGACGCCGGCAACCCGCTCACGCTGCACGGCGCCTCGGTCTACCGCGAGATGGAGGCGATGGCCGAGGCCGGGATGACGCCGATGGAGGTCCTGGTCGCGTCCACCCGGACCGCCGCCCGCGCGATGGGCCGGGCCGACATCGGCACGCTGGAGCCGGGGAAGCTCGCCGACCTGGTGGTGCTGGACGGCGACCCGCTGGCGTCGGTCACCAACCTGCGGCGCGTGCGGCTGGTGGCGCGCGGCGGCGAGATATGGACGCGCGAGGAACTGGAGTATCCGGCGGAGCGGTAGGAGGGTGGGACGGGGGATCGGGGATTCGGGAGATTCGGAAGATTCGGGAGATTCGGTGGATTCGGTGCATTCGGTGGATTCGGTGGATTCGGTGGATTCGGTGGATTCGGTGGATTCGGTGGATTCGGTGGATTCGGTGGATTCAGTGGATTCAGTGGATTCAGTGGATTCGGTGGAGTCGTTGGATCGCCCAGCATCGGACGAGGCGCGAATCGAAGGCGGTGGTGTGGGGATTTGCGACTGAAGTCGCGGCAACGAGGGCACGCAGCCCGCCTTCGCGGACTTCAAGAGCAACGGATGAGGACGCGCCGGGGGATTGGATCTCCCGGCGCGTTTCGTCTTGCGTGGACGTGGAGCTACCGCATGTGGACGATCATCCAGCGCACGCCGCTCACGGTGGAGCCGAGGGCGTAGGTGCCGCCGCCGGCCAGCTCGAAGAAGCCGGTGGATTCGCGGTCCTGCGCCACGGTGGTGGGGGGGGAGCCGGGGCCGAGCGTGATGGCCGCGTGCCAGGCGCCGGGGTCGGTGCTGTCCCACGCCCGCAGGAAGCCCGGGTCCTGGAAGGTGGGGCTCTGGGTGCGGTCGTCGGCGGCGTGGCTCAGCGTCCAGGTGAGCAGGGCGTCCTCGGGCTCCCAGTCGCCGCCCAGCGAGGAGCGCATCCGCGCGGCCAGCCCGGCGCGGTCGGTGGCCGCGGGGCCGTGGCCGAACCAGCCCTCGATCGCGCCGCGCATCACCGCCGCCAGCGCATCGTCCACCGCCTCGCCGCGGCGCACGCGGCGCTCGGCGAGGTCGCGCAGGAACCCCGCGGGCTTGGCGTAGCCGCGCACGAACGGGCCCGGACCGGTGAGGGCGAAGCGCGTGTAGAACCCCTGGAACCCGTTCTGGGCCGAGCGAAAGTCCCAGTTCGACGCCCACGGCACCCCGGCGAGGCGCCGCGCGAGCTCGGCCTGCATCAGCGTGGCGCCGCCCTCCACCGCCCAGGTGGCGGCGCCGGCGTGCTCGGTGGGCGGCGTGCCTGCCGGGCGCGTGGCGCTGATGTACTGCCGCTGGAACGCGTGCGTGACCTCGTGGAAGAGGAGGTTGCCCACGAACTCGGTGTTCGCCGCGCCTTCGTACGGCATCAGCGCGAGCTGCGAGTAGGTGTGGGCCCCGTCCACGCCGCTGATGGCCACCCCCGCGGCGTTGAAGAGCGTCCCCAGGTCGCCGCGGATCATCACCAGCATCTGCCGCGAGCCGCCGCTGGTGGTGGGGAGCGAGTCGCCCAGCAGCTTCCGCAGCAGCGGCAGGCCGGTGCCGCGCACGGCGGGCCACGACGCATCGAGGTTCTGCAGCATCCCCGCCAGCTTCGGCTCGGGCTGGTCGGTGAAGGCCGCGACCACCAGCCACCCGTCGTACACGCGCTGCACGGCCGCCGGGCGCACCTCGTCCTGGAGCGCGTCCACCAGCTCGAACGTTTCGCCCTGCGCCCACGGCGTGCCGCGGTTGGCGGCGTCGGCAGCCTCGTTCGCCGCGATGTGCCACGCACGCACGTCGGACGGCTGCGTGGGCGCACGCGCGGCGGCGGCGAGGCGGGTGGCGAGCGTGCTCCCCGCCACGCCCACGGTGATGCGGAAGCTGTCGCCGGTGGCCGGCTCCTGCGCGGCGCGCGCGGCCTCGATCGGGCGCGTGTCCACGTAGGCCAGCGCGTAGGCGTCGCTCGCCGAGCCGGGGAGCGTCAGGCACAGCGTCTTGCCGGCGGCCAGCTTCAGCGCCTCGCCGCGCCCCAGCGACACGTCGCCCGCGTAGGTGCCCTCCACGCCCAGCCGTGCGCACTCGCCGCCTCCGTCCGCGGCGGGGGATGAGGGCGAGTCGGCGCACGCCGCGACGAGCACGAGGGCGGCGAGCGTGGCGGCGGATGGGGTACGCGGAGAGATGGGCATGGTATGATCGCGCGGGGGTGATGTGCGACGGTTCCACTAACCAATGCGCATCCCCCCGCCGATCTGACACCCGCCGTCCCAATCCCGAGCCGTGTATCTTCCCGAAAACCGAAGAGACACGGCGAATCGCGAGGATTCACCGTGTCTCCGTCTGCCTGATTTCCTCCGTTTTCGCGCGGTCTACGCGGGCGCGCCCGCCGCGTCGGACGCGGAGCGGCGGCGCCAGAGCAGGTAAGCCGGGAGACCGGTGAGCACCAGCAGGTAGCCGGGGATCGACGTCTGCGGGGCAAGGACCGCCAGGTCGACGACCAGGACGGTGGCGAGGGCGATGTACACCAGCGGCGTGAGCGGATAGCCGAAGGTGCGATACGGCCGCGGCAGCTCGGGCCGGCGGCGGCGCATGATGATCACCGCGCCCACCATCAGCGCGTAGAACACCAGGTCCACCGACACGATGTACTCCAGCAGCTGCGTGTAGACGTTGCCGAACTGCACGGCGCCCGCCGCGTCGCGCGTGACCGTGCGGGGCAGGGTGAGCAGCGCCGCCCACACGCCCTGCGCCACGAGCGCCGCCGCGGGCACCCGCCGCGCGTTGAGCGTGCCCACGCGCCCGAAGAACAGCCCGTCGCGGGCCATGGCGTAGTAGACGCGCGCCCCGGCCAGGATCAGCCCGTTGTTGCAGCCGAAGGTGGACACCAGGATCGCCACCGCCATCGCCGCCGCGCCCGTGGTGCCGAACAGCGTCTGCATCATCGCGGTGGCCACGCGTTTCCCCGGCGCGTCGCGGATGCCCTCCAGCGGCAGCACGGCCACGTAGGCCAGGTTGGCCAGGAGGTAGAGGCCGACCACCACCGCGCAGCCAATCAGCAGCGCGCGCGGGAGGTTGCGGCCGGGGTCGCGCACCTCGCCGCCGGCGAAGGTCACGTTGTTCCACGCGCTCTGCGCGAAGAGCGGCCCCACCATCGCCCGCCCCAGCAGCATCGCCAGCGCCAGGCCTCCGACGATGCCGATGTTCTCCTGCGCGCCGCGCGGCGTCCATCCGTTTGCCCAAGGGTTCCACCAGTGCGACGAGAGCGCCGCGCTCCCCGTCCTCCATCCCAGCACCAGGCCGAGGACGATCAGCGCCGCCAGCGCCGCCGTCTTCGCCACGGTGAAGCTGTTCTGGATCAGCTTCCCTTCGCGCAGGCCTCGCGTGTTGGTGAAGGTGAGCAGCAGGATCACGGCGATGGCCACCAGCTGCTGCGTGGACAGGCTCACGGCGTAGCGGCCGAACACTACCGGCTCCACCAGGTAGTTGGTCCCCGACACGGACGGCGCCAGCACGCCCAGGAAGTTGGCGAACGCCACCGCCACCGCGGCGATGGTGCCGGTCTGGATGACCAGGAAGAGGCCCCACCCGAACAGGAACGCCACCGCGGGCCCGTAGGCCTCGCGCAGGAACACGTACTGCCCGCCGGCGCGCGGCCACAGCGCCGCCAGCTCGGCGCAGCTCAGGGCGCCGGTGATGGTCATCACCCCCGCCAGGAACCATGCCATCATCAGCCACCCCGGCGACCCGACCAGCCGCGTCGACTCGGCGGAGACCAGGAAGATCCCCGACCCGATCATCGACCCGATCACCAGCATCGACGCGTCGCCGAGCCCCAGCCCGCGCTCGAGGTGGCGCATGTCGGGCGCGGTGGATCCGGCGGATGCGGGTGACGAGGAGGTGGGGGTGCTCAAGGTGATCGCGGAGGTGGGGGAAGAGCGGGAGAGCTACTCCCAGAGTCTCACGATCCCGTAAAGGTCGAAGACTTCCTCGTTGGAGATGAGCACGAGATGGTCGATCTGTGCCTGGGCCACCAGCATCCGGTCGAAAGGATCCTTGTGAGGCCCGGGAAGGAGACCGCCGAGCTGCGCGTGCTCGATGGTGATGGGAAGCCCCTGGAAACCCTGCGAGCGGAGCACCGCATCGAAGTCGCTCGCCAGACGTGTCGCCGTGGGAAGCTTTCCGATGCGGTACTTGGTGGTGATCTCCCACGCCGAAGCCGCGCTGACGAGGACCTCGTTGGTCGGATCCCCGATTGCGTCGGCGGCCACGGGTGACAGGCGCTCGTCGCCCGCGAGCCACCACAGGAGCGCGTGGGTGTCGAGCAGCAGCCGCACGCTACTGCTCCCAAGCGGCCAGCTCGTCCGCTGGCAGCGGGTCGAAGAACTCGTCCGGGACGATCAGCTCACCTTTCAGTGCGCCGAAGCGGCGCCGGGGCTCCACCTTGTCGACCGCGACCAGCTTCACCGCCGGCTCCGAGTCACGCGCGATCACGATCTCCTCGCCGGCGATGGCCCGTTCGATCAGCTTCGAGAGCTGCGTCTTGGCCGCATGCACGTTTACGATCATCAGCACCCTCCTGGAGGTTAGCTAACCAGTCTAGCTAATCTTCCGTAGAGAGGGAAGGGGCTAGTCGGCGCCCCCTTTACGAGGGCGCTCCCCAGCCGCCACCGCCCGGCGTTTCCAGCACCAGGGTGTCGCCCGCGGCCAGCTCGCAGGCATCGCTAGGGGCGAGCTCCACGACGGTGCCGTCGGCGCGGATCACGCGCTGGGCGCCGGGGGCGCCGGGGTGGCCGCCGTCCCCGCCGTAGGGGCCCTCGGTGCGGTGCTGGGCGAGGACGCTGAGCGACACCGGCTCCAGGAACACCGTCTCGCGCACGGCGCCGTCGCCGCCGCGCCAGCGCCCGGCGCCGCCCGAGCCCGCGCGCACGCCGAAGCGCTCGATGCGCACGGGGTAGCGGTGCTCCACCACCTCGGGGTCGGTGATGCGGGTGTTGGTCATGTGCGTGTGCACCGCGCTGGCGCCGTGCCACCCCGGCCCCGCGCCCGCGCCGCCGCACACCGTCTCATAGTAGCCGAAGCGGTCGGTGCCCCACAGGGTGTTGTTCATCGTCCCCTGGCTGCAGGCGGCCAGCCCCAGCGCCTTGAGCAGCGTGTCGGCCAGGCGCTGGCTCACCTCGGTGTTGCCGCCGACCACCGCCGGCGCGCGCGACGGGTCGTCCGGCCACTCGGGGTTCAGCATCCCCGGCGGCACGCGCACGTCCACGGCGCGCAGCAGCCCCTCGTTCAGCGGCAGCGGCTCGCGCACCATCAGCCGCAGCACGTAGAGCACCACGCTGCGCACGATGGCCGGCGTGGCGTTCAGGTTCCCCGGGTGGACGGGCGAGGTCCCCGCGAAGTCGATCACGGCGCGGCCGTCCTCCACCGCCACGCGGGCGTGCAGCACGGAGCCGTCGTCCAGCCGCTCCTCGGCCTCGAACACGCCGTCGCCCAGGCGGCGCAGGGCCTCGCGCACGCCGTCCTCGGCGCGGCGCTTGAGCGCGTCCATGTAGCCGGCCACGACGGCGGCGCCGTGCTCGCGCGCCAGCTCCACCAGCAGCCGCGCGCCGCGGTGGTTGGCGGCCACGGCGGCGGCCAGGTCGGCCAGGTTCTCGTCCACCGCCCGGGTCGGATGGGGGCCGCCGGTGAGCAGCGCCCGCATCTCGCCCCAGCGCGCCTCGCCGCCGCGCACCAGCCAGGTGGGGGCGATCACCACGCCCTCCTCGGCCAGCGTGCGCGCGTCGGGCGGCATGGAGCCCGGGCGGGTGCCGCCGATCTCGGCGTGGTGCGCGCGGCTGGCCACGTAGCCCAGCAGAAGGCCGGCCGCGTCGTGCACCGGGGTGATGACGGTCACGTCGGGAAGGTGGCTGCCGCCGTACGCGGGGTGGTTGGTCACCACCACGTCGCCGGGCTGCATGGGGAGCGCGGCGGCCACCGAGCGCACGCACAGCCCCAGCGCGCCCAGGTGCACGGGGATGTGTGGCGCGTTCACCACCAGCTCGCCGCCCGCGTCCAGCAGCGCGCACGAGAAGTCGAGCCGCTCCTTGACGTTGGTGGAGAGCGCGGTGCGGCGCAGCATCTCGCCCATCTCGCCCACCAGCGCGCGGAAGCGGTTGACGAACAGCTCCAGCCGCACCGCCTCGGGCGCCTGGGCGGGCTCCTCGCCGTCAGGCGGGCGGGTGTTGCGGTCGCGCTCCAGCAGCAGCGCGCCGGCGCCGTCCAGCTCCGCGCTCCACCCTTCGCCCACGTAGGTGGCGGCGTGCGCCTCGGTCACCACGGCGGGCCCGGCGAAGGCGGCGCCGGGGTGCAGCCCTTCGCGCGCGTAGCAGGGCACCTTGCGCCACCCGCCGCGCATCCACAGCCGGCGCGTGCCGCTGGTGGGCGCCGGGAAGCGCTCGGGCGTGGCATCGGCAGACGCGTCGGCGGCGGGGGTGGAGGCCACGGCGCGCATCGACTCCAGCTCGATGGGGCGCTCGGCCGGATGATGGCCGTAGACGGCGGCGTAGCGCGCCTCGAACGCCTCGCGCAGGTCGCCGCCGGGCGCCCACTCCACCTCCAGCGACGACTCCTGCCCCGCGTAGCGCAGGCTGGCGATGCGCCGGCGCACGGCGATGGTGGCGCGCTCCACCCCCTCGCGCGCCACTGCCCCCAGCGCCTGGTTGCCCAGCTCGGTGAACCACGCCCCCACGTCTGCCTCCACGTCGACCAGCGGGCGCAGCACCTGGCGCTCGGCGAAGCGCTCCAGCGGCGCATGGCCGATCCCCAGCGCGCTCAGCAGCCCGGCGTCGGCGGGCACGACCACCGTCTCGATCCCCAATCGCTCGGCCACGCCGCACGCGTGCTGGCCGCCCGCGCCGCCGAACGCCACCAGCGCGTAGCCGGCGGGGTCGTAGCCGCGGCGCAGCGAGATGGTGCGGATGGCGTCGGCCATGCGCTCGTCGGCGATGTCGAGGAGGCCGGCCAGCAGCGCCTCGCGCGTGGTCTCCTCGCCCGTGCGCGCCTGAACCTCGCGCAGCAGCGCGTCGGCCGCGTCGGCGGCGGGGGCGGTGTCCACGGGGATCGCGAAGTGGTGGGGCGAGATGCGGCCCAGCAGCAGGTTGCAGTCGGTGAGCGTGAGCGGCCCGCCGGCACCGTAGCAGGCCGGCCCCGGCGCGGCGCCGGCGCTCCCCGGCCCCACGCGCAGCCCCTCGGCGTCGAAGGCGCACACCGAGCCGCCGCCCGCCGCCACCGACTCGATGGCCAGCGCGGGCGAGAAGATGCGGCCGCCGCCCACCTCGTGCTCCCACACGTACTCGAAGTCGCCGTCCCAGCGCGCCACGTCGGTGCTGGTGCCGCCCATGTCGAAGGCGATCACCCGCCGGCACCCCGAGCGCTGCCCGGCGTGCGCCGCGCCCGCCACGCCGCCGGCGGGCCCCGAGAGCAGCGAGTCCTTGGCGCGGAACTCCTCGGGCCGCACCAGCCCGCCGGCGCTGGTGGTCACGTGCAGCAGCCCGCCGTGCAGCGCGGCGCCCACGGCCTGCAGGTAGTCGCGGATCACCGGCGCCAGCGTGGCGTCCACCACCGCCGTCTCGGCGCGCGGCAGCAGCTTGATCAGCGGCGCCAGCTCGGACGAGAGGGAGACGTGGCGGAAGCCGGCGGCGCGCAGCGCTTCGCCCACCGCCCGCTCGTGGGCGGGGTTGCGGTATGCGTGCATCAGCGCCACCGCGGCCGCGTCGATTCCCTCCGCAGCGCAGTGCGCCGCGGCGTCGGCCAGGGTGGCCGGGTCCAGCGCGCGCAGCACCGAGCCGTCGGCCGAGAGGCGCTCGCTCACCTCCACCACGCACTCGTACAGCGGCTCGCGCGTGGCTACCCGCAGCGCGAACAGGTCGGGCCGCTGCTGCGTGCCGATCCGGAGCAGGTCGCCGAAGCCGCGGGTGATGAACAGCGCTACCCGGCCGCCGCGGCGCTCCAGCAGCGCGTTGGTGCCGCGGGTGGTGGCCAGGCGCATGGCCAGCGGCGGCAGGCGCCCGCCGAACGGCGTGCGGGTCACCAGCTTGGCCGCCAGGATCGGCGCCTCGTCGGGCGAGGCCAGCTCCATCGTGGTTCCCGCGGCGGGAAGGTCGGGGAGCGGGCGGTCGAGGTAGACGGTGTGGGTCTTGAGGTCGTAGGTGGTGACGTGGGCGAGCGGGTGCCTGAGCCCCAGCAGCCGCACCTCGAACCCGTCCACCAGCCCCTGCGGCGCGTTCCACTCCTCGCGGATGCGCAGCGCGTCGGGCGCCAGCGCCCGCTCCACGGTGGCGCGAAGGGCGCTGCTGCTGAGCACCTTCGCCCGGTGCAGCCGTCCGCGCGGGTCGCGCGCCAGGCAGTCGGTGAAGGTGCCGCCGGTGTCGATCCAGATCTGCCAGGGAGCCGCCGTGGCCATGGATTCCACGCGTCGCGCCTTTGCGGGTGAGAGCGAGCCGGGTGACACGGATGCCCGACGGACACCGTGGTGCAGCTTCGTGCGACTACCGGCGGGCGTGCGCCACCGTCAGGCAACCGGGTGAACGGCCCAACCTCCGGTTCATCGCGTTTTCAGGGGGTCGATGGATATGGTAACGCCCCGACGCTCCGCTCCGCCAGCATCGGGTTGCACAAATATGCAGCATGCGCGCGAACGCCCCGGCACGCATGCGCGAGCCGGGGCGGGAAATGGTCGTGTGGCGCGGTCAGTTGTCTACGGCCGGCGTCGCTGGGGCGGCGTTGCCGGTGTCGATGGTCTGCGTGTCCACCGACACACCCGAGTCACGCAGCGCCTTCTGCTCGTCCTGCACCGAATCGGCGCGGGCCTGGGCCGGGTTCTTCGCCGCCGCCCCGGCTCCACCAGCGCCGCCGGCGCCTCGGTCGCACGCAGCCAGCACGATGGCGGCGACGGCCGCCCACTTCATCATCCGCATGTTCTTCCTGACTCGGTTCGATCGGGAGGTGCTCACCCGCGCCGGGCGGTGTCGCGGCGCGCGGTGTCGCGGCCGTTCACCGACGGGAGGTGCACGTCGGGTGCCCGGATGTCGGGTGCCTTCACCTCGGGCAGGTCCACGTCGGGCAACTCGACCTTCGGCAGCTTCACGCTGGAGTCGGCGCTCACGTCCACGTCGGGGAAGGTGCCGGGCTTCACGTTGACCTGCGTGCCGGCGTCGCCCCGGTCGCGCACGTCCACCTCGGGGAGCTTTCCTCCGTCGTTCACCTTCACCTTGCATCCGCCCAGCGCCAGCGCCGCCAGCAGCGCCGCGATCCCCTTCGTGCGCATCGTCGCCCCTCCGTGGCCGTGTCGGCCTCGCGCCGAACGCAACGGCCATGCCGGGGGGTGGGTCGCTCGTACGACGGAGGGTGCTGGGTGAGCCGGGGCCGATCGTCCCGCACCGGAGAGGGCGAATGAACCGGGGCTGGGCATGAATCGTTTTTGGCGCCAATGCCGGGTTTCTGCTGTCGTACCGGCAGATACATCTGCATCGGGAATCCGGGTCGCCGGCTCCGGCCATGCCGATCCCCGGGGCTACTCGACGGCTCGACGGTAGACCGGTCCAATCGGCCAGGCCCACCAGCCGTCGCGCCCGCTTTCCGCCAGGACGATGAGCCTGAGCAATTTGCGATGCATCACCACTCCTTGGTGAGCTCGCTGCAACGACGGCCCAAGGGTCCGCTTTAGACCGGTCCAATCGGCTAGACCCACCAGCCGTCGGGCCTGCCTTCCGCCAGAACGATACGGCTGAACAATTTGCGATTCATCACCAGTCCTCGGTGAGCTCGCTGCAACGACGGCCCACGGGTCCGCTTTGCCGACTGCCGCGTCGGCATCCGCGTTCCATGCACGGGTACGCGCGACGGGAAGTCCGCGACGCGCGGGGGCAGGTCACGCGCGCCCGGACCCGGACCCCCGTCACTTGCGGCAAGGCGGTGCCGTGTAGAGATTTCGCCGCACCCCACCGATTCTCCCCTCCGCAGTTCCCTCCCCATGCCGCAATCAGCCGAGGCGAAGATCGCCATCGACCAACTGCACCTGACCGGTGCCGAACCGCCGCACGCGTCCGACGTCCCGAACGCCGAGCCGCCGCCGCCCGCGCCCAGCACGCTGGGGCAGACGCCGCACGAGCCCACGGTGCGTCCGTGGGAGCTGGAGCTGCTGATCTCGGGTGCGCTGGTGTTCAGCATGATGCAGCTGCCCGCGCAGGTGGACGGGTGGTTCCAGTCGCTCACCCCGCGGCTGGACGCCGGGTGGTACACGGCCGCCTTCATGGGCTGGTTCTACGTGAAGCTGGCCCTGTACGCGCTGGTGGGCGGCTTCGTGCTGCACCTGGCGGTGCGCGGCTACTGGGTGGGGGTCATCGGGCTCGAGGCGGTGTTCCCCCACGGCATCGTGTGGGAGCGGATGCGCGCGGGCCCTATCTTCCGCCAGATCGCCCGCGAGCGCACGCCCTCGCTGCAAACGCTGATCGACCGCGCCGACCGCGTGGCCAGCATGATCTTCGGCGCCGCGTTCGCGGTGGCGATGCTCTTCGGCTATTCGCTGGTGATCGGCGGCTTGGTGGTGGGGGTGGTGTCGCTCACGCGCATGGCGGTGCCGGGTTCGCTGCAGTCGAGCCTGGCGGTGGACGCGGTGCTGCTGCTGCTGCTGTCGCCGGTGCTGGCGGCCGGCCTGGTGGACCGCCGCATGGGCGACCGGCTGGACCCCGGCGGCCGCGCGGGGCGCGTCATCCGGCGCGTGGGGCTCGCGTACAACCGCGTGCAGGCCTCGGCGCTGTTCATGCCCCTGCTGTTCACGCTCACCACCAACCTCCGCCAGCGGCGCCGCGGGCTGGCGGTGGTGATGGGGGTGCCGGTGCTGTTCGTCGCCTTCTTCTTCGTCAAGGACGTGCTGCTGGGCCGCGGCCTGCTGCACGCCGACGGCTACGCCTACCTCCCGGCCCAGGCGGGCGCGCTGGCGGTGCAGCCTGGCTTCTATGCCGACCAGCGCGGCGGCGAGCCCGACGAGCCGGCGCTCCCCGAGATCCAGTCGGACATGGTGCGCGACCCCTACGTACGGCTGTTCATCCCCTACCGCCCGCGGCGCCACAACGCCCTGATCGCCCGCCGCTGCCCCGGCGTGGGCCGCGATGCACCGCAAACCGGCGCGGGAAACGCCGCCGTGCTGCGCTGCCTGGCCACGCTGCAGCCGGTGACGCTCAACGGCAGGCCGCTGGCGCCCGCCTTCCGCTTCTACACCCATCCGGGGACGGGCTTCCGCGGTATCGTGGCCTACATCCCCACCGCCGGGCTGCCCCGGGGCGAGAACGTGCTGACCGTGGGGCCGCTCGCCATCCCCGACCCCACGCGCGCCGAGACCGCCCGGCCCGAGCCGCCGTACACGATCCCGTTCTGGCTCTGACCCCTTCACCCTGACCGCACGCGGGACGTGCGGCCACGCGCCCTTCCGTCGGCGGAATGCTGCCCGGCCAGGGTCGCGCCCACCGGCGCCGTGGACGGCGATCTTCCGGCCGCACGCCCGCGCCTCGACGCTTCCACTTCTCGCGTCCGTCCGGCCGCGCCGCGGGGCCGCCCTTTTCGCCCCGCGCGGCGCGCGGTAGCTTGTGCGGCCTCACATCCCCGCGCGCCTACCCGCGCGCCCGCCGCACCCCCTTCCGTCACAGGGCCCCGATGCAATACCCGCTCAGCCTGTCGTTCAAGAAGCTCGCGCTGTCGCCGCAGATCTCGGTGCGCGACGCCTCGGGCCAGCTGCAGATGTACGTGAAGCAGAAGGCGTTCAAGCTGAAGGAAGCCGTCACCGTCTTCGCCGACGAGCAGCAGACGCGGCCGCTGTACCACATCA
>Ga0247773_1000410_pt1 | contig 18726 bp, 17 predicted proteins | sample UWRJL092311B6_FD_179934 | JGI IMG/M metagenome (GOLD analysis project Ga0247773, IMG submission 179934) | Plant litter microbial communities from Arlington Agricultural Research Station in Wisconsin, United States - UWRJ-L092-311B-6 | ecosystem: Environmental > Terrestrial > Plant litter >...
TCGTAGCTCTGCTGGTTGTTGTTCAGCTTGCTGGTCACGAAGATCTCGGACGGGTCCAGCTCGGAGCGGGCGATCGCCTGCCCGACCTGCTTCTCGTTGCCGTACATCTGCGCGGTGTCGATGTGCCGGTAACCGATGCGCAGCGCCTCGGTGACCGCTTCGACGGTTTCCTCGGGCTTGATCTGGAAGACGCCGAAGCCCAGTTGCGGGATCTCGACGCCGTTGTTGAGGGCAATGCTCGGAACTGTTGTCATGCGCGAACTCCTTGTGGCGGGCACGGCCTTGGTTCGGCTCGTTCTTCCATCGTGCTCCGTGGCCGGTGGACTCCCTGCCGTGGGGCTCGGGTCATGGTGGTCGGCGTGCCGGTGTAAGGCGATTGCTATCGCAACGGGGTGGCGGCGCCGTCGGCCACCGCGGCCGGCGCGTCGGCCAGCCCGAACCGGGAGCGCAGCCGGGCGTAGAAGTCCGAGGGCCCGAGCCGCACCAGCCGGGCCGGCTTCGGGGCGGGCAGCACGCTGACCCAGTCACCGGGATCGAGCACCCCGCGCACCTGGCCGTCGACGCTCACCGCGACCTGACCGGATCGCTCCAGCACCCGGACGGTGATCTCCTCGTCGGCGGCCACCACCAGGCTGCGGTTGAACACCATGTGGGCGGCCACCGGAGTGAAGACCAGTGCCTGCACCCGGGGCGAGATGATCGGGCCGCCGGCGGCGAAGTTGTAGGCGGTCGATCCGGTGGGGCTGCCCACGATCAGTGCGTCGGCGGAGTAGCTGGCGAACAGGGTGCCCTCGACGTAGACGCCGAGGCTGGCCTGCCGGTCCCGGGACAGCTTCTCGAACACGATGTCGTTGACCGCGGTGACGTCGAGGTCGACGCCGTCGGCGCAGTCGGTGTCGCGCCGCGGCGGTGGGGGTAGTAGCGGCCCGCGGCCGTAGCACAGCATCGCCTGCAGGCCGGGCGGGATGTCCAGCGGTCGGGAGGCCCGCATGGTCAGCATCAACCGCTCGTCCAGATGGGCGCGGCCGGCGACGAAGGCGGCCAACGCGGACTCGACGTCGTCCGGCTCGACCTCGGTGAGGAAGCCGACCCGGCCGACGTTGACGCCGAGCACCGGCACGCCGTCCTGGGCGGCGATCCGGGCGCCGCGCAGGAAGGTGCCGTCGCCGCCGACGGTGACGATCAGGTCCGGGTGGCCGACGGCGGCCACCTCTTCGGCGGAATTGCGGCGGGTGCCGGCGGGCCGGCCGTTGGCGGGAACGTCCTGCCACACGTCGACCTCGCTGACCGCGAGCCCGTGGGCTGCCGCCCAGCCGCGGACCCGGTCGGCGGCGGCCATCGCGGCCGGGCGGCCGTGGTGGATCACCAGGCCGATGCGGGTGCAGGCCGGGGTGGCGGGACTGTGCTGCACACCGATCACGGTACGGGTGAGGAGGGGGTGGGCTCGCGGGCGGGCGTACCTGGCGCGGGGAACTGACAGAATGGTCCGGGCGTGGGCCTGCCAGCAGGCTCAGCGACGACCCCGAACCGCCGGTGCCAGGACCGGCGGGCCAGGACGAGCGGAGCGCGAGTGGCCGAGGAACGGGCGGGTAGCGGTACCAGCCAGGACGAGCGCGAGGTCGCCGAGCGGGAGCAGCCGGGGCCACCGAAGTGGCTGCGGCCGGTCCGGGACCGGGTGCTCGCCCTGCCCGGTGGCAGGACGGTCTGGCGGCTGCTGATCGGCCTGGTCGGTGGCGTGATCGTGGTGATCGGGCTGCTGCTGATCCCGCTGCCGGGGCCGGGCTGGGCGCTGGTCTTCGTGGGTGTGGCGGTGTGGGCGACCGAATTCCAGTGGGCCAACCGGCTGCTGCAGTTCGGCCGCCGGGTGCTGCGCCAGTGGACGGACTGGGCCAAGCGGCAGTCGCTGGTGGTCCGGCTACTGCTGGGGCTGGTCGGGCTGTTGGTGCTGGCCGGGGTGGCCTGGCTGGGCTGGCAGACGCTGCACTGAGCCGGGTGGGTTCGGCGTCGAGCGGCCGCCATGTAAGCTAGCCGACGTTCAGCCGCAGCACGCTGCGGGCGATTAGCTCAGCGGGAGAGCACTGCCTTCACACGGCAGGGGTCACTGGTTCGATCCCAGTATCGCCCACCAGAACTCATTACTTGAACCTTGAACCAAGGTGCTGCGAGTCCTAGCGTGAGTCAGTTCCTCGTGGCGGGCATCGTCAGAAGTTCGATGCGGACCCGTCCAGCTAACGATCGGACTCGGCCGGCGGAGTGAGCGAGTCGAGGTAGTCGCCGACACTGTCGTAGGCGAAGGTCAGCACGCAAGCACCCTCTGGAAGTTCTCGCGCTACCTGGCAGGCGGCGACGATGTTCGCCGCGGACGAGATTCCCACCGCCAGGCCCTCTCTTTGCATCATGGCGCCCATCATGGCTACGGCGTTGCCGTAGCTGATCTGGCACTCGTCGTCAATCAAGCTCATGTCCAGCACCGCTGGAACCAGTCCCACCGCAAGACCCTGGATGGAGTGACTCACGAAGCGGTTGTCACGCAATGAACATCCCTCCGGCAGAACGGCTGTGATGCGCATGTCCGGAAAATGCTTTCGCAGGACTCGACCGACTCCGGTGAGGTGTCCACCGGTACCCACGCCGGCGACCAGCGCGTCAGGGCGCTGTTGGCCCAGCGCGGCCATAATCTCCACTGCGGTCGTCTGTTCGTGGATGGCGGGATTGGCGGGATTTGCCTGCTGGTTCAGCATTACCCACCCAGAATTCTCGAACAGCAGTCCAAGTGCCATGTCAGCATGGGAATTATTGCCGAGTCGGTGATCCGAAAGCCGTACCTCTGCACCATACATGCGCAACAGACGCTGCTTGGCTGGGCTGTAGTTGTCCGGGATCACCAACACCAGATGATAGCCGAGAATAGCCGAGGCCATCGCCAGGCCGATGCCGGTGTTTCCACCAGTGGATTCGATGATTGTCTGGCCGCTGCCGCGTACCAATTCGCCGTCGCGCTCCGCTTGCAGGATCATATTCAAGGCTATCCGCACCTTGTGGCTGCCGCCCGGATTGAGAAGCTCGAGCTTGATCAGCAGCTCCCGATCCAGTTCGGGCTCAAGGCGCGATAACCTGATGAGTGGGGTGTTGCCGATTGCACCGAGCACGGAGTCGGCGATACCTGCGTACATGCTCAGTCCTGCTTTGCTCGGATGGCATGGGGTGGGAGTACCCGATCGCGAGGTTCGCCGAAGGTGGCTACGGGTGTGTAACGCCCTTGCTCGGTATTGAATTCGAATAGCCGTGATCCCAGCGCGCCGGACTGGGTGGCATCCACGACGAGGTGGCGCACCGGGTAGACCGGTTCACCGTCGTACACGGCGTACCGGTGGTCCTCGTCGCTGAAGTACGCTCCGGCATCCGGATGGGAGTGATAGATGATGCCCACCGGATCGTCGCTGTCAAGCATCTCTTCCAGGGCAAGCAGGTCAGCCGGCCCGAACGCATAGCCGGTGCGCCGTTCCCTGGCATAGATCTCGGGGTGGTCCTGGGCGAGCTGTTCGATCACATTGACACAGTTGACTATTTCATGACTCCGGATGAAACCGCAGGCCTCCGCGGGGTATGCCGCTGTCACATACTTGTACACCTCAGCCAGCGCCGAACTGGTCGGATGGCCGCTTGCGTCAAGGAGTGGTGTGGGGGCCGTTACCGCTCGCTGCTTCAACTGGGTGATTCCGAAGGCGCTCAGAATGACCGCCGTGAGCAGCACATCGATCCAATCGAAGGTAGTGCCCTCGAGAACGACGGCGAGGATCTGGGCGATGATGGGGAAAAGGACGAACGCGAAGGACACCGTGACCGTGTCCATCCGCTGAATCAGCCAGAAATACACTCCGAAACCAACTACCGACGCAACCATGCCCAGGTACAGCGTGGCGCTGATACTTTGAGCCGTGAAGGCGTCCCGACCTGGTCGTTCGATTATCAGGCCCAAAGTCGTGAGCACCAGGCCACCGACGACCATAGGTAAGGTGTTCAAGGTCAGCGTGTGCATGGTGCGACCGTGGCGCTTGATCATGATGTACGCGAGTGAGTGGATGACAGCCGCGCCCAGTAGGGCTACGCCGCCCCAGATCCTCGTCGCCCCGACGCCTTGCGAGTAGGTGATGAGGGTGCCGAGGGCGGAGAACGCGATCAGCACCGCCGCCAGCTGCGTGCGGGTGATACGGGTATGCAATATCGGGACACTGAAAATAATCATCAGGATCGAGACCGAGGAGACACAAATCGAAGCCAGTCCTGAAGAGACGTACAATTCGCCGTAGTTGAAGAGGAAGAAGGGCACGGTGAAGTAGCATCCGACCATAAAAACGAAGAACCAGCCCATGCCCGCCGGGTATCGCAACGGAGTCCGAAATGCTCGGCACGCGATTACGAAAACCGGTGCTGCCACGATGAAACGAAGGCCCGAGGCGGTGAGCGGTGGCATGTCGCGGACGGCGAACTTGATGGCGATCCAGGTCGAGCCCCAGATCAAGACCACAACGGTGAAGCTGATCGCTACCAGCAGCTTGGGTGAATGGGGTTGGTCCGCCGATGCACTTTCCACTCGAGGCTTCGAGGTGGTTCGTGAGGAGGGCATCAGTTGTAATCTCCTACGTCGGTGGCGGCAGGGTCAGGCCTGAGCGGTCGGGTGAGCGAACGACTCCGGGTTGAGCGTGTTGTCGGAATTCCTACGATGACCTCAGATCCGTGGTGCCGAACGCGGATATGTGTAATAGAGCGCAAGCCACCCGCTTTCGGCGAAATCCTGACAGTTATATGGTGAGGCTTGACCTGTTGCACCGACCAGTCTTCGGGCGGTAAGGGAAGTTGAGCCGGATCGAGCAGGTGCACCTCGATATCCGAGCGGTCGAGATCTATACCGTGTAGTCGATACCGGTAGCCGCCGAGGCTTTCCACGCCGTAGATGACGACGGGTTGGGGACCTGTGACCATCTGGTACTGATGCATCACCACGACTCGCGCTTCGGACGGGACATCAGCCCGGACCAGCGCGTGGCTGCCGATAATGACATCGTCGCCGACGGAGATGGGTCCCAGCACGCGGGCGAATCCTCCGACCTGCACGCGGTCGCCCAGTCGCGGGTGTCGGCGACCGGTCGCGTTGTCGGCTATACCCAAGGCACCCAGAACGACCCCCTGCAGCAGGTAGCCGTCCGAGCCAATGGTGACGTCCTCGCCGATGACGGTTCCTATTCCATGATCGATAACGAATCGAGGGCCGACCGTCGCGCCGGGGTGAATCTCCACGCCAGTACGCACCTTGGCCCGCTCGGAGATTTTTCGGGCCACCGACCACCGCTGCCAGGGCTCGCCGGCAGCTGTATGGACGACGTGTGCCACTCGATAGGCAAGGACGGCATGGAAGCAGCCGTAAGCCTCCAGCACGTACTTCCATGAGCCGTGGGTCGCCGGATCGCGGCGCGCAAACGTCAACAGGTCGCCGATGGCGAGGTCCACAGCCGACTGGATCACTGTGTCGGGGCTCATGCCGAGCCGTTGGACTTCAGCCCTCCAGGGGCGCAGCAGGGTGATCACGGCCTGGGCCAGTTCATCAGAACAGGAGATCGATACCTGGCTTTCCCCGGCACAATGCGCACCCGCTTTCGAGCCGGCTATGCCGCTGGAAGCAGACGTCACTTCGACACCATGTTCACTCCGTAGGAATCACCGGCGCCAACTCCGCAGCGGCGGGCTAGCGGGGTGTGGCGGCTGACGAGCCAGAAAGGAAGTGCTGGGAGTGATTAGATCGTGTCAGCGGACTATGAGTGTATTCGACACTCTGGGCATATGCTAGGGGTTCTACCCCAAGTAGCCGGTCCATACCGTCTGTAATGACAGATGCTATTCGCACCTAAATGCCGGCTTAGGGTGAAGGACCGATGATGGGGGCGCATGTTTACCGAGGCTTCACCGGCAGCTGAAGATTTCCGCTCCTTCGAACTGTCGCGATGGCAGCGGGTGGCCGACCAGTATCACTCCTCATGGGGGAGTGTGACGAGTTCAATCGGCGCCGCATTGCTCGATCTGGTGGGCATCGAGAGCGGAGTCCGCCTGCTGGATGTCGCCACGGGTCCGGGGTACGTCGCTTCCCTGGCGAGGGCGTCGGGCGCTGTCGCCCTCGGGCTGGACTTCTCTACTGAAATGGTGGCCAAGGCGAACGGATTGTTCCCGGGCGTGCAATTCCAGGTCGGCGATGCTGAGGCGCTTCCGTTCGCTGAGTCCAGCTTTGATCGGGTGGTGAGCAACTTCGGCCTGTTACACGTCAGTAACCCGGACAAGGCGATCCGGGAGGCCCGCCGCGTGCTGGCGCCGGGTGGAAGTTTCGGTTTCACCGTATGGGCCTCCGGAGAAGCAGTGGGCTTCTCACTACTCTCGGAAGCAATCATGGAGTTCGGGCAGCCGGTGTGCCTGCCGGACGGACCGAATTTCTATCAGTTCAGCGATCCGGAGTACTGCCAGGAGGTGCTGCAAGAAGCAGGCTTCGACGAATGTGAGGCTTCCGTAGTCACCATGGCGTGGCGTTTGAGAAGCATGGATGACCTGTTTCCCGCCTACAGCGAGGCCACGGTGCGCACCGGTGCGCTCCTGGCGGCCCAGGACGCGTCCGACCTGGCGAAGATCGAGCAGCGGGTGAGGGAAACGGCAAGGCCGTTTCTCGCTGCCAACGGGGAGTTGTTCGTGCCCATGGCGGCCATCGCTGCTCGAGGTAGCCGACCGCACTGACTGCCTGGGTGCAGGTGCTGACCCCGCTCGCGGGCTCGTCGGCCGAGGACTGATCGCTACCCGGCGGCGCTGAGTGGCGGGTTTGCGGGGGAGTAGCCGACCTCGTCGGCGCGCAGGCCGAGCAGCCGGCCGGTCACCACGCGGTCGGGGCGGAACCGGACCCGCCGACCGGTACCGCCGTCGTCGCCGGGGGTCCCCGGCGCTGTCCAGTCGAGCGTGGCGGTACCGGACAGGTGCAGGGTGTGCCCGGTGGCGAAGTCGGCGAACAGCAGCGCCGCCGCGTCGTCGGCCACCAGATTGCCGAGGCTGTTGAACAGGTTGTTGCCGGGATAGTCCGGCCACCACAGGCCGGTGCCGTCGGCTTCGACCCGGACGAAGCCGGGGCTGCCGCCGCGGTGTGAGGCATCGTTGCCCCGCTGCGGATGGGTGGTTCCCAGCAGGAAGGTGTCCGCCCGCCCGATCAGTTCGAGGTCGGCCGCGGCCAGGACGCTGCCGGAGCGCGGAGGGGTCGTCGAACCCGGGCCGACCGGTTCCAGGCCGCGGCGCTGGATGTACTGCGGGCAGTTGCCGTACGCCTGCTCGACCGAGATCCCCAGCCCGGCCGGGCTCACCGACATCAGGGTGCCGTTCACCCGGAACCGACGGCGGGTGGCGAAGTCGATGGCCAGCAGCCCGACGGGTTGGTCGGCCTCGAGGCGGTGCAGCGGGTCACCGACCGGCGCAACGGCGGCGATCAGCAGCGCGCTGGCACCCCGGGCCCGCAGGAAGCCGGCGGCGCCGGTCAGGGCTGAGATCCACAGCCGCCCGGCCGGGTCCCGGGCGGTGATGGCGGCGAAGGTGCGCTCGGCCAGGAACGCGGTCGCCCCGCCGCGCAGGTCCGCGGGCCGCAGCATGCCCGCCAACCGGGCCGCCGCGGTGTCGACCCCGGCGCGCCGCTGCACCGCGAGCTCGCCGTCGTGAAAGCCGCCGGTAGGACTGGTCATCGGTATCACCCCCGCCCAGGCTAACGGCAGCCGTGCTCTGGCCGCCTCCCGCTGCCCAGGGGGCTTACTTGGGCGCCGGTGTCGTCGTCACCTGGGTCGGGGCCTGGAGGATGTAGATCCCGATGCAGATGGCAGCCGCGGCGAAGGTGACCATGCTGAGGACGATGGCCATCCGCAGAATCTGGTCGTTGATCGTTCCGCTCTGCGAATGCGTCTCGGACACCACCCGGAACAGTGCCGCCACCCCGAACGCCAGGCTGAGGAACAGCAGGATGGTGGCGGCGTCGATCCAGCCGGTCGGTCCGGTGCCCTTCGTGATGTTCTGGACGAAGGAAACGCCGAAGGTCAACAGGGCCGCGTCGATCGTCACCAACTGCTTGAGGACGTCGCGAGCCGCCTCGAGCGCCTTCGTCGGACGCTCGTTGCCGTTAGTCATCGGCGGGGCAGATCGGCCACGGCAGGTGGTAGCGCCCGCAGAGGTCGTCGATGAGCGAGTCGACCTGGCGCACCGACAGCGGCTGTTGTTCGAGGACATCGGCGCGCGCCGGGCCGTGGAGTTCGGCGGAGATCTGCTGGACGGCGGTGGAAAGTCGTGCCTGGTCGACGTCGCGCACGGCCTTGCTCGTGTTCCGGCGCACCCGGCCGGCGAGGGCCTCGCGCAGGACTCGCCGCTCGTCGGGAGGCAGGTCGGTGCTCTCCACCGCCCGGTTGAGAACGGCTTCGTATCCGGTTTCCGCGCCGCCTGCTGACGACATGTGTTCCCTCCGGCGAATTCTCGGTGGAGCCCGTGGAGCGGTGTGCACGTACATATACTCGGCAGCGTCGGCTCCGGCAAGGGACGGCAGCCACCGGCGCTCCGGTAACGGCAGGTCAGCCGACCGGCGGCTGTCCATGCCGACGGTCACGACCGGCCCGGGCCGAACCTGGCCGCGATGCAGTCAGGCCTGCCAAATCTGACTGCACCTGATGAAACAACCACAGGGAGTACCAGTGTCCGACCTCGCCGCGTGCCGGAACCAAGTCGATGGCTGAGCCGGACGCCGGCACCACCGACGGGCGTCCCTTCCTGATCCTGGTTTCCAGTTTCGCCCGCAGTTCCAGGGAATACTTCCTGGTGTCCCTGGCGGCGCGGTACCGGGTCTGGCTGTTCCTCGGTGGGCCGGGGCGCGCCGCCGAGCCGAGCTGGGAGCTGCCGTACCTGGTCGGGCACTCCTGCCTCGACACCCTCGACCCGGCCGCGATGATCGCCGAGGCGAAGCGGCTGGACTCGTTGCCGAGTACCGGCGGGGTGGCCGGCGTGATCTGCTACGACGAGTCCCGGATCGTCGCGACGGCCGCCGTGGCCGAGTCACTCGGGCTGCCGACCAGCCCGGTCGCGGCGATCGAACGCTGCCGTGACAAGCACCTGACCCGCCAGGCCCTGGACGCCGCGGGCGTACCGCAGGCCGCCTCGGTCGCGGTGCGCTCGCTGGACGAGGCAGTGGCCGTCGCCGCCCAACTGGGCTATCCGGTGGTGCTCAAGCCCCGACACCTGGCCGCCAGCTTCGGCGTCACCCGGGCCGACTCGCCCGCGGACCTGACCCTGGCCTATCACCGGGCCCGGGCGGTCACCCTGCCCGAGACGCCCGAGCAGTACGAGGCCGACGTCCTGATCGAGGAATACCTGGACGGGCCGGAGATCAGCGTCGACTGCGCCTGTTTCGACGGGCGGGTGGTGCCGCTTGCCGTGGCGCACAAGGAATCCGGTTACCCGCCCAGCTTCGAGGAGATCGGGCACGTCGTGGACGGGACCGACCCGCTGCTGTCCGACGAGCACCTGCACGACGTGCTGGTCCGCGCGCACCTGGCCGTGGGGTTCGCCACCGGCATCACCCACGTGGAGCTGCGGCGCACCGCGGCCGGGTTCAAGGTCATCGAGATCAACGCGCGGCTGGGCGGCGACCTGATTCCCTACCTCGGCCAGCTCGCCACCGGCGTCGACCTGAGCCTGGTCGCCGCGGCCATCGCCTGCGGCAGCGCCCCGGACCTGACGGCCGGCGCGAGCCGGGTCGCCGCGGTGCGCTTCTACTACCCCGAGCACGACCTGGTGGTGGCGGCGGTCCGGATCGCGGCGGAGCTGCTGCCGCCGGAGGTGCTGCGGGCCGACCTGCTGGCAGCTCCCGGCCAGCACCTGAAACTGCCGCCGCGGCGGACCTCCTGGGAGTGCCGGGTGGCCCAGGCCGTCACGGTGGCCGACAGCGAGGCGGAGTGCCGGAGCGTGCTGGATTCGGTCGCCCGCGCCATCACCGTGGAAGCGGCGCCGACCGGATAGCCGGCAGGCCGCCCGTGCGTACGAGCGGCCTGCCGGCCGGGCCGATCACCAGGTGCCGGCCGGGCTGATCACTACTTCGTGGCGACGATGACCCCGTGCGGAGTCCAGGCCCCGGTGGGCGTGATCCGCTCGATCGCCGCGAAGCCGGCGGCCCGCAGGCACTCCTCGTACTTGTGCCAGGCGTAGAGCATCCCGCCGCCCGGGATCGCGGCGAAGTAGGCCGCGTCCAGGGCTGCCATCAGCGGGCCGTCGCCGGAGTCGTGCGACATCGAGTTCATGATGATCGCCTTGCCGCCCGCCGGCAGCACCTCGTGGGCGCGGCGCAGCAGCTCGGTGTCCTTGTCCAGCGGCCAGATCTGCAGCTGGTGCACGAACATCGCACCGTCGTGGTCGGCCGGCCACGGGTCGGCGAACATGTCCGTCGCGACGACCGTGATCCGCTCGGCCAGCCCCGCCTCGTCCACCCGCCGCCGCGCGATGGGTGCCACCCCGGGCAGTTCCAGGATGGTGATCTTCAGGTGGGGGAATGCCCGGGCGACGGCAACCGCGATGGTGGCATCGCCGCCGCCGACGTCCAGCACCCGGGTGAGGCTGGCGAAGTCGACGCTGCTGGTCAGGTAGCCGGCCGCCATGTCGGAGAAGGTGCCCATGTACCGGTAGAAGATCTGGCTCAGTTCCGGATCGCCGGTCAGCCGGTGGTAGAGGGTCGGACCGTCGCCCGGAACCCGGCGCAGGCCGATGTTGGTGTTGGCCCGCAACGACTCGGTGAAATCGGCCAGGCCGAGGTAGGCCACGTACGCCTCGAAGCCGATGGTGGCCTTGTAGACCTCCCACCGGCTCGAGGTGACCAGCTCGCTGATGGTGGGGTTGTTGGTGTACTTGTCGTCGACGTGCCGCACCAGCCGCAGCGAGGTCACTCCCAGCAGCAGGATGTCCAGCGCACGGTCCTGCAGGTCCAGCTCGGTGGCCAACTCCTTGCGCTCGATGCCGGGCCGGCGTTCGAGCAGCTCGAACAGGCCCAGTTCGGTCCCGGCGCGCAGGTACTGGAACCCCGCATGGCCGAACAGAAGGTTGGTCAGGTCATCCTCGGTCAGCGGCGTCGCCGACGAGGGTGGCTGCGGGTCGGTCACAGGAAATCTCCTCCTTGCCACGGCACGGGCACATGTCAGCACCGAGCCCGAATTTCTAAGATGCTAATCGGCGCGTTCTGGGCGCCTTTCCGGGTTCTTCAGCCGCGGCCGAACAGATCCTGGCGGACCCTGGCGAAGAATTCCGCGGCGACGTTTCCGCGAATCAGTACACCCATTGCCAACTCGGGAATGGTGTCGGGATTCTCCTTGATGGTGGTCAGGAAAACGCCGTCGACCCATTCCCGGCTGTGGTCCTGGTCGACGCCGACGTGGGTGTCCTGGTAGCGGTAGACCGGCCTGGCCACGTCCAGCCGCTTCAGGCCCTCGACGGTCGCGGCGAACCGCGCCGACGCGGTCTGCTCCAGTAACCCGAGCCCGCCGAGCCCGCGGAGCAGGTAGCGGCGCCGGAGCAGGTACATCAGCAGGCCGCAGGCGTTGGCGTAGGCCTCGGGGATCTCGAGGATGCCGAGGTCGAACCCGGTCGGGATGGCGTTCTCGGCCATCCACTGGGTGGTGTTGTCGAGCATGACGGTGTGCATGTTGGGGTGCTTGCCATTGCCCATTTCGTCCCAGTAGTTGCGGGCGATCGTCATCTTGGTCTCGCCGGAGGCACCGACCTGGGCCAGCGCCATCAGGTCGTCGAAGTAGCTCTCGACCTTGCCCTCGGCCAGCACCATGAGTGCGATGTCGAGCAGGCTCGCATCGTTGCGGAGGTAGTCACAGATGTCGTGGTACTCGTTGACGTCGGCGATCTCGGCGAACCAGTCCCGGAACTCTTCCGCGTTCGTCGGGAGCTGGGGGTTCGAGGCGGTGACGCGCGCCTCCTCGTAGGCGTTCCACGCCTTCTCGATCGCGGTGATGCGCGGGGTGTCGCTCCAGTCGCCGAGCGTCAGAGTGAGTGCCGGTGGCGTGAAGAATTGCATGTAATGCTGGTGCAATTCACGCATGCAGGTGAGCTTTGCCTGCTCATCCCCGGCCGTGCCATCCGCCGGGAATGCCTGGCGAATGTCGGAATCGATGGTGCCGTCGTCTACCATGACCACATCCTGTGATTGACTTTACGGGAGATATCACCGCAGCCCATCCAGTGTGGCGCGGCGACCCGCCGGGCCACGGACGTGACTGCAGGTTGCACTCTCGTCTTGTTAATGCCACTTGTCCAGTGCGCGGGAAGATCTTGGTCGGGCCCCGGGCAGGTGGTCGGCGGGTGGTGGGGCGGCCTGGTCGGCGGCCAGGACTTGATTGACTCCAGAAAATGGGCAAGACTCCGGCCATGCCCACCGATCCGGACTTCGAGCGGATGCTGCGCGAGGCCGGACTGCGGGTGACCCGGCCACGACTGGCGGTGCTGACCGCGGTGCACCGGCATCCGCACGCCGACACCGACACGATCATCGGCGCGGTGCGCGCCACCGTCGGCGAGGTGTCCCACCAGGCGGTCTACGACGTGCTGCGCGCGCTGACCACCGCGCGCCTGGTCCGCCGGATCGAACCGGCGGGCTCGGTGGCCCGCTACGAGGCCCGGGTCGGCGACAACCACCACCACGTGGTGTGCCGGTCCTGCGGCAGGATCGCCGACGTCGACTGCGCCGTGGGCGATACTCCGTGCCTGACCGCCTCGGACGACCGCGGCTTCAGGATCGACGAGGCCGAGGTCGTCTACTGGGGCCTGTGCCCCGAGTGCGTCGCCGCACCATCGCCAGCCCCGGCGCCCGCCGGCTGAGCGGTACCGAAGTGTTCGAGCAAGCCAGCTACCCCACGAGATAACCGAGACAGGAGAACGACCGACGTGTCTGAGAGCGAGAACCCGGTAATCCCCTCCCCGAAGCCCGCCGCGAATCGGCCGAGGACGAACCAGGACTGGTGGCCCAACCAGCTCAACCTGCAGGTTCTGCACCAGCACTCGTCCCGGTCGAACCCGATGGGCGAGGACTACGACTACGCCGAGGACTTCTCCACCCTCGACGTCGAGGCCCTCAAGCGCGACGTCTTCGAGGTCATGACCACCTCGCAGGACTGGTGGCCGGCCGACCACGGTCACTACGGCGGCCTGTTCATCCGGCTGTCCTGGCACGCCGCGGGCACCTACCGGATCGAGGACGGTCGCGGCGGCGGTGGCCAGGGCGCCCAGCGCTTCGCCCCGCTCAACAGCTGGCCCGACAACGCCAACCTGGACAAGGCCCGCCGGCTGCTCTGGCCGGTCAAGAAGAAGTACGGCAAGCAGATCTCGTGGGCCGACCTGCTGGTCTTCGCCGGCAACTGCGCGCTGGAGTCGATGGGCTTTCAGACCTTCGGCTTCGGCTTCGGCCGGCCCGATATCTGGGAGCCGGAGGAGGTGTTCTGGGGCCCGGAGGACACCTGGCTCGGCGACGAGCGCTACGCCGAGGACGAGCGGCAGCTGTCCGGCCCGCTGGGCGCGGTCCAGATGGGCCTGATCTACGTCAACCCCGAGGGCCCGAACGGCAACCCCGACCCGCTGGCCTCCGCCCACGACATCCGCGAGACCTTCCGCCGGATGGCGATGAACGACGAGGAGACCGTCGCGCTGATCGCCGGTGGCCACAGCTTCGGCAAGACCCACGGCGCGGCCGGCGGCGACTACGTCGGCCCGGAGCCGGAGGCGGCCCCGATCGAGGCGCAGGGCCTCGGCTGGAAGGGCAGCTTCGGCAGCGGCAAGGGCAAGGACGCCATCACCAGCGGCCTGGAGGTCACCTGGACCTCGACGCCGACCCGGTGGAGCAACGGCTTCTTCGAGAACCTGTTCCGCTACGACTGGGAGTTGACCGAGAGCCCGGCCGGCGCCAAGCAGTGGCGTCCCAAGGACGGTGCGGCGGCCAACACGGTGCCCGACCCGGAGACCGGCTCGCTGACCCGCTCGCCGATGATGCTGACCACCGACCTCGCGCTTCGCTTCGACCCGGCCTACGAGCAGATCTCGCGCCGCTTCCTGGAGCACCCGGAGGACTTCGCCGACGCCTTCGCCCGCGCCTGGTACAAGCTGCTGCACCGTGACATGGGCCCGATCTCGCGCTACCTCGGCCCGTGGGTGGCCGAACCCCAGCTGTGGCAGGACCCGGTGCCGGCGGTCGAGGGTGACCTGGTCGGCGAGGCGGACATCGCCGCGCTGAAGGCCAAGCTCCTGGACTCCGGCCTGAGCACCGCCCAGCTGGTGTCCACCGCCTGGGCGTCGGCGGCCAGCTTCCGCGGCACCGACAAGCGCGGCGGGGCCAACGGCGCCCGGATCCGGCTCGAGCCGCAGCGCAACTGGGAGGCCAACGAGCCGACCGAGCTCGCCCAGGTGCTGAGCACCCTCGAGCAGATCCAGCAGGACTTCAACGGCTCCGCCGCCGGCGGCACCAGGATCTCGCTGGCGGACCTGATAGTGCTGGGTGGCTGCGCCGCCGTCGAGCGGGCGGCCAAGGACGCCGGCCAGGACATCACCGTCCCGTTCACCCCGGGGCGTACCGACGCCTCGCAGGAGCAGACCGACACCGAGACCTTCGCGGTGCTCGAACCGACCGCCGACGGCTTCCGCAACTACCTGCGGCCCGGCGAGAAGCTGCCGCCGGAGGTCCGGCTGCTGGACCGGGCCAACCTGCTGCTGCTCACCGCTCCGGAGATGACGGTGCTGGTCGGCGGCCTGCGGGTGCTCAAGGCCAACCACGGCCAGTCCGACCTCGGCGTGTTCACCGACCGGCCCGGAACGCTGACCAACGACTTCTTCGTGAACCTGCTTGCCGAGGGCACGGAGTGGAAGGCGTCCGAGTCGGCCGAGAACGTCTACGACGGCCGGGACCAGGCCAGCGGCGAACTCAAGTGGACGGCCACCGCCGTCGACCTGGTGTTCGGGGCCAACTCCCAGTTGCGGGCCCTCGCCGAGGTCTATGCCAGCGACGACGCGCAGGAGAAGTTCGTGCGTGACTTCGTGGCCGCGTGGGACAAGGTCATGAACTCCGACCGGTTCGACCTTCCCGGGCACCAGGCCTGATGCGATAGGTGTCCGGGCCGGTCGAGCCGGCCGGCCCGGACACCCGCCAGCCGCGGTGGCGATCGCGCGCACCGTTGCCCAGTACCGTCGTGGGTGTGCCGCGCGACCCGCGGTAGCGGCTGGAAGGTGTGACCAACTGTGCTGACCCTGTTGGGCTGGCTGGCGGTCGTGGTCCTCATCGCCGCGAACGCCGTCTTCGTCGCCGCCGAGTTCGGCCTGACCTCGGTCGATCGTGGCCGGGTGGCCCGCGACGCCGAGCAGGGCGATCGGCGTGCCAGGGCGGTGCAGCGGGCCACCTCGACGCTGTCCTTCCAGCTGTCGGGCGCGCAGCTCGGCATCACCGTCTGCTCGCTGCTGCTCGGCTTCGTCGCCGAGCCGGTGGTCTCGGCCGCGCTGCATCCGGTCGCGGTCGCGGTGGGCCTCGGCGGCGCCAGCGAGGTCGTGGCGCTGATCCTCGGGCTGCTGCTCGCCACGATCGCCCAAATGCTGTTCGGCGAGCTGGTGCCGCAGAACCTCGCGCTGGCGCGCTCGCTGGCCACCAGCCGCCGGATCGTGCCGCTGCTGCTCGGATTCACCAGGACGCTGCGGCCGGTCATCGCGGCCTTCAACGGCGCCGCGAACGCCGTGGTGCGTGCCCTCGGGGTGATGCCGCAGGAGGAGTTGCGCTCGGCACGGTCACCGGCCGAACTGCGCTACCTGATCTCCTCCTCGGCGGCCGAAGGGGCGCTGCCGACGGCGACGGCGGATCTCCTGCGGCGAAGCCTGTCCTTCGGGGACAAGATCGCCGCCGATGTCATGACACCGCGGATGGATGTGGTGGCGCTGCCGCGTTCGGCGACAGCGGCCGAGCTGCTGGCGGCCGCCCGGGCCAGCGGCAAGTCCCGGTTTCCGGTGTACGGCACGGACCTGGACGACATCACCGGTGTGGTGCACATCAAGCACGCCTACGGCGTCGAGCGGCACTCGCGTACCACCGTCCGGGTGGGGCAGCTGATGGTCGAGGCCGAGCGGGTGCCCACCACCCTGCGGTGCGAGCCGCTGCTGCACATCCTGCGCCGCGGCAGCCTGCAGCTCGGGGTGGTCATCGACGAGTTCGGCGGTACTGCCGGCGTGGTCACCGTGGAGGACCTGATCGAGGAGATCACCGGGCCCATCCGCGACGAGTACGACACCGGCGAGCTGCCGGAGGTCATCGCCCTGACCAACGGCCGGCGCTCGGTGAGCGGCCGGCTGCACACCGATGACCTCCCCGAGGTGTTCGGTTGGCCGGAACAAGCCGGTCCGTTCGACACCCTGGCCGGATTGGTGCTTTCCCGCCTGGGTCATCTGCCCGATCGCGGGGAACAGCTCCTGATCGAGGGCTGGGTGCTCACCGTGGACCGCCTCGACGGCCATCGCATCGACCGGCTGATCGCCACGCCGCCGCTGCCGGCCGGGGAGGACGGCTCGTGAGCATCGCGCTGGCCATCGTGTTCCTGCTCGGTAACGCGGCCTTCGTCGCCGCGCAGTTCGCGCTGATCACCACCCGCCGGGACCAGGTGGAGCCGCTGGCCCAGGCGGGCAACCGCCGCGCGGCGATCGCGCTGGCGCAGATGCGCGGGCTGGATCGGATGCTGGCCGGCTCCCAGCTGGGCATCGCGCTGTGCTCACTGGGGCTCGGCGCGGTGGCCGAGCCGGCGTTCGCCAACCGACTCGAGACGGTGTTCGACGCCTGGTCGTTGCCCGAGTCGGTGCTGCACCCGGTCGCCTTCCTGCTCGCCCTGCTCTTCGTGTCGTTCTGCCATATGGTGCTGGGTGAAATGGTTCCGAAGAACCTGGCGCTGGCCAATCCGTTGCCCAGCGCCCTGGTGCTCGGGGTGGTGATGGCGGGCTGGACGCGGCTCACCGGCATCGTGCTCACCGCGATCAGCGCGCTGGCCAACGGTCTGTTGCGGCTGGCAGGGGTGGAACCGACCAGCGAACTCAACGCCACCTACTCGACCGAGGACCTGGTGCACCTGGTCAACGAGTCCGCCGCCGAGGGCTTACTTCCGTCCGACGACCAGCGCCGGTTGCAGCAGGCCCTCGCGCTGGACACGCTCACCCTGGCCGACATCGTCATCCCGGTGGACGCCCTGGTCACCCTCAGCACCGGGGCCCGCATCGCCGACCTGCAACGGGCGATCGGCAGCAGCGGCTACTCCCGGTACCCGGTCCGCTCGGGTGCTCGGCTGATCGGCTACGTACACGCCAAGGACCTGCTCCGGCTCGAAGCGCTGGGACCGGACGCCGCGCTGCCGCGGGAGGACTACCGGCCGATGGCCGAACTCCCGGCCAGCACCATCATGACCGCCGCGCTCGAGGCGATGAAGCGGACCGGTACCCACATGGCGATCGTCACCTCGGGTCAGACCCAGCTCGGGGTCACCACGCTCGAGGACGTGTTGGAGAAGCTGCTCGGCGAGATCCCCGACCCGGACGAGGACTGACCCCCGGCGTGCCGGGGAGCCGCCGCGGCGGTGTCGATCAGTAGCGCGGACCGGTGAACTCCGGCAGCGCGTCGAGCAGGGCCAGGTCGTCCGGGCTCATGTCGAGCGTCGCCGCCCGGGCGTTCTCGATCACCCGGGCGGCCCGTCGGGTGCCGGGGATCGGGAGAACGTGCTCGCCGCGGCCGAGCAGCCAGCGCAGCGCGACCTGCGCCGCGGTCGCACCGCTGCGACCGGCGAGGTCGAGCACGGTGGCCAGCAGCCGCTCGTTCGCCCGCAACGCGGCCGGCTGGAAGCGCGGGTTGTCGCGCCGCCAGTCGTCGGCAGGCAGGTCGGCCGGCGACCGGATGGCGCCGGTGAGGTAGCCACGGCCCAGCGGGGCGTAGGCCAGCAGTGCGGCACCGTGCTGCTCGCACCAGGCCAGCACGCCGTTGCGGGCCGGATCCCGGGTCCACAGGCTGAACTCGGACTGCACCGACGCGATCGGCGCGATCCGGGCGGCCCGCTCCAACTCGGCGACGCTGACCTCGGACAGCCCGATCGCCCGCACCTTGCCGGCCTGTACCAGTTCGGCCAGCGCGGCCACGCTGTCCTCGATCGGTACCGCCGGATCGACCCGGTGCAACTGGTACAGGTCGATGCGGTCGGTGCGCAGCCGCCGCAGGGACGCATCGCAGGCGGCGAGCAGGTGGGCCCGCGACCCGTCGCGGGAGTAGCTCGACGGCCCGTCGACCAGCAGGCCCGCCTTGGTGGCGATAAAGGCGTCGTCGCGACGGCCGGCCAGCGCCTGCCCGAGCAGCGCCTCGTTCTCGAACGGCCCGTAGGCGTCGGCGGTGTCGAACAGGGTGACCCCGTGCTCCAGCGCGGTCCGGACGACGGCGACCGCCTCGGTGTCGTTGCGCGAGCCGCGGTCGTAGAACCAGCTCATCGGCATGCAGCCGAGGCCGACCGCTCCGACCGTGTGACCGGCGATCCTCCGGTGCGGCAGTGAGCGCGGGTCAGCCATCAATGACCTTTCAGGAACGGGAGATCAGTTCTCGGCGGTACCGGTCGCCCACGAGCCGCGGACGTGGCA
>Ga0247773_1000411_pt1 | contig 18693 bp, 19 predicted proteins | sample UWRJL092311B6_FD_179934 | JGI IMG/M metagenome (GOLD analysis project Ga0247773, IMG submission 179934) | Plant litter microbial communities from Arlington Agricultural Research Station in Wisconsin, United States - UWRJ-L092-311B-6 | ecosystem: Environmental > Terrestrial > Plant litter >...
GTTGCTCTTCCCGCCGTTCTTGGCGCTGTTACTCGCGCTCTTGCCGCTGCCCCACCCGGCCGCGCTCGAGCCGGTGCTGACCGCCGCCGCGGCACCACTCGTGCCGCTCGCCATGTTCGCGGTCGGTCTGAAGCTACGGTTTTCGCCGCCGCGGCCGAAACGCGTTTTCGGACTCGGGCTCGCGCTGAAGCTATTCATCTTTCCGGGCGTCGCCTGGGGCTTGGCGCACGCGTTGGGCGCACGCGGTCTGGTGCTCCAGGTCGCCGTGTTGGAGACCGCGATGCCGACCATGATCACGGCCGGCGCGCTGATGATGGCGCACGGTGTGGCGAGCGAGCTTGCGGCTGCGTTCGTCAGCTGGGGGCTGATTTTTTCGCTGCTGAGCGTCCCCGCCTGGTCGCTCTTGGTTCGCTGAGCGCGGCTGCGCCTGGCCGAGCTGCTCAGCTCCTGCTAATCCTGAAGCCGATGCTTCGATGTGGGTTTGGGGGTTGGGGCGCGCGTGCTGTCTGCAGCGGGCTCGTTCTGTCGTTTGCGAGCGTGTCGCTCGCGCAATCGTCGGCCAGCTTTCCGGCGTCTCCGCCCGCGGCCGCTGCTCCGCCCGCTGCTCCGCCCGCGGCCGCTGCTCCGCCCGCGGCCGCGCCTCCGTCCGCTCGAGCCGCCAGCCCGGCGCCGCCAGCAGTGGTGCCCACGGCCGCGCCGCCAGCCGCAGCCGTGCCGCGCCTGCCTCCGGCGACGCCCGATCAAGCGCTGCCCAATTTCGGTCCTGGCTTCGCCCCCGCGCTGCTCCCGTACCGCGCAGGGCTACCGATTCCGCCGGGCTATCATGTCGAGCATCGCGCTGCCAACGGCTTGATCTACGGTGGCTTGAGCACGCTGGTCATCGCCTACACGACCGCGATTGTGTTGGGCGCGACCGCCGACGTCAAAGCCGGCACGGGTTGGTTGGCGTTGCCGGTGATCGGGCCCTGGGCGGCCATTGGTGCGCGCAGCTACCATTGCAGTAACGATCCACTGCTCGCCAACAAGTGCGTCAGCGGCGCATTCAGCGAGGTGCAAACGATCGCCATCTTGTCCGCTGACGCCGTGGTGCAGGCGACTGGGGCAGTGTTGTTCGTCGCCGGGCTTGCAAGCGGGCACGACGAGCTCGTGCGCAATGACCTGCCAGTCAGCGTCCGAGTGTTGCCGCGGGCGGTTGGTGCGAACGGCTTCGGGATCGGCGTCGACGGCCGGTTTTGAGCCGCTTCTGACGGGTCAGCGGGGGCGGGCGCTTTTTCGAGCAACCGGCGCGGCTCCTGTACCGATCAGGCAGGGCGCAAGCAAATGCGCCCGGACCCAAAGGAGTATTGCAAAATGACCACTCGTGTTGCCGTCGGCGGACCGCCGACTTCCGTCTACCCGACCACGACCGCGCCGCGCGTCACCCCCGAGCCCGCGCGCCCCTTTCAGCAAGTGATGAACGCCAGCTCGGCGGCCATCGTCAGGGGCGCCGAGGCTGCGGTCACGCATCTGCCCGGCGGCAGTATCTTGGCCGCAGCCATGCGACCCGGGGGCTCGGGCCTCGGCTCCGGATTGTCGGCGGGCAACCCGTACGGGCCCAGCACCGCCCTCAATCGCCCGGAAGGCCCGACCGGCACGGCGACGTCCGCGCTCGACGCGGGTCTGGGCGGCAGCGTTGGTGGGGGCGATCCGAACATGCAACAGGTGCTCGCCCAAGACGCGGATCAGAACCTGTATTACCTGCAGCTGCAAGAGCAGATTAGCGCCGAAAGTCGTGGTTATTCCGCCGTTTCGAACGTGCTCAAGGCCCGCCACGACACGATGAAGAACGCCATTGGCAACATCCGCTGAGCAGTTCGCGGCCGCTCGCGACCCGAGCGGCTCGCCCGCCTCTGGGCGAGCCATGCTAGGCTTTCGTGGGCAATTGTTGCGGCTAGGAACCAATCGAGGATTTAGCCATGGGTATCGACGGTATTGGCAAGCCCCCGGGCGCAGGCACCGGGAGCATTGGCGGCGCATCAGGCAAGGATGCCGCGCGCCCGGCAGAACCGTTCAAGCTGGACGCGAGCGCGCCAGCCGCGGGCGGCAAGGTGAGCGCAGCGCTCTCCAGTCTGCAACGCGGTGAGCTGTCGCTGGATCAATATTTGGACGGCCGCGTCAGTGAGGCCACCAGCCATCTGGTCGGCAAGCTCAGCCCGGATCAACTGGAGTTCGTGAAGCAATCGCTGCGCGATCAAATGGCGACCGACCCGGTGTTGGTCGAGCTCGTGCAGCGCACCACCGGCAGTGCCCCAGCGTCCGAGCTCCGTTGACCGCCCTGCGCACGAAAGTCCCGGTCTCGGAGCTGCGGATTCTCGGGGAATACCGCGGGCTGCTCTTCATCGATAAGCCGGCGGGCTTACAAACCGAGCCCGACGCGCGCACGACCGATACGCTGCTCTCGCGCCTGGCCGCGCAACTGCGCCTGCCCGATTCGCGCCTGCACGCGCTGTCCCGGCTGGACACCGGCGTGAGCGGCGTCGTGACCATCGGGCTCAGTCCGGACTCGAACCGGCTGGTGCAAGGCTGGCGGGAGCAAGGCCGCTTCAAGCGCCGCTATTTGGGCTTGGCCACCAGCGCCATGGGCAGCTCGCTCGCGCGCGCGGGCGCGTGGTCGGAGAGCATCGGGCGAGGCGCCGGCAGCTTGCGCTCGGTCAGCGGCCGCAACCCGGAAACCGCGCATACGGATTTTGCGCGCGTGGCCAGCGCGCAGCTGGTGCGCGCCACGCCGAGCGCGCTGCATTTGCTCGCGCTCGCGCCCGTCACCGGTCGCACTCATCAACTGCGCGTGCACTGTACCGCGCACGGCTTGCCGCTGCTCGGCGATCGCGCTTATGGCGGCGCGTCGCGCTTCACCTCCGACAACGGCGCGGTCACCGCGCTGGAGCGCATTGCGCTGCACGCCGCCTGGGTCGAGCTGCCGCTGTCCGCACCGTGCCGAATCGAAGCGCCCACTCCGGCCTTTTTGCTCGACATCTGGCGTGCCTTTGCCGGCGACGCGGCAGCGTTCGAAGCGGCGCGGCGGCTCGCGCTGCCAGCGCCTGCGGAATAGCGCCCGTCCCTGGTCGCGTGTGTTTCGCGGGCCCGTGCCATCGGTTAGGGTCCCGCCGGCATGAGCCTCGCGGCGAGCCTTCGCAGATTATCGATTGCCGAACGGGTCGCGCTGCTCGCCTGGCTGCTGACCGCCGCTGCCTTGCTGGTCCGCTTACCCTTCGGGGTGAGTCACCGCGATGAAGCCTTCTACAGCGCGATGCCGTATTCGTTTCTGATCGGCAACCAGCCGTACGTGGACGAGCTGGCGATTCACCAGAACGCGGGCCTACTGCTGGTGCCTTTTTTTCGCCTGTATCTGGCGCTGACGGGTTCGGCGGACGGTCTGATCTTGTTCAATCGCGTGCTCTACTTCCTGTGCTTGGGACTCACCTCCTTTGCCGCCTACCGCTTCGTGCGGCGCATCGCCGACTTCGGCACCGCCTGTTGGAGCGCGACGGTGCTGCTCGGCTTCGGTTACTTCAATCTATTGGCTCTCAGCTACAACACTCAAGGGGCGTTCGGCTTTCTGTGCGGCACGCTGTGGGTGGCCAATGCCATGCTCGATCGCACGCCCGGGCCGCGGTTGTTCGTCGCTAGCCTGTTCTTCCTGCTGGCCGTCTTCAGCTACCCGGGTCTAGTGATCGCCGTACTGCCGTACGGCGTCATCGTGCTCGCGTGGTTGTATTTCAAGCGCGGCAGGCGGGCTTGCGTCAACGGGCTGCTCGGTCTCGCTGCGGGCGCTCTCGTGGCGCTGCTGGCGCTGCTCGGGCTCGCTTTTTGGATCGGTCGGGCGAACTTCGAACGCTTGAAGGAGTTTCAGCAAGCGCTCGGCTACGGCGCTGGCAGCGCCCTGGCCAAGCTCGACTTCTACCACTCCGAAGCTTGGAATTGGCGTTACCATTGGCTGGCCTTTGCAGCCGTGTTCGTGCTGACACCGCTCGCCTGTCGGCTGCTCGATCGCGGCTTGTGGCGAGTGGCGTTGGCGACCGTCGTCGCTTGCGCGCTGTGCTATCGCTGGTGTTTCTCCATCTCGGGGCCCACGACAGCGATGCTGTTCTTCCTTTCGATACCGGTGCTGGCACCGTGCAGTGTCGCTTTCAACCGCGGCTTTCGCCAGGGCAGTTTGCTGCTGCTGCTGATTTGGCTGCCCTCCGTGTTTTCGATGCTGGCCGTCACCTACACCAGCTCGAATGGGCTAAGCGCGATGTCGCTCGGCAGTCTCGGCGCGCTCTTGGCCGGCGTGGCCAGCCTGGGCGCACTGCTCGAGGCGCGGGCGCTGGCCCAGCCGCAGGCGCGCCACGGATTTGCGCTGGTCGCGGCTGCGTTCTCGGCCAGCTGCGCGGTGCTCGAGCTGCACAGCTTGTATGCGGGCGCGTACGACGACACGAGTAGCGTGCTGCGTGAGCTCGACACGCGCGTCTCGTCCGGGCCGATGCGCGGCACGTACACGACGCGCGCCAACGCCGAAATGTTGGTTGCAGTCGACCGTGATTTGAAAGACCTGGCGCTGAGCGCGCGCTCACTCACCGTGTTCGACGGCTTCGCCGAGGGCTACATGTCGACGCGCCTTTCGCCGCGAACCTGGTGCCAGTGGATTTACTGGACCGGGACCGGCGCTTCCCGTCGGAAGCTGATGGAGGGCACGTTCGGCAGCCCCGAAAAATTGCCGGACCTAGTGCTCAAAATCCATCAGGAGCAGGTGTCTCGATCGCTGTGGAAGAAATACGAGCGCAATCGCTACCATTTGGTCATCGACCGCCCCCAGCACGGCTACCAAATTTTTCGCAAAAACGCGTTGGAACAGGGCTAGTCGAGCGTTCACGCGCGGCGGCCAAGCGCGTGACGCCGATCGCCCCGATGCATGGGCGAAGAGCAATGCTATAGCGGGGCCGTGAAGCTCGCCCGTGTCAGCATCGTTTTCGGCGTCCTGGTCGCCTGTGGCAGCGCTCACTACGCGACCGTCGACCCGGGACATCCGGCGCTCGTCGTTTCGCACCACGTGGCCGAAGGCAAGGGCGAGGGCGCGGACCGGCACACCCCCCCGCCTGCCGGCGCTGCCAGTGCGGCGAGCGAGGGGCAGTTGGGAACACTGCCCTTGCCTCCGCCAGCGTCTGCGTCGGTGTCGGCGTTGTCGGGCTCGGCGCCGGATCCGCAGCCGCTGTCGATGGCCGAGCAATGGCAGTATCAACTCTTGTTTCAGAACGGCGCGCCCAGCGTGGAGCAAGTCGAGAAGCAGATCTTGCCGAAGCCCATCTCGACCCCGCGGCGCATGGGTCGCTTCGCGCTCGAGCTCTGGATCGGTCGCGAGTTGATCGATCGCGTGCGCTTCGATTTCCCGTTGATCGCGGCCGAGGAAACGCCGGGCGCCACGCGTCGTCCCCTGCACGACGCGCCCAGCTTGGTGCCCCACGCGACCGCGCGCATTCGCGTGTCCGTGCCCGCCAGCCCGCGAGCCACGCGTTTGGTGTTGGTCGATCGCGCGACCGAAAAAGTCCAAGAGCTGCCTTGGCCGCCGGACCGGCAGCCGAGCGCACCTACACCGACGACGACTGCAAGCGCGCCCCCGCCCGCGTCCGCTGCCCCGCCGCCAGCGCCTCCTGCGCGCGCACCCAAACCCCCGACTGGCAAGTAACGCTCGTCGCTGCTTTCTGCGCCTGGCCTAGCGTTCTCGGGCCACATCGGATACCCCTGTCATTCCGATGAAATGTGAAGCTTGCCAGCACCAGAACATCGACGGCGCTCGCTTCTGCGCAAACTGCGGAGCGCTGATGCCGACGCTCGCGGAGGCCGGGGCGGACCCGCTGATTGGTCAATTGATCGGCGGGCGCTACCGGGTGACTGGCGTGCTCGGCGAAGGCGGCATGGGCATCGTGTACGTGGGCGAGCAGCAGATGGGCTCGACCGTACGCAAGGTGGCGATCAAAACCTTGCACGCGCATTTGTCCAAAGACCCGTCGGTCATCGCGCGCTTTCATCGTGAGTGCGGCACGGTCGCGCAGCTCGAGCACCCGAATACGATCAAGTTTTACGACTTCGGCTCGACGGCGGACGGCACGCTGTACATCGCCATGGAATTCGTGGCGGGCAAGCCGCTGGCGGACGTGCTCGCGCACGGGCCGCTGTCCGTCGAGCGCACGATCAAGATCATGCGCCAGGTGTGCGGCGCTTTGGACGAAGCCCACCTGCAGGGCATCATTCACCGCGATTTGAAGCCGGACAACGTGATCTTGACCGATCGCGCGGGCGAGACCGACTTCGTCAAATTGCTCGACTTCGGCATCGCGGCGCGCACCGAGTCCGCTGACGCGCAGAAGGAGCAGAAGCTCACTCAGCAGGGCATGGTGCTCGGCACCCCGCCGTACATGAGCCCCGAGCAATTTACGGGCAAAGCGTTGGATGCGCGCAGCGATATCTATTCGCTGGGCGTGATGACTTACGAAATGCTCGCGGGCCGTCTGCCGTTCGACGCCGACACACCTTGGCAGTGGGCGACGCAGCACATGAGCGTGCAACCGATCCCGTTCGAGGTCTCGGCGCCGGCCAAGAACATCCCTGAAAACATGCGCAAGGCGATCTTGCGTGCGCTATCCAAGAACAAGGAAGATCGCGAACCGAGCGCGCGCGAGTATTTCACCGAGCTCTCCGACGGCGGACGCGTGACCGTCGAATCGCACCCGGACATCGGCGGCGCGACCGGCACTGCGGCCATGGCGCAGGTGCCTGATTTTGCTCCGCCCGTCGCGCCGATGATGATGAACCCGCCGCACCCGGGCGGCCCAGGGCCGGTCGGGTTCCCGCCTCCCCCGATGACCAGCGGCCGTGGCAACAAGAGCGGCGGCGGCAAAGGCCTGCTGATCGGCCTGGGCGCCGTTGCCGCCGTTTTGCTGGTTTCAATCGCGGTGCTCGCGGCCCGTTCCCTGGGCGCGAAGAAAAATGCCGACGCCGACATCATCCCGCTGGATCAGGGCACGGCGCGCAGCGGCAGTGGCGCGGGGATCGGCAGCACTGCTCCGGTCGTCACCCTCGATCCAATCATGCCTCCCACCCCCAGCGTGCCGCCGGTTGCGTCGACTGAGGCCCCCGTCGGCACGTTACCGCCGGTGGAGCCCGTCAAAACTGCAACGCCCACCGGCGGCGTCAGCAAGCCTGCTCCTGCCCCCGTCTCCGGCGCGAAGGCCTGCGATGCTTGCATCGCGGCCGCCAGCAATGGCCAAGCGTCCGCTGCGGCCGCCAACTTCTCGCGCTGCGATGACGCTGCCAAAAAGGCGCAATGCGGGCAGGCGGCCCGCAACAAGGCGCCCGCCGCCGCGAAGCAAGCCGCACTCAATGGCAACTGCGCGGCGGCCAAAGCCATCATCGCGGGCGCGCAGGCGATGGGTGCATTCAGTCCCGCACTTGGTTCCGCCCTGGCTGGATCCAGCTGCAAGTAGATTTGTTAACCATTCCAGTCACTTGCAACGGCGAGCTCGGGCGGGTGCAGCGCTTTTGCCGTCAGCTTGACGACTGAGGGAACTCGTATTTAGATGCTGAGGCGTCCCGGTGACGTTTGGCATCGCGCCAAGTGACGAGCTCGAAGCAGAGGGGAGTTCTCCCGCACGGGAAGTACTCAGTGAAAGTAAGACCCCCAAGCATGTCGACACGGATGACCTGGCCTGAGTTCTGTCGTTCGAACGAATTCAAAGGTCGTTGGGTAGCAATCGATAACTGTCGATACGATCAGGCCACTCGTCAGCCCGTCGAGGGTGACGTCGTGGATTCTGACGCGGAATTGTCGGAGTTGTGCGCGCGCATGCGCGAAGCCGGCAACAGCGCATGCACGATCGTTTTCTGCGAAAGCGACGTGTACATCGAGGGTCCGCGCTCCTCGGTGCAGCGTCAGAGCGATCGCAGCAGCCCAGCGAACTAACTAGGCGCTGATGTGGGTCGAGCCCACACAACCGGTGCTGGAGTAGCAGTACCGAACCTGGACGCTAGCGGACGATCGGCTTGAGGACGGCTTTGCCGTCCTTGATCACGACGTCGAAGTCGATTTTTCGATTCTTGTGCTGCTCGCGCAGCTTGGCCTCGGTGGCCTGCATCGACTTCGCCAAGCCCTCCAGGCTGACCTTGGCCCCGTCTTGAGTTTGGCGCTTCGCTTCGAGCAGGCGCGCGTGCAGCTCGCGGACCCGATCGTCGATCACGGAGGCGGAAGCCGCCGCGGCCGCGGCCGGCTTGGGCGCGCTTGGTTTCGCCGGCGTAGTTCCCGGGATGATGGGTGCCAGCGGCCGGGCTGCAGCTGGGGGCGGCGCGGGGTGAGCCGAGAGCGGCTTACTACCCGGCGGGGCGGGAGCCGGGCGCGGCGGGATGGTGACTGGTCGGGGCGGCAGCGCGGACGCCCGCGGGGCGGAGGCGGCGGCCGGCGCGGACTTGGCGGGAGGCTCACGCCGCGGCGTGGTGACGCCTGGAGTCGGGGGCGTGCCCATCGGCTGCGAGAGCGGTTTGCCGAAGGGGCGAGCCGGGACTTCGGCTGCTCGCTTGCCCCGCGGTGCCGCTTTGTTCGGATCCCAGTCGCCAAGGAAGTCCATGTCGAGATCGAGGCTCTCGAAGGGGGGGCGAGACGCACGAGCGGTCGGGGGAGCAGACACGCGCGCAGGCACGGGCGCCGCGGCGACTGGCGAGGAAGCTGGGAGCGCAGCGCGGGCTCCGGGCTTCGGGGGTGGAGCGAGGCGCGGCAGTGAGACGGCCGGACGGGCACTTGGAGGCCGCGCGCTCGGCGGCGCGCTAGGACCTGCGCTCGGGTGCGTGCTCGGGCCCGCGCTCGGGTGAACGCTCGGGTGAGCGCTGGGGCTCGAGGCATGAGGCGTGTCTTCGTCGGGCTGCATGGCCTCGAGCGCGGCTCGGCCCAGGCGCTTGCGCGCGGCGATGGTCAGGATCTGGCCCGGCGCGATGCGCTCGGCGCGGATCACGTGGCGTTTGTAGGTGCCGTTTTCGATCTCGCGGCAGATGCGCTGCCAATACTGCTGGAAGGTGTTGTAGCGCGAGATGATCGTCTGCAGCTTGAAGCGCTTGGCGGTGTTCCGGATCTTCTCGCGCCGGAGCACGTAGATTCGGCGCTCGATGTCCTTGCGCGGGATCGCGGGCTCGATCCGCTCGATGCCCATGAAATATTGCTCGTACAGCGCGCGCAGACGCTCGAGGCGAGTCTCGAGCTCTTCCAGCGCGACTTCGAGCTCAGCGTTCTCCACTCGGTCAGCTCTTCAGGGGGGTGATGGTGAGATTGTCGAAGCAGGCCGGGACTTGCCAGTCGTTGAACGCGAAATGCTCGTGCCCTTCACCGATCAGTGGGCTTGGGTCTTTGAAGCTCAAGATCTCGACGTCGTCCACGAAGTAACGGACGGTTTTGCCGTCACTTCGCTCTATTTTGAAGTGATACGCGCGATCGGGCAGTACCGGCTGCGCGCGCGGGTCGGTTTCCCCCGGTTCGACGTGCAAGGCCTTGCGGTCCGCGCCGTGCTCGTCCAGCCGAGCCAAGACATGCAGCGAGTTTTTCCAACCGCCGAAGATGATCAAGTAGCTCGTGGCGTCGCCGTAGGAGTTGCCGCTGGCGGCGCTCGCGCCGTCCCCCCAGGCCTCGACCTTGAGGTCGCCCTCGGGCGAGGCACTCGTGGCCTCGAACTCGATACGCGCGTTCGTTGGTAGACGGCGGCGCAACCAAGCCGGGTGGTTGTGTGCGTCGCTCACACACAGCCGCCCCTCCTTGACCGCCCAGCCAGGGCCGGTGACGTTCCAATCCGGCCCGAGCTCGCTGCGCTCGAAAGTATCGACGAAGCGCTGAGCGATTTGCGGGCCGGGCGGCAAGGCGCGCGCGCTGGCCGCGCCGGCGGGCGCGCGACGCGGCTCGGGCGACGCCGCGTTGCGGGCTGCGCGGGCGCTCGCGGCTGGCCCGGACTGCTGCGGGCGCTCGTCCGGCACGCAGCCACCCGCACCGCCCGCTGCCAGCACTGACGAAAACACGAAGGCCCTGAGTCGCACAGCGCGCCATGCTACCACGGCCATCTGCAGTTAGAGCCGCGCTCCCGCACTTCATGCATCCGATCCTGTTCAAAATCCCGCTCCCGGCCTGGTCGCTGCCGCTCGGCCCGAGCTCGTTTGCGCTGGCCGGGCTAGGACTTTTGTTGGCGCTGTTCGCGCAGCGCAAGGGCGCGTTCGATTTGCTGGTGATGGGCGGCTTGGCGCTGGTGTGTGGACTGGCCTTTGGCTTTCTCTTCCGTGGCCAGCGCTTGCTGCTCGAGTCACTGCCCATTTACAGCTACGGCGCGATGCTGTGTGCGTCGCTGGTGGTTGGCTGGTTTCTCACGCTGTGGCTTGGCGAGCGAGACGGCTTGTCGCGTGAGCTGTTGGCGAACTGTTACTTCGTGACCGCGATCGCCGCGTTGCTCGGCGCGCGCGTGTTGTACGTGCTCACGAACCTGCACGAGTTCCGTGACGTGTTGGACGTGTTAGCCGTGCGTCGCGGCGGCCTGGTCGCCTACGGGGGCTTCTTGGGCGGATTTTTGGGCTCCTTTTACTACCTGCGCCGGCGCGGCGTGGCGCTCTTACCGTGGGCCGACGTGGCCGTGCCTAGCTTGGCGAGCGGCCTATTGTTGACGCGTCTCGGTTGTTATTCGTTCGGTTGCGACTTCGGTAAACCCCTGTCTTCGGCCGCTCCCGGCTGGCTCAAGCATTTGGGCACGTTTCCGCGCTGGCCGAGTGACGTGCTCGATGGTGCGGGGTCGCCGGCTTGGTTGCAGCACGTCGATCAGCGAGGCTTGTCCGTGAGCTCACTGACCTCTCTGCCCGTGCACCCGACGCAGCTGTACGAGTCCCTGGTGGGCGGCTTGCTCTTGTTGCTGCTGTGGCGCGTCGGCAAAGCGCGGCGCTTCGTCGGCGAATCCTTCTTCGCCTTCACCTTCGGCTACGGCTATTTGCGCTTCTGGGTCGAGCTTTGGCGCGACGATGACGAACGCGGCAGCTTTGGTCCGGCGTTGCCCCAGCAGCTGCTGGTGCCCGCGCTGCTGCTGCTGTTCGCGGCCGCGTTCGCCTTTGGGCCAGCTCGAAGCATCGTGCGGCCCTGGCTCCGTCGTTTGACGATCGCGTTCGGCGTGCTGCTCGCGCTCGGCGCGTACTTTGCGCTGCGCCCGGCGCTGCACACCGCGAGCGTCGCCCTAGCGCTGTCCACGTCGCAGTGGATCTCGCTCTTGACGGCCTCGGCCGTGGCCTTCGCTTGGCACCAAAAAGAAGCCCGAGAAAAGCCGATCGAGCCTCAGCCGCGGCCTCTCAGCTCGACCTGATAGCGCACGGGCTCCGCGCCCGCGACGCGCACTACCAGTCGCCGCTCGTCGAGCTCGACGACCGCGTGCGCGGCTGCCGCGCGCCCCGGTGCGTCGTCGTCCAGATTTTCGATCAAGCTTTGCAGGGTGATGTACGGCACGCCCGAGATCACGTCGAAGTGATTCCAATGCACGTGGCCGTTGAACACGGCCACTACCCGCGGTGCCTCGCTCACGACCTGCTGCAAGGCGCGTCGCTCGGCCACGCGGCACAAGTGTGGCCTTTTCTCGAACCAACGATTGCCGTCGAGCCGCATCTCGCTGGCCGGATGGTGCATCAGTACGACGCTGGGCAGTGAGCTGTGCGCGAGGTCCGCGCGCAGCCAGTCGAGCTGCGCCTGTGGCAGATGAATCGCGACGTCCGTGACCTCGATCGTGCGCAGCACGCTGAAGTGCACACCGGCCACGTCGCGACTGTAGTGGAGCTCGCCTTGGTGAGCCCACAGCCTGCGCAGATCGTCGTCGCTCAGGTTCACCTGGTCGTGATTGCCGGCCACGTGGATGATCGGGCTTTTCAGCTTGGACATGATGGACACGAACTGCCCGTAGTGCTCGAGGTCTGCGGCGTGCGACTCGTCTTCGATCACGTCGCCTAGATTGACCACCAGGTCGGGCTGTACCTGCTCGTTCATGCGCGTCACGAACGCCTCACACAGCTCGCCCGCCTGTGCGGTGAGCTTGCGCAGCTTGCCCTGAAAGTGGGCACTTGGGCCGAAATGCTCGTCGGAGATCAGGGCGAAACGCATGCCGGACAGCGTAGCGCGGTATTGAGCAGCTCAGGAGAGCGGAGTAGCGTGCGCGATCAAGCCTTCGATTTTTCGGCATCCCAGGAGCTTCATTCATGACGCACAAGACCCTTCGCCTGACGATCCCCCTCGTGCTGCTCGCGGCCATCGCTTGCAAGAAGCAAGATGAGCCGGCCGCTACCGCCGGCTACCAACCTGGCGCGCTCGGTGCAGCAGGCGCGCCGAGCGTGCTGCCGAGCGCTAGCGCGGGCGCGCCGCCCGTCGTCGCACCGGCGCCCGCGCCGGCTCCGACGACTCCGGCTCCAATCGATCCGACGCTGGCCGCCGCAGTGACTCCGATCCTGACGCAGCTCGGGGCGTCGCAAATCGTGGCAGGCTCGAAGCCGCTGGGCAGCGCCCTGGTCGGCAACGTGGGGGGCGCGCAGGTGCTCGAGCAGCAGATCACGCTGCAGCCAAGCAAATGTTACAGCGTCGTGGCCGCGGGCGCGCCGCCGATCAGCGAGTTGAACGTGCAGTTCGTGGCCGTCTCGGTCGTTCCGGGCATGGCGCCCATTTTGGCGACCGATCAGGACGCGGGCGCAACGGCGGTCCTGGGCAAAAAACCGAACTGCTACAAATGGGCATTGCCCCTGCCGGCGGCGGTCAAGGTCGTGGTCAGCGCGGCCGGGGGTCAGGGCGTGGCTGGGGCGCAAGTCTACGAGAAGTGACGCGCTTTGCGGCGCGGCTGACGGCGCGAGCCGTCGGTCGCGCTGCGGACATCAGCGGGAACGCTTGTCGACACGACGCACAGCCTAAACCCGGTCGAAACCCATGGATTGGACTCACGGCTACGTTCAGAGCATCGACTACACGCACCACTATTGCCGCGAGCTATCGCCGTCCCTGCTCGACTTCGCCTGCTTGTCGCGCGGCATTTCGACGAACATCGCGGATCGCCCGCTCGAGTACCTGGAGCTCGGCTTCGGCCAGGGCCTGTCGCTGAACGTCCACGCGGCGGCAAGTCAGGGTGAGTTTTGGGGTACGGACTTCATCCCGGCGCACGTCGCGAATGCGCGCGAGCTAGCGGCGCACAGCGGCGCGCGCTTGTTCGAAGACTCGTTCGAGGATTTCGCGCGTCGCGCTGATCTGCCCGAGCTCGACGTGATCGGGATGCACGGCACTTGGTCGTGGATCTCCGCCCAGAACCGAGCCGTGGTGCTGGACCTCGTGCGCAGGAAGCTCGCGCCGGGTGGCGTGTTCTACCTGAGCTACAACGCGCTACCGGGTTGCGCCGCGGAGCTTGAGCGCAGCCAAGCTCGAATTCGCGACCTCCGCGACCTTGAGCGATCACCTCGACGGCGCTGGCTTTCCGGACAAAGCCAAGAAGCTCTTGGACGAAGCCAAGCCTGCACTTTTGCGTGAAACGCTGCGCGACTACCTGGTCAATCAGCGCTTTCGGCGTGACATCTTCGTCAAAGGCGTGCGCCGTCTGAGCCCTGAAGCTCGAGAGGAGCGCTTCGGTCGCAGCCGATTCGTGCTGCGCGCACCGCCCGAGAAGCTGCTGGGCGCGAAGATCCCGCTACCGTTTGGCGAAGCCGAGCTGAAGCCCGAGACCTACGGCGCGCTCGGCGCGGCGCTCGCCGAGCAAGACTTCGCCCCCAAGACACTGGATTTTCTCAGGCAGCACCCGGGCTGCAAGCAGCTCCGCCCGGGCCAGTTCGTGCACGCACTACGCTTGTTGGTCAGCACCGGCCATTTGCACTTGGCCCAGTCCGAAGCGTCAATCGCCGCCGCCACGCCGCGCTGCCAGGCGCTGAACGCACTGCTACTCGAGCGCGCGCTGCACTCGGACGAGGGCAGCGTTTTGGCTTCGCCCGTGACGGGCAGCGGGGTGAGCGTGAGCCACGAGCAGCAGTTGTTTCTGCATGCGCGCGCGCACGCTCGAAGCACGCCCGAGGCCTGGGCAGCGCACGCCTGGAGCCGCCTCTCGGCGCTCGGACTGCGCCTGACTCGCGAGGGAAAGGTGCTCGAGTCCGCGTCCGAAAATCTGGCTCAGCTATCGCAGAATGCCCGCGTGTTCGCCACGCAAGAGCTGCCCCTACTGCGCGCTCTGGGCGTCGCGTGACTTGAGGCGGCGGCGGACGAGCGCGGCCAGCAGCAAGCCCAGAGCAGCGAGGGTGGGCGAGGCCGGGTGCGTCGAGCTGTCAGCGAGGCGACAGCCGCAGCCGCCACCGTCCTGCGTCAGCGACGAGAGCTTGCACGGTGGATCCTCGCCGAGCGGGATGGCGCAGGCGTCGTAGGTCGATGCACGGGGTGGCTCGCAGCTCAGCTTCGGCCCGGGTGGATAGGCAGCACAGATCGCCGCGACGTCGTCGGCGCTGATGAGATTCGGGCTGTAGGGCAGGCTTTGGTAGTTGGTGGGCCTCATCACCGAACCGATGACCTGACTGTGCGCGAGGCCCAGGAAATGGCCGAGCTCGTGGGTCAAGACGTACATCAGCGAGGTCGACATCGTGCCGGAGGGATCGCTCGCGAATGAGTAGTCCTGAGAGTTGATTTCGACGTCCGCGTCGATCACCAGGCCCGACTCCTTACCGCCCGTGGGCGTGGTGACGCCGATGTGGCCTACGCCATCATGCCAATTGCTGTCGTGGAACATCACCACGTTGGCGTCCTTGGCCAGGTTGTCGCAGACGGCTTCGCGGCGGTCGCAACTCACGTAACTCTGGAACTGCACCTCGAAACGCGGTGAGCCGCCGCCCGGACAGCGCGCGGCTTTCCAGGCGCTGAAGGCTTGCTCGACGAAGGCTTGAACCTGATCCGCGTCGAGGTTCGAGCGCGGCGAGCCATCGACCTGCACGGAGTAGGTGAGGCAGGGGCTTGCCCAATGCAGAGGATTGCCCTGGGTGACGCACTGACTTTCGTCGCGCGGACAGGTGGGGTGACGTGGATCTTCGCCGAGCTCGCAGCTCATCGTGCGGCAATAGGCGGCCGCGCGCGGCGTCCAAGCCAACGCACACACGGCGTACAACGCCGCTACGCCCAAAGTTGCCCCGCGCGAGCGTGACTTCACGCGCAGATGGTTAGTGCAGCGCAAGGAACACGTAAAGTGGTGCCGTGCGTGGAGTCGAGTGACGTGTGCGCGACGTGGGCTCGCGCACGCAACGCGCTTGCACTTTTGCGCTCTGGCTGTGTCTCGGGTCGCGCTTCTCGCTCGCGCAGCCTGGCGCAGTGACGCGCTGAGCTCGCCCGGGCTCTCCGATTCGCAACACTCGCGTGTCGTGGAGAAGAGCAACGACGGACGTGCCGCCACGCCGGGCCGTCGCATCGCTCGCTATTGCGAAAGACAGCGAGCCATTGGCTAGCCGTGTGCGTGGACGCGGAGAACGCGCGTGGCATCGTTCTGCTGCGTCCGTGCCCGCGCACGAGTCTGTGCCCCGCGCACGCGCGTTCGATTACGCGCGTTCGAGCACGCGGACGCGCGCCCGCGCTCGAACACGCGCACGTGTTTGGGGAGCTGCGGTTTGGTGATACCTTTTGCGCGTGAATAGCAGTGGCTTCACCATCTGGCTCACGGGGCTCCCTTGTTCTGGAAAGTCGACCATCGCGCGCAACCTGGCGCGCAGGCTCCTGCGCCGCGGGCGACGGGTCGAAGTGCTCGATGGCGATTTGGTGCGACAGTCCCTGTCCTACGGCTTGGGCTTCAGTCGCGAGGATCGCGATCGCAATATTCAGCGGGTGGCCTTCGTCGCCAACTTGCTCGCGCGCAACGACGTGATCGTGATAGTCGCCGTGGTCAGCCCGTATCGTGCGGCTCGCGCTGAAGCTCGGCGCGCGACGCATGGCTTTTTCGAGGTGCACGTGGACTGTCCGCTCGTCGAATGCGAACGACGTGACGTCAAGGGCATGTACAAGCGAGCGCGCGCAGGCGAGCTGCGTGGCTTCACCGGTGTCGACGATCCGTACGAAGTCCCGCTCGAGCCGGAGCTGAGCCTCTCGACGAACCTGCAGTCGAGCGACGAGAGCGCCGCACGAGTCGAGTCTGCCCTGGTCGAAGCGCAGCTGCTCAGCGATGGCGATCCCGACTTGGGCGAGAGCACCGAGCTCGAGCAGCGTCACTCGCAGCTGTTCGTGTGGCGTTAGCCGAGGCGCGACTCAGAAGTAGCCGTTGTCGCGAAACCAGGCCACGGAAGCGCGAAATGCCTCTCGGATGGGCGTGGGCGACAAGCCGAGCTCCCGGCACGCTTTGAGGTTGCTGCCGTACTTGCCACTCGTCAAAAGGCGAATCGAGTGCTGGTTGAAGCGCGGGTATTTGTCCGGGAAAAACCGGGCCTCGATCAAATCCTTGGGCAGCGAGATGGCGAGCATCAGTCCAGCCGGGATGCAGAAGCGCGGGCGCGGGCGACCCGTGTCTTCGGCGAGCCAGTCGAGAATTTGGTCGAGGGACGCGACCTCGCCCGAGAGCAGGTAGCGCTCACCTCGGCCGCCCTTGTCCATGGCTAGCAGGTGACCTGAAACCACGTCGCGCATTGGCACCCAGTCGAAAGCGCCGGGCAAGTAGGCTTTCATCTTGCCGGTGGCAAAGTCGACGAAGGTGCGGCCGACCAAGCTGGGACGGAAATCGAACGGCCCGACCGTCGCGCAGGGGTTCACGATGCAGGCGTCGAGGCCGCGTTCGATCTCGCGCTTGACCTCGACTTCGGAGGCCGCCTTGCTTCGTTCGTAGTCGGTCGCCGGCTCGTTGGCATCGAGCGCGTGCTGTTCGCTGCTCGGACCGTTGGGATTGTTGCCCATGGCGCCGAACGAGCTCGTGTGCACGACGCGCTTCACGCCGGCCTGGCGCGCCGCAGCCAAAAGCCGGGCCGTGCCGGCGACATTCGCGTCCCACAGCGCCTCGCGATCCCCGCTGCGAATGCTGATCATGGCGGCCACGTGATAGACCCGCTCCACGCCGGCCACCGCGCGCGCGAGCGACGGTGCGTCACGCAGATCGCCCTCGAAGCGTTCTACGTCGAGGCCCAGAAGCGGCTTTGGGCTCGAGCTCGGGCGGCACAGCACGCGCACGCGTTCGCCGCGCGCGAGCAGGGCGCGCACCAGATTGTTGCCGATGTGGCCCGTGGCGCCAGTAACGAGGGTGGTCATGTCTGGAACGTCAAAGCCGGGTCACTGAGCGGCCGAGTCGGATCGGGGAGTCTGATCGAATAGGGCTGCCTCTGCTCCGGCAGACGCGCGCATGGCCTGGTCCGACTCCGCCTGACGGCGCTTGAGCGAACGCGAAAGCTCGCTTTGCTGATACTCGCGAGCTTTCTCCAAGGTCAGCTTCTGGAACTCGATCACCGCTGGATTGAGCTCGATCATCGGGCGATCGGCGTGGCGGTCGAAACCGGCTTGCTCGGCCTCGAGCACCCACTTGTCCTCGGCGAGCAAGGGCTCGACGTACAGCAAGTTCGCGAGCTTGAGCGCGAGTGGCTTCAAGGGTCGCGGGATGGTCCAGCGCAGGAGCGGCACCTCGATGGGCCCGAACAGGAACAGAAAGAAGCAGCGCGTGGTGCGCTCATCGATCGGCAACATGAACAGCCAGTGCAAGTATTTACCGAGGATGTCGGAGCCTTGATACGGGTATTGATACCAGAGCTTGATGCGATCGAGCCCCTTGCCGCCGTTCTCCGAGGCGAGCCGCGCGATCAGGCTCTTGCCGAAGGAGGTCTTGTACGTGACGTTCACCGTGTCGCCCACGCGTCCGTACTCCACCAGCGTGGGGTCCACGAACGGCTCCTTGTAGCGATGCAGGTAGGCGTGATTGAAGTCACACACGTTCTCGACGATCATCGAAAAGTGCGCGCCGATGCTGACGTCGATGGGCACGACGGGCCACGGCGCAGGCCCGCTGAGCTCCGGCACCTCCGGCAGGGGCACGCTATCGGCGAGCGCCGGATCGCCCGGGAAAATCCAGATCAAGCCGTAGCGCTCTTTGACCGGATAAGCGCGAATGCCGATCTTCGGTAGCTTGTCCCGGCCCTTGCCGAGCTCGTGGCTGATCTCGACGCAGCGGCCCGCGCCGTCGTACTTCCAGCCGTGGTACTGGCACACGAGTCGCGTGCCCTCGACGCGTCCGCAGGAGAGCGGAAGCTGGCGGTGCGCGCAGCGATCCTCGAGCGCGCTGACGTTCCCGGCGCTGTCCCGATACAGGGCGATCGGGTTCTTCCACCACACGACCGCCTGCACCTGTCCCCGTCGCAACTTGTTCGAGAGCTCGACGGCGTACCAAAAATTGCCGTTCGGTCCCGAGCGTCGCACTTCCGCGACGCGTGTTTCCCGGCGCCCGGGGCCGGCTCCGTTGCTCACTGCTTCAGAGTGCGGGGTCGCTTCCAAGACAGAGAACATTCCGCCACCCGGAGCAAAGGTCAAGTCCGAGCCATTCGCCGACCCTCGCGATCACGCCCCGTAACCGTGCCCGTGCCCGTGCCCGTGCCCGAAAATCGGACCACGATACCGTTCGCCGTCACGCCCCTGCGCAGGCAGGCCTGTCAGCGGCAAACACCGATTGCGGA
>Ga0247773_1000412_pt1 | contig 18683 bp, 13 predicted proteins | sample UWRJL092311B6_FD_179934 | JGI IMG/M metagenome (GOLD analysis project Ga0247773, IMG submission 179934) | Plant litter microbial communities from Arlington Agricultural Research Station in Wisconsin, United States - UWRJ-L092-311B-6 | ecosystem: Environmental > Terrestrial > Plant litter >...
ACCCCGAGAAGCTGGGGATGCGCATCCACGGCATCCCCGTGATGGGGAGCACCGGGACGCTGGGCGACCTGTCGCAGAAGCTGCGCGCGCAGCTGCTGGTGATCGCCATCCCCAGCGCCACCCGCGAGCAGATGCGGCGGATGGTCGACGCCTGCCTGGAGACGGGGATCGAGTTCAAGATCGTTCCCTCCATCCGCGAGCTGCTGGACGGGCGCGCCCGCCTGGGCGAGCTGCGCAGCGTGCAGATCGAGGACCTGCTGGGGCGCGAGACGGTGGAGCTGGGGCTCGACGGCCCCCGCGCCGAGCTGCAGGGGCGCACCGTGCTGGTCACCGGCGGCGCCGGTTCCATCGGCTCGGAGCTGGCGCGGCAGATCGCCGGGTGCGGCCCGGCGCGGCTGGTGGTGCTGGACCAGGCCGAGAGCCCGCTCTACTTCGTGCACCTGGAGCTGATGCACGCGCATCCCGGGCTGCGCATCGAGCCGGTGGTGGCCGACGTGACCGACCAGGGGCGGATGGAGCGCGTGTTCGCCGCCTGCCGCCCCGACTTCGTGTTCCACGCGGCGGCGTACAAGCACGTGCCGCTGATGGAGCAGAACGTGGTGGAGGCGGCGCGCAACAACGTGCTGGGCACCCTGTGCGTGGCCGAGATGGCCGCCCGCTTCGGCGCCGAGAAGTTCGTGCTGATCAGCACCGACAAGGCGGTGCACCCCTCCAGCGTGATGGGCGCCACCAAGCGGATCGCCGAGCAGGTGGTGCTGGGGTGGCCGGCGCTGGCCGCCAGCCGCACCGACTTCCGCGCCGTGCGTTTCGGCAACGTGCTGGGGAGCGACGGGAGCGTGATCCCGCTCTTCAAGCGCCAGCTGGCCGCGGGGCAGCCGCTGACGGTGACGCACCCCGAGGTCACGCGCTACTTCATGACCATCCCCGAGGCGGTGCAGCTGGTGCTGCAGGCCTCGTCGCTCCCCGAGGCCGCCGGGCGCATCGCCATGCTCGACATGGGCGAGCCGGTGCGGATCGTGGAGCTGGCCGAGAACCTGGTGCGCCTCTCGGGGCTGGAGCCGTACACCGAGGTGCCGATCGTCTTCACCGGGCTGCGTCCGGGCGAGAAGCTGCACGAGGAGCTGATGAGCGACCGCGAGGAGACGGCCCCCACCGCGATCCCCAAGATCCGCGTGGTCCGCACCTTCGACGCCGAGCGCGGCACCCTCACCCGCGGGCTCGACCGGCTGGGCGCCGCCGCCGCGGTGGGCGACAACGGCGACACGCTGGTGGCGCTCTGCGCGCTGGTTCCCGAGTGCGTGGCGCCGCTGCGCGAGCGGGGCGCCGGGGCGGCCGCCGGGGCCGACTGATTCTCCCGCCCGGTTTGCGGATCGCGCCCGCTTCGTTACCTTTCACCATCTTGAACTTCGGCCCGCGGGTGGATGACCCCCGCGGGCCGGGCCTGCAACGAAATCCGGAACACCGATGAGCAGAGGCGAGCAGGGCCCCCCGATCACGCTGGTGGGAGGCGAGCGCGGCTCCGCGCCCCTCGACCAGCTCCTCGCGCGCGTCGAGCGGCGCGAGGCCGTCGTGGGGGTGCTGGGGCTGGGGTACGTGGGCCTCCCCCTGGCGGTGGAGGTGGCGCGCAGCGGCTTCCGCGTGCTGGGCTTCGACATCTCCGACCGGGTGGTCGACGGGATCAACGCCGGCCAGAGCCACATCCAGGACGTGGAGCCCGCGGTGGTGGCCCGCTTCGTGGAGGGCGGGATGCTCTCGGCCACGGCCGACCTTTCGCGCCTGGCCGAGTGCGACGCGGTGTCGATCTGCGTTCCCACGCCGCTCAACAAGACCAAGGACCCGGACCTCAGCTACGTGATCAGCGCCGCGCAGGCGGTGATGCACGGGCTCAAGCCGGGGCAGCTGGTGATCCTGGAGAGCACCACCTATCCGGGAACCACGCGCGAGGTGATCCTCCCCGTGCTGGAGGAGACCGACATGCGCGTGGGCGAGGACTTCTTCCTCTGCTTCAGCCCCGAGCGGGTGGACCCCGGCAACACCGTGTGGCAGACCCGCAACACACCCAAGGTGCTGGGCGGGGTGACCGAGGCCTGCCGCGCCGCGGGGATGGCGCTGTACGAGCACGTGTTCGACGCGATGGTGCCGGTGCAGAGCGCCGAGGCGGCCGAGCTCACCAAGGTGTACGAGAACACCTTCCGGATGATCAACATCGCGCTGGCCAACGAGCTGGCGCAGGCGTGCGACCGGCTGGGCGTGGACGTGTGGGAGGTGATCGACGCGGCCGCCACCAAGCCCTTCGGCTTCATGAAGTTCACCCCCGGCCCCGGCCTGGGTGGCCACTGCATCCCGCTCGATCCGCACTACCTGAGCTGGAAGATGCGGACGCTGGCCTTCCGCACGCGGATGATCGAGCTGGCCAGCGAGATCAACAGCGAGATGCCGCTCTTCGTGGTGCAGAAGGTGGCCGACTCGCTGAACGACGTGCGCAAGCCGCTGAAGGGGAGCCGCGTGCTGATCCTGGGCGTGGCCTACAAGAAGGACATCGACGACCTGCGCGAGAGCCCGGCGCTGGAGATCATCCGGCTGCTGCAGGAGAAGGGCGCCGAGGTGAGCTTCCACGACCCCTTCTGCCGGACCATCCACGACGACGGGCACACCCCCATCGCCGGCCTCCCGCTGCACAGCGTGGAGCTGACCGACGCGGCGCTGGAGGGCTCCGACGTGGTGCTGGTGGTGACCGACCACACCCAGATCGACTACGCGCGCGTGGCCGCGCTGGCGCCGCTGGTGGTGGACACGCGCGGCGTGGTGCGCGACCCGCCGCAGCACGTGATCGGGCTGTCGCGCCGTGCCGCGGCGCACCCCCAGCCGCGCCTGCGCCTGGTGTCGGGCGGCGCCGGCTGAGCGTCCTCCGCGGCGGACCCCCTTCTCCGGAAGCGGGTACGCAGCCCATGCGCGAGCCAGTCTCTTTCCCGCGGGCGGCCTACCGGCTTGCCCGCGGGTGTTCTTCCCGACCCGTCCCACGCGCGGATCGGGCGCGGCCCGGTCGCGGGGGCGAACCGGTGGCGCGTGCCTTTTCCGAACGGATGCAGGCGTACAGGATGTCGATCTCGACGTGGGGCGGCGGGGCATGAGCCGTTCTCGGGCGGTGCTCTCGGGCGGGGCCGTGATGCTGCTGCAGGTGGCGGTGCGCATGGCCGGGGTGGCGGTGGTGGGGCACATGCTGTCGCGCCTGGCGGGGGGCGAGATGCTGGGTGCCTACTCGGCGATCTGGCAGCTGATCTGGCTGGTGCAGCTGCTGGAGCTGGGGGTGAGCCAGGCGATCGCCCGCGAGGTGGCGCAGCACTGGGAGAAGCCGGGCGCCGAGGAGCACCGGGCGCGCCTCCCGCGCACCAGCCTGGGGCTGCTGCTGCTGCTGGGACTGGCGATGTGCCTGGCACTCTCGGTCACCGCGTGGACGCTCCCCTGGTGGTTCCGGGCCAGCGCGCCGGTGCGGCACTCGGCCGCGCTGGCGGTGGCGATCGCCGCGGCGTGGATGCCGCTGCGCTTTCCCCTCTCCTTCTTTTCCATCTTCCTTTTCTCGCGGCAGCGGCTGGCGGCCTACGGCGCCCTGTCGACCGCCAGCGAGGCGCTGCGGGTGGTGCTCACCATCCTGGCGGTGTGGCTGGGATGGGGGCTGACGGGGATGATGGCGGGGACGCTCGCCGCCGAGGGGCTGAACTACCTGGCCGCCTGGTGGCTGGGGCGGCGCGACCTGCCGCGCCCGCTGCTGGGCGGCGTGCCCCTGCGCGAGGTGTGGCGGCTGACCCGCCTGGGCGTGCCGCTGGGGATGATCAGCCTGGGCGACCGGCTGTCGCTCTTCTCGCAGGAGCTGGTGGTGACGGCGGTGGTGAACGCCCGCACCGCCAGCGCCTTCTACGCCACCCGCATGCCGGGCTTCCTGCTCAGCACCGTGCTTTCGCAGCTGCTGTACATGCTGTCGCCGGGGCTGAACGACCTGTACGGCCGCGGGCTGCACGACGCCTTCCGCCGCGCCAACCTGAGGCTGGTGTCGTACGCCACCGGCGTGGGGGTGTGGGCCGCCGCGGGGATCCTGGTGTTCACCCCCGACGTGGTCTCGCTCTGGGTGGGGAAGTCGTTCTTCCTGGGGGTGCCGGTGACGGGGGCGGTGGCGCTGCTGGCGGTGGTCGCGGCGTTCAACAACGTGGCCGCGCAGTTCGCGGTCACCATCGGCCGGGTGAAGGTGTTCACCGGGCTGGCGCTGGGGCAGGGGATGGCGGCGCTGCTGCTGTCGTTCGTGCTGGGAAGCCGGCTGGGCGCGCCCAGCGTGATGTGGGCGGCGGCGTGCATGCAGTGCGTGGTGGCGCCGTACCTGGCCCACGTCTCGGCGTCGCTGCACGGGATGGGCGTCCTGGCGTACCTGCGCCGCGTGGGCGCCGGCGCGCTCCGCTGCGCCGGGGTGGGGGTGGCCGCCTGCGCGGCCTACGCGCTCCTCCCGCGCGCGGGCGTGCCGGTGTCGGCGTTCATCGGCCTCCCTCTGGCGGTGCTGGCCGGTGCCATCGGCTTCGCGCGCCTGGGGCTTCTCCCCGAGGATCGCGCCACCCTCGCCGCCATCGTCCGCCGCCGCGTCACCGGCCAGGTGGCGGAGCAGCCGCTCTAGCGCCGGTGGAAAGCACGGCGCCCGCGGGGCCCGGGAAGCAGGGCCCGGAGCCACCGGGGAAGGCGGCTAAGCGCCTGTGCAGGCTTGACTTTTGGCCTCGCCGCCGGGACATTTAGGCCCGCCGTTTCCGCCCTCCGGCACGCGCCCGCGCACGTCCGGCGCGCGAGGCGGCCTTTCATCAATCCATCGGAACCGAGCGGATGGCATCGCAGACGGACGCCCGCGCGTACCGGGAGCAGATCTACGCCAGCTACGTCTCCAGCAAGGCGAGCAGCGAGTACACCCACACCCCGGCCGAATACGAGGCACAGGGCGCGGCGATCCACGCGCGCGTGGGCCGCTGGCTCCCCGAAGACCGCTCCGCCCCGATCCTGGACATCGGCTGCGGCTCGGGGTTCTTCCTGCGCCTGCTCCACAAGCTGGGCTACACCGACGTGACCGGCGTGGACCTGAGCGAAGAGCAGGTGGAGCTGGCGCGCCGGGCCTCGCCGAGCGCCACCGTGCTGCGCGCCGACGCCCGCCAGGTGCTGGCCGACAACCCGGGCCGCTTCGCGCTGGTCAGCGGCTTCGACTTCGTGGAGCACTTCGGCAAGGACGAGCTGTTCCCGCTGCTGGAGAGCGTGTACGGGGCGATGCGCCCCGGTGGCCGCCTGCTGCTGCAGACGCCCAACGCCGCCAGCCCGTGGGGGCTGATGGTGCGCTACGGCGACCTCACGCACGAGCTGGCGTTCGACCCGCGCAGCCTGGGGTACGCGCTGCGCAAGGTGGGGTTCGGCGACGTGGAGGCGCGCGAGGTGGGCCCCTTCGTGCACGGCCTGAAGAGCCTGGTGCGCGTCGCGCTGTGGCAGGTGATGCGCGGCGGGATGGCCGCCTGGAACCTGGTGGAGACCGGGACCACCGGCGGAGGCGTGTTCACGCGGGTGTTCATGGCGGCCGCGCGCAAGCCGGAGCACGCCGGCTGATGCGGGTGCTGTTCGTCGCGCCGCTGTGGAAGGGAAGCACCAGCCGTTACCGGGTCGACGCCTTCCACCAGCTGGGCCACCAGGTGGTGGAGGTGGACACCACCCCGGCCGACCGCTCTCGCGAGATGAGCCCGTTCAGCCGGGTGATGAACCGCCTGGGCCGCCCGCGCGACCTGGCCGGCGCCAACCGCCAGCTGCTGGAGGCCACGCGCGAGCTGCGCTTCGACCTGCTGTGGGTGGAGAAGGGGCGCACCATCGCGCCGCGGACGCTGGAGGCGTTCCGCGCCGCCCAGCCCGGCGCGCGCGTGGTGGCGTACAGCCCCGACGACATGCTCTTCCGCCCCAACCAGTCGGCCGCGTACCTGGCCGGCATCCCCGTGTACGACCTGCACGTCACCACCAAGCGCCACCACGTTCGCGGGCTGGCGCGCCTCGGCGCGCGCGACGTGTGCTTCGTGGACAACGCCTACGACCCCGCCACCCATCGCCCGCTGGAGCTGACGCCCGCCGAGCGTGCCCGCTGGGGGAGCGAGGTGGTGTTCGTGGGCCGGTGGGAGCGCAACCGCATCGAGCGGGTGGTGGCGCTGTGCGAGGCCGGGGTGGAGGTGACCGTGCACGGGCCCGGGTGGAGCCGCGAGGCCCACGCGCACCCGCGGCTGCGCGTGGGCGAGCCCTGGGTGACCGACCAGGACTACACGCGCGCCGTGTGCGGCGCGCGCATCTCGCTGGGCTTCCTGAGCCGCCTCTTTCCCGACCAGCAGACCACGCGCACGGTGGAGATCCCCGCGGCCGGCGGCTTCATGCTGGCCGACCGCACGGCCGAGCACCTCGAGCTCTTCCGCGATGGCGAGGAGGCGGTGTTCTTCGGCGAGACCGGCGAGCTGGTGGAGAAGGCGGTGTACTACCTGGAGCACGACGACGAGCGCCGGCGGATCGCCGCGGCGGGGCGCGAGCGCTGCCTGCGCGACGGCTACAGCTACGCCTCGCGCATCCGCACGGCGCTGGAGCACCTGGACGGCCGCCGCGCCCCGGTCCGCCCCTCCGCCGGGGTGCTGGCGCGATGAGCGTGCGGCTCCCCTCGCCGGCCGCCGTTCCGGCCGCGCCCGCCTCGCGCGCGGCCGACCCCGCGGCGGGGCGCCGCCGCGCCGCCTTCGTGGCGCTGGGGCTGGCGGCGTTCACGGTGATGTACGCGCTGCTCCCCGGCACCCACTCGGTGGTCCACACCTGGACCGCCACGCTGCTGGTGCTGGTGCTGCTCTGGGGGTACCTGCTGCACCAGAACCACGGCCGCGTTCCGCTGCGCAGCGACGCGCTGATGCTGGCCGGGTTCACCCTGGTGTACCTGCTGCCGCCGCTCTACCTGTCGCTGCGCGACGGCTCGCGCGTGGTGGACTACTGGAACGTGTCGGCGCTGCAGCCGCAGGTGGCGCTGCTCACCGGCGCGGCGGCGCTGCTGATGCTGGTGTCGTTCCGGGGCGTGCACCGGCGCCTGGGCGGCACCGACGTCCTCATCCCCCCGCCGGCGCCCACCCTTCCCATGTCGCGGGTGCTGCTGGGGCTGGGGCCGATGGTGGTGGTGATCGTGGGCGCGCGCCTCTTCCTGCTGGCCAGCGGCGCCTACTACTGGACCTATTCCGAAGACGCCTTCGTGGGCGGCCGGTGGTACTCGCTGACCATGGCGCTGTCGCGCTACGGGCTGTTCCTGCCGCTGCTGCTGTGGAAGCTGGCCGAGCGCGACCGCCGCTGGCGCCCGTGGATGCTGGCGGCCACCGCGGCCGAGCTGGCGTGGGTGCTCCCCAGCGGCTCGCGCCAGGCGCTGCTCGAGACCATGCTGGGGCTGCTGCTGGTGGTGTGGTGGCGCAACGGGCGGCTGCCGCGCGGCCGGATCGCCGCCATCCTGCTGGCGGCCACCTTCACCATGCCGATCCTGGGCGAGTACCGGAACACCATCGGGCGGTACACGGGCACCAGCAGCGTGAGCATGGACGCCACCGCCCGGGCGTTGTGGGAGGCGCGGGACCGGCTGGGGTTCGAGGGCTCGATGGAGCTGGCCGACCGCTTCGTCGACCGGCTGTACGACGCGCAGTTCTTCGGCTACCTGATCAAGAACTACCGGAAGAGCTACGACTGGGAGTACGGCCGTACCTACACCGAGCGGCTCCCGTACGTCTTCGCGCCGCACTTCCTCACGGGGGGCGACGCGCCGGGGATGCAGTTCGGGCTGGACCGGTGGTTCAAGCTGCTGCTGCGAGGCACCAACCCGGCCACCATGCTGGGCGAGGGGTACGCCAACTTCGGCTACCTGGGGATCCCCCTGGTCGCGGTGGTGCTCGGCGTGGTGCTGGCGCTGTACGAGGCCGCGGTGCGGAGGCTGCGCGAAAACGTGTTCATCGACGCCGTGTACCTGCTGCACGCCAGCATGCTCCCGTTCATGGTGTCGACCACGCTGGTCGCCTTCCTCGCCTTCCTTCGCAACGCGCTGGTGATGATGGTGGTGGTGGTGGTGTTCACCCGCATCCTGCGGTCGGTGGGCGTGCGGCCACGGGCGGCCGGTCCCGCGCTCGCCGCGGCGCCGCATGGCGGCGCTCTCCGCGCCCGGACGGGCGGGGCGCGATGAGGGCGGTGGCCGTGTTCACCGAGGTGCTCACCTCGGGCGGGCTGCAGCGCGTGGCGCTGCAGGCGTCGGCGGTGCTGAGCGAGTGGGCGCGCGAGCGGGGCGGCGGCCTGCTGATCCTGAGCATGAACGACCCGGTGGGCGAGCACCGGGTGGAGATGGCGGGCGAGGAGCTGGTGATCCGCGGGTTCGGCGGCAGCCGCGCCTGGGTCGCGGCGGCGATGCTCGCCGCCGGCGCGCGCGCGCACACGCTCCTGCTGGGGCACGTCGCCTTCGCCTCGCTGTGCATGCCCCTGCGCGCGCTGCGGCCCGGGCTGCGCATCCTCACCTACGCGCACGGCTCGGAGGTATGGTTCCGCCGCCCGCTCGGCTCCCGGCTGGGGCTGCGGGCCGCCGACGCCATCCTCTCGGTGAGCGACTACACCTCGGGCCAGCTCGCCACGCTGAACGGCGTCTCGCCCGACCGCATCCAGCTGGTGCCCAACGCGCTCCCGCCCGGCGTGGCCGACGACCCGCCCTCCGCGCGCGCCGGCACCGCCGGGCGCGTGCTGCTGAGCGTGTCGCGGCTGTGGGCCGAGGAGGAGGGGAAGGGGATCGACACGGTGATCCGCGCCCTCCCGCGCATCCTGGAAGGCGTTCCGGGCGCGGAGTACTGGATCGTGGGGAAGGGAGACGGGCGGCCGGTCCTGGAGGCGCTGGCGCGGGAGGTGGGCGTGGAGCGGAGCGTCCGCTTCCTGGGCCGCCTCCCGGACGAGGAGCTGGAGGCGTGCTACCGCTCGGCCGACGTGTTCCTCCTCCCCAGCAACCAAGAGGGGTTCGGGATCGTGTACCTGGAGGCGATGCAGCAGGGGGTGCCCGTGATCGCCGGGAACCATGGAGGCGCGCCCGAGGTGGTGCTGGAGGGTGTCACCGGCTTCCTGGTGGACCACGGGGACGAGGCGGCGATCGCCGACCGCGTGCTGCGGCTGCTGGGCGATCCCTCGCTGCGCGCCCGGATGGGCGAGGCCGGCCGCGCCCGCGTGCGGGAGCACTACACGCACCGCCGCTTCCGCCAGCGGTTGCTCGAGATCCTCACGGCCACCCCCGCGGTCGCCACGCTCGCCACCGCGTCGGGGTGATCGCGGCGCGCCCCGCGCCGCGGGATGCACGGCTTCGGCGCGCGAAGGATCTCCACCGGCAGCGGGGGAGATCCTTCGCCGCGCCTGGGCGCGGGGTCAGGCGGGCTTGCGCGCGGTGGCCCAGAGGAAGTACCCCCAGCGCCGCAGCAGCGCATCGCACACCGCGGTGGGGATGTGGCGGGAGATCCGGATCTTCAGCTCCGCCAGGCCGCCGTTGCCGGGGAGGGGGAGAAGCTCGTTCTTCTGCCCCAGCACCCCCGTGGTGACGTCGTCCAGCCGCGTGCGCAGCAGGTCGGCGAACTGCCGCCGCGTGTAGAAGCGGGCCAGCGCGCCGTCGGCGTAGTGGTTCAGCACGTCGTCGAACCGCTGGCGGAAGAGGCGCCCGCTGGCGAGCCCCGCCGCCAGGATCCAGAGCGCGAAGAAGCTGCGGCGGTGGTACACCATCAGCCGCGTCTCGCCGCCGGGCTTGAGGACGCGGGCGATCTGCCGCACCACGGCCTCGGTGTCGGCCGTGTGGTGGATCACGCCCCACGACCAGACGAAGTCGAACGACTCGTCGGGGAACTCCAGCCGCTCCGCGTCCATCTGCCGCACGTCGGCGTGGAGGCCATACACCCTCAGCCGCTCGCGCGTCATCTCCACGCCCTCGCGGGTGAGGTCCACGCAGGTGAGGTCGCACCCCGCCTCGGCCAGCAGCCGCGCGTGCGCCCCGCTCCCGCAGCCGATCTCCAGCACGCGCTTCCCCTTCAGCCGCTCGAACGGGATCAGCGCCGAGAAGGGGCGTTCGCCGGGCGCCTGCGCGAACCAGCTCGTCACCTCGTCGAAGAAGCGGCGGTCGATCTCCTCGTACCACTCCCGTGTCCGGGACTGCATCGGCAGCCCGCCACGGAAGTTGTCGTAGATCATCGGGTTCGTCTGCCACCAGTCGGCGTTCTGCCGCTGGAGCCCGGCGTCGCTTTCCGCGGGCGGGGTGACGGGGTTCGCCTCGGAAACCAGCGTGGGCGTGACGATGGAGCTGGCGTGGGAACTCATTCGCGACACCCTTTCGTGGGAATGCTGGGGCGGACGAGCGTGACCGACGGGCTGGTTCGGTGATTACTTCCTTCAATTTACAGGCCATGCGGCAGCCGGGAAATGGCGTGGATACACGTGTTTCTCGACCGGTGCGGGGGGCGGAATGGGCAACCCCATCACGCGCAACCGGTTAACCGCCGCGGCGCGGCGCCGGCGCGGATCAGGTGGCCGCGCTGAATGGGCCGTCCGCCGCTCCTCCCCGCGCCGTGCGGGTGCCGCGCGGCGCGCGCGAGCGTTTGCCGCGCCTGCGGCGAGCCGATACTTTGCGCGCCCGCCCCGCGGTTCCCGGGCGGCCTCTCTTCGTCCGCCGCGGCCGCAGGCTGGCGCGCGGCTGCACATCTCCACCGGGAAGGCTTGGTAGCATCGATGCGGGAGCGTTGCGGCGGGGCGGGCGTGCGGGTGTCCGCGCGCCGGGTGGGGGCGGGGCGATGAAGGTGCTGCTGGTGGCCGGGGCGCGGCCCAACTTCATGAAGGTGGCGCCGGTGCTGTTCGCGCTCCGCCGCGCGGGCCACCACCCCGTGCTGGTGCACACCGGGCAGCACTACGATGCCCGCATGTCCGACACCTTCTTCCGCGACCTGGAGCTTCCCGATCCCGACTTCCACCTGGGCGTGGGCTCGGGGAGCCATGCCGTGCAGACGGCGCGGGTGATGGAGGCGTTCGAGCCGGTGCTGCGCGAGGTGCGGCCCGACTGGCTGGTGGTGGTCGGCGACGTGAACAGCACTATCGCCTGCGCGCTGGTGGCCGTGAAGCTGAAGGAGGAGACGGGCGCCCGCATCGCCCACGTGGAGGCCGGGCTGCGCAGCGGCGACTGGCGCATGCCCGAGGAGGTGAACCGCGTGCTCACCGACCGCATGTCCGACCTCCTCCTCACCCCCAGCCGCGACGCGCGCGCGAACCTCGCCGCCGAGGGGATCCCGGAGAGCCGCGTGGTCTTCGTGGGGAACGTGATGATCGACACGCTGCTGGCGCGGCTCCCGGCGGCGCGCGCGCTCGAGTTCGGCGCGGGGATCGGCGTGGCGCGCGGCGAGTACGCGCTCAGCACGCTCCACCGGCCGTCGAACGTGGACGACCCCGCCGCCTTCCGCGCGGTGCTGGAGGCGCTCGGCCAGGTCGCGCGGGAGATGCCGGTGGTGCTGCCGCTGCATCCGCGCGCGCGCCGGCAGGCCGAGGCGTTCGGGCTGGGCGCGCTGCTGGAGCCGCTGGCGGTGCTGGAGCCGGTCGGCTACCTGGAGATGGTGTCGCTGACCGACGGCGCGGCCGCGGTGCTCACCGACTCGGGCGGCGTGCAGGAGGAGACGACCGCGCTCGGCGTGCCGTGCGTCACGTTGCGCGAGAGCACCGAGCGGCCGGTGACGGTCACCGAGGGGACCAACCGTCTGGCGCCCTGGCCGCTCACCGCCGGCGGCGTTCTCGCCAGCTTCCACGACGCGCTCGCGCGGCGCAGCGGCGACCCCCGGCGGCCCGAGGGGTGGGACGGGCGCGCAGGCGAGCGCGTGGTCGAGGCGCTGGCCGGCGCGAGTGACACGGGCGCGAGCTGATCATCGTCTCTCGGACCGATGCGCGGCGGAGGAGCGGGGAGATCATCATCTCTCCGCTCCTTTCGTTCTGGGTGCCCGGATCCGTCGCTCGCGCCGTCGGCTCGCGGGGGATGGATCCCCCAACACCGAATCCGGTTGGACGCTGGAGTGTTCACTTTCCAGGCCGATCCGGTGTCGTCCTGAGGCCGACCACGTCATGACCTGCGTTCTCACTGTAGGTTGCAGGCCGAAGGATCTACATCCTGGATCGCACCGCGGCAGAGGGATGCAACAAGTCTTCGGTCGGATCTGGTTTGAACTGCGTCATCGGGGAGCTGCGGTGATGGAGATGCGAAGAGGCGCTTCGACGGTGCTGTGGACGTGAATGGCGGCGTCGGGGGCGATGAAAAGACGTGGCGCTGTCCATGATGTCCATTTAATTTCTCCGCGATGCACTCCACCGAGCGCGGCCTTGCAGTGCTCTTCGGCCGCTTGGAAGCGGGCACTGCGTCGTCCGCTCGGCCCCGGCTCCTGGTCAGCCCCCGCGCGGCGGGCGGGGAGACATGGGGTGGATGCGCTCGACGAGGCGATAGGCGAGGGCGAGGAACACGATCGCGCCGAGGAAGGCGGGAAGGATCAGCGCGGGGCGGAGGACGGCGGCCAGGGCGATGGCGGCGAGCGCCGCGTTCAGCCCCAGCACCGTGCCGCTCACCCGCGCGTGCGGGTGGCCGGCCTGCACGGCGCGCTGGTAGGCGTGGCTGCGGTGGGCCTCGTACACGCGCTCGCCGCGCATGAGGCGGCGCACCAGGGTGACGGTGGCGTCGAGCACGAACACGCCGAGGAGCACCACCCAGAGCAGGAGCGGCACCGCGCCGGCATCTTCCGACGCGAGCGCCAGCACGGCGAAGAGGTAGCCCAGGGTGCCGCTCCCCACGTCGCCCATGAAGATGCGCGCGGGCGGCCAGTTCCACGCCAGGAACCCCGCGCTCGCCGCCACCACCAGCAGCGTCACCGCCGCCACCCCCGGCGCGCCGGAGATCCACAGCAGCGCCACGGCGGCAATCCCGGCCGAGACCGCCTCGCCCGCGGCGATCCCGTCGATCCCGTCCATGAAGTTGTAGAGGTTCGTCACCCACACGATCCCCAGCGCGCCCACCACCCAGCCGAACACGCCCAGCGTGGCCGCGCCCTCGCCCACGCGCAGCGCCGGCATCCCGCCCAGCCACGCCAACGCCCAGAACGCGGCGGCGAAATGCACCAGCGAGCGCCAGCGCGCCGCCACGTGGCCGTGGTCGTCCATCCAGCCGATCGCCGAGATCGCCGCCGCGCCGGGGCCCACCGCCAGCGCGAGCCGCGCGGGCACCACGCCGGTGAGGGCGAGCACCATCAGCCCCGCCAGGAATGCCAGGATGATCGCCAGCCCGCCGCCGCGCGGGGTGGGCGCGGCGTGCGAGCTGCGCTCGTTGGGCACGTCCAGCAGCCGCGCGCGGGCGTAGAGCATCACCGCGCGGGTGCCGGCCCAGCTCGCCGCCAGCACGCCGGCGGCGGTGGCGAGCGCGATCGTGGTGGGGCTCACGCCACGCCGCTCCGGCCCCGGTACCACGCCGCGGTCTCCGCCAGCCCCGCCTCCAGCGTGTACGGCGGCACCCACCCCGTGCGCCGCGTGAGCAGCGACGAATCCACCTCCAGCGAGCCGAGCAGCCGGTTCACCGCGGCGGTGGTGAGCGGGAAGGGGATCGCCCGGGCCAGCACGTCGCCCACGCGGCCGCCCGCGCGGAGCAGGCCCTGGGGGAGCGGCACCAGCCGCGGCGCGCGTCCCAGCGCCCGGCCGATGGCGCGCACCAGCCCGGGGGTGGAGAGCGCCGCGCCGTCGCTCACGAAGAAGGTGCCCACGGCGCGCGCCGGGTCCGCCAGCACGGTCTCCACGGCGGCCGCGGCGTTCCCCACGTACAGCAGCGAGCGGCGGTTCTCCACCCCGCCCAGCGGGATCGGCCGGCCACCCGCCACCAGGTCGAACAGGCGCAGCATGTTGGCGCGCACGCCGGGGCCGTACACCAGCGGAAAGCGCAGGACCGCCGCGTGGACGCCCGCCCCGGCCGCCATCGCCGCCACCATCCGCTCCGCCTCGAGCTTGCTCACGCCGTAGGGATCCACCGGGGCGGGCGGCGTCGCCTCGGTCCACGCGCCGTGCGTGTGCTCGCCCACCGCCTTCACCGAGCTGGCCAGCACGAACGCGCGCGCGCCGGCCGCGATGGCGGCCGCCAGGAGCGCCCGCGTTCCCTCCACGTTCACCCGGCGGAACTCGGCCAGCGGGTCGGCCGCGCGGTCGCGCATCACGTGCACGCGGGCGGCCAGGTGCACCACAGCGTCGGCCGCGTCCACGGCGCGCGCCACCCCCGCGGCGTCGTCCAGCCCCGCGGCGGGCGCGGGCTCCACGCCGGGGGGGAGGGGCGCGCCGCCACGCGTGAGCCCGCGAACGCGCCATCCGGCGGCCAGCAGCCGCGCGCAGACGTGGCGGCCCACGAAGCCGCCGGCGCCCGTCACCAGCACCGTTCCGCGCGGCTCAGCCATGGGCGGCGCGGCCTGCGGCCGTGCGCAGGATCTCCAGGTAGCGGTCGGCCAGCACGCGGCGGTCGTAGTTCTCGCTCACGAAGGCGCGGCCCCGCACGCCCATCCCGGCGCGCTGGGCGGGGGTGAGCGCGCGCATCGCCAGCACCCCGTCGGCGATGTCGGCCGCGTCGCCGGGGCGGCGCACCAGGCCGCCGCCGCTACGCTCCATGATCGCGCGCCCCTCGCCCCCGAGCGAGGCGACGACCGGGACCTCGCACGCCATGATCTCGAAGATCTTGGATGGGATGGTGTCCTGGAACACGCCCACCGGCGCCAGCGGCACCAGGCACAGGTCGCAGGCGTTGTAGAAGGCACGCGTGTCGCTCTTGGCGATCGGCGGGAGCACGTCCACGTTGGGCATGGTGGCGGCGCGGGCGCGCAGCATCTCGCCGTCGGGGCCGTCGCCCACCATCACCAGCCGCACCTCGGGCGCCTGCCTGGCGAGGAGCTCGAACGCGTCGAGCACGGTGCCCAGGTTCTGCCCCGCGCCGAAGTTCCCCAGGTAGCTCACCAGGAACTCGCCCTCGCGCCGCCGCAACTCGGGGAGCGGCGGCGCCTCGTCGCGGCTGCGGTAGTAGCGGTCGGTCTCCACCCCGTTGGGGATCACGTGCACCCGCTCGGGCGCCACCCCCTTCTCGATGATCCGCGCGCGGAACGACTCGGTGACCACCACCACCTCGCGCGCGGCCTTCAGCAGCCGCCGCTCCACCGCGAAGAGCGCCCGCGCGGGGATCCCCTTCAGCACCCCCATCCCCACCAGGTAGTCGGGCCACAGGTCGCGCACCTCCAGCACCAGCGGGAGGCGCCGCAGCACCCCCGCCGCCCGCCCGGCGATGTGCGGAAAGAACGGGGGCGAGCTGGCGATCAGCACGTCGATCCCGCCCGGGCGCAGCGCGGCGGCCAGGCCGCCCGTGGCCATGAAGGTGACATTGTTCAGCAGCGTCCGCGCGAAGCCGTGGCGCGGGCTGGCGTACAGCCACGAGCGCTCCACCTCGATCCCGTTCCACACCTCTTCCACGTGCAGCTTGCCGCGGTAGTCGGGGTGGATCACCCCCTGCGGGCGGTTGGGCATGGAGGTGAACACGCGCACCCGGGCACCCATCTCCGTCCACCGCAGCGCCATCTCCGACACGCGCGCCGGCCCCGCCCCAACCTCGGGCGGAAACTGCTGGACCAGGTAGCCGATCTTCAGGGGATTCATCCGCTCGCATCCAGGCGGCCCGAAAGCTCGCAACCAAAGCTCCGGCCGTCGTTGTGGTCGATCTCCAGCACCAGCACCGGCGCCGGCACCGCCGCGCCGAAGCGCCGAGCCTGCCATCCCAGCGCCGGCGACGTCTCGCCCCGCGCCACGCGCACCCGGTCGGCGCCCCAGGCGCGCGCGCGGACCGTGACGCGGGGCGACACGGCGGTCACCGTGGCCCCCTCCACGCGTAGCTCGAAGGCCGGATCGAAGTGATAGAAGGCGCGCAGCGGCGCTCCCCCGGCGCCACGCACCCGGTCGTCCACGCGCCACCCGTCGCCCGTCCGCTCGACCACGCGCAGGTGCGCGGCACGACGGTCGTGGTAGGGCACGCACTCGCCGGCGAAGCGGAACGCATCGGCCCCTTCGGCCGGGAGCTCCGTCGCGCGGACGCGCGCCATCCGGCCCACGCGGAAGGTGCCCCACACCTCGCTCTGCTCGCGCCCGCCGATCTCCACCGTGCTGTGCGCGCGCGTGGAGCGCATGTAACCACGGAGCGGGTCACCGTCGTACCCGCTGGTGCCGCTGTTCACCAGCACGCGAACGCCGAGGATGTCCAGCTCGAGGCTCAGCGCGTCGCAGTGCGCGTGGCCGGGCTGGTAGCGCGGGCCCGGCACGCCGCAGTCGATCACCACGCGCCCGTCGGCGCCCTCCCAGCCGCAGAACCCGGTCTCCGGCAGCGACCAGGCGCCGCGGGGGCGCACCGGCGCGGCGCCCAGCGCGAGCCGCGCCCACGCCTCCAGCTCCCCGCCGCCGGGGGCGATCCCCTCGGCCGCGTCGTTGAACAGCTGCGGCTGGCCCGTGGGGCGCGAGAGGCGGGCCCACGCCGCAGCCATCCGCCGCACCCGCTCGCGCGCCTGGGCGGGAACGCCCAGGCCGCAGGCGTCGAGCATCGCCAGCAGCTCCAGGAAGTCGCCCAGCGCGATGGCGTGGTACATCGGCGAGCGCTCGAAGTGGCCGCCGTCGTCCAGCACCTGCTCGCGCAGCTCGCGCCAGAGGAGCGCCACCCCGCGGGTGCGCCACCGCGCGGCCTGGGGGGTGGCGAAGTACACCCCGCCCAGTGCCAGCGCGTGCAGGTTCTTCTGGAGATGGTTGGCCAGGATGTGCCACTCCAGCCGCCGCTCCAGGAAGGCCAGCTGGCCGTGGACCGATGCGTCCAGCCGCGCCGCGAACGCCGCGTCCACCCCGTCGCCGAAGAGGAGGCGCGCCCGCATCCAGTTCACCGCGCGCAGGCTGAGCGTGTACGGCTCCCACCCGGGGCCGCGCCCGCCCGCCGTCTCCTCCATCCACCCACCCGCCAGCCGCTCGAAGGCGCGCGCGAACGCCGCCTCGCCCGTGCGCCGCCACGCCCACGCCAGGTCCACCGCGTAGTCGAAGTAGTGCAGGTTGTACGTCCACAGCGGCGATACCGGACGTGCGGTCCACGCCGGCCGTGGCAGCGTCTCGGCGTGGCCGATGAACTCGAAGCGGCCTTGCAGCACGCCGCGCGCGCGGGCGATCCGCTCGTCCACGTTTCCCGGCACCGCTTCCCACGCGGCGCGCATCGCCGCGGCGCGCGAGGCATCGGTGGCGGCGGACACGGGCGGGAGGGGCGCGCCGAGCCGGGCCTGCAGGCGCCGCAGCGGGCGGTACGCCCACTGCTGCCAGCGCAGCCCGCGCGCGGTGCGCAGGACCAGGAGCGGATCGGGCATTCCCTCGGGGTGGTGCCAAGAGAAAGCCGCGCCAGTGCCACGGCGCGGCGAAAGGGGGTGTAGCGAGGCGCAACCTAGCGTGGCGGAAGGTGTTCGGCAACCGCGAAGCTTGCCCCGGGGCCGCTCCGGCGGTATTCTGGGCGCCGCCGGACGGGCCCGGAACGCGTTCGGCGCCCGCCCGCTCCTCACCCGCGATCACCGACATGTCCGGCCCCCTCGGCAACCTCGCCAAGACACTCGCCCGCCCGCTGGACCTGCTCCCCCGCAACCAGCGGATCCGGATCTCGCGCCACCTGCTGAACCGGGCGCGCGGCGAGAACGACATCGATCCCGAATCCAACGGCGAGTACTTCGTGCTGGGGCTGGCCCGGGCCCAGCTGGCGCGCACCCCCGCGGTGGTGTTCGACGTGGGCGCCAACGTGGGCGACTGGACGGCCGAGCTCTGCCAGGGCATCGGCACGCCGCTCCGGGTGTTCTGCTTCGAGCCTGCCTCCGAGACCCATGCCCACGTGACCCGGCGGCTGGCCGGCCTGAAGACCGGAGCCACCATCGAGACCGTGCGCGCCGCCGTGGGCGCCGAGCCCGGCGAGGCCACGCTGCACGTGTACCTCAGCCTGGCCGGCAACCAGTCGCTGATCCTGCGCGACGGCCCGCAGGGCGTGGGCGGGGGCACCCCCACCCCCGAGACGGTGCCCGTGGTCGCGCTGGATCACTTCTGCGCCGAGCGCGGGATCACCGAGGTGGGGTTCGTGAAGAGCGACACCGAGGGTTTCGAGGTGCAGGTGATGAAGGGGCTCGCGGGGATGCTGGGCCGCAAGGCCGTGGGCGCGCTCCAGTTCGAGTACAACGACGCCTGGATCGACGCGCGCGCCTTCCTGAAGGACGCCTTCGACTTCCTCACTCCGCTGGGGTACACGCTGGCCCGCATCCACCCGCGCGGGATCGAGGTGATGGACGGCTACCTCCACGCGCTCGACAACTTCCAGTTCAGCAACTACCTGGCGCTCCGCGACGACTGGCTGCGCCTCTTCCCCCGCATCCGCTGACCGCTTCGGGCGATGCGGAGCCGAACGACGACATGAGTCATCCCGAATTTTGGCGAAGAGCCATGAAGGGTGAGCTGGTACAGAGCCAGAGGTAGCTGAGGGCGATACGAATACGGTAAAGCGGAGTCGGGCAAACCCGGCTCCGCTTTCC
>Ga0247773_1000413_pt1 | contig 18681 bp, 20 predicted proteins | sample UWRJL092311B6_FD_179934 | JGI IMG/M metagenome (GOLD analysis project Ga0247773, IMG submission 179934) | Plant litter microbial communities from Arlington Agricultural Research Station in Wisconsin, United States - UWRJ-L092-311B-6 | ecosystem: Environmental > Terrestrial > Plant litter >...
GCAGTCGGCGCTGCTGGAGGTGATGGCCGAACGGCAGGTGTCCCTCGGCGGCAAGCGGTACCCGATGCCCGATCCGTTCCTGGTGCTGGCCACCCAGAACCCGATCGAGAGCGAGGGCGTCTACCCGCTGCCCGAGGCCCAGCGCGACCGGTTCCTGATGAAGATCTCGGTGGACTACCCGTCCGCGGCCGAGGAGCGCGAGATCGTCTACCGGATGGGCGTCGAGCCGCCGGTCGCGCAGCCGGTGATCAGCACCGGTGAGCTGATCGAGCTGCAGCGCCGCGCCGGCCGGGTGTTCGTGCACCACGCCGTCGTGGACTACGTGGTCCGGCTGGTGATCGCCACCCGGCAGCCCGCCGAGTTCGGAATGGCCGACGTCGCCGGCTGGATCTCCTACGGTGCCAGCCCGCGGGCCAGCCTCGGGCTGATCGCGGCCGGCCGGGCGCTGGCCCTGCTGCGCGGCCGGGACTACGTGCTGCCCCAGGACGTCCTGGACCTGGCCATCGACGTCCTGCCGCACCGGATGGTGCTGTCCTACGACGCGATCGCCGACGGGGTGACCGCGGCCCAGGCGGTGTCCCGGGTGCTGCAGACGGTGCCGCTGCCCCAAGTCGCGCCGCGGCAGCGGGCCACCAGCGGCTTCATCCCCGCGGCCACCGCCGCCCCGCAGGCCGGCACCGGCGGCTACTCCAACGGCGCCCACTCGGCCCCGGCCGGCCAGCTGGCGGGCGGGTACCCCCAGCAGCCCGGTCAGCCCCGGCAGTCCGGAAACTGGGCGCCGCCGGCGTGAGGCGCAAGGCCGCTTCCGAGGGCTCCGGCCGGCCGGCCAACGACAGCCAGCCGCAGCCGGCGGTGGCCGGCGGCCCGGCTGACCTCGGCGGCCCGGCGACGTTGCCCGCTGAGGCGACGTTGCCCGCTCCGGCGGCCCCGGCCGGCCGGACGGCATCGTCGGGCCAGCTGGCCCCGGCCGGTCAGGCGGTCGTCCCGGCCCAGGCCGAGGCGGTGCTGCGCCGGCTGGAGTACGCGGTGCGCAACAAGCTCGACGGCCTGCTGCTGGGCAGCTACCTCGGCCTGGTGCCGGGGCCGGGCAGCGAGCCGGGGGAGTCGCGGCAGTACTACCCCGGCGACGACGTCCGGCGGATGGACTGGCCGGTGACCGCCCGGACGATGACCCCGCATGTCCGGCAGACCGTCGCCGACCGGGAGCTGGAGACCTGGCTGGTGGTCGACCTGTCGCCGAGCCTGGACTTCGGCACGGTCGCGATGGAGAAGCGCGAGCTGGTCTTCGCCGCCGCCACCGCGGTCACCCACCTGACCGCCAAGGCCGGCAACCGGATCGGCGCGATCGTCACCACCGGCGAGCGGATCACCCGGATCCCGGCGGTGGCCGGCACCAACCACGCCCGGTACCTGATGCGCAAGCTGGCGACGACTCCCAAGGCCGCCGAGGGACGCCGCGGCGACCTGGCACTGGCGCTGGAGCAGGTGCGCCGGCCACCACGGCGGCGCGGCATGGTGGTGGTGATCTCGGACTTCCTCGGCGACCAGGACTGGGAACGGCCGCTGCGCGGGCTGGGCGACCGGCACGAGCTGCTCGGCATCGAGGTGCTGGACCCGCGCGAGCTCGAGCTGCCGGCCGCCGGCCTGGTCACCTTCGTCGACCCGGAGACCGGTGAGCAGCTGGAGGTGCAGACCTCCGACGCCGCGCTGCGGCAGCGCTATGCCGCCGCCGCCGCCGAGCAGCGCGCCCAGATCGCCTCGATGCTGCGCCGGGCCGGGGCCGACCAGCTGCGGCTGCGCACCGACTCGGACTGGTTGTCCGACATCGTCAAGTTCGTTGTCACCCGCCGTCGCGGGGTGGCGGTCCGGCCACCCTCGCGCGCCGGAATGATCGGGGTGCACTGATGCATTTTCGGTCGCCGCTCTGGCTGCTGATCCTGCTGGCCGTCGCCGCCGTGGCGCTGGCGTACCTGCTGGTGCAGTTGCGCCGGCGCAAGTTCGTGGCGCGCTTCAGCAACACCCAGCTGCTGGCCAGCGTGGTGCCCCGGCGGCCGGGCTGGCGCCGGCACCTGACCTTCGCGCTGTTGCTGATGGCCCTGACCGTGCTGTCGCTGGGGGTGGCCGGTCCGACCGCCAGCGTCCGGGTGCCGCAGGAGAAGGCCACCGTGATGCTGGCGATCGACGTGTCGCTGTCCATGCAGGCCACCGACGTGCTGCCCAGCCGGCTGCAGGCCGCCCAGCAGGCCGCCGAGGAGTTCGCCGACCTGCTGCCCAAGCGGATCAACCTCGGGCTGGTCAAGTTCGGCCGGTCCGGCAACGTGCTGGTGCCCCCGACCCTGGACCGCGAGGTCGTCAAGCGGGCGATCGCCGGCCTGCAACTGGAGCAGTACACCGCCATCGGCGAGGGCGTGTTCGCCTGCCTGGACGCGCTGGCCACCTTCAGCCGGACCTCCACCGCGCCGAACGAGAAGCCGGCACCGGCCCGGGTGGTGCTGCTGTCCGACGGCTACAACACCGTCGGACGCAAGGTGTCCGAGGCAGCCGACGAGGCCAAGAAGGCGAGCACCCCGGTCTCGACCATCGCCTTCGGCACCGACAGCGGCACGGTCGAGGTGCAGGGCACCGTGCAGGCGGTGCCCTCGGACAAGGTCACGCTGCGTGGCCTGGCCCAGGCAACCGGCGGCTCGTTCCACACCGCGGCCTCGGTGGAGGAGCTGCGGTCGGTGTACGAGGACATCGGCTCCCAGATCGGCTACACCACCGCACAGCGCGACATCAGCTGGCGGTTCATGCTGGCCGGCCTGCTGCTGGCGATGGCCGCCGGCGCCACCTCGCTGCTCTGGTCGGGCCGGCTCAGCTGATCACACGGCGTCCAGTTGCCCGGTCCTGAGCGGGAGAGCGGGACGGATCGGCTAGCGTGAGCCGAGTGAGTCGATCTGTACTGGTGACTGGTGGCAACCGTGGAATCGGCCTGGCGATCGCCCGGGCGTTCCTCGAGGCGGGCGACAAGGTCGCGGTGACCCATCGGGGCAGCGGCGCGCCGGACGGGCTGTTCGGGGTGCGCTGCGACGTGACCGACGAGGCGTCGGTGGACTCGGCCTTCAGCGAGGTCGAGGCCGAGTTCGGCCCGGTCCAGGTGCTGGTTTCCAATGCCGGCATCACCGACGACAAGCTGCTGATGCGGATGAGCGAGGAGTCCTTCACCGGGGTGCTGGACGCGAACCTGACCGGCGCCTACCGGGTGGCCAAGCGGGCCACCGCCGGCATGGTCCGGGCCAAGGGCGGCCGGATGGTGTTCATCTCCTCGGTGGTGGCGCTGACCGGTGCCCCGGGCCAGGCCAACTACGCGGCCAGCAAGGCCGGCCTGATCGGGCTGGCCCGCTCGATCGCCCGCGAGCTGGGCAGCCGCAACGTCACCGCCAACGTGGTGGCTCCGGGTTTCATCGAGACCGACATGACCGCGGTGATGACCGAGGCCCGCAAGAGCGAGGTGCTGGCCAGCGTTCCGCTGCGCCGCTACGGGGCGGTGCACGAGGTCGCCGAGGTGGTCCGGTTCCTGGCCTCCGACGCGGCCGGCTACATCAACGGGGCGGTCCTGCCGGTCGACGGCGGCCTCGGAATGGGCTTCTGACATGCGACCGGGCTGGTTCCCGGCTGAGCGGAACTGAGGGCGACATGGGACTTCTGGACGGCAAGCGGCTGCTGATCACCGGCGTCATCACCGACTCCTCGATCGCCTTCGCGGTCGCCAAGGTGGCGCAGGAGCAGGGCGCGGAGGTGGTGCTCACCGGCTACGGACGGCTGTCGCTGGTGGAACGGGTGGCCCGCCGGCTGCCCAAGCCGGCGCCGGTGGTCGAGCTGGACGTCACCTCGGCCGAGGACCTGCAGGCGCTGCCGGACCGGGTCCGCGAGCACGTCGACGGCCTGGACGGGGTGCTGCACTCGATCGGGTTCGCGCCGGCCTCCTGCCTCGGCGAGAACTTCCTGGACGCCCCCTTCTCCGACGTGGCCACCGCGGTGGAGGTCTCGGCGTTCAGCTTCAAGTCACTCGCGGTGGCGAGCCTGCCGCTGTTCGGCGAGGCCGGCGGTTCGATCCTCGGCATGGACTTCGATGCCACCGTCGCCTGGCCCGCCTACAACTGGATGGGCGTGGCCAAGGCGGCGCTGGAGTCCACCTCGCGCTACCTGGCCCGCGAACTCGGCCCGCGCCGGATCCGGGTGAACCTGGTGGCGGCCGGGCCGGTGCGCACCATGGCGGCCAAGAGCATTCCGGGCTTCAACCAGTTCGAGGAGGCCTGGGCGCCGCGGGCCCCGCTGGGTTGGGACATCAACGACGCCACCCCGGTCGCGATGAGCTGCGCGGCGCTGCTGTCGGACTGGTTCCCGGCCACCACCGGCGAGATGGTGCACGTCGACGGCGGCTTCCACGCCATGGGGGTCTGAGCTCCCTCCGGCCGCCGGTAGCTTGGTAGGAGTGACCGAGCCCGCCGTCGATTCCTTCCTGTTGTTGTCCTTCGGCGGCCCGCAGGGCCCGGACGAGGTGATGCCGTTCCTGCGCAACGTCACCGCCGGCCGCGGCGTGCCCGACGAGCGGCTGGCGGCGGTAGCCGAGCACTACCAGCACTTCGGCGGCGTCTCGCCGATCACCGCCCAGAACCAGGCGCTGCTGGCGGCGCTGGGCGCCGAGTTCGGCCGCCGGGGCATCGACCTGCCGCTGTACTTCGGCAACCGCAACTGGCATCCGTTCGTCACCGACACCGCCCGGCAGATGGCAGCCGACGGACGCCGGCACGCCCTGGTACTGGCCACCAGCGCCACCGGCTCGTACTCCGGCTGCCGGCAGTACCGCGAGGACCTGGCCCGGGCCACCGCCGACCTGGGCGGCCACGCGCCGCTGTTCACCAAGCTGCGGCACTACTTCGACCACCCCGGCTTCGTCGCCGCCAACGCCGGCGCGGTCCGGACGGCGCTGGCCGGCCTGCCCGTCGAACTGCGTGACCGGGCCCGGCTGGTGTTCACCGCCCACTCGGTCCCAGTGGCGATGAACGACACCGCGGGGCCGGACGGCGGCCTGTACCTGGCCCAGCACCGCGAGACCGCCCGGTTGGTGGCCGAGGCGGTCCGTGGCCCGGGGGCGGACTTCGACCTGGTGTGGCAGTCCCGGTCCGGGCCGCCGCGGGTGCCCTGGCTCGAGCCCGACGTCAACGACCACCTGCGGGTGCTGGCGGCCGATGGCGTGCCTGCGGTGCTGGTGGCGCCGACCGGCTTCGTCTCCGACCACCTGGAAGTGCTCTGGGACCTGGACAACGAGGCCCGCGAGACCGCCGCCGAGCTGGGACTGGCCTTCGTCCGGGCCGGCACGGCGGGCACCGACCCGGTGTTCGTGGCAGGCCTGACCGACCTGGTGGCCGAGCAGCTGGCCGGCCGGCCACCGGCCTACCTGGGTGGCCTCGGTGTGTGCGGCTGGCGCTGTCCGGACCGCTGCTGTCCGGCGCCGGTTCGCCGGGTCGGCTGAGTTACCTTCCGACCGGTCAGGAGCCGGCCGATACCTCCGCAGCCGCGTTGTAGCCGGCCAGCAGTGCCCGGCGAACCGCCAGCCGCAACGGCGCCAGCGCCTGGTCGCGCTCGGCGGTGGCGCCGGCGGTGAGCTGGGCGGTGTCGTCGGAATCGACCACCAGCAGCACCGCGGACAGCCGCTCGGCCTGCGCGATCAGCCGGACGGCGCGGGGTGGATGGCTGGCCGGCAGGTGCAGCCGCTCACCGGCCCGCCGGGCGTCCGACAGCGCCGGGGCGATGTCGGTCAGCCAGCTGGTGACGCCCCGGCGGGCGAACAGCGAGGCGGTCTCGCGGATCGATTCGGTCAGCTCGTGCTCGGCGTCGGCCATGCTGACCGGGTCCGGCGGCAGCTCGCTCACCTCGGCCCGGTGCCAGATCAGCTCCCGGCCGGCGCTGCTGGGGGTCTCGCGCCCGGCCAGCACGGTCAGCCCGAAATCCCGTCCGTAGACGGCCTCACCGGCCTGTAGCGCGACGCCGCGGAAGGGAACCGGGCCGGCCAGGCCGCGGATGTCGCCGGGCACCGGCAGCGCCAGGGTCAGCACCGAGGTGCCGGCCCGCTTCCACTCGGCCAGCGCGGCGCCGACCGGGTTCGGACCGGGGCCGAAGCCGGGGCCGCCGACGTGCCGGCCGGTGCCGGTGACCGCGTCGAGCACGTCGTCGAAGGCCGCGGCGCCTGCCAGCCAGGCGGAGCCCCAGGCGGCGAGCTGGGCACATCGTCGTTCGTTCGGCACAGCTGCCCACGGTACCTAACACCGGTGACAGGCGTGTGCTTCGGCGCTGCCGGCAGGCTCAGTCCCTAAGCTGCTGGTCGTGTACCCCGACGACGTACTGGCTTCGCGTTCTGCCCGCAACCGCAAGGCGGTCCGGCAGGTTCCGGCCGAGCCCGAGCTGGTGGTCGAGACGCCGGACGGCTACTGCGGCGCGGTGGTGGCGCTGGGCCGGACGGTGGTGGCCGGCGAGCGGCGCGACACGGTGGTGCTGGAGGACCGCTTCGGCGCGCGGCGGGAGTTCGCGATGTTGCCGGCCAGCTTCCTGCTGGAGGGTGAGCTGGTGACCCTGGTGCGCCCGGCACCGGTGGCCGCCGCTGCGGCCCGTCCCGGCCGCACCGCCTCCGGTTCGGTGGCCGTCGCCGGGGTGCGGGCCCAGGTGGCCAAGGCCAGCCGGATCTGGGTCGAAGGCGTGCACGACGCCGCCCTGGTGGAGCGGATCTGGGGCGAGGACCTGCGGATCGAGGGGATCGTGGTGGAGCCGCTCGGTGGCATCGACGAGCTGGCCGAGCAGGTCCGCGAGTTCGGCCCCGGCCCGGGCCGCCGGCTCGGCGTGCTGGTGGACCACCTGGTGCCCGGCTCGAAAGAGAGCCGGATCGCGGCGACCGTGAAGTCACCGCACGTGCTGATCAACGGCCACCCCTATATCGACATCTGGCAGGCGGTCAAGCCCACCGCGCTCGGTATCCCGGCCTGGCCGGTGATCGGTCGCGAGGTGGCCTGGAAGGACGGCATCGCCGCGGCGCTGGGCGTCTCGGACGCCCGCGAGATGTGGCGCCGGGTGCTGGCCTCGGTCGACAGCTTCGCCGACGTCGAGGTGCCGCTGCTGCGCTCGGTCGAGGAGTTGATCGACTTCGTGACCACCTGACCCGGCCGACGTGCCGAACAGCGACCACGGCCAGGACGGTCAGAACGGGGTGGCGTTCCAGGGCTGCTGCGCGGTCCAGAACATCGCCTCCAGCCGGGCGGCGGCACCGGGGGTCTCCTCTTCCACCAGGCCGGCCGATTGCTGTGAGCGCACCGTGTTGCCGCCCAGGTAGATCGCGGCCAGCGCCCGCTGGGACAGCCGCAGGTCGGGCGTTGCCGTCGGGGCCGGCCTGCACTCGGCATGGCTCGGGCCGCCGTCCAGCTCGAACCGGCCGCTGGCCCAGCCGCCGTCGGCGTCCACCACGTCCAGCACCAACCGGTCGGTGCCGGCGTAGCGGCGGGCGGTCAGGGCCGCCGGAACGTCCAGCAGCCGCAGCCACTCCTGGTCACCGGTCCAGGTGCGCTGAGCCGCCCGGCCGTCGGACAGCAGCCACTCCAGCGGCTCGTCCACCGGGTAGCCCTGCAGGACCAGTACCCGCACCAGATCCAGGTTGAGAAGGTAGGTCCACAATGCCCGGTAGGCGTCGTCGGTGGCGGCCAGCACCTCGTGGACGGTGGCCCGGGTCTGCTCGGGGTCGTGGTACCAGTCGCCGTCGTCGGCTCCCCAGGTGGCGTAGCCGTCCACCCGGCCGCCGGCATCGCGGACCAGCACGCAGACCGGTTCGCGCACGCCCGGTTGCCGCAGCCCGCCCAGGCCCAGCCGGCGCCGCCAGTCCGCGGCCGTCCGGTCGATCTGCCCGGCGCGCTGTAGCCGAACCCGGCGGTGCACGTCGGCGGCGGGTTCGGCCAGTTGCTCCGGGTCGACGCCGACCACCTGGTGTGGGGTCCGGGCCGGCAGCACCCGCGGCTGCCGGCCGGTCAGGATCCGGTAGTTGGTGCCCCGCACCGCCGGCCAGTACCCGAAGCGGCCGTAGATCTGCCATTCCGCGGCCTTGAGGTAGCTGGCCACCTCGCCGCGCTCCTTGGCATCGGCCAGTGACCGGGTGAGCATCCGGGTGAGCAGTCCCTGACGCCGGTGGGTGGCCGCCACCGTCACCTGGGTGAGCGCGTCGATCGGCAGCTCGGCGCAGGCCACCGGCCCGGCCGGAACGGTCAGGGTGGTGGGAAAGGTGCGCAGGGTGGCCACGCACCGGCCCTCGGCGTAGGCACCGAAGATCCGGTCGGGGTTCCAGACCTCGCGCCACCAGGTCAGTGCCTGCTCGCTGCCGCCGCCCGGGTTGACCAGCAGGGTGGTGCGCATGGCGCGCAACCAGGGCCCGTTCTCGTCGAACGGAACGTGCCGGATCTCCGCGTTCGAGGTCATGGTGCGACCTTGGCACAGGGCGCCGGATGCGTCCCGGGATTAACGGCGGGCACGCCGTACGGGTCAGATCCAGCCGACCCGGCCGTGCAGTGCGGCGTAGCCGACGAAGCTGACGATGTCGATCACGCTGTGCGCGATGACCAGCGGCAGCACCCGCTTGGTGCGGGTGAACCACCAGCCGAACAGCGCCCCCATCACCAGGTTGCCGACGAAGCCGCCGATGCCCTGGTAGGTGTGGTAGCTGCCGCGGATCAGCGCGCTGACTCCGATCGCCTGCCAGGCCGGCCAGTTCCTGGCTCGCAGCCGGGTGAGCAGGTAGCCGATCATCACGATCTCTTCGAGCACCCCGTTCTGGATGCCTTCTGCGATCAGGATTGGGTAGCGGTACCAGACGTCGGCGATCCCGGAAGCCTCCAGCTGGGCGTTGATGCCGAGGTGCCGGGCCAGGACCACCAGGCCCAGCCCGGGCAGTCCGATCAGCGCGGCGATGCCCAGTCCCTGCAGGGTTTCCCGCTTTCCCCGCAGCCGGTCCAGGCCGATCCCGAAACCGGGCAGCGCCGGCACCCGGCTCAGCAGCAGCAGCGCCAGCAGGGCCGGCACCACGCCGTTGAGGATGCCCAGCAACTGGTAGGACAGGTCGACCCAGGCGCGTGGGCTCTCTGACGGGTTGAGGGTGGCGGTGGCGTTGCGGAAGCCGCCGCGGGTCTGGATGTCGAGGAAGTTGATCCAGGAGCTGATCGCCGAGATGCCGAGTGACACCCCGAGGACGAGCAGCACTTCCAGGCCGAGGTGATCCGCCCGCCGGACGGACCGGGCCGGGTCGGTGACCGGTGCCAGGGCAGCGCCCGGTGTCGGGTCAGCGGCCAGCGCCGGGTCAGTGACCGGTGCCGACGGGGCACCGGCAACCGGCCCGGCACCAGGCCCGGGTCCGGTGGGCAGGCCGGTTCCCGGCACCGGCGAGCTGGAGGTCACCTAGCCATTCTGGCTGGAGCGCAAGCTGATGTTGTTGCAGGCCAGGCACACCTCGGCAGGAACGATGCCGGCCCGCATCAATTGCTTGAACAGCGCGCAGCCGAGGCAGACGGCCAGGACCGACTCCAGCGCCGCGGCAACCACGATCAGGGCCAGCAGCACCCGGGCCAGACCGGTCGCCCCGAAGCCGAAGTGGCACACCGCGGCGGCGGTGCTCAGGGTGGCGCCGATGGCCTGGGCGAACCGCTTGGGCGGGCCGGGGACGAGCTTGGCCGGTCCCAGCCTGGGCGCGATCAGCCGGGTGGCCAGCAGGCCGAGCGGGCTGAACCGGGGGCCGGCTGCGACCCGGAGCAGGAAGCCGACGGCGATCGGGGCTGCCAGCCAGGTCAGGCCGGGCAACAGCGCGACGAGGCTCAGGACCACGACACCGCCGGCGACCGTCCGGGCCGCCTTCTCGTTCACCGGGTTCGGAAAGCTGAACAATTCCATTCTCAGCAGGGTACGGGCGGTAGCGTTCGAGCACTCGCCGTAGCCGCAAACCCCGGCTAGGTGTTCTGGCAGTAGCCGCCCCAGAGCGTGCTGGCAGCCGCACTGGTGGAGTCGGTGACGGTCGCGTCGACCCGTAGGTACTTGCCGGTCCGGCACCAGCCGTAGACGGTGGCTGATTGGCCGCTGGCCGTCACACCCTCCACGTGGCCGTAGTCGTAACTCCGGCCGGTCACCGTGTACGGCGCGGTGCCGTCGGTCCAGGTGAGCTCGCACTGGAAGTTGGCTTCGTCCTCGTTGACCTCGCTGACCGAGCAGGCGAACCCGGTGATGGTCGGGCCGGTGGTCGCGGAGGCGACCGGCGCGGCACAGAACGACAGGACGACGAGTGCGGAGGCGGCAAATCCGCCGACGACGGAGCGAGTAGGCATCATGCGGCTCATTATGGACATATCGTCCAGAGTGCGTCTAGAACCGAATCGGGACACGCGCTGTCAGTGGCCGCGGGCGAGCCACTCGTCCAGGTGGGGCAGTTCCTCGCCGATCGAGGTCGAGTCGCCGTGCCCGGTGTGCACCACGGTGGCGACCGGCAGGGTGAACAGCTGGTACCGGATGGTGTCGAGCAGGGTGCCGAAGTTGGAGAACGAGCGGCCGGTCGCTCCCGGTCCGCCCTGGAAGAGGGTGTCACCGCTGAACACCGCGCCGAGTTCGGCGGCGTAGAAGCACACCCCGCCGGGGGAGTGCCCGGGGGTGTGGCGGGTCTGCAGCGAGGTGCCGGCCACCGGGACGAGTTCGCCGTCGGACAGCGGCACGAAGTCGAAGTCCGGATGGGTCTGGCGCCACAGCACCTCATCGGCCGGGTGCAGGTGAACCGGTGCGCCGGTGGCCTCGCTGAGCAGCCGGGCCGCGGTCACGTGGTCGTCGTGGGCGTGGGTGCACAGGATGGCGGTCAGCCGGCGGCTGCCGATCAACTCCAGGATCGGCTCGGGCCGGTGTGGCGCGTCGATGACGACACACTCGTTGTCGTCGCCCACCAGCCAGACGTTGTTCTCGACCTCCCAGCTGCCGCCGTCGAGGTTGAACGTCCCGGAGGTGGTGGTGTGCTTGATCTCGACGCTCACGCGGTCACCTTCGCGCGAGTGCCGATCGGATGAGCCGCGCGGCTGCGATGCTGGCGCATCAGAACACGACCACCGAGCGGAGCACGTCGCCGTTGTGCATCTTGGCGAAGGCCGCCTCGACGTCGCCGATGCCGATCGTCTCGGTGACGAACTTGTCCAGCGGCAGCCGGCCCTGCAGGTACAGGTCGATCAGCATCGGGAAGTCCCGGGACGGCAGGCAGTCGCCGTACCACGACGACTTCAGCGCGCCGCCCCGGCCGAAGACGTTGGCCAGCCCCAGCTCGACCCTGGTCTCGGGCGCGGGTACCCCCACCAGCACCACGGTGCCGGCCAGGTCACGGGCCAGGAAGGCCTGCTTGTAGGTCTCGGCGGAGCCCACCGCGTCCACCACCACGTCGGCGCCGAAGCCGCCGGTGGCCTCACGGATCGCCTCCACCGGGTCCTGGTTCTTGGAGTTCACCACGTGGGTGGCGCCGAACTCGCCGGCAGCGGTCAGCTTCCGCTCGTCGATGTCGACGGCGATGATCCGCGAGGCACCGGCCAGCCGGCCGCCGGCGACCGCCGCCATGCCGACGCCGCCGCAGCCGATCACGGCAAGGGAGTCACCGCGGCCCACCCCGCCGGTGTTGATCGCCGCGCCCAGACCGGCCATCACGCCGCAGCCGAGCAGCCCGGCCACCGTCGCCGACGCCTCGGGGTTGACCTTGGTGCACTGGCCGGCGGCCACCAGTGTCTTGTCGGCGAAGGCACCGATGCCCAGCGCCGGGGACAGTTCGGTGCCGTCCTCCAGCGTCATCTTCTGGGTGGCGTTGTGGGTGTTGAAGCAGTACTGCGGGCGCCCTCGCAGGCACGCCCGGCACTGGCCGCAGACCGCCCGCCAGTTCAGGATCACGAAGTCGCCGGGCGCCACCTCGGTGACGCCGGCGCCCACGCTCTCGACCACGCCGGCGGCCTCATGGCCCAGCAGGAACGGAAAGTCCGGACTGATGCCGCCGTTGCGGTAGTGCAGGTCGGTGTGGCAGACCCCGCAGGCGCCGATCGCGACCACCGCCTCACCCGGGCCCGGGTCGGGGACGTTGACCGTGACCAGCTCGACCGGCTGGTCCTTGCTGCGGGCGATGACGGCGCGGACTTGTTGGCTCATGGCTACTGTTTACCGGACGTCACCGACGAAACGCATCCGGGCCGCGCGAGCGGCGACTACGCGCTCGGGTACGGGCGGCTGGTCGGCCCGGTGTAGAGCTGGCGCGGCCGGCCGATCTTGGTGTCCGGGTCGTTGATCATCTCGTGCCACTGGGCGATCCAGCCGGGCAGTCGACCGATCGCGAACAACACCGTGAACATCTTGGTCGGAAAGCCCATCGCCCGGTACAGCAGGCCGGTGTAGAAGTCGACGTTCGGGTAGAGCTTGCGGCTGACGAAGTAGTCGTCGGCCAGCGCGTGGCCCTCGAGTTCCATCGCGATGTCGAGCAGGTCGTCGCGCTTGCCGAGGGCGGACAGCACCTCGTCGGCGGTCTTCTTGATGATCGCGGCCCGCGGGTCGTAGTTCTTGTAGACCCGGTGGCCGAAGCCCATCAGCTTGACCCCCTTCTCCTTGGCCTTGACCCGCTCCACGAACCGCTTGACGTCGCCGTGGTCGTCGCGGATCGCCTGCAGCATGTCCAGCACCGCGCTGTTGGCGCCGCCGTGCAGCGGGCCGAACAGCGCGTTGATGCCGGCCGAGACCGAGGCGAACAGGTTCGCGTTCGACGAGCCGACCAGCCGGACGGTGGAGGTGGAGCAGTTCTGCTCGTGGTCGGCGTGCAGGATGAACAGCAGGTCCAGCGCCCGGACCACCGCCGGGTCGGCCTGGTACGGCTCGGCCGGGAAGCCGAAGGTCATCCGCAGGAAGTTCTCGACCAGGCCGAGGGAGTTGTCCGGGTACAGGAACGGCTGGCCGACCGACTTCTTGTAGGCGTAGGCGGCGATGGTCGGCAGCTTGGCCAGCAGCCGGATGGTCGACAGGTCGACCTGCTCGGGGCTGAACGGGTCCAGCGAGTCCTGGTAGAAGGTCGACAGCGCCGACACCGCCGAGGACAGCACCGGCATCGGGTGCGCGTCCCGGGGGAAGCCGTCGAAGAACCGCTTGAGGTCTTCGTGCAGCAGGGTGTGCCGGTTGAGCCGGGAGGTGAAGGCGGACAGCTCGTCGGCCGAGGGCAGCTCGCCGTAGATCAGCAGGTAGCTCACCTCGGCGAAGCTGGACTTGGCGGCCAGCTCCTCGATCGGGTAGCCGCGGTAGCGCAGGATGCCGGCGTCGCCGTCGATGTAGGTGATTCCGGACGCGCACGAGGCGGTATTGGCGAAGCCGGGATCGTAGGTGACCAGGCCGGTGCGCGAGAGCAGCTTGCTCACGTCTACACCGGAGGAACCCTCGCTCGACGGCACGACCTGCAGCTGCAGGTCCTCGCCGCTGCCGGTGTGCAGCACGGCGCCCTCGGCGCTCGTGGCGGTCTCAGTCATGATCAGACTCCCTTGTCCTGTGTGCCCCTGACCCTACTTCGCGGGTGCCGGGCACCCCGAACCAGCGCCGGAACCGCCGGGCCCGATCGGCCATAGGATCGGTGGATGGCCCGCTTCCGCACCGAACTGGTAGTTCCCGCTCCGGCGGAGGCAGCCTGGGGGCTGGTCACCGACTGGGCCGCACAGAGCCGCTGGATCCCGCTGACCACCGTCACCGTCGACCACCTGCCGCCGTCCGGTCCGGGGATCGGCACCCGGTTCACCGGCCGGAGCCGGCTCGGCCCGCTGCACTTCGACGACCCGATGGAGGTCACCGAGTGGCAGCCGCCGGCCGGTGCCGAGCCGGGTCGCTGCCGGATCCGCAAGCGCGGACCCTGGCTCACCGGCTGGGCCGAGATCATCGTGACCGGCGATGCGCCCGCGGGTGGCAGCCGGGTCAGCTGGATCGAGGACATCCGGCCCCGCTGGACGCCCCGGTTGGCCGATCCGGTGGTCGCGGCGGTGGGATCGGTGTTCTTCGGCCGGGTGCTGCGCAAGATGGCGGCCGAGTTCGCGCGAAGCCGTCCCTAGCGAGGCCGGGTTCGCACGAACCCGTCCCTGGTGATGTAGTGAAGGCATGAGCGAAACCGACAACACCGCCTTCGGCGACGAGGTCTATGCCAGTGGCGACGACGATGCCGAGTTCCTGGACCCGGCCGAGACCCTGACCGGTGACGGCGCCGAACTCGACGAGGCGTTGGACACCAGCTACTCGCCGCCGGACTTCAGCCCGGTCGCGACCCGGTTCGGCAACACCGCCACCGAACAGGCCGAGGGCGAGAGCCTGGACCAGCGGCTGGCGCAGGAGGTTCCCGACGTCACGCCCGAGGACGTCACCGAACAGGACCCGGCACCGCGCGCGGGCCGACTCGTCGCTCCGGACGAGGGGGTCCGGGAGGACTCCGAGTCCGACGAGATCGCCTACGACGCGGGCAAGGCCGGCAGCGCCGCCAGCGCGGAGGAGGCCGCCATGCACCTGGTCGACGAGGACGGGCTCAACCAGCAGGCCAGCAACGAGCAGGACCTGACCGGCGAGTCGGTGGACGACTTCCGCTGACCCCGCTTCCCGCGCTGACCGGCGGATCCGCCGGTCAGCGCGGGCGACGAACCGCCGCTAGGGGTGGTTGCCACCGCCCTCGGCGGGGCCGATGTCGTCCTCGCCGCCGGGGTAGACGAAGGAGTCGCGCGGGGCGTAGAACGACGAGCCGGTCACCACCTGCAGCGGCGAGGCGGGCCGCAGCGCGTACACCGGGTGCTGCGGGTCCAGGAACTCGATCGACTGCACCTCGAAGCTGCCGACCAGCTCGCCGATGTAGGGATAGTTGCCGGCGATCAGCCGGTTCTTCACCTGGGTGATGTAGCGCAGCTGGCCGCCCAGCACGATGTCGGCCACCTCGCCCACCCGGGCCCGGGTGCGGATGATCGGCCGGCCCTCCACCGAGGTGGTCGCGGTCGCGATCCCGCCGTCCACCTCCAGTGTGGTGGAACCCGAGCCCGCCGGCACGCCCCGTTCGGCCGCGTACTCCCGCATCACCTGCGAGGAGTTGAAGTAGTGGGTGAAGAAGCGCGCCGGGGTCACGCCGTCCGGCGCGAACAGGTCGGTGTCCAGCCCCAGGTAGGTCAGCGAATAAGCGCCGAAACCGGTGGTCTGCTGGGCCGAGTCCACGACGTACTGGTTCATGTACACGGCGCGGTTGGCCGCCGGTTTCAGCGCCCGCGGCAGCAACCGCGCGCAGGCCTGCGGATCTTCGGGGATCCAGCTGGTGTAGAGCATCCGGCTGTTCAGGACGAGCTGCGGAGCGGCGAGCTTGCTGGTTGCCAAGGGAGTGTCCTTTCCCGGGAGTCCGCGGCCTGCGGAGGCGGCTGGTTCACATGTGGCGCACATCTTGCCGGGACCGGAAGCCGGGCCGCAAGAGAGCGCGAGCGCTCAGCCGACCAGCGTGTCGAGCAGGTGCCGCAGCTGCCGGGCCGGATCCCCGGTCAGCCCGCCGTGGATGGGTCCCGGTTGCACCACGGTGCTGCGCGGAGCGGCCAGCCAGCCGAACCGCTGACCGGGGTTGCCGGCACCCGGCCCGGCTGCCGCCGGATCGCAGCAGGCGGCCTCGATCGCGGTCAGCGCCGAGCGCACCGCGGCCAGATCCAGGTCGGGCGCCAGCGCCGCCAACCGGTCCTCACGCACCCGGCTGGCCGCGCACAGGAAGTCCGCGCCCTGGCTGTAGAGCAGCACCCCGACGTTGACGAACTCCTCGCGGTCCACCCGGGGCACGCAGCGCAGCACCACGTACTGGAAGCCGTGCCGGTCCGCGCTCATGCCGGTCACCGGCTCTTCGAGCGAGCGCTCATCGCCGGTACTCGCTCCGGTCCTCGCTTCGCTGCGATCCTCACTCATGCCGCGACCGCTCCGGGCAGCCAGCCGCGCTCGCCGGCGAGCCGGGCCAGCAGGTAGTCCAGGTACCGGGTCCGGACCTGCTCCGGCCCGTCGCCGTCGGGTTCCAGCCACTCGTCGGGCACCTGCTCGAGCACCTCGGTCAGCAGCTGCCGGTCCACCAGCGGGGCCAGCACCCGGTCGGCCTCGGCCACGCCGCCGGCGTACGCCGCCAGCACGTGGTCGGAGGCGTCGTAGGGCTGGCGGGCGAAGCGGTGCGGATCGGCGCCCGGCCGCGACCAGCCGTGATGGAAGTACAGCGCGGCACCGTGGTCGATCAGCCACAGCTGCCGGTGCCAGATCAGCAGGTTCGGGTTGCGCCAGCTGCGGTCGACGTTTGCGGTGAAGGCGTCCAGCCACAGGATCCGGGCCGCCTCGGCCGGATCCACCGGATAGCCGGCGTCCCAGCCGAAGGACCCGGGCAGGAAGTCGACCGCCAGGTTCAGCCCGACGCTGGCCTTGAGCAGGTCCTGCACCTCCTGGTCGGCCTCGTAGCGCGCGATCACCGGGTCCAGTTCCAGGGCGCGCAGCTCCGGTACCCGCAGCCCCAGCCGGCGCGCCAGCTCGCCGACCACCACCTCGGCCACCAGCGCCTTCAGCCCCTGGCCGGCCCCTCGGAACTTCACGACGTAGGTTCCGAGGTCCTCGGCTTCGACGATGCCGGGCAGCGAACCGCCCTCGCGCAGCGGGGTGACGTAGCGGCAGGCCCGCACGGTGCCAATCACGCCTGCAGCCTAGGGCAGGGACCGATCCGGGAACTGTCGGTGGCCTGGCCTAGCTTCAGCGCCGAGGTTCGCAGAACCCCCCGCCTTGACACCTGTGAGGCAGGTCACTAGTAAGAAGCGGAGTGGTCGGGCCGCGTTCGGCACGGCCGCACCGTCGCGAAAGGACAGTCATGACAAGAGAAATCTCACCCGGGTCCGGTACGCCAGGGCTACGCAGGCGCCGGATGCGGGCGGCGGTCGCGATCGCGGCCGGCGCGGTCACGGTGGCGGCGGCATCGTTCACCGCGATCGGCATGGGCAGTGCCGGCGCGACCGATCGGGTGGTGACCGCCGGCCAGACCGAACACCACGTCCAGCGTGACGTGATCGCCAACCTCTGGGAATGGAACTGGGTCTCCATCGCCAAGGAGTGCACGACGGTGCTCGGCCCGAAGGGCTACGGCGGTGTACAGGTCGCGCCGCCGCAGGATTCGCTGTCCAAGACCGACGGCCCGGTGCATCCCTGGTGGGAGGTCTACCAGCCGGTCGACTACAAGTTGACCAGCCGAATGGGCAATGAGGCGCAGTTCAAGTCGATGGTCGCGACCTGTCGCAAGGCCGGCGTCAAGGTCTATGTCGACGCCGTCATCCAGCACATGACCGGCCAGGGCAACATCTCCTACGGCGGCGTGAGCTACTCCAAGTTCGAGTACCAGGGCCTGTACACCAGCGCGAACTTCCACCACACGCCGGCGGACTGCCCGACCGCCAGCGGCAACATCGAGGACTTCAACAACTACCTGCAGGTCACCAAGTGCGAGTTGGTCAGCCTGTCCGACCTGCGTACTGAGACGCCCTACGTCCGCAACAAGCTGGCCGGCTACCTCAACAAGCTGATCGGCTACGGCGTGTCCGGCTTCCGCATCGACGCCGCCAAGCACATCCCGCAGGCCGACATGCAGGCCATCGAGAAGCTGCTGCACCGCACGGTGGACGGCACCCGTCCCTACATCGCGCTCGAAGTGCCCCCGGGCGGTCCGGGCAAGCTGTCGCCGTGGGCCTACCAGCGCACCGGTGACCTGCTCGGCTTCGACTTCGCCCAGCAGATCCATGACGCGTTCAAGAGCTACACCACCCCGCCGGGCGGCAACATCACCGACCTACAGGTGTTCGGCGAGCAGTCCGGCCTGCTGCCCAGCGACAAGTCGCTGGCGTTCGTGGCCAACCACGACAGCGAGCGCAACGGCTCCACGCTGAGCTACAAGGACGGCGCCACCTACGTTCTGGCCACCGAGTTCATGCTGGCCCGGGGCTACGGCACGCCGCAGGTGTACTCCAGCTTCGCCTTCACCGGAAACGACGATTCACCGCCGGCCGATGCCAAGGGCTTCGTCACCAACACCGACTGCAACGCGGGCTGGGTGTGCATCGACCGCTACAAGGGCGTGGCCAACATGGTCGGCTGGCACAACTACGTCGGCGACAGCAAGGTGACCAACTGGGCCGACGACGGCGTCAACCTGATCGCGTTCAGCCGGGGCAACCGAGGCTGGATCGCGCTGAACAACGGTGACGCCGACAAGACCATGACCTTCGACACCGGCCTGCCGCGGGGCACCTACTGCGACATCATCCACGGCAACCAGACCAACGGGCAGTGCACCGGGCGCACCTTCACGGTGGACTCGCACGGCCACGCCAGGGTCCGGGTCCCCGCCAAGGACGCGGTGGCCTTCGCGGCCAACAACCGGCTGCACGGCTAGTACGCGGGCGCTGTCACCGGCCGGGTTCCGTCCTCGGAGCCCGGCCGGTGCGGGCAGTGACTACTAGCTGGGCTACCTCGTCCGGAGGATCCGGGAGTGAGCTCAGCGCACCTCGTCGGGGGAGCGGGGCGGGTCGTCGGTGGCCAGCCGCTCCTGGTCCTCCTGCTCCTGCCGCTCCT
>Ga0247773_1000414_pt1 | contig 18567 bp, 16 predicted proteins | sample UWRJL092311B6_FD_179934 | JGI IMG/M metagenome (GOLD analysis project Ga0247773, IMG submission 179934) | Plant litter microbial communities from Arlington Agricultural Research Station in Wisconsin, United States - UWRJ-L092-311B-6 | ecosystem: Environmental > Terrestrial > Plant litter >...
GACTAATCGGTTGGGGCGGTACCATAGACGCACTTGGAGCTATGAGTGGTTCGGGGCTAGCGACCGAGAGCCCCCTTTAATTCATTTCAGCGAGCTTGGTAGCCGTCTGGCTAACTACGATGGTTTTTGGAGTAATCCGAGCCTGCTCGGTCGTCTCTCCGGTGTGATAGAGAGAATTGATGGACCACAGGCAGGGCTCATACGGATGCCTAACGGTCCCATCTCTGCATTCTTTGTTCCTAGGGCAGACTTCTTCCGCAACCGCGATATTAACCGCGTGGTCGACTTCTACCTGGGATTCAGTTACGACGGGTTACGTGCTTGGGAAGTGACCAATGTTGGCGAGAAGCCCACCTCTCTGAAGCTAGTGGAAGAGAAAAAGCTTCGGCCGGTTAGTACTAAAGTAAACTTCCCTATTTTTAGCCATACGCTCGCAGAATCGTCCGATGAGGCTCCGTCTGAAACCATACTCGCTCCCAAAGAGGTCAAACTTTCCCCAGTCGTTTTCGACTATGAGCGCGCATTACGCGCTGGGCGCGCGCTTGATAATGCCACGGACGCTGAGCGTTATGCGGCTATGACGGCCGAGCTGATCGATCAGGCAAGGAAAGTCAGACGGTCATTGACCGGGGCTGCTGCTGGAGCAGGTTTGGAACTATTGCTTGGCATAGGCAAGTACCAGCAATTCTGCAGCGGACCTGGGCGATTACGCGGCGCGCTGGAGGCTTTGGGTTTTCGTATACGCGATACCCCTTCAGGCTACACGATAGATTTACCCAATGTCGCCACTTAGACATTGCTGCATACCGGGGGCGGGTACAAATGATTACATTTCAGTGATTATTGCGACGGAGTCTCTCAGGCCCTCGAGGGAATTAACCTATTCGTCGCACCCAACCACACCGCGGTGCTCGCCTCAACTTAGCTTAACGGGTGGTTAAGCACGGCCTCGATCTCGAGAGCGATGTTGATCCGGTCGCCGATGACCACGCCGCCGCCGTCCATCGGCATGTCGATGTCGACGCCGAACTCCTTGCGGCTGATCTCGGTGCTGGCCGAGAAGCCGGCGCGGGTGCCGCCGAACGGGTCCGGGCCGATGCCGTTGAGCTCGAGCTTGAGGGTGACGGGCTTGGTGATGCCCTTGAGGGTCAGGTCGCCGGTCAACAGGAAGTCGCTGCCGTCGGCGGCAACCGAGGTGGAGGTGAAGGTCATCGTCGGGTTCTTCTCCACCTCGAAGAAGTCGCGGGAGCGGATGTGGTCATCGCGCTGGGCGTTGTTGGTGTCGATCGAGTTCAGGTCGATCTCGGCGGTGACCGAGGACTGGGCCGGGTCCTCGGCGGTGACGATGGTGCCGGAGAAGGTGCCGAACCGGCCCTTCACCTTGCTGACCATCATGTGCCGCACCGAGAACGAGACGTCGGAGTGGGCGGGGTCGATCGACCAGGTGCCGGCCAGGTAACCGGGGATCGAGGTGGCTGCGAGCGTCATCGGAACTCCTAACTGTTTAGTGTTCAACTATCGAGGGGCACAACGGAGGCTAGCCGCCAGGCATTCCGGTACGGCTGTGACCTGAGCCACACCGGCTGGGATCAGGCGCGGCGGCTGCGGACCAGCAGCGTTTGCAAGCCCGCCCCGATCACCCCGGCGCGGTCGGACAGCCTGGAGCGGGCCAGCCCCAGGCCGGTACCGAGCTCGCTGGTGGCCTGCATCCGCAGCCAGTCGTCCTGGCTGCGGCGCATCAGGTGCACGTCGAGGTCGACGTTGGCGAAGGACCAGTCGTCCCAGTCCAGCAGCGAGGAGATGCCGCTGGCCGAGTCGGCGATCACCACCAGCCGCTGCAGGGTGGACGGCCGCTCGCCGGCCAGCAGCGCAACCCTGGGACGGACCCACACGGTGGCCGGACCGGGTTCGCGGGCCCGGCCCGACACCGCCCGCCATTCCAGGTGCTCGGCGTAGGGGAAGCCGTCCATGCCGAAGTCGGGAAAGGTAGTCGGGTCCTCGGCCGCCGCCGTGTCGGCCGGGTCGGGGCCCGGCGGTCCCGCTCTCGGTCATCAGCCAGACCCGGGCCTGCAGGCAGGGCCGACCGAAGGCAGCCAGCTGCGCCTGGATCAGTACGGCGCTGCGGGCCAGCCGGACCACCGTGGCCGACACCGCGAGCGGGGCGACCGGAACCGGCGCCAGAAACTCGGCGGCGATCCGGGCCGCCACCAGGTCGGTACGCCCGGCGGCCTCGGCGGCCAGCTGCTCGGCCAGTCGCACCAGCAGCGCGCCGGGCGGGCCGCCGTGCTGCAGTTCCGGTGACCAGGGACCGCCGCAGGCCGGGGCGCTGGTGACGGTACCGGCCAGTTCGCAGCCCGTCCCGGCCCCGCTCAGCTCGACGTCGAGTCCGGTGTAGAAGGCGGTGTCCACGCCGGCCACGATAACGTCCAGACTGGAGGGGTGATGACGCCTGCCGAGCACCCCGGTCCGCTGCGGTGGCTCCGGTATGCCCTCGGCGGCCGGCTGCCCGAGCGCTACCACGACTGGGTGTTCTCAGACCTGACCGGCCCGGACTGGCGGCTGCGCGAGGCCGGCCGGATCATGCTGATCGCGGTCGTCCCGATCACCGTGTTGCTGCTGCTGCCGGGGCGGCTGGAGATCCGGATCTACGCCGCGCTGTTCGTGGTGATCGGGCCGCTGTTCGTCAGCCTGGCCTACGGCGACGAGCTGCGCGACCGGCGGCTTCGCCAGCACGGCATGCTGCCGCCGCAGCGCCCCGACCCGGACTGAGTTCGGGTCAGTCCTGCCGGCGGGCGGCGATCCGCGAGATCATCTCGATGCGCTTTTCGGCCAGCGCGATCATCTCGGCGGTGCGCGAGCCGACGTGCTCGACGTCAGCGCCCGGGCTGAACACCATCGCCCAGCCGCTCTCACCCTCCAGCGCCGGCACCCGCTCGACCAGCTCGGTCCGCGCGACATGGTGCACCCCGTCGAAGGTGTAGTCCTCGGTCACCACGGCGACCACCACGTGGTCCTCGGGAAGCAGTTCCACGTGCGCCACGATCGTCTCGGAGTTCTCGGCGAACACCGAGGCGGCCCGGATCGTCCGGCGGGATTTCTCAATCTGTTCCGGTGAAATGTCCATTACTCGTCCGTCCGTGAAGTGCCTTCGGCCAGGTGCGTGGCTGGCGTCAGGCTGCGTTAGTCCAGGTCGTCGTGGTGCATCAACTGGCGCGCCGCCTCGGTGACCGAGCCCGAGATCGACGGGTAGATGGTGAAGGTGGCCGCCAGCGCGTTGACGGTCAGGCCCAGCTGGACCGCCACCGCGATCGAGTGGATCAGCTCGGACGCCTGCGGGGCCACCACCGAGCCGCCGATCACCACCCCGGAGGCGGGCCGGCAGTAGATCTTGACGAAGCCCTCGGTGAACCCCTGCATCTTGGCGCGGGCATTGCCGCTGAGCGGCAGCGTGATGGTGCGGGCCGGCACCGCTCCGGAGGTGACCGCCGCGTGGCCGATGCCCACGGTGGCGATCTCGGGATGGGTGAAGACGTTGGCGGCCACGGTCTTGAGCCGCAACGGCTGCACCGCCTCGCCCAGGGCGTGCCACATGGCCACCCGGCCCTGCATGGCCGCGACCGAAGCCAGCAGCAGCACCCCGGTGCAGTCGCCGGCGGCGTAGATGCCGGGCACCTCGGTGCGCGAGACCCGGTCCACCTCGATGAAGCCGGACGCGTCGGGCGCCAGGCCCACGTGCTCCAGGCCCAGCCCGGCGGTGTTGGGCACCGAGCCGACGCACATCAGCACGTGCGAGCCGGTGATGGTGCGCCCGTCCACCAGCCGCACCTCGACCTGGTCGCCGACCCGGCTCACCGAGGCGGCCCGGGCCTGCTTGACCAGGGTGCCGCCGCGCTCGGTGAACACCTTCTCGATGACGTCGGCGGCCTCCGGGTCCTCGCCGGGCAGTACCTTCTCCCGGCTGGACACCAGCGTCACCGGCACGCCCATCTCCGAGTAGCCGGAGGCGAACTCGGCACCGGTCACGCCGGAACCGACCACGATCAGGTGGCCGGGCAGCTCGGTCAGGTCATAGAGCTGGCGCCAGGACAGGATGCGCTCGCCGTCCGGTTCGGCGCCGGGCAGCACCCGGGGGGTGCCGCCGGTGGCCAGCAGCACCACGTCGGCCTCGATCCGCTCGGCCGGGGCCGGATCGCCCGACCTGCTGACCTCGATCGCGAACGTCCGGCCCTGCTGATCGGGGGCGAAGCGGGCCCGGCCGGCGATCACCGTGACGCCGTGCTTGGCCAGCCGGGCGGCGATGTCGGCGGACTGGTTGGCCGCCAGCTGTCGCACCCGCTCGTTGACCACCGCCAGTTGCACGCTGACGTCGCTGGTCGCCGACGAGCTGACCCCCACCGCCGGGGCGTCCCGGAAGGCGGTCACCCGCTCGGAGGTGGCGATCAGGGTCTTGGACGGCACGCAGTCGTAGAGCACGCAGGCACCGCCCACCCCGTCGGACTCGATCAGGCTGACTTCGGCGCCGAGTTCGGCCGCGACCTGGGCGGCCTCGTAACCGGCCGGGCCGCCACCGATGATCGCGATACGTCTCACACCGGCCATTGTCGCGGATCTGGCCCGGACGCACCCGGCCGGGGCTGATGATCACCGGTCGATATGTCGGTAGGCTGCGTGCTCGTGCCTCTCTACGCCGCGTACGGCTCCAACATGGACCCGGCCCAGATGCGCACCAGGTGCCCGCACTCGCCGTTCGCCGGCACCGGCTGGTTGCCCAACTGGCGACTGACCTTCGGCGGCGAGGACCTGGGGTGGGAGGGCGCGCTGGCCACCCTGGTGGAGGAGCCAGGTGCCGCCGTGTTCGTCGCCCTCTACGACATCACCGTCCAGGACCGGGTCGCGCTGGACAAGTGGGAGAGCGCCGACACCGGCCTTTACCGGACGTCCCGGCTGCGGGTCTCCACCCTGGAGGGCGACCTGCTGGCCTGGACGTACGTGCTCAACGGCTACGAGGGCGGGCTGCCCTCGGCCCGCTACCTGGGCCTGATCGCCGAGGCCGCGGACGCCGCCGGGGCGCCGGGCGACTACGTCGACGAGCTGCGCCAGCGTCCCTGCCGCTCCATCGGCGGCTGACCGGCGCCGCTGTCCACTGGCCCGGTACCTACGCCGTTACGCCGTCCCTTGGTTCGGTCCGGCCCGCGATCAGCACGGGCTCGGGTGCGACTGCCCGCAGGGCCAGCCGCAGTCGCAGCGCCATGATGACCGCCAGCAGGCAGATGCCGATCTGGGCCAGCACGAACGCTGTGGGCAACTCCAGGCGGTGCACGCTCTGGATGGCTGTGAACGGTCAAGGTCCATTAGGTCGGCGAGGGCGTTCCCGATTCCGACGAGGGTCTCAGTTCGGCCTTGGATCCGACTGCTCCCGCATACCGTGCGCTTAGGGCTGGTCTTGAGAGCTGGTTCCGGTGGGCATCCTCGGTGGCCGCGAGGCCCACGGGCTCAGGTTCTGCACCACCTCGGCATAGAAGCTGGTGACGACGTCGAGGATCGAGCCGATCAGGCTGCCCTGCCCGGTCGCCCGCTTGCCGCCCATCGGTAGGTCAAGGCTCACCCGGAAAGCACGGATGTCGCGACCGTCCTTCGGTATGAGTCCGTCCAGACTGCGCGGGCCCTTACCGTTACCGAGCAGTTGAGCGGTCGACCGGCCCGCACCGCCTGCCAGGATCGCCTCGACCCTGGTGGTGTCCCGGGCCTCGCTCAGCTGTCGCAGCAACCAATTGACCCTGGTGGTCGGCCTGCCCTCGCGAGGACCGTCCACCATGATCGAACAGCTCACCCGCTCGGCTCGCAGGTCCGCGGTGATCACGATCGGACCCACCGCTCCCGGCACCTTCAAGGTTCCGAAAAGCAAGCCAGAGTCGGCAAGCTGCTGGCAACGGGAGGCGGTATCGCCGGCGTTGCGTGGCGCGACTGGTTGGACGAGCACGCCCAGCAAACCGGTCAGGTGTAATCCGGTGAACCGGATCAGCTGGTCGAACAGCGCGGCGACCTCGGCCGCGTGCCGGTCGGAGCTACGCAGTGTCCTGGCTTTGACATCTTCGCGGACCTTGACCCACTGCGGTCCCATGTTGGCAAAGCCGTGCAGTCCCGACCGGGAATGTTGCATGTACCGGAGGAACTCCGTCAGGACATACCGTTGTGCCGGATCCGCTACCCCGTGATGCCGACTTATCAGGATGGCCTGGGTGCGGATCTCGTCCCACGAAAGGTGCCTGAGCGCCAGCTTGCGCAATTTGCGGCGCTCGATGGAAACCGGGTGCTCGTCCACAGCGCCTGTCACCTGATTGCTGATCGTGAGGACGGCATCGAATTCCTTGGCACGCGCTATGTCGACATAGGTGTCGATCTGCTGCTGCTGCAGTTCATTGGACGATGTCTTGACCTCGACCAGAGCCGTCCAGACGCGCTGACCACGAGTTACCCGGATGACGCCGTCGGGGCGGAATGCCTTGTCGTCGTGACCGAATGGAACCTCGATGAAGGTTTCGATCAACCCGGCAGGCGCACCGAGAGGGACCGTCAGCGCCCGGCCAAAATCACGGACGAGCGACAGAACAGCAAGCAGCGAGGACGTCGCACGACGCTCCTGCTCCTCGCCGACCCCGATACCAGCAACTGGGAACAGACGCGCATGCTGCCAGTCGACCTCACCGTCGGCCGGGATCGTCTGGTCCCAGTCAACGGGCAGCTTCGGCGCGCGGACGGTGCGCCGGACCGACAGGCGACGAACCTGCTGGGCTGGTTCAGGAGCCGGGCCAGCCGTCGGCTCCGACGCAACGGCAGCATCGGCGACCGGAGGCAAAGCCTCCGGTGATGCCGAGGCAAGTTCCGGCTCGGACTCCGATGCTGTCGGCGGGGTCGAGCGTTCGGACTCTGTCACATCCGCCGGGGAATCGATGTCGATACCGAACTCGGTAGCCAACGCGGCCAGTCCCTCGGAGTATCCCTGCCCGATCGCGCGCATGCGCCACTCACCGGCTCGCCGGTACAACTCCCCGACAAGCAGGGCCCGTTCGGAAGCAGCACCCTCGATCCGGTACACCAGCAACTCGCGCGCATCCGAGGTTCGCTGGAGCCGGAGCTGAACCAACCGCGCGTCGCCGAAGCTCGCCTCCAACGCGGAATCGAGGCTGGCGGCAACGATGATGCGATGGACGTCCTCCGGGACATCGTCCAATTCGAGGGTGAGAACGTCCGTCGACAGCACCGTGCCCTGATCGTCGGGTTCAGACCGGATCTTGTCCCGAAGGTGAACCGCACCTGCCAGCGCCACCGGCTGGTTGTAGAAGATCATGTCGTCGTTGGAACGGACGCGGCCGTCGTGGCCCAGCAGCAGAACGCTGACATCGGCATCGACGAGGTGCTCGCCGTCGGTACCGGTTTCCAGGATCACAGTCACAGAACCGAGTTCGGCGTCCAACTCGGGCAGTCCGATATTCGCCCCTTTGGAAAGGACAACTGGGGTCATTGGGCTATCCGGCATAGGTCGTAGCATCGCATCTCCATCGGTGCGACGCGCAGCGCAACGAGAAAGCGAGCTGTTGTTGCCGAACGCCGCCCTCAGGCAGGCGTGGCGCCGGACCAGAACTCGTCGAGCAGCGCGGCGGTGAACCGGACCCCGATCGCCAGCGCGTCCTCGTCGATGTCGAAGTTCGACTGGTGCAGGTCATAGACCGCCGCCTCGGGAGTCCGTACCCCGAGCCGGGCCAGCGCGCCCGGCACGGTCTGCAGGTACCAGGCGAAGTCCTCGCCGCCCATCGACTGCGGGGTGTCCGACACCGCCTGCGGCCCGAACGCGGCCAGCGCCGCCCGGGTCTGGATGCCGACCAGGGCGCCGTCATTGGTGACCGCCGGCACCCCGCGGTCGTAGTTGATCTCGATCTCGACGTTGGTCGGCGCCACGATCTGGCGGGCCAGCTCGGCCACCAGGGTCTCCAACTGGCCCCACAGCTGGCCGTCGAGCATCCGGACGGTGCCCCGCAGCGTCCCGATGGTCGGGATCGCGTTGGCGGCCGAGCCCGCGGTCACCGCACCCCATACCAGCGAGACGGCCGCGCGCGGGTCGATCCGGCGCGACAGCAGGCCGGGCAGGTCGGTGATCAGCTTGCCCATGGCGTACACGAGATCGACGGTGAGCTGCGGCCGGGCGGTGTGGCCACCCGGGCCGGTCAGCTTGATGTCGAGCTGGTTGCACGAGGCGGTGATCGGCCCGACCCGCAGGCCGACCTGGCCGACGGTCAGCTTCGGGTCGCAGTGCAGAGCGAAGATCTCGCCCACGCCCTTGAGCGCGCCCTCGTTCACGGCCGCCTCGGCACCGCCGGGCAGCCGCTCCTCAGCCGGCTGGAAGATCAGCCGGACCGAACCGGGCAACCGCTCGGCCCGGGCCAGGCAACCGGCCACCGCCAGCAGGATCGCGGTGTGCACGTCGTGCCCGCAGGCGTGGCAGACCCCGGCGTTCTGCGAGGCGTAGCTCACCTGCTTGCTGTCGGGCAGCGGCAGGGCGTCGATGTCGGCGCGCAGCGCCACGAAGTCCGGCCCCTCGCCGATGTCGCAGATCACCCCGGTGCCGATCGACAGCCGCTGCGGCGCCAGCCCGAAGCTGGTCAGCACCGTGAGGATCAGGTCGGTGGTGCGGTACTCGGCGTAGCCCACCTCGGGATGGCTGTGCAGCTCGCGCCGCCAGCCGACCAGCTCCCCCTGGTGAACGCCCAGCCACTCGAGGGCATCGGCATGGAGGCTGCTGGGCACACCCGGCACCTTATCCTCCGGCGTCCTCGGAATCAGGCGCGCCCTTGCCGACAGCGGGGACGAAGGCACAGAACTCGTTGCCCGCCGGGTCGGCCAGCACGTGCCATTCGATGTCGCCGCCGAGCGGGCGCAGCAGGGTGGCACCGGCGTCGACCAGCAACCCCGGGTCGGCCACCTCGACGTCCCAGTGCACCCGGTTCTTGACCGTCTTCGGCTCGGGCACCGCCCCGAAGACCAGGTACTCGAACGGCATGCCGGGCACCCTGGCCAGCGCCCAATCCTCGTCATCGCGCTCCAGCTCGCCGCCCAGCACCGAGGCCCACCAGCGCGCCAGCGACTCGGACTCGGACGCGGCACAGTCGACGACCACCTCGTAGAGCCGGTAGTCGGGCACCTGCTCGCGGAGGAAGGCACAGAACTCCTGGCCGTCCGGATCGGTCAGCACGGTCCAGGGCAGCCGCTCGTCGGCCGGTGCCACCCGCGCGCCGCGGTCGGTGAGCTCGGCCAGCGAGCCGGCATGGACGTCGAGGTGCACCCGGTTCTTGACCGCCTTGGGCTCCGGCACCTGGTTGATCCACACCGTGTGACCGGCCGACGGGCCGGCCAACCGGACGTCCGGACCGGACCGGCGCACCTCCAGGCCCAGGGTCGGCGCCCAGAACCGGGCCGCCGCCTCGACGTCGACGGCGTCCAGGCACAGGTCCTTGAACCGCGCGGGCGCACCGGATTCGGTCATGATCGCTCCTTGTCCTCCGAGTTGTCCTGTGCGGCCGGCAGGCCGGCCACGATCCGGGACGCCGCCTGCTCGGCGGTCAGCTCACCGGCCAGCACCGCGGCCTCGGCGGCAGCGATCATCGTCCGGGCCGTCGGAGTTTCCAGTTGTTCCAACAGCCGATCACGCACCATCGACCGGGTCCAGTCCACCAGCTGGCGGCGGCGCTTGGCCTCGAACCCGCCATCGGCCAGCAACGTGTCGCGGTGGCGCTGCACGTGCTTCCACACCTCGTCCAGGCCGGTGTTGCGCAGCGCGCTGCAGGTCAGCACCGGCGGCTGCCACTCGCCCCCGGCGCCACGTAGCAGCCGCAGCGCGCCCGACAGCTCGCGGGCCGCCCGCCGCGCGGCGTCGGCATGCTCGCCGTCGGCCTTGTTGACCGCGATCACGTCGGCGATCTCGAGGATGCCGCGCTTGATGCCCTGCAGCTGGTCCCCGGTGCGGGCCAGCGTCAACAGCACGAACGTGTCGACCATGCCGGCCACCACGAACTCCGACTGCCCGACCCCGACGGTCTCGACCAGCACCACGTCGTAGCCGGCGGCCTCCATCACCAGCATGGTCTCCCGGGTCGCCCTGGCCACCCCGCCGAGGGTGCCCGAGCTGGGCGAGGGCCGGACGAAGGCGGCCTCGTCGCCGGCCAGCCGGGTCATCCGGGTCTTGTCGCCCAGGATGCTGCCGCCGCTGCGCGCCGAGGACGGGTCCACCGCCAGCACCGCGACCCGGTGGCCGACCGCGGTGAGGTTGCTGCCCAGGGTGTCGATGAAGGTCGACTTGCCGGCCCCGGGCACCCCGCTGATGCCGATCCGCTGGGCCGAGCCGGTACGCGGCAGCAGGGCGGCAAGCAGCTGCTGCGCCTGCCGGCGATGCTCGGGCCGCCGGGACTCGACCAGGGTGACGGCCCGGGCGATCGCCGCCCGGTCGCCGGCCAGCACGCCGTCGCCCAGCGCCACCACGTCCGTCGCGGCTGCCACCGGTTCAGCCGGGCTGCTGGCCGGCGAGGGCGTCCAGCACCTGCAGCGCGGCCGTCGCGATCACCGTGCCGGGCGGGAAGATCGCCGCCGCGCCGGCAGCCCGCAGCTCGTCGAAGTCCTGCTCCGGGATCACCCCGCCGACCACGATCAGGATGTCCGGACGGCCGAACGCGGCCAGTTCCTTGCGCAACTCCGGCACCAGGGTGAGGTGCCCGGCGGCCAGCGAATTGACACCCACCACGTGTACGTCGGCCTCGACGGCCTGCCGGGCCACCTCGGCCGGGGTCTGGAACAGCGGCCCGACGTCGACGTCGAAGCCGAGGTCGGCGAAGGCGGTGGCGATCACCTTCTGGCCCCGGTCGTGACCGTCCTGGCCGATCTTGGCGACCAGGATGCGGGGCCGGCGGCCGTGCTCGGCCTCGAACCGGTCGGTGGCCGCCCGGGCCTGCTCGATCGAGGTCACCCTGCCCTCCTGTTCGGCCTCGGCGCCGTACACCCCGGAGATGGTCCGGATCTGCCCGGCGTGCCGGCCGAAAGCGGTTTCCAGCGCGTCGGAGATCTCCCCGACGGTGGCCTTGGCCCGCGCGGCGTCGACCGCCAGTGCCAGCAGATTCTGCTCCAGGCCCGCGGGCCGGCTACCATCGGCGATGCCCGCCGCGGCCCGGGACAGCGCGGCCAGCGCCCGCTCGCAGGCAGCCGGGTCGCGTTCGGCGCGCAGCCGTTCCAGCTTGGCCGCCTGGGACGCCCGCACACCGGCGTTGTCGATCCTGAGCACCTCGATCCGCTCGTCCGTCTCGACCGGGTACTTGTTCACCCCGATGACCGGCTGGCGGCCGGAGTCGATCCGGGCCTGGGTGCGCGCGGCCGCCTCCTCGATGCGCAACTTGGGCAACCCCGCCTCGATCGCGGCGGCCATCCCGCCGGCCTTCTCGACCTCCTCCAGGTGCTCCCAGGCGCGCCGTGCCAGGTCGTAGGTGAGCCGCTCGACGTAGCCGCTGCCGCCCCACGGGTCGATCACCCGGGTACTGCCGGACTCCTGCTGCAACAGCAACTGGGTGTTGCGGGCGATCCGGGCAGAGAAGTCGGTGGGCAGCGCCAGCGCCTCGTCCAGGGCGTTGGTGTGCAGCGACTGGGTGTGGCCCTGGGTGGCGGCCATCGCCTCGATGCAGGTGCGGACCGCGTTGTTGAAGACGTCCTGGGCGGTCAGCGACCAGCCCGAGGTCTGGCAGTGCGCCCGCATCGCCAGCGACTTCGGGTTCGCCGGCTCGAACTGCCGCACCAGCTTCGCCCACAGCAGCCGGGCCGCCCGCAGCTTGGCGACCTCCATGAAGAAGTTCATCCCGATGCCCCAGAAGAACGACAGCCGGGGCGCGAAGGCGTCGATGCCCATCCCGGCGGCCAGGCCCGCGCGCAGGTACTCGACGCCGTCGGCGAGGGTGTAGGCCAGCTCCAGGTCGGCGGTCGCACCGGCCTCCTGGATGTGATAGCCCGAGATCGAGATGGAGTTGAAGCGGGGCATCCGGGCCGCGGTGAAGGCGAAGATGTCGCTGATGATCGTCATCGACGGGCCGGGCGGGTAGATGTAGGTGTTGCGGACCATGAACTCCTTGAGGATGTCGTTCTGGATGGTCCCGGTGAGCTGCTCGGGCGCGACCCCCTGTTCCTCGGCGGCCACCACGAACAGCGCCAGCACCGGCAGCACCGCACCGTTCATCGTCATCGACACGCTCATCCTCTCCAGCGGGATGCCGCTGAACAGTTCGCGCATGTCATAGATCGAGTCGATCGCCACCCCGGCCATGCCGACGTCGCCGATCACCCGCGGGTTGTCGCTGTCGTAGCCGCGGTGGGTGGGCAGGTCGAAGGCGACCGACAGGCCCTTCTGCCCGGCGGCCAGGTTGCGCCGGTAGAAGGCGTTGGACTCGGCCGCGGTGGAGAACCCGGCGTACTGCCGGACCGTCCAGGGCTGGGTGACGTACATGGTCGGGTAGGGCCCGCGCAGGAACGGCGCGATGCCCGGGTAGCCGGCCAGGAAATCGAGGCCGGCGAGGTCGGCGCCGGTGTAGAGCGGGGGGACGTCGATGCCCTCCGGGGTGGTCCAGGTGGTTCCGGCCGGCGGGCGGGCCTCACCGGCCGGGGGGCGGGCCTCACCGGCCGGGGGCCGGCCCAGCGACAGGTCGCCGAAATCGGGGATCACGCCGGCACTCCCAGCACGTCCAGCATCGCGGTCAGCGCCGCCACCGCGTCGCAGCCGTTGTACACCGCGGCATCGATGCCCGCCCGGGCAAGCTCGGCCGGGCCGGCGATCCAGATCTGTCCGGCACCGGCCGCGGTCAGCGCGGCGGCCACCGTGCCAGCCTGCTCGGCGTACTGCTGGTCGGACGAGCACAGCACCGCCAGGGGGCTGCCAGCGGCCCGGAACGCGGCCGCCAGCTCGTCCGGCCGGCCGGTGCCGACTACCGCGTCGATGCCGCCGGCGGCCAGCAGGTTGCGGGTGAAGCCGACCCGCCCGGTGTGCGCGGCGGCCGGTCCGAAGGCGGCCAGGAACACGGTCGGACGAGCGCCGGTGGCGGCCAGCCGCCCGTCGGTTCGGTCCCGCAGCGCCTCGAACGGCTCGGCGTAGCGCAGCCGGGGCAGCCCACCAGCCGGCTCGACGGGGGCCGGCCGGCGGCTCAGCGGGGTCTCGGCGACCATCGCGAACTCGCTGACCCCGGTGATCGGGTCCCGGCGCCGGGCGAGGTTGTCCCGGCGCGGTTGCCAGCTGGCGTCCAGCATCGCGGCCAGCGATCCGGACTCCCAGGCCGCCACCGGACCGCCGGCCCGCTCGATCGCGGTGAACTTGTCCCAGGCCACCTCGGCCAGCCGCTCGGTCAACGACTCCAGGTACCACGAGCCGCCACCCGGGTCCAGCACCCGGGCCAGGCTGGACTCGTCGTGCAGGATCGCCTGGGTGTTACGGGCGATCCGGCGGCCGAAGTCGTCCGGCAACCCGAGTGCGGAGTCGAACGGGGCCACCGTGATCGCGTCCGCGCCGCCGACCGCCGCCGCGAAGCAGCCGACGGTGGCCCGCAGCAGGTTCACCCACGGATCGCGCCGGGTCAGGGTCACCGCGGCGGTGACGGCGTGCTGGCGCTGACCCCGGCTGCCGCCCGGGGCGCCGCACAGCTCGGCCACCCGGTCCCAGAGCCGGCGACCGGCCCGCAACTTGGCCATCGAGGCCCACTGGTCGGCGCTGACCGCGTACCGGAACTCCAGTTGCGCCAGCGCCTGCTCGATCCCCAGCCCGGCCCCGGTCAGCGCCCGCAGGTAGGCCACCCCGACCGCCACGCTGATCGCCAGCTCGTCGGAGTCGCTGCCACCGGCCTCGGAGTAGACGGTGCCGTCCACGGTGGCCGGCAGCAGCCCGGGAAGGTCGGCGGTCGCCTCGGCCAGCCGGGCCAGCACGGCCAGGTCGGGCGGGGTGCCGGTGCGGGCGGCCAGACCGATCGGGTCGGCGCCCAGGGTGCCGGACACCGCGGCCGGGCCGCGCTCGGCCACCAGCCGCAGCAGCGCCGCGGCAGCCGACTCGGTGGCGTCCCCGGCGTCCAGCGCCACCGCCGCCAGGTCCAGGTACACGCCGTCCAGCAGGGTGGCCAGCGAATCGACCGGGGCGGCGCCGCCCCCCAGCCGCAGCCAGATCGAGGACGCCCCGCCGGCCAGCTCGGCCAGCACCGCCCGGTTACCGGCTGCCGGGTCCGGCTCCACGACCCGCTGCCGGACGTCCCAGCCTGCTCGCTCGGCCGTGGCGCCACGCACGAACGGTGGCTGGCCCGGCAACCCGGCGGCATCGATGCCGAGGCTGTCCGGCAGGTCCTCGGCGGTGTAGAGCGGGGCGATCGTCAGGCCGTCGTAGCTGCGGTGGGACAGCGCCTCGAAGTCGGTTCCGGACCTGGCCAGCACCGCGGCCACCAGCGACCGCCACCGCTCGCGGTCGGCCGCCGGAAAGTCCCCGGCCAGCTCGAAAGGGGCAGCCGTCATAGCGCGATGTTAGAGCGCGCCGGCGGCCCGGGTCGCGCGGGCGTGGCCTATCTCTCGACCAGCCCCGGGCCGGCCCGGCTAGGCTCTGACGCCGTGACCCAGACCACCCAGCAGCACCAGCCCGAGGACCCCGCCGACCCGGCCCGGCTGGCCGCCGAGGCGGCCCGGGCGCTGGCCGAACGGACCGGCGCCGAGCGGCACGACGTCGCCCTGGTGCTCGGCTCGGGATGGCTGCCGGCGGTGACCGCGCTGAGCGAGCGGGCCGACGCCGACCTGGAGTTCGCCAGCACCGAGCTGCCCGGCTTCCTGCCGCCGGCGGTCGCCGGGCACGCCGGCACCCTGCGCTCGCTGCTGGTGGACGGCAAGCGGCTGCTGATCTTCTCCGGCCGCACCCACTACTACGAGGGGCGCGGGGTGGCCGCGGTGGTGCACGGCGTGCGGGTCGCCGCCGCCGCCGGATGCAAGGTCACGGTGCTGACCAACGGCTGCGGCGGGCTGCGCGAGGACATGCAGGTCGGCGATCCGGTGCTGATCTCCGACCACCTGAACCTGACCTTCACCTCGCCGCTGGTCGGGGCCCGGTTCGTGGACCTGACCGACCTGTACTCGCCGCGGCTGCGGGCGCTGATGCGCGAGATCGACCCGTCGCTGGCCGAGGGGGTGTACGCGCAGTTCCCCGGGCCGCACTACGAGAGCCCCGCCGAGGTGCGGATGGCCCGGGTGATGGGCGCCGACCTGGTGGGCATGTCTACCGCCCTGGAGGCGATCGCCGCCCGGGCCGAGGGCAGTGAGGTGTTGGGCATCTCGCTGGTCACCAACCTGGCGGCCGGCATCACCGGACAGCCGTTGAACCACGAGGAGGTGCTGGCTGCGGGCAAGGCCGCGGCAGCCCGGGCCGGGGGCCTGCTCGGCGAGTTGATCGGCAGGCTGTGACCGTCCTGATCACCGGTTCGTCCGGCGGCATCGGCCGCTCGCTGGCCCGGTCGTTGCCCGCCCTCGGCTGGCAGCTGCGGGGCTTCGACCGGGAGCCGGCGGCCGGGGACCTCGAGCAGGTCCGGGGCGACATCACCGACCCGGCCGCCCTGGACGCGGCGATGGTCGGGGTGCGGGCCGTGGTGCACCTGGCCGGCCAGGCCGTCGAGGCGCCGTGGCCGGTGATCCGCGATGCCAACCTGGAGGGCTGCTACCAGGTGTTCGAGGCCGCCCGCCGGGCCGGCGTCCGCCGGGTGGTGTACGCCTCGTCCAACCACGCGGTCGGTTTCACCCCGCGCCCGACCGGGGATCCGGCCGAGCTGCCCGCCGACACCCCGCCCCGACCGGACACCCTGTACGGGGTGAGCAAGGCGTTCGGCGAGGCGCTGGCGCGCTACTACGTGGACCGGTACGGCATGCAGGTCGCCTGCCTGCGGATCGGAACGTTCGCCGAGACCCCGCCCGATGCCCGGTCGATGGCCACCTGGCTGTCCCCCGCCGACTGCGCCCGGCTGGTGGACGCCTGCCTGCGCACCGATCAACTCGGCTTCGCGCTGGTCTGGGGCGTCTCGGCCAACAGCGGCCGGTGGTGGTCGACCGATACCGGCCAGGCGCTGGGTTACCGGCCACTCGACGACGCCGGCCGGCACCGGCCAGGGTCGCCCGGTTTCGCCGCGCAAGCCTCCGACCTGCTGGTCGGCGGCGCCTTCACCACGCCGGACTTCGGCATCGACGAGGTGGCCGACAGGTCGCCGCGAACAAGGGAAAGCCGATCCGGATGACCAGCGCACCGCTCTACCGCCAGGTCGCCGACTGGATCGCCGACGACCCCGAGGCCGCCGACGCCGCCCAGTTGCAGACCCTGCTGACCGCCGCCGAAGGTGGTGACCAGGCGGCCCGCACCGAGCTCGGCGACCGGTTCGCCGGGCCGCTGGCCTTCGGCACCGCCGGGTTGCGCGGGCCGCTGCGGGCCGGCCCGAACGGCATGAACACCGCGGTGGTGCGCCGGGCCGCGGCGGGTCTGGCGGCCCAGCTCACCGCCGCTGGTCACGGCGGCGGCATCGTGGTGGTCGGCTACGACGGCCGGCACGGTTCGCGATCCTTCGCGCAGGACTCGGCGGCGATCCTGGCCGCGGCCGGCTTCGACGCCCGGCTGCTGCCCCGGCTGCTGCCCACCCCGGTGCTGGCGTTCGCGGTCGGCCACCTCGGCGCGGTGGCCGGGGTGATGGTCACCGCTTCGCACAACCCGCCGCAGGACAACGGCTACAAGGTCTATGCCGCCGACGGCGCGCAGATCGTGCCGCCGATGGACGCCGAGATCGAGGCCGCGATCCGCGAGGTGACCTCGGCACGGGCGATCGAGCTGTCACCGGCCTACCGGACCCTGGACGAGTCGGTCGTCGATGCCTACGTGGCGGCGGTAGCCGCGCTGGTGCATCCGGACTCCCCGCGCGAGCTGGACGTGGTGCACACCGCGCTGCACGGGGTGGGCGCCACGATCGTCCGGGCGGTGTTCGCGGCGGCCGGCTTCGGCGCGCCCAGCGAGGTCGGCGAGCAGGCCGAGCCGGACCCGGACTTCTCGACGGTGAGCTTTCCCAATCCTGAGGAGCCCGGCGCGATGGACCTGGCGCTGGCCCTGGCCGGCCGCGAGCAGGCCGACCTGATCATCGCCAACGACCCGGACGCCGACCGGTGCGCGGTCGGCGTCCGGTTCCCCGCCGTCGGCGATCGCCCGGCCGGCTGGCGGATGCTGCGCGGTGACGAGGTGGGCGTCCTGCTGGCCGATTGGCTGCTGCGGCACGGGGTTCGCGGCACCTACGCGACCACGATCGTCTCCTCGTCGATGCTGTCGGCGATGGCGGCCCGGCACGGCGTGGGCTTCGCCGAGACGCTCACCGGGTTCAAGTGGATCTCCCGAGCGGCACCGGATCTGGTGTACGGCTATGAGGAAGCGCTCGGCTACGCGGTCGCACCGGGCCTGGTGCGGGACAAGGACGGCATCTCCGCGGCGTTGCTGGTCGCCGAGCTCGCCGCCACCCTCAAGGCCGACGGGTCCACGATCGCGCACCGGCTGGCGGAGCTGGCCGCCGAATACGGCCTGCACGCCACCAGCCAGCTGTCCTGGCGGGTCACCGACCTCGCGGTGATCGCCGAGGCGATGGGCCGGTTGCGGGCCGCGCCACCGACGCGCCTGCTGGGCCGGCCGGTCGAGGTCAGCGACCTGGCCCCGGACAACGACGTGCTGATCCTGCGCTTCGAGGGCGGCCGGGTTGTGGTGCGTCCGTCCGGCACCGAGCCCAAGTGCAAGGCGTACCTGGAGCTGGTGACGCCCGTTCCCGACACCGAGGCCGACCGGCTGCTGGCGGTCGTCGGATCAGCCGAGCGCCGGGCCGAGGCCCAGCTGGTGGCGCTGGGTGCCGAGATCAGCCGGGCCGCCGGGATGGCCTAGCCCCGGACCCGGCTCAGGCCGGCGTCACCATCGGGCACGGTGCGGTCAGCAGCCGGTCCGGCGGCGGCCCGGCCAGCGTCCGCCGCAGGGCGCAGCCGGTGCGCTGCAGGCTCTCGCCGTCGAAGCGGTAGGTGGCCCAGTAGTTGTGGCCGGTGGCGTAGTTGGGCTGGTAGTCGTTCTCGGTGCCCAGTACGTCAAGCCAGCCGTCGGAATCGAGATCGGCCGACATCGGGCGGCCGCCGTCGAAGCTGACGCTCGCCCGGCCCGGGCTGACCAGCGCGCCGTCGCTCAACATCACCAGCTGGGCGATGCCGGCGTGTGAACCCACCTCGGCCAGCACCGCGCACTGGGCGGGGATCGATCCGTGCGCGGCGAGGCAGTCGAGCTTTGACTCCCAACCGAATCCCGATCGGGCCTGCCACCACTGCAGGTGCCGGCCGTCGCGCAGCAGCTGCAGCACCGGGGTGCTGCGGTCGGGTGCGAGCACTGCGGTGGGCGCGACGCTGGACCACAGCCGCACTGAATAGCCACCGCCCAGCTGCACCGGCGACTCCGGCGTACACGACCACTGCTTGCACGGG
>Ga0247773_1000415_pt1 | contig 18443 bp, 11 predicted proteins | sample UWRJL092311B6_FD_179934 | JGI IMG/M metagenome (GOLD analysis project Ga0247773, IMG submission 179934) | Plant litter microbial communities from Arlington Agricultural Research Station in Wisconsin, United States - UWRJ-L092-311B-6 | ecosystem: Environmental > Terrestrial > Plant litter >...
GGCGGCGGCGGCGGCGGCGGCGGCGGCGGCGGCGGTGGCGGCGGTGGCGGCGGTGGCGGCGGCGGCGGCGACTACGACGACGATTTCGGCGGTGCCGCCGCTGGTGGCGCTGGTCGTGCTGGCGGCGGCGCTGGCGGCGGCGCTGGCGGCGGCGCTGGTGGTGGCGGCGCTGGCGGCGGCGGCTACGACGACCACGACTACGGCGGCGGGGGCGACGACGACATCCCGTTCTGAGCGGATGCGTGCCTCGCTGGATCGAGCCCGAGCGCTGACGCTGCTTGTATTGGCGGCCGCGCTTGGGCTTTCCCAAGGTTGCACGAAGGAGCAGCGCGGCTCCGAGCGCGGCAGCTCGAGCGCCGCTGCGTTGCCCGATTTGCCGGAGCCCGCGGGCGTGCTGGCGGAACTGAGCGTGACGCATCCCGACGCCACCTTTCGCACGCTGCGTGAGCTCGGCAGTCCGCTCTCCGGGCTCTTGCCTGCAGGGTTTCCGATGCTCACGGCGAGCTTGCTCGGCCTGCCTCCACTGTCGGCCGACTCGTTCGATCCGGAGCTACCGGTCGTCGGCCTGCTGCTCCAAAATGGCGCAGGTTTGCCGACTTGGCTTTTGGCTGTCCACGTGGTGTCGGGGCCTGAGTTGATTGCCAAGCTCTCCACGGGTGATCACGCGCCGTTTCGTGCCGTCGAAGGTTCCGCGGCTGGCATGAAATTGATCCAACCCGCCGCAGCCAGCGGGAAGGATGCGAAAGCGGCGCCCGCGCTGGCGGTGTTCGATAACTACCTCTTGATCGCCGAAGGGGCGGAGGCATTGCTTTCGGCGGGGCCGTATACGGCTCGCATGCTGCCCAAGCGCCCACCGGCCCGAGCTGCGATTGCCCTGCGATTTTCGCACGTGGCGCTGCAGAGCCGGCTGGTGCCCGCGCTGCGTGGGCTGTGGGCCGCGTACCGCACGCGGCTCGCCCATTTGGACCAGGCGGATCGTTCGCTGCATGGCCGTGCCCCGGATTTTGCCGACCCGTCGCAAGTCATTCTCGGCGCGGACACGCTGGTCGAGTCGCTGCTCGGCGTGGTCGACGGCGCGGCAGCGCTCGAGGTCGATTTGGAGCCCTTCGCAAATCGCTTGGACCTGACCGTGCTGCTCGAGCCAGACGCCACTTCCGAAGCACGTGCGAAGGTCGCGGCATTGGCCGCGGGCAACGCCCGAGCCTTGCTGAGCTTGCCGCTGGAAACACGATTCGCGCTCGGCTTGTCGCGCACGAATGACGACCGCGAGGCGGCCGGCAAGGCCGCCGGTGATGATTGGGTGCGCCTCCTCGGCGCGCGGCTCAGCGAGCCCCACGCGCGCCAGTTGCGAGGCGTGCTGGCCGATTGGGAGCTCGGTCGGGGTACAGAAACCTGCTACGGCTTTCTGGTTGGTAGCGAGCCCGGCGCATTTCTGGTCGCGGACGTGGCGGACGCGACACGCCTCAAGCGCGCGGGAGCCGGTTTTTTTGGCTTGCTCGCACTGCCTTCCGTGCGCGCTCCGCTGGCGGAGTTCTTTGGTCAGCCGCGCGTCTCGGACGGCCCGGCACCTGCCGAGGCAATGGCCCTGGCCACGCGCAAGCGCGTCACGTTCACGCCTTCGGCGGGCAAAGCTCTGACCCCGGCCGTGTCTTTCGCCTGGCTCGTGGATGAAAAGCAAGCGTTCGCCGCAGCCGCCAAGAACGGTGATGCGACCTTGAAAACCGTGGTGCTGAGCGCTCGTGGCGAGCACGACCGCTTGGGCACGCAGGCGGGCCTTGCCGATTCGGTGCAGCGCATCGGAGAGCAAGCCGCGTTGTTCGCGTACCTCGACGCGCGCGTCGCGTTCGGCGCGACCGGGGAGCGCGCCGCGGTCCCCGCGCCGCTCGTGCTTTCGCTCGGCAAGCGTGAGCACGGCGCGGCCGTACAGCTCGAGATTGCAAAACCGGCCCTCGACCTCGCGCTCTCGGGCGCGCTCGGACATTGACTTGACGTTCGCTGGCGAAACCCTGCTCGTGACCGGATTTCCCGGGTTTCATGCGCGAAAATTGGCGCTGCATTTGCTCGCGGCCGAGCCACTTTCAAAGCTCGTTCTGCTGCGGAAGGAGAGCGATAGCGAGCGCAGTGCGGAGTGTTTGTCTCGGCTCGAGCCTGCCCAGCGTGAGCGCGTGCGCGAGCTCAGCGGTGATCCCGCGGCGCTCGACTTCGGGCTCAGCGGCGCCGAGTACCTCGAGCTTGCCGCGTCCGTACAGCGTGTGTATCACTTTGCTTCCGTGCTCGAGGCCAGGCGACGCACCGAGGCCGCGGCGCACAACATCGCGTGCGCGCGAGAGGTGCTCGAGCTCGCCCGGGCGGCGCGCCAATTGCGTGGGCTGATCCTGCTCTCGAGCGTGACCGTGTGTGGCGCGCGCACGGGCTTGATTCGGGAAGCCGAGTTGAACCGTGGCCAGACCTTCCGTCGCCGCTTGGACGAGTCTTTGGCGACCGTCGAGTCGATGTGCGAGCGCCGCGGCGACGTGCCGCAAATCGTGCTTCGCCCCGCGCAAATCGTGGGCGATTCACAGACGGGTGAGATCGACAGCCCGGGCTTTCCCTATCCTTGGTTGACGTTCGTCGAGCGTGGGCCGAGCGAGCTGGTCGTGCCTGTCCCGCATCGCCCCGAAGCTCCGGTGCAAGTCGTTCCGATCGATTTCGTGGTGCGCGCGGCGCACTTCCTCGGCACACGACCCGATGCCTACGGCAAGCGCTATCACTTGGTGGATCCCGAGCCGCCGACGCTGAAGGAGTTTCTACAGCTGTCGGCGCAAGCCTGTGGCAAGCACTTGGCGGAGAACTTCAACCCAGGGGCGTTCACGCGTGGTTTGGCGGCCAAGCCGGGGCTTCGTATGTTGACGCAAGGCGCTCGTGGCTTGATCGACCTGTTCGTCGGCAGCCCGTCGTTCGATACGACGAACGCGGATCAGCTGCTGGGGGAAGGCGGCATCCTCTGCCCGCCCGTTCGCAGCTACTTGAATTCGTTGCTCGAGCGCGCGCGCGCGGGTGCCGCAGCGCACGAGGTCGAGCCCTTGGAGGCGACGGCGGACGCGGATGAGTGAGCGCAGGCGAGCGCAGCTGGAGCGCGGGCTCGGGCTTGGCCTTTCGGCGCTGGCGGCGCTGATTGCGATCACCTGTGGCAGTCGCGGGACGTTGGAGCATGGGCCGATTGCGCCGTTGCTGGTGAGCGCGGCGGGAGCAGGAGTGGCAGCCGCGGCCGGAACGGGCTCGGGCGTGCGGGACGCTGAGACGGGTGCGGGCACGGGCGCGGGTGGGAGCGCGGGCACCGGCACGGGTAGTGACGCCGGCCCGATGGGCGGGTTCTATCGGGCCCTGGCGGAGCTTTCGGCGGGCGGGCGACGGGAGCCGGTCCGGATCCTTTGGTTGGGGGATTCGCACACGGCAGCGGACTATTTGACGGGCGCCTTGCGCGCGCGGCTAGACAAGCGCTTTGGGGCGGGAGGTCCGGGGTTCGTGCGCGTGGGACTCAAATCCTACCGTCACACGCAGGTTCGTTGGTCGTGCGATGGGGCTTGGAAGATCGAGCCGCCGTCTCCGGCGCGACGGTCGCTGTTCGATGACGGCGTGTTCGGGCTCGGCGGCATGCGCGCGCTGCCCGAGGGAGGCCCTGCGCAAGCGTCGTTCGAATTGAGTCCGGGCACGGCGAGCGGGCGTGTGCACTGGCAATTGTGGTTTTCGCTCGATGTGGGTGCGAGCTTTCGCCTGACCCTGGGCGGCGTCTCGCAAGTGATCACGCAAGCGAGCCCGGCTGCGGAGTTGCCCGGCGCGGGCTTCGCGAGCTTGGCTTTGGAGAGCGCGCTCGGCGACAAGCTCGAGCTGCTCACGCTCGCGGGCAGGCCACGCTTCTACGGGCTGATCGCCGAAGGTTCCGAACCGGGCGTCGTGCTCGACGCGGTGGGCATCGACGGCGCGCGGCTGGCGACGACGCTGGCTTGGAGCGAAACCTCGTTCGAAGCAGCTGTGCGTGCACGCGCGCCCTCACTCGTCGCCTTGGCCTTCGGCACCAACGAGGCGTTCGATGCCGACAAGGTCGAGAAATATCGGCCCCAATATCGCGATCTGCTGGCCCGCATCCGGCTTGCCAGGCCGGGAACCGACTGTCTGATCGTGGGCCCCCCCGATGCGCTCACGCTTGCCGGCGCATCCGAGCCGCGCGTGACCGAGCTCGACGCCTTGCAACGCTCGCTGGCGAGCGAGCTCGGCTGCGGTTTCGTGAGCCAGCTCGAGCTCATGGGCGGCGCAGGGAGCTACTCGCGTTGGGCGCGCCAGACGCCGCCCTTGGCGCGCGGCGACCGGCTTCACCTGACGCCCAAGGGCTATGAAGTGATGGCCAATGGCATCGCAGACGAGCTGCTCGCCGGCTACGACGCCCGGGGGCGTTGACAGCTCACGATCGCTTCACGCTGCGGCGGCCACGAGCTTTCGGGCGAGCTCAAGCCAACAGAGCATCGATGCCGCCCGTGCCTTCGCCGTCGCCAAAATTCGTCGACCAATCGAGCTTGTCACGCACTGCGGCAGCGATCAGAGTATTAAATAGCCGGTTGTTGGTGACGCTGCCGGCATCGACGTAAGCGCCCTGCTTCAGGTAGCCGCCCGCGTTGCCGGCGATGATCGTGGGCACGTTCTTGAAGCTGTGTGTCGGTCCGTCCGCGATGTGGTTGGTCCACATGATTACGGACTTGTCGAGCAGGCCGCGCGCCTTGAAATGATCGAGGCCGTGCAGCAACGTCTGCATGCGCAGTACGTCGATCTCTGCATGCGCGTCCTCGGCGGTTGGGTTGCTGCCGACGGCCGAGTCCGACTGCACGCGGTGGCTGATGTGATGAAACGGCCAGTTGAGACCCTCGTTCGAGGGCACTGCGTAGCGGGTCGCGTCCGTGCCGTCGCCGTGCTGCAAGGTGGCAACACGATTGAAGTTGCAGGCAAAAGCCAGCGAAACCAGCTCCAGGTGCAACTTGGCGACGTCTTCGATCATGCCGTCCATGCGGAAGGCGAGGCCGGATTTGTAGGCTTCCAGTTGGTCTGTCGCGAGGCCGTCCTGCGTGCAGGCAATGCCCAGCTGGTCCAACTTGGTCTCGACGTCGCGGATCGAGTCGAAATGCTGCTCCAGGCGCCGGTTGTCGGCGGCGCTCAGGGCGGGCAATGCCAGCAATTGCTTGAGCTCTGCGCGCACCAGATCGTTGACGCTCTTGCGGCTGCTGAGCAGCTCCGCGGCCGCGTCCGCCGCGGCGGTGGTCGCGTCGCCGGCGTTCGTGGTCAGACCAATCAGCTTCGAATACAAGGTATATGGGTTGTCGTCTGCGGAGCGAACCTGCCCAGGGCCGGCGCCTTTGAAGGAAATGCGCTCGGCGATGTAGCCGTTCTGGCGATTGCCTGCGTACAGCGTGAGCGGGTCGGTGGCAGCCTCGTTCACCGCTTGCGCAATCACCATATCCGCAGAAATGCCGGTGGAGTACGCACTGGCTCCGCCGCCTGCCGCAGGGGCTCCCGTCAGCGACTGACACAAGCCCTGAGAATGTCCGCAGTTGCTCGGGCCAACCATCGGAAAGTCGATGTTCTTCACGAACAGCAGTTGCTCTGCGTGTGGCGCGAGCACACTGGTGGCCTTGCCTTCGAGGGCTGCCAGCGAGGCCGCGCTGAGAGGGCCCGTGGTGTCTGGGAAAAACCGCTTGCCGACCACACCGCAGGCCGCCACGATGAACAAGCTGAACACGGGTGTGGCGTTGGCGGCCCAAGCCGAGCGCTCGGGCAGCCCCTCCAAGAACGGCAAGCCAACAGCGATGGCGCCCGCACGCAGGAACGCGCGCCGATTGATGGCCGTGCGGCGCGTGAAGGGTAGGGGTCTGAGCTCGCTGCCGAGCGTGGTCAGTCGCTTGAATATCACGGAGCTCCTTCCGGGTGCTTCAGGAAAGCGTCGTTCTTGACGAGCTCACTCAGCAGTTCTTTGACCGAGCCATTGCCGTTGCGGCTGACGCTGGATAGCGCGCGCAGCAGTGAACTGTCACGCTCGTCGATGTCGCGCTGCAGGCCGAAGCTGGCCAGCTTTTTCGCGTAACAAAGGTGCGCCTGGGCACTGTTTGCCATCGCTTGCATCAGGCCAGCCGAATCCGAAAAGGTCTGGCTGCCATCGCTGAAATCGTAGCTGCCGCTGCTGTCGATGCTCAGGCCGTCGTTTTCGCTGTCGCGGTATTGGCCCATGCCGTCGAAGTGCTCGAACGCGAAGCCCACGGGGTTGATCAATTGGTTGTGGCAAACGCCGCCGCAGCCCTTGGTCAGGGTCGTGATGCGTTCGCGATTGGTCTGGTTCGTCTCCAGTGGCGGGATGGGTGGCAGCTGCGCGGACGGCGGCCCGAGTGGTGCGCACAGGACGTCGAAATTGATGCTGGCTCCGCGATGGATCGGGTCCGGATCGCCGTTCAAGCCGTTGAGCGTCAGAAACGGCAACTGCGCGAAGAAGCCGACGCGATCAGCACCCAAATCCTGCTCGACTAGCCCGCTTTTGGGCTTCGGGAACCCGTACAGCTCGGCCATGCCCGGACCCATGAAGCCAGAGCTCGTGGTCAAGATCTCCCTCACGCCCAGGCCCTCGTTGAAGATCCGGTCGAAGAACAGATACGAGCTCTCCTCGTACTCGGCGTTCAGCGCATCTCGATAGCTCGCGACGCCGACCTTGCTGATCGTCTGGAAGCGCGCGAAGTGCAAGAGCTCACCGTGAAATTTTCGCATCACTGCCACGGCCGTGGGCTCGTCCAGCATGAGGCTTGCGACCTCTGCCGCGGCCTCCGGGGTCGTCAAGCTGGGTGCCATATCGAGCAGCTCGTCGCTGGGGGTGGTTCCGCGCAGCCACAGCGAGAGCTTGGCCGCCACCTCGTAGCCGTTCAGCCGCGCGCTGCTGGGCGAGAGCTCGGTGCGATACAGGAAATTCGGCGATTGCAGCAGCGCGCGGATGACCAAGGCCGCGCCCTTGGCAAACGCGCTCTTGCTGCCAGACATGGCGCTGCCCGTCCTGAACAGGGTGCTGTAGCTGCTGACCTCGGCGGAAGTGAGTGGCCGCCGATAGGCGCGGCGTCCCAGCGTGCGAATGAACCCCGCCGAATCCGTGCCCGGGTACACCCGGGCGAGCGTGCTGGTCTGCGCGGTCACCTGCTCCGCCAACGCTTCGGCGGCGGTCTGGAAATCCGCCCAGGACCGTTGGTTGACGTCGAGCAAGAGCTCATTGTTCGAGAAGTCAGTGGTGCCCACCACCGGACTCTGGAAGCCCTGCTCGAGCCCCGACGGGTCTGGCAGCATCAGGATATCTTGCACGCTCTGGGCCCATTGAGCGTTGCTGAGCCGTACGACCCGGTAGTACTGCGGCGTGCCACGCAGATCGATCCCGAGCGCGCTGGATGAACCGTCGTCGCTGGCGCCGGCGGCTCCACTCGCGCCCGCCGTCTGCTCGTCGCGCGCGCGGTGTTTCGGGGGGTTGGCGCAGGCCGCGATCAGGGCCAGCGAGAGCCCGACGCACAGCGAGCTCAGGGAGCGCCACGAAAAGCGGGGGATTGCAGGAAATGCACTCGGGCTAGGCACGCGCTTCGACGATCGAACGGCCGTCGCGCGAAATAGCTGCGTGTCGAAATGTTTTCCGACTCAGCTCTATGGCGGAGAAGGTGCGAGATGTGCGTTGTAGGATTTCATCAGCGCCCGGTAGACCCAGTTGCCGATGACTTCGGAGCCGATCGAGGTGGGGTGGGTGAGGTCCGCCTGACCGAGGCCGCGGCGCACCCAAGTGGGCATCGAGTGAGCGCCGCCCATCGCGCTGTAGGTATCGAAGAACGCGCAGCCGAGCTCGGCGGCCGCGCGGCGTTGTTCTTCGACCAGCGAGGGGATGACCCGCATGCTGACGATTTCGTCGCCGACCTTGGCCGCTCGGTCCATGGCGCCGATCACCAAGCAGCTGGACTCGGGCAGCGCGCGTTGCCCTTGCGCGATGACTTCCTTCATCGTGCGGTGATAGTCGGCCATCGAATACAGAAAGCCGTCGCCGCTTTCGTTGGCGCCGAACTGGTAGATCAATAGGTCGGGCTTGCGCCAGCCGAGCTGGTCGGCCCAATGGGCGTCGTCTTGCTTGTCCAGAAAACGGATGCGCGCGCCCTGCACGCCGAGCGCGTCCACGACCACGCCCGGGGTGTCCCGTTCCAGCACGACGCCGAAGGCGCGGGTGACGCCAGCCTTGGTATAGAGCTCGAACTCATGTTCGCCGTCCGGTACATCGAGCGAAAAATAGGCCGACCTTTTTAGCGCGCCCTGCGTGTCCACGGTGGCCTTGGCTACGCCGTCCACGCTGACCTGCAGGCTGCCGCCGCCGGGTTGCTCCAAGTAGTCGAGCACGAAGCGGGTGACGTGCTTGCCGTAAGGTCCGGTCTTGGCCGTGCCGAAACGCGCCACGGTGTTGCGCTCTGCTTTGAATGAGACGCCGCCGAGGCCATACAAGCCGTCCTCCGCGTACGGTCCGACGATTCGGCTGACGCTCCAGCCCGCGGTCGCGAAGCGCGACACGTCGTTGTGGAAGTATGCGGGCCAGGCGTTGGCGATCAGCATGAAGCCGTGCCCCGCGTCTCCGAACTCGGCCTGCAGCTTGCGGCGCAGGGTCCCGGAGACCAAATCGCTTACCACAATCGAATCCCCGAAGTGCGCGATGCGCGTCACTGCCTGTGGCTGGTGATGAGCGGTTCGAGCTAGCGCTCGGAAAAAGCCGTTCAGCGCCTGCCCGCTCGGATCGGCCAGCGGCAGGGGGGGCTCGGCCGCATCGATCGCCGGCAGCGCGACGTCACCGGCTTGCTGTTTGGCGGCGAGCGCGCCCTGGGCAGCCTTCAGCGAGACTGAATCCGGCTGTGACAGCTCCGTGCGAGTCTCGGTGGTGCTGGTGATTTTAGCTTCGCCGATCGCGGGTGTCGGCTCCAAGCGTCCACGTGCGGGGGCTTCGGCTTGCGAAACTGGATGCAAGATACGCAGCGGCGCGCACAGCGGCACGAGCTCGACGGCGAGGGCCAGCCCGAGGACGGTGCAAACCGCGATACAGGCGCGAGACGTGAAAGGTTGCAGCCCGAACCAAGAACCCGAGTGGGGCGTCGGTTCAGTTGCTACAGGAGACATCACCGAGCTGCTTACAGACTGCGCGCAGCATCTTCAGATCGCGATCCGAAGCCTGACCGCTGCGCACCTTTTGCTGCAACGTAGCCTTGGCCGAGAGCAGCTTGCTGCGATCGCTATCCGCTGCGCTGCTCGGCGCAGGATCGTCGTCGAAGGGGTTCTTGCGCACGAGCGTCGGCCCGGCGGCTTTGGTAGCCTCCGCGGCCGCGTCGTCCGTGCTCGTCGCTGGGGTCCGCGGAGCTTGCGCCACGACGTGCGCTTCCCGCTTGGGCGCGCTGGGCAGATCGCTCACGTCGACCGACTGCGCGTCGAGCGCCAATAGCTCGTTCGCAGCGCGCTTGCGGCGCACCGAGTCGACGTTGGTGGCGCGCGAGATTTGGTCCAAAAAACCGCGCTTCTGCGCCGGGTCCTGGCTTTCGGCGGCCTTGCTGAAGAGCGCGTCTGCCCAGGCGCCTTGGATCTGACGATAATCGGCGGTCTTGCGCGCGTTGCTGCTCGGGGGGATGTCCTGAGCCTTGCGCACTGCCGCGTCGATCTCGCCCTTGTCGAGCAGTGCCTTGGCTTCCAGCAAGGTGCGCATCGCGGAGTCGACGGCCTCCGAGCTGCCGGGAGCGATTTCCGCTTCCGGCGTGCCGCTACGGGTGGCCACGACCAAGGCCAAGGCCACCACGATCGCCGCCACGCCACCGATGGCCGCCAGCTTCACGCCGTAGGACAGCCCGCCCAGTCCTGGCGCCACGTGCGGCAGCGGCGTTAGGGACGCCCCGCCCAGCGTCAGCGCGCTGGCCTGCTGACTTTCGTCTGCCCCGGGCACGTAAATGTCGCCCGCCGGGATGAACTTCACGATCACGTCACCCAGCTCGATCACGTCGCGCGCATCGAGCAGCGTGCGCGGCAGCTCGACACCGTTGACGCGCACGCCGTTGGCGCTCTCGCGATCGACGATTTCGTAGCGACCGTCACCCAGCGGCTGGATCTCCGCATGCACTCGACTGACCGAAGGATGATTGATCGAGACGTCGCACTCTTCACCGCGACCGACCACCAGCGGCCGGTCTTGGGTGAGCGGGAACTCGGCCCCCACGGTCGGGCCCACCACCATCACCAAGCGATCGGGTTGACCCAGCAAGGCTTGACTGCGTGGGGCTGCCGGCATGGTGACGGCCTTGTCGAACGTCACAGGGTCGAGGATCGAATCGTCGATCACCTGCAAGCGATAGTCGCCGAGCTGCACCAAGTCGCCGTGCACGATCTCGTGCTTCTCGCTGACACGTTGGCCGTTGACGTAGCAGCCGTTGTAGCTGGTGAGATCGATCAGCTGCCAGCGCTCGCCCGGCTTCGTCAGGCGCGCATGACGGCGCGAGATGTTGCGCTCGGTCAGGCGAACCGTGTTCTCCTCGGCACGACCGATCGTGTAGTCCTCACGAACGAGGTGGACGACGGTCTTGCTCGCCTGGTCGTCCTCGATCGTCAGCTTCCACATCGGTGCGCCTACATGCCTCGTCGCAGTTGATCGTCTTCGAAACGGCTCTAGCCGCGCAAGGCCGTCGCCAAATTTGTCATGGTTCTCTGCGGGTTTAAAGTGCCGTCAGCGGTGGGCGCGCCGTTTCAGGGGTAATAGACGTACAGGGCGTCGTTCACGGCGGGCCGGGCGGCTCGAATTCGAGGATTGTTCCGCGTTGGGCAGACTCGATTGGTCAGCAGGACCAGTACCCGGGCGCCGTCCGGATCGCACCAAAAACTAGTCCCAGTAAAGCCCAAGTGGCCGAAACTGCGCCTGCCGGCCAGAGTCCCCGCTGAGGATTGGTCGGCCGATTTGCCGTCGAACCCCGCTCGCAAGGTACCACCCGGTCGCTCCTCGAGCAGCGGGGCCAGAATACTCGAGTCGAGCCACGCCGAAGGTCGGCGCTGCGCAGCCTGAGCCTCGGCCTCGAGCAGTGCAGCGCCGAAGCGCGCCAGGCCGAGCGCGGTTCCGAATAGGCCGGCATGGCCGGACAAGCCGTGCCCGGACAACGCCCAGGCGTTCTCGTCGTGCACGAGGCCGCGCACTTCTCCGCCACGGGAGGGCACGGTTTCGGTCGGCATGCAGCGCGCCGCGAAGCCCGTGCCACGGGCGCGCAGCATGCGCGCCGAGCCCACCTCGAGCTCTAGCTCGAGCGGCGCGCACACCTCCCGGTCGACGACCTGGTCGAGCGGCAGCTGCTCGAGGCGCTCGATGGCCAAGCCCAAGAGCGCAAAGCCCAGATCACTGTACAGCGGCGGATATCCGGAGGCGGGCGCCGGCCCATGGCACTCGGGCCGGCGGCCGTGCACGGCCGCGCGGATGGCGGCGGCCTGCTCGAAGGGCGCACCCGCCAGCAATGGCGCGAACAAATCGCGATGCGCCACCAGCCCGGCACGGTGCGAGAGCAAGAGCAGCACACTGGCCGAGCCCGTGAGCGAGCCGCGCGCTTCCGGAAGTAGGTCCTGAAGTGGCGTGTCGAACGAAAGCCGACCGCGCTGGACCAAGCGCGCCACGGTGACGGCCAGAAACGACTTCGTGACCGAGGCTAGGTCGAAAAAGGCGCGCGCGTCCGCGCTGCAGCGTTCGTCTTTGAAAGCCGCGCCCTGTGCGAACTCGAAGCCGGCCGCGCCGGCCCAGGCGAGTGCGACCACTGCGGCTGGTGCGACCTGCGGCTGAATCACGAATTTCCGTGCAATTTCAGCTAGGGGACAATGTGGCATCATGAGGGCGACGCATCTTCCGGAAATCGAAGCATTTTGGCATCTGGCTGCCGCACCGGTATTGTGAAGCTGCCGTAAAGCGATTGGAAGGCGAGAAGCGATGGCCGAGTTTACTTGGGAAGCCCGTGGCCGGACCGGAGAGGTTCGCAAGGGGGTCATGGAGGCGGAGAACGAAGAGGCGGTGAACAGTCGCCTTCGTCAGCAGCAGCTCGCGCCGGTCAAAGTCAAAAAGAAGAGCCGCCTCAGCGACATCAAATTCGGTAGCCCCAAGGTCACTACCAAGGATCTGGTCACCTTCACGCGCTTGTTCGCCACCATGATCGACGCGGGCTTGCCGCTCGTGCAGTGCTTGGAGATCTTGGGCTCGCAGCAGACCAACGCCGCGTTCGGCATTATTCTGAAGGACGTGCGCAACGCCGTCGAGCAAGGCTCGACCTTCAGTGAAGCACTCAAGCGCCACCCGAAAGTGTTCGACGAGCTGTTCACCAACTTGGTTCACGCCGGTGAGGTCGGCGGCATTTTGGACGGCATCATGAGCCGCCTGTCGGTCTATCTGGAGAAGCGCCAGAAGCTGATCCGGCAGGTGCGCGGCGCGCTGGTGTATCCGTCGGTCGTGTTCGTGATCGCCTGCTTGGTGATGACGGTGCTGCTCATTTTCGTGATTCCCGCCTTCGAAGGCATGTTCAAGGACTTCGGCGGTGGCAAGGCTCAGTTGCCCTGGCTCACCCAAGTCATGGTCGGCATCTCGCACAACTTCGTCAGTTACTTCCCGTTCATCGCCGTGGCGGTGATTTTGCTGGTCGTGGGCTTCGGCTACATGAACCGGACACCGGGTGGCAAGACCTTCGTCCATCGCACGATCCTGAAGCTGCCGGTGATGGGCTCGGTGTTGCGCAAGATCGGCGTGGCGCGCTTCACGCGCACACTCGGCACCTTGCTCAGCTCCGGCGTGCCGATCTTGGATGCCCTGGAGATCTGCGCGGTGACTTCCGGCAACGTGGTGATTGAAGCCGCCGTGATGCACGTGCGTCAGAGCATCAGCGAGGGCAAGAACATGGCCGAACCGCTGACGGAGACCAAAGTGTTCCCGGACATGGTCGTGCAGATGATCGCGGTCGGCGAGCAAACCGGTGCGCTCGATCAGATGCTCAACAAGATCGCCGATTTTTACGAGGAAGAAACGGACGTTGCCGTCGGCGCGCTGACCAGTGCCCTCGAACCGATCATGATGGTCGGCGTGGGCGGCATGGTCGGCGTGGTGCTGATCGCCATGTATCTGCCGGTGTTCTCGCTGGCAGGCAACATTCACGCGGATTGAGCGGGGCGCGCGAGCAAGCGCCCGACGCCATGCGACTCCAACTCGGTATCCCCGAAATGCTCGGCTCGGCCCCGCTGGCGCGGCGCTTGGCTGCGCTCACCGCGGCGCGCTTGTTGCTCCTGTCGCTGTCCTTGGCGCTGGTGGGCACCTTCTATCTGCGCGGCAAATTCGGCTTCGAATCGTTCACCTTGCGTGTGGCGCTGGAGACATTCGGACTCTCCTTCGCGCTCACAGGCATCTATGCAACCCTGCTTCGTAAGGGCAAACACCTCGAGCGGCTAGCCGAGGCGCAGCTGGTGCTCGATCAACTCACCTGGACGGTGGTCGCTTACCTGACCGGCGGTGCCTCCAGCGGCGCGACTTCGTTTTATGGCTTGTCGTGTTTGGTGGGCGCAAGCTTGCTCGGCCTACGCGGCGCGTTCTTGGCCGCGCTCTCGGGCGCGGTGTCCTACGGCGGCTTGGTGTTCGCGCTTCAGCGCGGACTATTGTCAGCGCCGCGTGATCAGCCGGCCTCGATCTATCACCTGTCTGCGGACGAGCTCACGTTTTACCTGCTGGTGAACTTGTTGGTGTTGATCGTGGTGGCCTTACTCGCCGGCACCTTGGCCGACCGCCTGCGTTGGACGGGCGGGGAGCTGGTGCTGGCGACCGAGCGCGCCGACCAGGCCGAGCGCATGGCGGGGCTCGGGCGCTTGGCTGCCGGTTTGGCTCACGAAATTCGCAATCCCCTCGGCTCGATCGCAGGCTCCATTCAATTGCTGCGCACCGCGCACGGCCTGTCCGACGAAGATCAGCGCCTGTGTGACATCATTCAGCGTGAAACCGGGCGTTTGAACGATTTAGTGACCGACATGGTCGATCTGTCCAAGCCCAGGAAGCCGATCTTTGCCAGTATCGATGCCGCGCGCGTGGCACGTGAAGTGGTGGCGCTGACGGCTCGCAGCGGTCGCGCGGTGTCCGATGTGGAGGTCGGCTATTCGGGCGTCGAGAACGCGCCGATTTGGGCGGACGGCGCTCAGCTGCGGCAGATGATCTGGAACCTGGTGCGAAACGCGGTGCAAGCCAGTAGCCCTGGCGATAGCGTGGAGGTCGCGGTCGAGATCATCGGCAAGAGCGCATGGCTAATCGTCTCCGATCGCGGCGTGGGCATCGACGAAAACGCCCGTGAGCGGCTGTTCGACGCGTTCTTCACTACTCGTTCGCAAGGCACGGGCATGGGACTTGCGGTGGTGAAGCGGATCGCGGACGAGCACGCATTTTCGATCGTGGTGGACAGTAGTCGGGGCCGGGGTGCGACCTTTCGGGTGAATCTAGGTGCGCCTCGCGCCTCGCAGCCGCCTCCGCCGGGGGATTGAGCCTGGCCTGGAGCGGCCGGCGTATGAACCGGAGGTCATGGGCCGCGGCTGCCACAGCGGGCCGTGGGCGCGACAGTGAGCCGCCCGAGTTTTTGGCGATTGTGCAGAATTGCCAGCGTTTTTCGACGGTTACCTGCAAAGCGCGGGTTCGAAGAAGGTTTGGCACCCCACTTGCGTATAACCCTCCGAGAACGCAGATAGGTAACCGAGTTTCGAGATCAACCATGACCTACATCCGACGCAAAATTCCTGTCCTGGCTACTTTGGCCCTGGCTCTTTCGCTGTCGCTGCCGGCCTTCGGCGCGGAAGCGGAGAACTTCGTCAAGGGGAAGCACAGCGAGCTGACGGACCTCGTCAGCAAGGCCAAGTCGGCCGATGATCAGAAGAAGCTCGATGCCGCGTTCGACGCGGTGTTCGACTACGATGGGCTGGCCAAGGCGACGCTCAAGGACTCGTGGGAACAGCGCACGGCCAGCGAACGCAGCGAGTTCACCGCCCTGCTCAAGGACTTGGTGCGCAACGCCTATCGTCGCAACATCAAGAACACTCTGGGTTACGAGGTCGATTACAAGGGCGAGCAGGACGGCGACGCCGGCAAAGTGGTGCGCACCGTCGCGCACAGCAAGAAAAACTCGCGAGAAGAGCCGATCAGCATCGACTACGTCGTCCACCAGGTGGGCGGCAAATGGCTGATCGCCGACATCGTGACCGAGGGCTCGAGCTTGGCTCGGAACTACCGGAACCAGTTTCGCAAAGTGATCGAGAAGAAGGGCTTCGACGAGTTATTGAAGCGAATGAAGGCCAAGCGCGACAAGGGCGGCGAGGTCGGTTGAGCTCGGCGCTTCCGGCGTAGGCAGCCATTTTCGGCGTTCGGCGCGCTTTCAGCGTCGTGAAATTGCCCGCCGGGGTCGCCACACTGGTACGATCGCGGGACCTTGGGTCCGTCCCGGAACTCGTCCAGCGCTCCGCCTCTAGCGCCCGCGCCTGCAGCAGGCCCCGCGCTGCGGGCGGGCGAGCCCGTGCGGGCGGCCGCGTTTGCGCTCGCTGACGAGCAGCGTGTGCCCCTGCGGCTGACGGTCACCCGCGGCGTGCTGGGCATGGAGCTGTACGAGCCGATTGAGCTCGGGCCGATCGACGTGACCCGTCTGTCGGTCACGCTGCCCAACCTGAAATTCCCGCTCGACCTCAGCGGCGGCGTGCCGCATTTCCGTAACCGCCGTGGTGAGCTCGAACAAGCGGTACTGAAGAGCTCGTTCACGCGCATCGCGCGGCACGTCCAAAGCCGGCTGGGGGACGTGCTGGGCGACTTGGTGCGTCCGGTGGCGGTGTTTGCTCGCCCTCAGGGGATCGGGGTTGGCTTGGTGGCACAGGGCCGGGCGTTGGCGTTCGACTTGCTGTGGGTGCCCGAAGAGCGGCACGCGCGCTTCGTGGTCAGCGACGCGCGTGGCGTGGGTCTACCCGGCGCAGCACTCGGTTTTGCGCTGCGCGCGTTGGACGGCGTGTTTGCCGGCTTGGGTGAGCGGCGCGGACGCGTGATCTCGATCCCCGATGCCGGTGCGCTGTTGGCTCGTGTGCTGCTACCCGCGGTCGGTGCGCGCGCGCCGTCCGCGCGCCGCGTTCGCTTCGGCGCACTGATCATCGACGGTGACGAAGTGAAAGTCGAGCTCGACGCGACGTTTGCTCCGGCTGAGCTGACGTCGCTCGGCACGCGCGCGCTGGAGCTAGCGCGCTTGGTATCCAGCGCGGACGACGCGCTGTCGCGCGGCGCCACGGACGAAGCCCGTTCAGGCTATTTGCTGGCGCTGGAGCAAGCCCCCCGGCACCCCGAGCTGGTGCGTTTGATCGCGGACATCGATCTGCAGGTGCCCGAGCGCGCGGAGGCGGCGCTCGGCATGGTCGTCGAGAGCTTGCCGGCGACGCGTGCGGGTATCACTGGCGCAGAGCTGTTGTGGCGCGTGGGCGATTTCGATGCTGCGCGGCAGGCGCTGAGTGAAGCCGCCGGGCTCGAGCAGTACGCGCCGCTGGCCGCGCTCTTGTGGTGCCGCTGTGCGGAACGCGATCCCTCGGCGCTGGAACGTCGTAACGCGCTGGACCGCGCGGTGGCCCTTTCACCGAGCCTCGAGTTGCCGCGCACGCGCCGCTTTGCCGTGCGCTTGAGCCACGGCGATAGCAGCGGCGCACTGGCCGACGCCGAACACCTAGAGGCCATGACCGCCGGCGCGCGCGGCAAGCACGATGGTAACCTGCAGGCTGCGCGCGCCTTCTTCGCCGCGGGCTTCGTACGTGAAGCGCGTCGCTGCTTCGAACGCGCCCTGCGTTATGCACCGGACGACGCGCGCGCCACGGCTGGGCTCGCGCGCGCGCTGCTGGAGAGCGGACAGCGGACGCGCGCCAGCGCGCTGTTGGCGCGCGCGGTCACGTTGTCCGAGCGCAATGGGCAACCGGATGCCGACGCGCTGATCGACTTGGCCATGGTGCTGGCATCGGACTTGAAGGACCTGCCGCAGGCCATCGCTCGGGCGCGCCAGGTCTCGGCGTCGTCACCCCGTTACGTCGAGGCCCGCCGTCTGGAGGCGCGCTGGCGCGCCGATTTGGGCGATGTCGCCGGCGCTTCGCTGTGCTTCGGACGAATGCGTGAAGCGATCGAGCTGAGCTGCGTGCCGCCGCCGAACGCCGCGCAATTCTTGGTCGAGGCCTCCGTGTTCGAGCACGTCGTCGAGCGCGACGTGCTTGCAGCTGAACGGCACTTGGCGGTCGCGTTGCGCGTCGCGCCGCACGATGCGCGGATTGCCGAGCGCTATCGCGCGCTGGCCGCGGAGGCCGCGCTCGTGGTCCGCGCGAACCGGCGCGAGTAGCTAGCGGAATAGCGCGTGCCACTCGCGCTCGAGCGCGCCGGCATCCTGAACGGGTACGACCGCGCACAGGCGCAGCGGTGAGAGTGAGGTTCCGAGCGCCGATGCGGGCACGCACGCGAGCGCGCGCTCCAGCACCTCGGGAAGCCGGCCCACGCCGACCGCGATCGCGCTGACCGCGGCCACGTCGGTGCGTACGCTGCTGGCTCCCGCCACGCGCAAGAGCTCGGCGGTCGGCCCGAACTCGGGCACGCTGGTCAGGGACAACAACAGATTGGTCTGCCCATCGAGCCAGGCGTCGCGTACGGGAATGCCAGCGGCAGTGATCAGTTGCAGGAGCTTGGTACAGGCCGTTCGGGGAGCGCTGAGCCAGGCCAACTTGCTATCGACGACGATCGCCGCCGGCAGGGCCGAGCTGGCTTCGACGCGCGTCTCGCGGCCCACGCCCCGCTCGGAAAAATCTGCGGTCTTGCGTGCATGGATCACGATTCGATGTCGCTTGGCCCAGTCGACCGCGCGCGCATTCAGGACTTTCGCGCCCGATTCGGCCATTTCTTGCATGGTCTCGTAGTCGATCGCGGGCAGATGGCGCGCGTCCGCGACCGAACGCGGGTCGGCGCTGTAAATGCCGTCCACGTCGCTATAGATTTCGCAGTGTTCGGCGCCCAGCGCGGCGGTCAATGCCACCGCGGTGGTGTCGGAGCCACCGCGCCCCAAGGTCGTGATCTCACGGCCCAGGCTCATGCCCTGGTAGCCGGCCACGATCACGACCCGCCCGCGCCCCAGCTCGTCCCAGATGCGTTGCGGGCGCACCTCCACGATCTCGGCGTCGAAGTGGCGATCGTTCGTGATAATCCCCGACTGCGATCCGGTGAAGCTCACCGCGTCGACGCCCAGATTCGTGAGCGCCATCGAGAGCAGGGCCATGGTCACGCGCTCGCCGGTGCTGACCAACATATCGAGCTCCCGCCGCGGGGGCTCGCTGGTCAGGGCACGTGCCAAGGACAGCAG
>Ga0247773_1000417_pt1 | contig 18417 bp, 12 predicted proteins | sample UWRJL092311B6_FD_179934 | JGI IMG/M metagenome (GOLD analysis project Ga0247773, IMG submission 179934) | Plant litter microbial communities from Arlington Agricultural Research Station in Wisconsin, United States - UWRJ-L092-311B-6 | ecosystem: Environmental > Terrestrial > Plant litter >...
ACCTGGAACGCCTGGCAACGGGCGTGACCATGAGTGCGGATAGAAGGATGGTCCGGGCGAGTGCCGGCCGGGGGCCGGCAGGGCCACCACGTTGGCCTTGACAACAGGGGCCTTCTCATAGAAGGAAACGGAACGACAACGGTTGATCACGCGTTGATCAACCGTTGCTCCGTCTCCTCACTGTTGTCGTTCCATGTTCTCTTTTGAAGGAGATCAGACGCGTGCCTGGCATCGGCTCACCACACCCAGTCCGCACGGACCAGCGGCAAGATGGAGCGTGGGTCAGCCCTGCGGCCGTTGCCACTCATCGAGCGTGACGATGAGCTTGATGGAGCCGGAGCGGCCCAGGGCGACGCCCGTCACGGGGCTGGGACGGTACAGCCGCGCGATCCACGGTGCGGGTGTGTCGGCGACCAGCGTGCGGATTTTCTCCAGCGTGTTGATGAAGTTACGGGCGAGCTCGGCGGCGGGGAGGCTGCCGCCCACCAGCGCCAGCACGCGTGCTCCCGAACTCATCACGGCGCGCAGCTCCAGGCTGCGCGAGCGGATCTTCCGGTCGTTGGTGAGCACGATCCAGCCGTTCGCGGCGGCCTGGGGGAGCCATTCGTGGTCGGGCGACATCGGCGGGAAGTGGTCCGTGTGCGCGTGCACGACCAGCCCGGCGCTGCGTAACGCGTTCGGGAATTCGTAGCGGCCCAGGTCACGATCCGCGAAGAATTCCACCCGTCACGCCGCCTTCTCGAACAGGATAGCGGTTTCCACGTCGTGGGGCGCGATGTCGTAGTCGCGGGCGACGGCATCGATCGCCTCGCCCGCGTCGATCCGCTGGACCAGCGCCGACGTGCTCACCCCCGAGCCGACGAGGATGGGGCGGCCGAACGCAACCTGCGGATCGATCACGATGGAGCGCTGCGACGTGTCGGTGCGCGGAAGGAACGGGTACAGACGGATGGGGAGGTCGCGGCTGTCCCAGTCCACGCGGCTGAGAAACACTTCCAGCACGCGGCGCATGGCGATCTGCTCCGAGACGTCCAGCTGGAGCAGCTCGCCGTAACGTTCCAGGAACAGGTTCTGGCCACCGACCAGCAGCGACTTGTTGCGGTAGAGGAGATCGGGGATGCCGAGCTTCTCTTCTGCCATCTTGAGCGCGTCGCGCACGGTCTTCAGCCGGATGCCGTGGCGTGTGCGCAGGGCCCGGAGAACGTGTGCTTCCACCAGGTTGCGGAAGGAGAGCCGCACCGTCCGCGTGTCGGCGGGAGCGAGCACGGGCTCGAACGAGCCGACGCCGTCGGTTCGCGGATAGGTGCGCCCCGCGAACCAGGAGCGCAGCGTGGCCGCGGGCACGTCCACGAAGCGCGCCGCCTCCGCGACCGTGTAGGCGGGAAGCTCGCGTGGATCCTGCTCCGGATAGAGAGCGAAGCGGCTCATGACCGTCGTCGTGGGGACGCGAAAGAAGCGAAAGGTCCGTGACTATGTATGATCGACGCGGAGGACGCCAGTGCCTCCGCGTACCCTTCACCACACCCAGGCCGCCCAGAATGCCGGGGTGAAGAGCGACCGCGCGGGGGCGACGTCGCCGGTGACGCGGATGATGGAGTCGGCGATGCGGGGGCGGGCGGTGAAGCGGCGCGCCACGGCGCCGAGGAGGCGGGGGCGCGAGACGACGGTCTCCACGATGCGCTGCACGCGCTCGCCCGGGGCGAAGGCGCGGCGGCGGGCGCGCTCGTACGGCGCCAGCGCCCGCGCGGAGGTGTCGCCCGCGCGCAGGGCGGCGGCGACGGCGTCCGCCGCCAGCTCGGCGCCGCGGAGGGCGCGGAAGATTCCCTGGCCGGTGAACGGGTCGTAGTAGCCGGCGGCGTCGCCCACCAGGAGCACCCCATCCGCCACGGCGGCGCGGACGGGGCAGTCGAACGGCCCGGTCGCCAGCACCTCGTCCACGCGCTGGAGCGACGCGAAGCCGTGGGAGGCGAGCGCCGCGTCGAAGTAGCCGCCGGGATCGCCGCCGATCTCGCCCGAGCGCTCGTCGGGGATGACGACGGTGACGTTCGCCACGCCGCCGCCGACGGGGGCGATGCCGATGCAGGCGCGACGGCCGGTGACGTGCACCTCGCCGCGCCCCGGCGCGCCCGCGAAGCCGCGAACGTGCGCGGTGAGCGCGATCTTCCCCAGCTTCGGCCGGCGGCGGAGGAGATCGAGCCTGCGGAGGACCACGGAGCGGAGCCCGTCGGCGCCGATCACCAGGCGCGCGCGGATCTCTCGCTCGCCCTCGTCCCCCTGCACGCGCACGCCGGTGACGGCGCCGCGCGGGCCGCGCAGCACGTCCGTCACGCGGGCGCCGGTGAGCGGCCGGGCGCCGCGGGCGACGGCGTGGCGGAAGAGGATGTGGTCGAGCGTCTCGCGGGGGATGCCGATGCCGTGCACGCCCTCGGGGAAGGTGCCGTCGAAGGTGGCGCCGCCGTGCGGGCCGATCCGCCAGCCGTCGAGCCGGGCCGGGCCGGCCGCCACGACATCGTCCCACACCCCCAGCCGTTGCAGCGCCCGCACCCCGGCGGGGTTCACGCACTCCGCGCACGGCTTGCGGCGGGGGAAGCGCGCGCGGTCGATCAGCAGCACCGCGTGACCCGCGTCCGCCAGGCGCGCGGCTGCCGCCGACCCCGCCGGGCCGGCGCCGACCACCACCACGTCGTATGCGTCACGCGTGTCCATCACTCCGCTCACTCCTTCTCCACCACCAGCGCCACGCGAAAGGGAAAGTGCGCGTGGACGCGTCCGTTGCCGAACCCCGCGCGCGCCGCCAGCGACCGCAGCTCGGCCGGGGTGAACGAGCGCCGCACCGAGAGCGGCCCGTCGTGCCGCGTCACGGGGTGGCGCCGCCAGACGGTGGCCGCCAGCACGCTCGCCCCCGCCAGCGCCGTGCGCGAGCGCGCCAGGTCGTTCACGATGAAGCCGATGCGCGACACGCGGTGCAGCTCGCGGAGCACGCGCACGCAGTCGCGCTCGTCGTCGAAGTGATGGAACGCGGTGTTCAGCAGCGCGAAATCGAACTCGCCGTCCGCGAACGGGAGGTGGAGCGCGTCGGCCGTCGCGGTGCGGATCGCGGGCTCATCCGCCGTGTGGCGCCGCGCCAGCTCCAGCGTGGTCGGGTGGTTGTCGGTCGCCACGATCTCGAGATCCACCTCTTCCGTACGTGCCCAGCGGGCGATCTGGATGGGGATGTCGCCCGATCCGGTGGCCACGTCGAGCAGGCGGTAGCGGTCGCGCGGGTGGCGATCGACCAGCGCAGCCAGGTGGTGGAGGAGCACGCGGGTGCCGCCGAGCCAGCGGTTCACGGCGCGGAGGTCGGCCAGGCTGGTGGCGAGCTGGCCGTGGTCCTGCCCCGGCTCGTCCATCAGCTCGTGGCCGGCGGCGCGCGGGAGCGTGCTCACCCCAGCGCCTCGCGCACGCGGGCGGCGGGGTCCATCACCGCCTCGGCGAGCGCCGCCTCGTCCAGCGTCTGGACGACGCCGTTCGCGAAGAGGACGCGGCCCTTCACGGTCGTCAGCGTCACGTCGGTCCCACGGGCGGCGTGGAAGACGGCGGCGGCGGGGTCGTGCACCGGCCGCACGTGCGGCGCGGCGAGCGCGACGGCGCAGAGGTCGGCGTCCTTCCCCGGCTCCAGCGTCCCCACGCGGTCGTCCACCCCCAGGGCGCGGGCGCCGTCGATGGTCGCCAGCCGCAGCAGGTCGGTGGGAGAGAGAACGTCGTAGCGCGCCACGCGGCCGCGGTGCAGCAGCGAAGCGATGCGGGCCTCCTCGAGCAGGTCCTGCCGGTTGTTGCTGCCGACGCTGTCGGTGCCCAGGCCCACGGAGATGCCGGCCTCGCGCATCTCGGCGTAGGGGGCGATGCCGTGGCCGAGCCGGGCGTTGGCGACGGGGCAGTGGGCCACCGCGCAGCCGTGGTCGGCCATCCGCACCAGGTCGTCGTACTCCACCAGCACGCAGTGGATGAGGAGCGGGCGCGCGTCGAGCACGCCGAGCCGGTCCAGCATCTCCATGGTGCTGGCGCCGCGCACCGGCGTCTCGATGGACCGTGCCCGCAGCCCGGGCGCGAAGTCGCCCTCGCCGCGCGTCACCAGGTCGCGCTCGGGGATGCTCTCGGCGGCGTGCACGGCCATGGGGAGCGCGTCGGCGCGGGCGTACTCGGCGCAGGCGGTGAAAAGGCGGTCGCTCACGGTGTAGGGCGCGTGCGGCGACACGCCGATGCGCACCAGCTCGGTCTCGTCGCGGCGCATCCGCTCCACGCTGCGGCGAAGGTCGGCCATCGACTCGCCGGCGATGGCGGGGTCGGGGCCGAATACCTCGCGGTACACCACCCCGCGCATCCCCGCCTCACGCAGCGCGCCGAACGACGCGGCCGACGATTCGGTGGCGGCGACGGTGGTGATCCCCGCGCGGAGGCACTCGACCAGCGACCAGCGTGCGGCCACGTCGTAGTCCTCGTCGCGCAACGCGGTGCGCTTGGCGCCGACCAGGCGCAGGATCCAGTCGCGGAAGCGCAGGTCCTCCAGCGCGCCGCGGAAAAGGGAGAGCTCGGGGTGCGCGTGGACGTTGACCAGCCCCGGCATCAGCGCCGCCTCGCCGAGCTCCACGATCTCCGCGTCTTCGGGCGCCTCGAGCGCCAGGCGCGGCCCCACCGCGGCGATCCGCCCGTCGCGCCCCACCATCACCGCCCCGTCGCGCAGGGGCTCCGCCGCCACGGGCAGCACCCACGCCGCCCGGTAGATCGTCACACGCTCCGGCATTCTCCGTCCATCTCCCCGGCGTCTCGCATCATCCGCTGGTGTGGGATTCACCCGCCGCTGCAATTCTAGGGCGCGGGGCGATGGGATGCACGGTGTGGGGGTGATCCTCCCATCTCCCGGACCCGACTCGAATGGGGGTGATCTCCGGTCCGGCATCAATCGAGGCTCGCATCGAGGGGGGGCGGCTGAAGCCACGTCTACAACCACAGGAAGCCTCGCAAACGGCCGCGAGGCTTGTCGGAGCATGCGGAGGCGGTGTGGTGGGTCGACCCTCGGTCGCGCCGGGCGGGTGAACCCGCGCAGGGGGAACGGCACGAAGCCTCGCAAACGGCGCGAGGCTGGGTGCATCGGGATCGCGGCGACTCGTCGGACTGTGGGAGCGACCGAGCCTTCCTACATGCGGAGAGCGCGGAGGTCGGCGGGAACGCGCGGGGTTCACCATGGCTCCGTGCTCTCCGCGGCTCCATGTCCACTCGTTGTGGTTGGCGGCGCCGGAGACCGCGCGAAAGCTCAGGTGCGCGGTGCGGCCGGCCAGTGGACGTGGAAGGTGGCGCCCTGCCCCGCCTGCGATTCGAGCCAGACGCGGCCGCCGCGGCTCTCCACCAGCTTCTTCACGATCGACAGGCCGATGCCGGTGCCTTCCATCCGGTCGCGCGGCTGCAGCGTCTGGAAGATCCCCCAGATGCGCTCGTGGTACTCCGGCGCGATCCCCGGCCCGCTGTCGGAGACGGAGAACTCCCAGCCGCCGGGAACGCCGCGCCCCTCCACCCGCACCCGCCCGCCGCCGGGCGCGGTGAACTTCACCGCGTTGCTCACCAGGTTCATCAGCACCTGCTGCAGGGCGATCCGCTCGGTCACCAGCGGCGGCCCCTCCACGTCGACCTCCACCTGCACGGTGGGCGGCGGAGCGATCAGGTCCACCACGTCGCCGGCCAGCTCGGCGGCATCGACCCGCTCGGCCTTCTCGCGCACCCGGCCGGCGCGGGAGTATTCCAGGATCCCGTCGATCAGCCCCTCCATCCGGTGCACGCGGCCGCGCAGCAGCTCCAGGTTGTTGCGCGTGTCGTCGGTCAGCCGGTCGGCCATGTCGTCTTCGATCCACTGCGACAGGTTGGCGATGCCGCGCAGCGGGGCCTTCAGGTCGTGGCTCGCCACGTAGGCGAACTGGTCGAGCTCGCCGTTGCTGGCCTCCAGCGCGGCGGTGAGGCGGGCGAGCTCTTCCACCTTCTGCTCCACCTCGCGCCGCGCGCGCACCTGCTCGGTCACCTCCACCGCGTGCACCAGGATGTCGCGGCTCCCGGGGTCGCCCCCGGAGAGCGGCCGCCACACCAGGTGCCACCAGGTGTCTTCCATCTCGCCGCTCCCCCAGCGCTCCAGCGGCACGTTCACCTCGGGGTCCACGAAGGGCTCGCCGGTGGCGTAGGTGTGGTCCAGCAGCTCGAACAGCCCCGACCCCGCGAACTCGGGAAAGACGTCGCGGAAGCGCCGGCCGATGGCATCGGGCTTCCCCACCGTCTTCTCCCAGGTGGGGTTCACCAGCGTCACCACGTGCTCGGGGCCGGTGTACAGCGCCATCACCGCCGGCGCCTCGGTGAAGATCTGCTCCAGCCGCTCGCGCTGCAGCTCGGCCTCGCGCAGCAGCCGGTCGCGCTCGCGCTCGTGCTCCACCCGCTGCGACACGTCGATCACCGTGCCGATGAAGCGGATGGGGTGGCGCCCGGCGCCCTCGCCCTCGAAGAGCGCGCGCCCCGCCGCGCGGATCCACCGCACCCCGCCGTCGGGGAGCATGGCGCGGTATTCCACCAGGTAGTCGCCGTTCCCCGCCGGGTCCATCGCCCCGTTCATCGCCGCCGCGGTCCGCTCCCGGTCGTCCGGGTGGAGGAGGGCCACGAAGTGGTCGAGGCCCGACTCCTCGTCCGGCGCCAGGCCGAACAGCTCGCGCGAGCGCTCGTCCCACGAGAGGACGCCGGAGAGGGGATCGAAGTCCCAGGTACCGATGTCGGCCGCCTGCAGCGCCAGCCGCAGCCGCTCGCCCAGCCGCTCCACCGCCTGCCGGGCCAGCACCTGCGCCGTCACGTCGGACCCGTGCGCCACCACCCCCGAGCGCGTGCCGTCGGCCTCGTTGAGCGGGTAGTAGACCAGGTCCACGAACCGCTGCTCGGGAACGCCGTCGTCCCCCGTGTTCACGGTGAGCGGCACCTCGCGCCCCACGAAGGGGATCCCCGTCTCCACCACCCCCGCCAGCAGCTCCTCGAATCCCTGCCCCCGCACCTCGGGGAGCGCGTCGAACACCGCGCGGCCCACCAGGTCGCGCTTCCCCACCAGCTGGTAGTAGGCCTCGTTCACCACGTCGAACACGAAGCGCGGCCCGCGCAGCACCGCCAGGAACGCCGGCGCCTGCGCGAACACGTCGCGCAGCCGCGCCTCGGCCAGCACGGCTTCGCGGCGCGCCTCCTCGGTGGCGCGCTCGGCCAGCAGGCGCCGCGTGGTCTCGCTCACCACGTTCAGGTACGCCACCACCTCGCCGCTCTCGCCGCGCACGGGGCTGAGCGAAAAGGTGAACCAGGCGTTGGGCCCGCCCTCGTCCGACGCGATGGGGCCCTCGCGCTCGATCACGAAGGGCGCGTCGTCGGCGTACACGGGGGGGCCGCCGGCGTCGATCTGCGCGAACATCGGCTCGATCTGCGGCCAGATCTCGGCCCACACCTCGTCGCCGCTGCGCCCGAGCCCCGCCGGGTGCTTGCTCCCCATCACGTGGCGGTAGCCGTCGTTGTAGATCAGCACGCGCCGCGGCCCGCACCACAGGTTGATGGGGAAGGGCGACTCCAGCGCCGTGCGCACGGCCCAGCGCAGCGCGGGGGCCCACGTGTCGGGCGCGCCCAGCGGGGTGCGCGACCAGTCCAGCGCGCGGCAGCGGGTGGCCATCTCGCCGGTCCCGGGGAACACCGGGTGCGAGGCATCGTTCGGCGGCGCGTGGGCCGCGGCGGAAGCCGGCATGTCTATCAGCGGTCGTGGGATTCGAGAGTGTGGAGCCCCCGCGCGAAAACGGTGCGAGCCCGGCGGCCCGCGGGGAGACGCCGCTCGCTTCGCACGGAGCTTGCCAATAGTTTGTCCAACCGTGCGCCGGTCGCGGAGCGCGCTGGGCCGGTTCCGGCGCGGCTTTCGCGTCGCGCCCATTCCGGCCGGCCGGTGGCGCCGCCATGTCGTGCAGGACTCCTGCCGCGGGCCGCTCTCCGGGCGCCGGCCTCTCACACCTTCTCCCGGTCATGGGCCACAAGATGCTCAACATCCTCCTGGTGGAGGATGACGAGGTGGACGTGATGAACGTCCGCCGCGCGTTCACGAAGAACAACATCACCAACCCGCTCTTCCACGCCTCCGACGGCGCCGAGGCGCTGGAGCGGCTGCGCGGCGGCGAGATCCCCACCGAGCGCCGGCTGGTGCTGCTGGACCTCAACATGCCGCGGATGAACGGGATCGAGTTCCTGCGCGAGCTGCGCGCCGACCCCGAGCTCGCCGCCACCACGGTGGTGGTGCTCACCACCTCGAACGACGAGCGCGACCGCATCGAGGCGTACAACCTGAACGTGGCGGGGTACCTGCTGAAGCCGGTGACCTTCGGCAACTTCTGCGACGTGATGGCCACGCTGAACAAGTACTGGACGCTGGTGGAGCTGCCGTGAGCGAGGCCGCGTCTCCCGTGCCGCCCGTCACCGGCGCCGGCCCGTTCCGGGTGCTGGTGGTGGATGACGACGACATCGACCGCCAGGTGGTGCGCCGCGGGCTGGCGCGCGCCGGGGTGGAGGCGCGCGTGGACGAGGCCGCCACGGGCGACGAGGCGGTGGCGCTGCTCGAGGCCAACGCCTACGAGTGCGTGTTCCTGGACTACAACCTTCCCGGCACCAACGGCCTGGCGCTGCTGCGGTCGCTGCGCGCGGCGGGGGTGCGCGTGCCGGTGGTGATGCTCACCGGCCACGGCGACGAGCAGGTGGCAGTGGAGCTGATGAAGGCGGGCGCGGTCGATTACGTCCCCAAGGCCGCCGCCTCGCCCGAGCGGCTGACGGCCTCGCTGCGCTACGCGGTGGAGCTGTCGCGCGCCGAGGCGGGGACGCGCGCCGCGCAGCAGGAGCTGCGCGCCAGCGTGGCGCGGGCCGGCTTCCTGGCCGAGGCCAGCCGGGTGCTGGCCGGCTCGCTGGACGTGCGCGGCACCCTGGAGCAGGTGGCGCGCCTCTCCGTGCCCGTGCTGGGCGACTACTGCGCGCTGTACATGACCGACGGCGCCGGCCACGCGGCCGCCGTGGCCTCGGCGCACGACGACGCCGAGCGGGCGCCGCTGCTGGCGGGGCTGGAGGGATCGTTCCGGCCGGCGCTGGACCACCCCACCAGCGCCGTGGCCGAGGTGATCCGCACCGGCCGCACGCGGCTGATGGAGACGATCACCCCCGGGCACCTGGACTCGGTGGCGGACGGCGCGGAGCAGCGCGCGGCGCTGGCGCGCCTGGCGCCCGCCTCGGCGCTGTTCGTGCCGCTGGTGGCGCGCGAGGTGATGGGCGCGGCGGCGTTCTGCCGCGGCGCCGGCCGCGCGCCGTTCACGGCCGACGAGGTGGCGCTCGCCGAGGACCTGGCACGCCGCGCCGGCACCGCGCTCGACAACGCGCGGCTGTACGAGCAGGCCAAGGCCGCGCGTGCCGAGGCCGAGGAGGCCAACCGCGCCAAAAGCGACTTCCTGGCGCGGATGAGCCACGACCTGCGCACCCCGCTTAACGCCATCGGCGGGTATGCCGACCTGGTGCAGATGGGGATCCACGGCCCCGTCACGCCCGCGCAGGACGAGGCGATGGGCCGCATCCGCCGGGCGCAGCAGCACCTGCTGGCGCTGATCAACGACATCCTCAGCTTCGCGCGCCTCGAGGCGGGGCAGGTGCGGCTGGAGCTGGAGACGGTGGAGGTGGCGCACGCCTTCCTCGAGCTGCAGCCCCTGGCCGAGCCGCTGGCGGCCGACAAGGGGCTGCGGCTGGAGGTGGAGCGCCCCGCCGCCGGCCTGCGCGTGCGCGCCGACCGCGACCGCCTGGCGCAGGTGCTCCTCAACCTGCTCAGCAACGCCGTCAAGTTCACCGAGAGCGGCTCGGTCTCCATGGCGGCGGAGGATACCGGGACCGGGGTCGCCATCCGCGTGACCGACACCGGCCCCGGCATCCCGGCGGACCGGCTGGAGGAGATCTTCGACCCCTTCGTGCAGGCGGGGAACAGCTCCGCCGCGCGCCGGCAGGGCGTGGGGCTGGGCCTGGCCATCAGCCGCGAGCTGGCGCGGATGATGGAGGGCACCCTCTCCGTCTCCAGCACCCCGGGCGAGGGATCGACCTTCACGCTCACGCTGCCCCGCGCGGAGTGATCCGCGGTCCGGCCCACGAAGCGCTCATCCGCCGATGAGCTCATCTGCCTTCGAACTCATCGGGTCGATCCCCGCGACACCGCGCACCTGATTTCTCATACGCTGGTGCGGGCGCCGCCAACTGCAACCAGTGAACACGGAGCCACGGAGAGCACGGAGCCACGGTGAGCCACGCGTGTTCCCGATGTCCTCCCTCGAAATCAGCAGCAAGAAAACGCGGCGAGCACCGATGGTGCTCGCCGCGTGTGCTTCGAGGCGGACGCGGTCAGTCCTGCTTCGTCGTGCGGCCGCGGGCGGGGGTGGCGGACGCCGCCGCGTCCCCCGTCTTCGCCGGCATCGCGGGCTCCGCGGCGGATTTGGCGGGCGATGCCGCGCGTCTCTTCCGCGGCGCGGCCGGAGCCGCGGCGGACGCATCCCCCGGATCACCCGGCGTGGATGCCTTGCCGCGTGGCGTCCCCGCGGCGGACGACGAGGCGGGCGCGGACTTGCCGCCCTTCGCGGCGGACCTGGCCGGAGCCGCCTCCTTCCCGGCGGAGGTCTTCGCGGCCGCCTTCTTCGCCGCCGGCTTCTTCGCGGGCGCGGCGTCGGCGCGCTCGGCGGAGGCGAGCTTGTGGGTGCCCGGGTGGCGGACCAGGCCTGCGTCGCGCTGGCCCATCGTCAGCATCGCGGCGAGCGGGTCCTCCTCCTCCGCCTCGTCGTCGGTGGCGGGGACGATCTCCATCGCGAACCTCGAGAGCAGCTCGCGCACCTGCTCCAGGGTGGCGCCAGGGTGGCGCTCCAGGAAGAGCGCCACGATCCCGGAGATGTTGGGCGCGGCGAAGCTGGTGCCGTGCTTCACCTGCTCCTCGCCGTTCAGCCACACCACCGGCTGCTCGATCCCCCAGGCCTGGCACTCGTGCGCCTCGTCGACCAGGTAGCGGTACTCGTACGGGCTCCCGAAGCGCGCGGCCGACACGCCGATCACGTTTTCGAAGATCGCCGGGTAGCTCCACTGTCGCGAGTTGTCGCCCGCCGCCACCACGATCACGCCCTTCTGGCGGGCGTACTCGCAGGCGCTGTACAGGTTGCGCAGCGTTCCCTCCAGCCGCGTGCCCAGCGACAGGTTCACGATGTCGGCCCCGCGGTCCACCGCGATGCGAATGGCCGTGTACAGCGTGTGCGGGCTGGTTTCCAGGTGGTTGCCGAACACGCGGATGGGGATCACCCGCGCGTCCGGCGCGATCCGCAGCACCTGGTGGATGCAGGCGGTGCCGTGCCCCAGCCGGTCGTGGTCGTCGTCGTTCTCCTTCAGCGCGAAATCGTCGTCGGGGTCCACCAGCCCCACGCCGGCCAGCACGCGCGGGTCGTTGCAGGCGCGGTCCCACCCGCTGTCGACCACGGCCACGGTGATCCCCCGCCCGGTGGGGCGCGCCAGCTCGCCGGCCACCCAGGCGGGCGGCTCGAAGGGAGCGGGCGGTTCGAACCCGGCGAGCAACTCCACCGTCATAGATTCAGCTTCTCCATCACCGAGTCCCAGATCAGCGTGATGATGCGTCCCGAGCGGGTGATCACGTTCCCCTGCACGGTGTACCCGCGGCGGAACTTCTGGATGCCCATCTTCTCCAGCTGGCGGCGGTCCAGCGTGGCGATCACCCGGTAGCCGCCCGGCGAGGTCGCCACCGGCGCCGTGCCGGCCTGCGCCTGCTGCTGCGCGGCCAGCGGCTCGGGGGCCACGTAGATCACGCGGCCGCCCAGCTGCTCGCGCTCGCTCTCGTCGAAGGCGGGAAGGTCGACCTTCACGCTGTCGCCCACGCGGATGCGGTGCACGTCGCGCTCGCTCACGGTGAGCATCACCCGCCACTCGCGCAGGTCGCCCAGCTCCACGATCTGCTCGCCCTCGCGCACGAACGAGCCGGGAAGGCGCTCCAGCTGCTCGGTCAGCACCACGCCATCGGTGGGGGCCACCAGCGTCAGCTGCTCCTTGCGCGCCTTCAGCGCGTTGATCTGCGCGGTGAGCTGGTCCATCTGCGTGCCCAGCTTCTCGCGGTCGAAGCGCGACAGCGCCTGCAGGTCGCCCTCGCTCCCGTTCAGCCGGATCTCGGCCTGGGCGCTGCGCACGTCGCCCACGGCCTGGTCCAGCGCCACGTGGCGGCCGGGAACGTAGTGCGCCAGGAGCGAGTCCGCATTGGTCCCCAGGTCGTACTCGATCATCCGCTGCCGCACCAGCGCGACCGCCGAGCCCAGCCGGGCCCGCGCCTGCGCCGCCCGCTCGCCGCTCTGCTCGCGCTGCAGCGGGTCGGCGGTGGCGCTGCGGCGGCGGTCCAGGTCGGCGGCGCGCAGCTGCGCGTCGAGCTGCGCGATGCTGGCGCTGATCTCGATGGTGTCGAGCCGGGCCAGCACGTCGCCGCGGTGCACGGTGTCGCCGGTCTGCACGTACACCTCGCGCAGCGGGCCGCTCTCCATCGCCCGGATCGGGTAGAGGCGCACCGGCTCCAGCACGCCCCCCGCCTTCACCGTCACGTCCATCGTCACCAGCGACGCCACCAGCAGGCCGGCCACCACGATCGCGCCCAGGGTGAGCAGGGTGAAGCTCACCGCACGCAGCACGAACTTCGCTCCCGGCTGCCCCTCGTGCGGGAGCTCGGGGAGGCGCAGGGGGATGACGGTGGGGTCGTACTTGGGCGCGGGAAGGCTCATCGGCGCGCTCGGCGAAGGGCGTGGGTCATCGATGCGGAGGGGTTCACACCGTCTGCGCGGGAACGGCGCGGAGGCGGCGCACCGCGTCCAGGTCGCCGCCGCCGTGCAGCGCGCGGTACACGTCGCTGTCGCGCATCAGGTCGGCGTGCGTCCCCGAGCCCACGATGCGGCCGGCCTGCACCACCACGATCTGGTCGGCCAGCGCGGCGGTCTGCACGCGGTGCGTCACGAAGATCACCGTCTTCCCCTGCACCCGGGCGAACAGGTCGCGCAGGATGTCGGTCTCGGTCTGCATGTCGATGTTGCTGGTCGCCTCGTCCAGCAGCAGCACCGGCGTGTCGCGGATCAGCGCGCGGGCCAGCGCCATCCGCTGCCGCTGCCCGCCGCTCAGGGTGGCGCCCCACTCGGCCACGCTGGTGTCGTACCCCTTGGGGAGCTCGGCGATCAGCGTGTCGAGCCGGCAGAGGCGCACCGCGTCGTCGACCTGGGCGCGCGAGGGGTTGTCGGAGCCGAGCGTCAGGTTGTCCCAGATGGTTCCCTGCATCAGCGAGAACTCCTGCCACACCACGCTCACCTGCCGGCGCAGGTCCACCATCGGCATGGTGGTGATGGGCTGCCCGTCGATGAACACCTGCCCGGTGTCGGGCTCCTCCATCCGCAGCACCAGGCGCAGCAGCGAGCTCTTTCCCGCGCCGCTGGGGCCCACCACGGCGGTGATCTGGCCGAGGGGGAAGTGCGCCGTCACGTCGTGCAGCACCCGCTTGTCTTCCGTGTAGCCGAACGACAGGTCGCGCATGCGCACGTCGCCCTCGATCACCTGCGAGATCGGGGGCGGCGGGGCGAAGGCGCCGGCGGGGTCCTGCTCCACGGGCATGTCCAGGTACTCGAACATGCGCCCCAGGTTCACCGCCGTCTGCTGGAAGTCGCTGAAGAGGCCGGTGATCTGCTGCAGCGGGTTGTACAGGTACCCCATGTAGGCGGTGAAGGCGATGTAGTCGCCCAGCGTCATCTCGCTGCGCACGATCAGCGTCCACCCGTACCAGGTGAACACCGCGGTCCCCAGCGCGCGCACCACGGCGGTCATGGTGTTGAACACCTGGCTCCATCCGCCCGCCTTGAGCTGCACCTGCAGCGCGCTCTGGATCTGCCCGCGGGCGCGCTCGTACACCTGGTGCTCCAGCCCCATCGCCTTGAGCGTGCGGATGTGGCTGAGCACCTCCACCTGGAAGGCGCCCAGGTCGGCGTACGCCTCGGCGCTCTTCTTCCAGAAGCGGCGCAGCAGCCGCGCGCTGGCGGTGGTGATGATCACCGTGAGCGGCACCGTGATCAGCGACACCACGGCCAGCTTCCACTGCAGCAGGAAGAGGAAGGGCGGCACCAGCACCAGGTACACGCCGTTCACGAAGATCGTCTCGAACACGCGGCTCACGCTGTTCAGCGAGTTGCGCACGTCGGCGAAGCGGCTGATGATCTCGCCCACGCGGTGCTCGTCGAAGAAGCGCGTGCGCAGGTGCTGCAGGTGGTTGAAGAAGAGGAGCGAGGTGGCGTTGGCCAGGTGGCTGGTGGTGTACTGGGTGAAGTACGCGCGGATCGCCGACATCACGGCGCTGGCCACGCTCACCGCCAGGATCCCCGCCACCAGCACCTCCATCAGGGTGAGGTTGCGGGTGGGGTACACCTCGTCGATCAGCAGCTTGGAGAGGTACGGGGTGATCATCCCGAACAGCCCCAGCACCAGCCCCAGCACCATCCCCTTGCCCAGGGCGCCCCAGTAGGAACGGATCAGCCGCAGCAGCCGGAGGAACTGCTGGAAGGCTTCGCGCAGCGGCGGGATCTCTGCGGTTTGAGCGGGCGGCATGCGGCTCGGCGGGTCGATCGGGGAGCGGCGCGCCTGCGCGCCGCGGCCTGAGGGGGGCGGCGTGAAGACGGCCGCGCTCCCGCGTCTCGGTCCAGATCCTCCAACATAACAGCGCCACGCCCGTCACGCGACGGGGAATGGAGTGGATTTCTCGGCGCCTAGTGTCCGCACGCCATCCACCGCGTCAACCCCGCTGGTGCGAGACGACAAAGTGCTGGGACGAAACGCACTTCCACCGCCGCGAGCCCCTCGCCCGCCGCACCCGGGGGACGTTCCGTTCGCGCGCCGATCCGCCAACGGCAACGGCCCGATGCGAGCGATGATGCCGGTGTGCCGCCGTGCATCTCACGAGCACAAGGACATCCGGCCACGGGTGAGATCGGCGCGCTCTCGCGCATTCATCGATCATCCGAGGGCTGCCGCTCCAGCCGGCGAGTTCACCCGGTGCGTGGTGAGGCCGGCCGAATTCGGCGACGCAGGGATCCACGACGACGAGGCCGGTGAATCGCGAATGATTCACCGGCCTCTGCATCCCCGCGTCCGACGGCGGTCAGTTCCCCGGCTTGCCGGCGCTGTCCACGGCGTTCATCGAGGCACGGGTGCCGCCGGTGCCGAGCATGGCGCCCACGCGGGCGCTCTCGGCCGAAAGGAGGGGCGGCGTGGGGCGGCCGTGCTTGCGGTTGAGGTAGAAGTCGGCCACCTCGGCGGCGATCGGCGCGGCGGTGTGGGCACCGCTCTCGCCGAACTCCACGATCACCGTGACCACCACCTCGGGCGGGGCGCCGCCGCGAGGGCCGGCGAAGCCGGCGAACCAGGCGTGCGGGCGCTTGGGGTCGGCCGTGTTCTGCGCCGTTCCCGTCTTCCCCATCAGCCGCCAGTTGCGCAGCTCCACGGCGTGCGCGGTGCCGCCCTCCTCGATCACGCGGGCCATCCCCTCGCGCACCGCCACCAGCGCGGCCTGCGGCACGTTCAGGTTGGTCTCCACCGGCGCGCCGGGGCGCATCAGCAGGTGCGGGGTGCGGGCGCTGCCGTCACCCGCCAGGGCCGAGTAGAACTGCGCCATGCGCAGCGGCGTCTGGTCGTTGGGGCCCTGCCCGATGGCCACGTTCATCACCTCGCTGGGCGCGGGGCGCCAGCCGAAGCGCTTCACGTACCAGTCCCGCCCGGTGGGGAAGGTGCCCATCTTCTCGGGCCCCAGGTCCACCCCCGTGCGCCGCGAGAAGCCCAGCCGCGTTCCCTCGCGGGCCAGCACGTCCAGCCCGAGCATGATCCCCAGCTGGTAGAAGAAGACGTTGCACGAGTTCTGGATCGCCTGCAGCACGTTCTGCGGGCCGTGCCCCTCGCGGAACCAGCAGCGGGCGTAGCGGCCGGCGAAGCTCATCCCGCCGGTGCAGGGGATGGGCATCACCTGCGTGGGGGTGATGGCGCCGCGCTCCAGCCCGATCAGCGCCGTGGCCAGCTTCCAGGTCGACGCCGGCGGATAGGTGCCGTTGATGGCCCGGTTCAGCAGCGGCCGGCCGGGGTCGGTGTTCAGCTGCCCCCACAGCGCCCTGGGGATCCCGCCCACCAGCAGGTTGGGGTCGAAGGTGGGCGCCGAGTACATCGCCAGGATCTCGCCCGTGCTGGGGACCATGGCGACCACGGCGCCGCGCCGGTCCCTGGGCCACACCTGGTGGATGTAGCGCTGGAGGTCCAGGTCCAGCGTCAGCCGCAGGTCGGCGCCGGGGACGGGGTCCTGCGTGAGCTGCTGCTGCGCCAGCCCGCGGATCAGCTTGCCGCGCGCGTCGACCTCCACGTAGCGCGCGCCGGCCTTGCCGCCCAGCTCGCGCTCGTACTCGCGCTCCAGCCCCGCCTTGCCGATGTTCTGGCCGCTGCGGTAGTCGCGCCACTGCTGGCTTTCGAGTTCGCGGTCGCTGATCTCGGCCACGTACCCCACCAGGTGCGCCACCGCCGCCCCCGCCGGGTAGTGGCGGATGGGGTACGGCTCCACCTTCAGCCCCGGCGCCTGCGAGGCGTGCTCGGCGAACCAGCTCACCTGGCTGAAGGTGAGCGTGTGCGACACGGGAACGGGCTCGTACGGATGCCGCGCGGCCCACTCCACCAGCTCGTCGACGCGCGCGCCGTCCAGCGCCATCACCCCCGCCGCGTTCCCCAGCCGCTTGCGCACCGAGTCGGCCGGTCCGGGAGTGACGAGCAGGGTGTAGCCCGTGACCGTCTCGGCCACCACCTTGCCGTTGCGGTCCAGGATGGCGCCGCGCGGCGCGGGGATCGGCTGCACGCGAAAACGGTTGTCGTCGCTGCGCAGCACGAACTCGCTGTTGCGGACGATCTGCGTGCGGAAGAAGGCCGCGCCCAGCGCGCCCAGCATCAGCAGAATGCCAAGGGCCACCCCCAGCGCGCGGCGGCGGCGCTCGTGAGGATGGAAGTTGTTGTACGGGCTCAGCGAGCGCTCGATCAGCGTTGCCATCGGGAGTACGGCGGAGGGATGGCGTGGGAATGAGCGTAAACATAGGCACGTTAACGCTTTCGCGCCAGCGTTGCGCGAAAGCGGACACGGCCGTGCGATCGGTGTGGGGTGAAGATGTGACGAACACCCCCGGCCCCTCGTCACATGTCCGAACAGCCACGCTCGCCGCAGACGTCGGCAACGCGCGGGCCGGGGCCCCGCGGCTCAGCCCTCGCTGGCGAAGGGCCGACTGCTACATCGGCCCCCCGCGGGAGAACGTATGTTGTGCACCCGAACGGTGTACGGACCGACGGCACATTTGCGAATCCCACGTGTATTCGTTCCCACGGATAAGAGCGCGATTCCCTTGCATCTCCTGGGAAACTCGCTATCTTGGCGGGACTCGCAGATTGTAACGGCCGTCGAATCCCCCCTGCCGCCCGCGGCACGCAACTTGACGTAGCCCAGCGAGCCCCTCTGTAACACAAACCAGCAAGATTCTCGGAGGCGAGGCAACTCCCATCCTTCCGGCATCCGCCGGCGGCGCTTCCGCGTTCCCTGGAAAGCATCTGGAACACAACTGCATGACCATTTCCGCAAACCCCATGGCGGAGGATCAGGACGCGCGCCCCGCGACCGCTCCCGCCGCCTCGGGACTTCTCGAGATCCTTCCCAGCGGCAGCGGCTTCCTGCGCACGCCCAGGCACGGCTACCAGGCCGCCGACGGCGACGTGTTCGTCAGCCAGAGCCTGATCCGCCGCTTCGGGCTGCGCACGGGCGACCGGGTGGAGGGCACGGTGGGCACGCCTCCGGGGCGTGGCAAGAGCGCGCCGATGGACCAGGTGGTGAGCGTGAACGGGCTGGACCCGCGCCACGCCCGCGAGCGCGTGGACTTCGGTTCGCTTCCCGCCACCTATCCCGACGAGCAGCTGCGCCTGGAGTACGCCGGCCCGGCGCGCGGGCGCAAGGACAACACCAACCGCATCATCGACCTGATCGCCCCGCTGGGGAAGGGGCAGCGCGCCCTGATCGTGGCGCCCGCCAAGGCCGGCAAGACCACCGTGCTCCAGAACATCATGGAGGGCGTGGCGGCCAACTACCCCGAGGCGGTGCTGCTGGTGCTGCTGGTGGACGAGCGCCCCGAGGAAGTGACCGAGATGGAGATGCTCGGCCGCGGCGAGGTGATCGCCAGCTCGTTCGACTGCCCGGCCGACCGGCACGTGGCGGTGGCCGAGATGGTGCTGGAGCACGCGCGGCGGCAGGTG